>Ga0105244_10001886_pt1 | contig 16292 bp, 17 predicted proteins | sample KBSM44metaG_FD_80423 | JGI IMG/M metagenome (GOLD analysis project Ga0105244, IMG submission 80423) | Miscanthus rhizosphere microbial communities from Kellogg Biological Station, Michigan, USA - KBS M4-4 metaG | ecosystem: Host-associated > Plants > Roots > Rhizosphere > Soil | place... | reverse complement strand
TCAAAACTACTCAATGGGTGCGTAGCTCAGCTGGATAGAGCATCTGCCTTCTAAGCAGACGGTCAAAGGTTCGAATCCTTTCGCGCTCACTTAAAGACTTACTGGAAACAGTGAGTCTTTTTTTGTTTTTTATTTCTTAATCAAAAATCTTTTTATAGCTCACAAAATAAAGCATCCCGATCTATAATCGGGACGGCAAAGGTTCGAATCCTTTCGCGCTCACAAAAAAACCTCACAATTTTTATTGTGAGGTTTTTTGTTTATTGGAGCTATCATAAAATTTATAATTCGAAATATTGCCCCAACCATTCATCAAAATGTTCTTTATGCTTATCCTGAGCAGCTTTAATCAATAAGTCAGGTTCTTCAATCTGGCTTAGCCCATAATCTCCTTTCATCCAGGCTAAATATTCACTTAACCCTTCACTCTCTTCATAATCATCTTCCTCTTTATAAAAATAAGCTTCATCAAACCCTACTGAAATTTCATTGTCAAAAGTGAGCAGATGCAAAAACTGCAGTATATTTTCAGCCACAATGTGAACACCGCCTTCATCCCCAAAAACTTCCACAGGCATTTTATTTAAAGGCTGCTCTACTCCGTTATTCCAAATGGCATAGAAGGAACCGGAACCATTCGCCTGTGCAAAAGGCAGTAAACTATTCAGAAAATTTTCGTCCTCACTCCAGCTTTTCAATCCGGATTTATCATCAATTAAAACACCAAAACCTTGTGAATAATTTTCATACGAGGAAATAGTATTCTGAAAGTAGATCAGTTTTTCCAGTTCTACCGGAATTTCCTGCAGATTCAAGTTTTGTTTAAATTTTGTAATTTCTATCATGGTCAATTATATTCGATTAATAAGATTTGTAAAATAAAAATAGAACAGCAAATTTATTAACTATCTTTAATTTTATGGTCATATTTTATATTAATTTAACAACACAAACAAGCTGTTCTACTCCCAAAACACAGATTACAACTAAAACATTTTCAATACATTAAATTAAAAAAAACTATTGATTACATAAAATATCTTTTTCGTTATTATAAAATACTTATATTTACCACCAAGGAGTTCTTAAAACCTTCTTTATCAACCGAAACTGGTTACACTTAGCTGTGTATTAAAAGGGAATCGTGTGTAAATCACGAACTGTCGCGCAACTGTAAGTAACATACAAAAGTTTTTATCAATTGATATCCACTGTATATTTTTTATATGGGAAGGATGATAAAAACAGTTACAAGTCAGGAGACCTGCCTATTTCGTATTGACGATGCTTTCGCGATTTGAAGCTTACAGTCAGGTATGATGCGATATGGATATAGTACGATAACTTTTTTATCAAACTGTGTTATTTTTTGAGATGAATATGAGCGTACGTTGTGTACTTCTCATGATTCTGTAGCTCATTCGTATCCCCTTTCCGTAATTTTTCTTTCTTAATAAAGCACCGCGAAGTTTACAGAGAACTTTTTATAGGATTTTAATCAATGTAAAAAGGGATAAGGTGCACCAAAGCAATTTTAATTATTCGTGGATTTCCAACAGGTTTATTTTACAAACCTGTACAATCAGAGTTTCTCAAAATTCCCAACATCTGCACAATGGGAAAATTTCTCAACTCCTTACCTACTTTTTACTTTTTACTCAAAAGCGATGTCTTTGCAGCTCTTCCGCTTCTTTAATGACAAACAAATTTCAACTCAACAATAAATATTATAATGATCAAAAATGAAAATTGGAAGTCGCCCGGCTTAAAATTCCGGGAGGCTATGGAAAAAGAAAATCCCCTTCAGATTGTTGGAGCCATCAATGCAAACCATGCATTATTGGCACAACAGGCTGGTTTTAATGCCATCTATGTTTCAGGAGGAGGTGTTGCTGCAGGGTCTTTAGGAATTCCTGATTTAGGAATTACAACTCTGGATGATGTACTCATAGATGTTCAGCGTATTACTAATATTTGTGATTTACCACTTTTGGTAGATATTGATACAGGATTTGGACCTTCTGCTTTTAATGTTGCCCGAACGATAAAATCATTAATCAAAGCCGGAGCTGCTGCCATTCACATTGAAGATCAGGTGGGAGCAAAACGTTGCGGACACCGCCCCGGAAAAGAAATCGTAAGCAAAGAGGAAATGGTGGACAGGCTTAAAGCCGCAGCAGATGCCCGTACCGATGAAAATTTTGTGATCGGAGCCAGAACAGATGCTTTTGCCAGTGAAGGACTGGAAAAAACACTAGAAAGGGCCATCGCTTATAAAGAAGCCGGGGCAGATTTCATTTTTGCTGAAGCAGTTCCTGATTTAAGCTTTTATCAAAAATTTGTTGATGCTACTGGGATTCCTGTACTAGCCAATATCACGGAATTTGGAATGATCAAAATGTACACTGTAGAAGAACTGAAAAATGCAGGTGTAGGACTCGTCCTCTACCCTCTTTCTGCCTTCAGAGCTGCCAATAAAGCTGCACAGAATGTATACCAACATATCCGTAAAGACGGAACACAAGCCAATGTGCTAGATACAATGCAGACAAGAGAAGAACTCTATCAAAGTATTGGCTACCACGATTATGAACAAAAATTAGATAACCTTTTTAAACAAAATACTCATGTCAACGAATAGCGAACCAACATTTAAGCCTAAAAAAAGCGTAGCACTTTCCGGAGTGACAGCAGGTAATACCGCTCTTTGCAGTGTAGGAAAAAGTGGAAATGATCTCCATTACAGAGGTTATGATATATTGGATCTTGCAGAGAGAGCACAATTTGAAGAAGTTGCTTACCTGCTTATTTATGGTCAGCTGCCCACTGAAGCTCAACTCAAAAACTATAAAGCAAAATTAAAATCATTGAGAGGTCTTCCTCATTCTGTAAGAAATATTTTAAAAAGTATTCCGGCAGCTGCACACCCAATGGATGTCATGCGTTCAATGGTTTCAGCAATTGGAAGTATTCAGCCGGAAAAAGACGATCACAATGTAGCCGGAGCAAGAGATATTGCAGATAAATTATTAGCATCATTCAGTTCAGGGCTTTTATACTGGTATCACTATACCCACAATGGTAAAGAAATCAATGTAGAGACTGATGATGATACTATTGGCGGACATTTCCTTCACCTTTTACATGGTAAAAAAGCTCCTGATTCATGGGTGAAAGCAATGGAAATTTCCCTTAATCTGTATGCCGAACATGAGTTTAATGCTTCTACTTTCACCGCACGTGTCATTGCCGGAACCTCATCAGACTTTTATTCCTGTATCACAGGAGCTATCGGTGCTTTGAGAGGTCCTAAACATGGGGGAGCCAATGAAGTGGCTTTTGAGATACAGAGCCGATACAACTCTCCTGATGAGGCAGAAGAAGATATCAGAAAACGTATTGCCAACAAAGAAGTAATTATAGGATTCGGACATCCTGTTTATACCCTGTCAGACCCAAGAAATGTAGTCATCAAAAAAGTAGCGAAAGAACTTTCCGGGGAAGCCGGAGATATGCTGCTGTACAATATCGCTGAAAGGCTGGAAACTGTGATGTGGGAAGAAAAGAAAATGTTCCCTAATCTGGATTGGTTCTCCGCAGTATCTTACCATCTGATGGGAGTTCCTACCCTGATGTTCACTCCGCTATTTGTGATTTCAAGAGTCACAGGATGGAGCGCACACATTATTGAACAAAGACAGGATGGGAAAATTATCCGTCCAAGTGCCAATTATACAGGTCCTGAAAATAAAGACTTTGTATCTATCGAAAACAGAAAATAGAAAATAAAAAATCAATTCATAATTAAACTAAAAAATAAAGATGTCATCACACATTTCAAACGAAAGGCCACAGCCGGATCAGGTATTAACAGATATTGCAGATTATGTATTACACTATGAAATCAAAAATGATTTAGCATGGAAAACAGCCCACTACTGTTTATTAGACACGATCGGTTGTGGACTGGAAGCACTTACCTATCCTGCATGTACCAAACTTTTAGGACCCATTGTAAAAGGTACCATAGTTCCGAATGGAGCTAAAGTTCCGGGTACACAATTTCAGCTGGATCCCGTACAGGCTGCTTTCAACATCGGAGCAATTATCCGTTGGTTAGATTTCAATGATACCTGGCTGGCCGCTGAATGGGGACATCCTTCAGATAACCTGGGCGGAATTTTAGCAACAGCAGACTGGCTTTCAAGAACAAATATTGCAGAAGGAAAAGCTCCGCTTAAAATGAAACAGGTTCTGGAAGCGATGATCATTGCCCATGAAATTCAAGGAGTTATCGCATTGGAAAATTCATTCAACAAAGTAGGTTTAGACCATGTATTATTGGTAAAATTAGCCTCTACAGCCGTTGTCGGAAAACTGATCGGCTTAACTCGTGATGAACTGATCAATGCCGTTTCATTAGCATTTGTAGACGGACAGTCTTTAAGAACCTACCGCCATGCTCCCAATACCGGAAGCCGTAAATCCTGGGCTGCCGGAGATGCTACTTCAAGAGCAGTACGTTTAGCCCTTATTGCTAAAACAGGGGAAATGGGTTATCCATCCGTATTAACAGCAAAAACCTGGGGATTCTATGATGTGTCTTTTAAAGGAAATGAATTCAAATTCCAGAGAGAATACGGTTCTTATGTGATGGAAAATGTATTGTTCAAAATTTCATTCCCTGCAGAATTCCACTCTCAAACGGCTGTAGAAGCAGCTATGACCTTACATCATCAGTTAAAAAAATCAGGAAAATCTGCTGAAGATATCAAAAAAATAACAATCCGTACCCACGAAGCATGTATTCGTATCATTGATAAAAAAGGACCACTGAACAACCCTGCTGACCGCGACCACGCTATTCAGTACATGGTAGCAGTTCCATTGATCTTCGGAAGGTTAACAGCCGCTGATTATGAAGACAATATAGCAACAGACCCAAGAATCGACATTCTTCGTGATAAAATTGAATGTGTGGAAGACGTACAGTTCACTACAGATTACCATGATCCTGAAAAACGTTCCATTGCCAATGCTTTAACGGTAGAATTAAACGACGGAACTGTTTTAGACGAAATTGTTGTAGAATATCCAATCGGCCACAAACGCAGAAGAGACGAAGGAATTCCTGAACTGATCAAGAAATATAAAGTAAACCTTGCCAGAATATTCCCGGAAAAACAACAGAGAATTGTATTAGAAAACTCTTTAGAATATGATACTCTTGTCAACTTAGATGTCAACGAATTTGTTGATCTGCTGGTAATATAATGTAATAAAAAGTTGAGAGTGAAATGAATATTTACTCTCAACTTTTCACTCTCAATCTAAACATCATGTCACAAAAAGTAAAAATATTAATCAACGGAAATTTTACAGAAAGTAAAGCGACAGAACATCTTCGCGTAGAAAATCCTGCAACACAGGAAACCCTTGCAGAAGTTCCACTCACGGAACTGGCTGAAATAGATCAAGCCATAGAAGCTGCTCAGGAAGCTTTCAAAACATGGAAAGAAGTAGCTACCCCGGAAAGAGCCAGATTGTTCTTAAAATACCAGCAGCTTTTAAAAGAAAACCAAAAAGAAATTGCTGAAATCCTTTCCAGAGAAAACGGAAAAACATTCCCGGATGCCATGGGAGATGTATGGCGCGGAATTGAAGTGGTAGAACATGCCTGCAACATTCCTACCCTCATGATGGGAGAAACAGTAGAAAATGTAGCAAGAGGTGTTGACACCTACAGCTATATCCAGCCACTTGGAGTATGCGCAGGAATTACACCCTTCAATTTTCCTGCAATGATCCCTTTATGGATGTTCCCCATGGCCATTGCCTGTGGAAACACCTTTATTTTAAAACCTTCAGAACAAACTCCCATGACCTCTATGAAAATGGCTGAGCTATTTTTAGAAGCTGGTTTTCCTAAAGGAGTTCTGAACATTGTTCACGGCTCCAAAGATCAGGTGAATCATATTCTGAACCATCCGGAAATCAAAGCCATTTCATTTGTTGGTTCTGTTCCTGTAGCAGAACATGTTTACCGTACAGGAACCGATAATCTGAAAAGAGTTCAGGCTTTTGGCGGAGCAAAAAATCATATGGTAGTCATGCCGGATGCCAATAAAGAACAGGTTGTTAACAATCTTGTAGGTGCTTCCTGCGGAGCGGCCGGTCAGCGTTGTATGGCCATCAGCGTAGCTGTTTTGGTAGGTGAAGCTCAAAACTGGGTGGACGATATCAAAAAAGCTCTAAGCACCATTAAACCCGGAGTATGGTCTGATGAATCTGCTGCCTTTGGGCCTCTGATAAACCAACAATCAAAAGACAAGGTTTTAAGATTGATTAAAAGTGCCTATGATCAGGGAGCTGAGGTATTACTGGATGGCAGCGACTGTAAAGTGGAAGGCTATGAAAACGGATACTTTGTAGGAGCAACGTTATTCAATAACGTATCAACAGATATGGACATTTACAAAGAAGAAATTTTTGGCCCTGCTTTATTATTATTAAAGGCGGAAACATTGGATGAAGCCATTAAAATCATTAATGCCAATCCTTATGGGAACGGAACCTCCATCTTTACCAATTCAGGAGCAGCGGCAAGAAAATTCCAGCATGAAATTGAAGTGGGACAAATCGGTGTAAACATTCCGATTCCCGTTCCATTACCGTTTTTCTCTTTTACAGGATGGAGAAAATCATTCTTTGGCGACCTGCATTCTTACGGAAAACAAGGTATTCGTTTTTACACAGAAACCAAAACGATTACAGCACGTTGGTTTGAAGAAGATATTCCTGCAGGCGATCTGAATATGACGATCAGTTTAAAATAACCTTTCTATGGAATTCAACCTAAATGAAGATCAACGGGCATTTCAGGATGCCGCAAGAAGATTTGCCGAAAAAGAACTGGCTCCTTATGCTTCGGAATGGGATGCTCAGAAGATATTTCCGAGAGAAGCTATCGCAAAAGCCGGAGAACTGGGTTTTTGTGGCGTTTACACCAGAGAAGATGCCGGAGGTCTGGGGCTATCACGGCTGGACGCTGCCATTATATTTGAAGAACTGGCTGCAGCCTGCCCTTCCACTACTGCCTACATTACCATACACAACATGGTCTCCTGGATGATTGATGAATTTGGGAATGATGAAATCAGAAAGCAATTATGTCCGGATTTGTCATCAGGAGTATTATTAGGATCCTATTGTCTTACAGAACCTGGCTCAGGGTCAGATGCAGCAGCCTTAAAAACAACGGCAGTGAAAAAAGACAATAAATACATTATTAATGGAACAAAAGCGTTCATCTCCGGAGCAGGCGAAAGTGATATACTCATTGTAATGGCTCGTACCGGAGATTCTAGCCCAAAAGGAATCAGTGCTTTTATAGTACCGGCTAATTCTGAAGGGATCAGTTTTGGAGAAAAAGAAAAAAAACTCGGTTGGAATACCCAGCCGACCCGATTTGTTTTCTTTGATCATGTAGAAGTAGATGAAAAATATCTTTTAGGTGAGTTGGGACAAGGATTTAAAATAGCATTAAAAGGACTGGATGGCGGACGTATTAATATTGGCACCTGCTCTGTAGGAGCTGCACAGGGAGCTATCAGCCAGGCCCAAAAATATATGCATGAAAGGCTCCAGTTTGGGAAATCATTAGCACAGTTTCAATCGCTTCAGTTTAAAATCGCTGATATGGCAACAGAACTGGTGGCAGCCCGCCAGATGGTACATTTAGCAGCTTTCAAGTTGGATTCAAATGATATAAATGCTACTACTTACTGTGCCATGGCAAAACGTCTGGCAACCGACATGTGCTTTAATATATGCAATGAAGCAATACAAATATTAGGAGGTTATGGATGTACACAAGACTTTCCTGTGGAACGTCTTATGCGTGATGCCAGAGTACATCAGGTGGTGGAAGGAACCAATGAAATTATGAAACTGGTAATTTCAAGAAAGATTTTAGAAGAAGGAGCTATGATACAAATCCGTTAATTCAAAAGAGTAAAAATGAGTTTAATACTAACAGAAATAAAAAATAAAGTCGGGATCATCACCCTGAATTCCGAAAAAACACTCAATTCGCTTTCATTAGAAATGATTGAAGAACTGAAAGCTGTTCTGGAATACTGGAAGATCTCTGGTGAAGTCGCCTGTATATTTCTTCAGGGAGCAGGTGAAAAAGCGCTCTGTGCCGGAGGAGACGTAAGAAAACTACATGATGCCATTATAGAGCAGCAAAGCATTGACGGTACAAAAGTCCCTCAGCAGTGTTTCGATTTCTTTTCAAAGGAATATCAGGTAGATTACCTCATTCATACCTATCCGAAGCCTGTCATTGTCTGGGGACACGGAATTGTAATGGGTGGCGGCATCGGAATTATGGTGGGAGCCTCTCATCGTATTGTTACTGAAAGAAGCAAACTGGCAATGCCAGAAATTACTATTGGCTTATATCCCGATGTTGGCGGTACCTGGTTTTTAAATAAAATGCCTTCTGCTTATGGAATTTATCTAGGATTAACGGGGGCAAGATTAGATGGAGCCGACTGTAAGTTTTTAGGGCTGGCAGATTACTATATTTCTTCCAGTTCAAAAGTGGCTTTATTAGATGCTCTTGATCATGCCCAATGGAATGGAAATAACCATCAGACAGTTTCTGCAATTCTGGAAAATATATCTAAAGAAACCTCCACACCCGAATCACAGGCACAGATACATCATTCATTCATCGCACAGTTTGAAGGGGCAAATTCTTTAGAAGAGTTCAGAGAAATTTTGATACAGCATCCGGATAAGGACGAATGGATCAATACAGGAATAAAAAGCTTTGAAACAGGCTCTCCAAGTTCAGCACACATCATTTTCAGACAATTGAAAGAAGGTGAAAATCTAAGCCTTGAAGAAGTTTTTCAATCTGAATTAAATCTTTCCTGCCAATGCTGCATTCATCCTGATTTCGCAGAAGGTGTAAGAGCATTGCTGGTAGATAAAGACCTTTCCCCAAAATGGCAGCCTGCTACCTTACCTGATATTACCAAAGAATGGGTAGACAGCTATTTTACTCCGCTTTGGGCTCATGAAGAACATCCATTAAAAAACTTAGGAAAAAAAGATTAAATATGTCAAATATAGCATTTATAGGATTAGGAAATATGGGTGGGCCTATGGCCATCAACCTTGTAAAGAAAGGTCATCACGTTATCGGATTTGATCTTTCCCATTCCGCTTTAGAAGCACTGCTTTCTGCAGGCGGACAAACCTCAGACTCAGCTATAACAGCTGCTAAGGATGCTGATGTGGTCATCTCAATGCTTCCATCAGGCAAACATGTTGCAGAACTTTATTCTGAAGAATTCATCAGCCAATTGAAACCTGATACATTAATCATTGACAGCAGTACTATTGATGCAGTGACCGCCCGTTCTGTTGCTGAGCTGGCCGCTTCAAAAGGATGTAAAATGATTGATGCTCCCGTTTCCGGCGGTACTGCAGGAGCACAGGCAGGAACATTAACCTTTATTGTAGGCGGCCAAACCAAAGACTATGAAAAGGCAAGACCTATTCTAAAATGTATGGGACAGAATATTTTTCATGCAGGAGACTCCGGTGCGGGACAGGTGGCAAAGATTTGTAACAATATGCTTTTAGCCATCCATATGATCGGTACTTCTGAAGCCATCAATTTAGGAGTCCGTCACGGTTTAGAACCTAAAATATTAAGTGAGATCATGCAGAAAAGTTCCGGCAGAAACTGGTCGCTGGAAGTGTATAATCCCTATCCGGGAGTGATGGAAAATGCCCCTTCATCAAGAGCCTATTCGGGAGGTTTTGCCGTAGACTTAATGACAAAAGATTTGGGATTGGCTGCAGAAGCAGGACTGGAAACCAGAACCTCGACTCCATTGGGAAATGCCGCTTTAAATCTTTATAGAATCTGGAGTGAAGCCGGAAATGGTACCAGCGATTTTTCAAGTATTATTCAATTCTTAAACAAACATCAGTAATCATGAATTTTGAAACATTATTATACCAACAGGAAGGATATATTGGCACCTTAACCATTAACCGCCCTGAAGCTTTAAATGCTTTGAATGAAACTGTTTTAAAAGAACTGAAATCATTTGCAGAACAGATCCGATCTCACAAAGACATTCGTGTTTTAATCATTACCGGATCCGGGGAAAAAGCTTTTGTTGCAGGTGCCGATATCAAAGCAATGCAAGGGATGACACCCCAAGAAGCCACAGATTTTTCTACCATGGCTCAAACCGCGTTCAATTCCATTGAAGCATTACCATTTGCAGTGATCGCAGCGGTCAACGGTTTTGCGTTAGGTGGCGGATGTGAACTGGCTTTGTCCTGTGACCTCATTCTGGCAAGTGAAAAAGCAAAATTCGGATTACCGGAAGTAACGCTTGGATTATTACCCTGTTTTGGAGGAACACAACGCTTACCGAGAGCAATTGGATTGTACAAAGCAAGAGAAATGGTATTTTCCGGCGAATTTTACTCAGCAGAAGCCTGTAAAGAATTAGGTTTTGTAAACCGTGTGATTGCTCCTGCAGAATTATGGAATGAAGCCCGGAAATTAGCGGCAACAATAGCCTCAAGAGGTCCGGTAGCCATAGCGAAAGCAAAACAATCGTTGAACACAGGTGTAGATTTACCTATTACAGAAGGTTTGCAACAGGAGGCAGCTTTATTCGGGGAATTATTCGATACGAAAGATCATCAGGAAGGTATTGGCGCATTTATAGAAAAAAGAAACCCTGATTTTAAAGGAGAATAAAAGATAAAATAATTTTAAAAGATATATTTGATTTTTAGGAGGCTGGTCTGTTTTTGTTACCGGTCTCCTTTTTTTACTTTCCAAAAATCCTTGTCATACAATCAAATTGTCATAATTTTGTTCTTCCTATTCAAATTCAATGAAAAATTTAAATCTCATTATCGCAAGCTGTTTGTTGGCTTCAGTTATATCGTGCACAACGGCAGCACCGGTTGAAAAGAATTCCATCCAGGATACACCTTATCAAAACCTTGGACGTGACGGAAAAATATATGCAGCTTTTTACCAGCAAAGAGCTGCTGAATATGAAGCATTATGTCTTCAGGCTTATAATATTGCGACCCTCCGTTTGGATGAAGCTTTAGCGCAGAAATCCGACAAACCGTTAGCCATTGTCTCCGATATTGATGAGACCTTTTTGGACAATTCTTATTACGCTGTGGAGCGCTCAAAAATGGGAAAGAATTATGACCAGAAAACATGGGAAGAATGGACTGCAAAAGGTATTGCTACCCCACTTACGGGTTCTCAAAAATTTTATCAGTATGCTGCCAGTAAGGGAATTCAGGTTTTTTATGTGACCAACCGTGCCGAAGTGGAGCGCGAAGGAACTTTGAAGAATTTAAAAAAATATAATTTCCCGCTTCAAAGTGATGCCAGCCTTATTTTAAGATCAAAAGAAAGCAGTAAAGAAAACCGAAGAAAAGATATTGCTAAAAATTACAATATTGTTTTGCTGCTAGGCGATAACCTGGCCGATTTCTCAGATATATTTGATAAAAAATCAGAAACAGATCGTTCTGCTGCCGTGAAAAATTCAGCTGATGATTTTGGTAAAAAATTCATTATTATTCCCAATGTAGGGTATGGAGACTGGGAATCCTCATTCTACCATTACAAATACGATTATACTGATCAGCAGAAAAACTCTATGATGTATGATGCAGTGAAATCTAATCCTTAAATAAAATCTAAACCTTAGATATAAATTTAAAAACCTCACAACAAAATTGTGAGGTTTTTAGTTTCATGTATTATGATTTTTTTCCTGTTTACTTCAAGACTTTCTCGTAGATTTCATTCAACAGGTTTTGTCTCATTTTAGAGTCTCTTTTATTCAGAAGGATGATAAATCCCCAATTTTTAGCTCTGTTGTAGCAGATGATTGAAGATTCTCCCATGGAATCGCCAGACTTTAAATAGATTGTATTCTGGTCATCCGTACTGATGTTAAGCCCTAAGCCCATTTCTCTTTTTTCATCTTTATAATAGATATTTTCTGTGATTAATGCGGCATTTGAAACTGGATTTCCTTTCGTAAGAATCGCTCTCAGATACGTAACCATATCAGAAGCATTGGATTTAACCAATCCGGCGGATGCAGTAACATTCCATTTGAAAAACTCCTGAGCTCCACCGTTGGGATTGTAACCTGTTGTTTTATTTTTCACATTGAATTCTTTTGTGAAGGTATTCGTCATTTTCAAAGGACCGATTATTTTTTTATGAATGATTTCATCATAGCTCTTGCCATAAACCTTTTCCAATATCTGCCCCAGTAATGTATAGCCCATTGTAGAATAACGGTACTTGCCATAGTCAATAAGCTCATTGCAATTATTGATGATGGAGATTAATGATTCTTCGGTAACACTACTTACCGGCTGCTGAGGATTCAGTTCGATCAACTTTCCAAAATCTATATCAGGTAAGCCTGACTGATGAGAAGCCAGATCCGAAATTTTAATTTTATTCTTAAGATTTTCATGGAGATGATACCCTTTTGGCAGGTAACCGTCAATATAATCCTCCAGTTTTAATTTCTTATCGATAACAGCTTGTGCTATTAAATTTGAAGTCAGAATTTTTGTAATAGAAGCAATTTCGAATAAGGAATTCTCATCAATATTCATTGAACTTTCTTTGCTCAGTTTGCCATATGCTGTGTAATATTCTTTATTATTACTGATGAAACCAACACTGATTCCCACCTCCGGATTTTTCTGATAATTATCCTTTATAATAGAATCTATCTTTTGCGAAAAATTCTGTCCGAAAGAAAAGGTACTGATGAATAATAATAGAACCGCTAAAAATGTGAATGAGTTTTTCATTGTATCGTTGTTTAATGTTTAACAATTATCTTGATACAAATTTGAAAAAGTAAAAAATCCTATGCGACCGAATAAACGTATTCTGTCTTATTGGTCTTAAAAAATGAGTACGGATTATTCTTAAAAGAAGTACGAGTAATTACAAAACACTATAAAACAATCAATTACAACAGCCTATCAAGGTTTTTTCTCTATATCTTTTTACAGCTGAAGGGAAGGAATATTTTGAACTAAAATCCTTTTCATATCGAATTTCAAGAACGGTTACTTTGCTTTTTGTGTTGTCTTTAAAAAAAAACAAAGCATATTCAACTCGACAAGTTTTCACAAAATCATCCTTATCTTCCACTGAATAACTTCCAGCTTCATGACCGAATATTTACGCCACAGCTTTTGCTTTTGTTCCGGTTTTAGCAGCCTCAATTTTCTTATTATTCCTAAGCTCACGTTTCATTTTACGGTAATCCCATGGAGCAACGGCATTAATATCCTGCCAAAGACCCATCTTTTTACTTTTGGCATTTTCCTGAATTTTCCCCAATGAAGCATCTTTTGAATAAGAAAAATACCACCATCCCATCCCTGCTTTGATAAGCTCTTTGGAAAGGTATTTTCCGTCATCATAATACACTTTTGCAATGGATCTTCCATAGCGGTCCGTATTCGTTTCCACAAAACTTACCGTTTTTCCAAATACCTGAGCTGAAGTGAATTGTTTCGCATTTTTCCCGAAGGCCTGCCCACTTTCCGGACAATCAACTTCGGCCAGTCTGAGCTTTTTTTGCTGGTTTCCTTTTAACAATAAAGTAATGGTATCTCCGTCTGAAATTTTGATCACTTTTCCGGTAGTCTGTGAGAATAGAAATACAGGGAAAAGTAAGTACGCCAACATTAATCGTTTCATGGGGTAAATATAGGGATTAGTAGTTCTTGTTTAATTAAAAAACCTCGCAAAATGCGAGGTTTTTTATACTATCAAATTAAGTTATTTGATTTTTTTTCCACCTCAAAGTCGGGAGACTTTGCGGAGCAGGAGCCGGAAATTAGGAAGTTGACACTAACATAAAATCTTCTATTTCCCAATAATTATCATGCAATCTTAGTTTAAATACAGCATTTCTATGGAAATAATTTTTTATACGATGGTCAACAAAAACTAATGCTCTTCTTTTAGAAGGATCAAATACAATCTCTGAAAAATATACTACTCCTATCTCACATTCATTTGTATGTTTATCATACTCTGCCAGATCTAGGACTTTTGCGGTACACAAATTAAATTGATTTGCTTTTATAGAACTTCGTGTACTTAATTTTTTAATATCTGGACTATTAGAAAAGTCTTTAAAAGAATCCTTCGTTCTTTTTATGCGTCTTAAATAAACTTCGGTATTATCTGCCCCGAAATATGTATTTTTATTTTTAGTAGAATCTATATATAAATTGCAAAATTTTTCAGGATTATTAAAAAGTTCGTTGTGCGCTTTTGTTTTCTCTTCGATATATAAATCATCATCATGAACTCTTAAACTATCAAAATATCTTTTTTCACCTAAATAATCTTCTCTAAAAAAATAAGGTATCAACTGATCTGTTAAATCATTATATAGTTTTACATTAGTATCGCTTGATTGACTTACACATTTTTTCATTTCCTCCTTACAATTCGTAATTAATAAAGAGGATAATAAAATTATAAATATTTTACTCTTAAAATTCATACTATTTAGAAATTTTAGATTAATAACATCCTCTCTCACGAGTTCTTACTCGCAAATTATCTTTTGGTTTTTTATAAATATCTAAAATAGATGGCTTTTTTTTCTTTAATAGAGAAAAAATTAAAATTATGTTTATCATTTTCCTCTGTACCTATATGTTTTTTTTATTATCTCATTATTAAAATCTACCTTAACAGTATCTTTAATACCTGATCTAAATAAAAATTTATTCATTGTGGTCATATTTTTCTTTACTATTATAATTTAAAATTATCTCATTTGATCCACATTCATTTTTTATTCGCAACGGACCTTTATTCGATTCACATGAAAAAAATAATGTAAAAAAATCAAAGAAATCAGAGTCTGTTTTTTCATTTTATTTATCTTCAAAATCAAATCTTTCAATTGTATTAGAATTTTTTATAATTACATCTAAAGAGCCTTTTGGTTTTAGTATAGAATCCCCAACACAAACCTTATCCCACCAATCTCTGTAAACCACTATACTATCTTTATTGCCATACACCACAAATGATATATTGTGATTATCATAATTAATATACTTTTTGCTAACTATTGATTTTATATCCTTATCCCTAATTTCATCTAAAAAACTGTCTTTGCTTTTTGACGAAAATATAATTTTATATAAAAGAACTAATGCAGCAACGATTAAAATCATTAATAAATTTTTATTTCTACTCATTTAAAATTTTTTCATAAAAATTTAATGGGATTTTTCGATAAACCCCTTTGACAGCAATAATTATACTTCCCAATACCAATATGTAAATATAACCTAGATCCTTATTTCCGGCATTGATACTAAGTACCTACGAATCTTCAGCCTTTTCCTTCTTAATAACAAATGATTGGGGTAAACCTAAGGATATATTGAAAGGCAACCTAACAGAAAAAATGATATTCAGCTTTCACATGTATATTTTTATACTTCATGATAAATAAGATCTGTTTTAATGAATTAAAAACTCTTTTTTAATCTTTACCATTTCAGCTATCAGCTCAGCTTTATATAAATCAATTTTAACTCCTTGCACAGAAGAAAAGTTGTGGGATTTTGCATCAAAATAATAAGCGATTTTTTCAAGAAACACATCTCCATTTTCATTCGAATACTGATCAATTTGAGCTGACACCTCATCATCAAGATAATCTTCCGGAGATTTAACATAAAAGCCCAAATTAATGGAATCATTCTGAAACGCTTTTTCCAGTGCAGGAATATAAATTTTATAAAAATCCTCTGTTTTCATTTTTTATGATTGTAAAAATAAAACACCATGAACAAACGGTTTCAAATTTCAAAAGGAAAAAAAGAGAAAAAAAATGAAAATTTTTTCATCATTTTTCAAACACGATAAGTCAATGGTTATTAACCAGGTAAAGTTAATAAAATTCTATTCACTAAAAATTAATTTAAAATTATTCTTCATTTTATTTTTTTATTTGAAAAAGTATTGTACCTTTGCAACCGCAAAAACGAAGTAAATATCGTTACTGATGACACCCTCGGGGCGTAGCGTAGTCCGGTCATCGCGCCTGGTTTGGGACCAGGAGGTCGCAGGTTCGAATCCTGCCGCCCCGACTGTTTTAGTAGTTTTCTCAAAACTACTCAATGGGTGCGTAGCTCAG
>Ga0105244_10001882_pt1 | contig 16315 bp, 20 predicted proteins | sample KBSM44metaG_FD_80423 | JGI IMG/M metagenome (GOLD analysis project Ga0105244, IMG submission 80423) | Miscanthus rhizosphere microbial communities from Kellogg Biological Station, Michigan, USA - KBS M4-4 metaG | ecosystem: Host-associated > Plants > Roots > Rhizosphere > Soil | place... | reverse complement strand
TGAAATTCTTGTACAAAAAATTTAATCCCCATGTATTGAGAGTCATACATTCATGTACCTAATAGTGACTTCTATATAAAATTAAAAATTGATACTATTACACCTACCCCTGTATTGCTGGCCAATTTCAAAATTTTTCAAGAGGACTATTTATATAGTTTTTATAATATATAACCTTTACAATTATTTAGATTGCATGATTTGGAATGCGGTATGCTATATTTTTTTCTTTAATGGTATTTGAACCCTCTGAATAAAGATCTATATCCCGTCAATATTCTCCTGTTTTCTCTTTAAAAACCTACCAAGTAGTTTGCTAATTCGGCTAGCTGCTTTTTTCTATATAAAATTAAAAATTATCCGTAATAGTAACACTTCTGCACTTTGTACTATAAATTTTCATATATTGTATTATGCTTGTCCAAAACGTGAGATTATTACTTACGTTATCTAAATGAAAGAAAGGAGTGAAAATATGCTCTCATCTAGTCGTAAATTCACGCACTTTAATTGTGGTGCACAAGCCCCTAGTACACTACCTGCCCTTGGTTTTGCTTTCAATGCTACTTCACCTCAATTTGCAACATTATTCACCCCACTACTATTACCTAGTACAGGGCCAAATCCTAATATTACCGTTCCCGTAATAAATGATACAATTAGTATTGGAACTGGTATTAGAATTCAAATAGCTGGTATATATCAAATTAGTTATACACTAACAATTAGCCTTGATAATGTTCCCGTAGCACCGGAAGCAGCACGATTTTTCTTGACACTAAACTCATCAACTAATATTATTGCAGGATCTGGAACCGCAGTCCGTTCTAATATTTTTGGCACTGGTGAAGTTGATGTATCCAGTGGTGTCATTCTCATTAACTTAAACCCTGGTGATTTAATTCAAATTGTACCCGTTGAAGTAATTGGTACTGTAGACATTCGTTCGGCAGCGTTAACGGTTGCACAAATTCGGTAATAAAAACGCAATGTGAGCCGAAATATATTATTATAGATTCGACACACATTTATATTAAATAAGCATATTTTATTGTATGGTGACTATTTAGTCATACAAATTTAAAGCTTTCATAGGAGCACACTTTAATGTGTGCTTTATTTTTACTTAAAAACTAAAACATTCTCAAATTATATACATATCAAATAGCGTTTTCAATTATTTACGATAGCGGATGTTAACCTTTTGTACAAGCACTTTTTCCTTTTGTTTAATAATATATATTGATATCTCAAAGAAAGGAGAGTAACATAAGTATGGCAAATTATTTTTATAAAGATGGTAAAAAATATTATAAAAAACAATCACATTCGGACGATCAAAAAAATAACTGTTTTATTGAAACCCATACAATTGCTGGTTCTGCAGAAAATGCAAATGGAAATATACCTGTATCTGTTTTCCTTGAAACCACTGCTCCACAAACTGTATTCGAGGATTTTACAAACAATCATAATAAAACATTAATTCAGTTATTCGTCGTCGGCATGAGTGCACCCGTTCAAGTAACTATTCTCACAAGAAAATCTAGCCGCCCAATTACTACAACATTACAACCTGTTCAAACAAAAATATTTCAAGTTGAAGATTTTCAAAGTCTTACTCTTACAAAACAGGAAGGTTCTACTAGTATAGTTAGTTTATTTGTCCAAAAAACATTTTGTATTTGCTGTAACGAGAATAACGATTCATGTGATGAATATTATCAAGATTGCAATTAATAGATTCACTCACCAGAAGAACCCCTTTTATAAAGGGTTCTTTTTTTCACTCACCACATTTTTAAAAACATTTTAGAATCATACTCAACGATTTTTCTATACATTTCTCATTTCTCCTTTTTTATTATATTAACGCTTTTGTTTAATTACGGGACTTATCATCATTTAATGGAGGAAAGTAAAATTTATAAAAAAGACGACGCTGAATACGTCGTCTTTTTTATAAGCAGAAAAGTGAATTCTCAAGCTTCCTTTTTTTGCATCAAAGCCCATTATCTTTTATTTCATTTTGAGGTAAAACTTACACTGCTCTCCATAAGGATAAAGCATAAATCCAGTTTGGATCCCCATTTCCTTGATGATTTTGTACGGCTTCATACACTTTTCCTTCGTATAGGACTCTATCACCCTTTTTATACGCTTTCTTTGCATCCCACTCTCCATATGAAACGCTTTCAGTTTTTGTAGTAATTGTGAATATATCACTTTGTACGGATTCATTTCCAGCTACATCAACAGCTTTCACTACATATTTATAAGTCTTATTAGCGAGTAAATTATTATCCATATAAGAAGTCGTATTAGATGTTGCGATTTTTTTCATTGTTCCTTCTATTTCTCTATAAATATCGTAGTGGTCTACACCAACATTATCGTCAGATGGACTCCACATTAGGTCCACACTTGACGCTGTCGTTCCCATACTATGTAATCCTTTTGGTTGTGTTGGTGCTTCTGTATCAGGAGCCTCAACTGTTGTTTTTGCTGTAAGCGCTGTACTTTCTTTCGATACATTGCCAGCTGCGTCAATTGCTTTTACAGTATAAGAGTATTCTGTACTTGGTTGTAATTTCTTATCAATAAAATGAGTGCCTGGTACGGTGTCAATCATCTCTCCGTTACGGAAGATTTGATACCCTTTTACTCCTACATTATCCGTAGAAGTGTTCCATGTTAGTTCTATACTATTCGCTGTTACTTTTTGTGTCTGAATTCCATTTGGAATACTTGGCGCTTCTGTGTCTGGTTTCACATTATTGATGAGATTTACATCAATTACATTATAGAACGCATTTGCTGTATCAGCTACATCCCATACAGCTAAAATCACATGGTAGCCACTACGATCCGTAGGTACATTGATTTTGTGTGCTACATTATTTGAAGCTGCGGAACCATCATGTTGTACAGTTCCAATTGGCTCAAAGTCTGCTCTTGTTAGTGCTTTATTTGGATTCCAGCCTATTTTAGTAATGTAGTAGTGCCATTTGCTTGTTAAATGTGGCGCTGTAAACTTCCAAGTAAACGTATTTTCTCCGCCAGTGATTGTATTTTTAAACCAACGATCCGCTGTTTGTTGATCCAAAATACCACCAAATTTTCCGCCTGCAGAAGCGATTTGTCCATCAACTGGACCAGCTTGCGGGAATCCTTTTGGTGCTTCTAAGCTTTGTGGTTCATACATAACACTTCCGCAGTTTACATTTAGTGCACCATAAGTTGGACTACATAAAGCGGAACGGCTGCCAGGCTTTTCAACAAAACCATGCGCGTAAGCATTTTGAGGAATAAGTGTCGTGCCGATAATTCCCGCTGTTAATGCAACAGCTCCTAGACTTTTTTTGTTCATTTTCATGTTCTGTAGATGTTTTAAAATTCGATTATTCATGTTCATGTCCCCTTCTTGTTATACTTCGTAGTGTAATGTGGGCTTTGATGTAAAAGAATAACACGAGACAATATTGTAGTGATGTATGCATAAGTTATGCATACACCGTAGTAAAGAAATATTTCATTCCATGTGATATATTTCACTTACTGAATATATCATGACATAGAAATTACCTAAACACGTGCAGAAGTTGTGCAGAAACAGTGAAATTATTACTAACACATAAAACTACATCTTAAAATTATAAAGTAAAAGTTCGCAATAGCAATTATAAATCTTGTAAAAAAAGGCCATATAAAAGCATTTTGTATAAGCGGATGGATTGCACCAAGTCTTCTCGAAATATTTCTTAATCAACTTGATATGCATAGTAATGTGAGATTAAATTTTTTGAAACACCCTTCCATTTCCATATTCAATATATATCTCTATTGGGTACGTGAAATTACTTATGTATTGCGAATAATCCTTAATGTTTCAAAATAGTCTCATAAAACTTGTCATACTCTTCATAGTATTGGATTTTTAATTTTTCTATTAAACTTGTATCTGGTGAAATAATGTCAATTACGTCTGTACTTATATACAGCAAATAAGTATCGTTATAAAAAGAAATATACGCTTGCTGACCACCACTAACGACATACTTGCAATATTTATATACTTCATCTTCATTGACACCTTTAATCGTAGTAAATATGATTGTACTTTCAAGATCATCAACGTCTACTTGCGTTTCGGTCCAATTTTTAATCTTCATGAACCTTCCAATTTTTGTTTTCTCATTTATTCTCTTACTTTTACCATATGTTATATAACCGGAAGTAAATGAAACGTCAATTGTATCGGGGCTTTTAAAAAGTTCAGTCAGTAGTCCTCTTAATTTTCTCAAATTCCCCTCAAATAATTCTATATCGAATCTAATTCTATTTTTTGCCTCCACTTGAAAAAATGGTGTAGCTGTCATATCTTCAAAATTCACATTTAATACTTTCATTCTTTCCATATAATTAATTCCTCGCTTCATATAACATAAAAGTGTCTACATCATTTAATATAGACACCCTTTCACATATATAGTTTTAATACCGGCCAGTAAATTTAAAAACTTCATCAACTGCTTGCGTATACCCACCTGATTTTCGGAGAGACTCCTTCAAATTCAAAGCAGCTTCTTTATATGATGGATTACTTAATACTATTTCTACACTTTTACTAAGTTTATCCGCAGTTAATCCTTGCATTTGCAATTTAACTCCTGCTCCGAGACTCTCTACTCGCTTTGCGATTACTGGCTGATCTGCATTTTGCGGAATTACAACGAGTGGAACTCCGTTATATAGTCCTTCATGCGTACTGTTCATCCCGCCATGTGTAATAAATAATTTTGTATATGTAAGTAGTTCAGTTTGCGGTACATAGTTTTTCACAATGAAGTTTTTAGGAATATCACCTAAATCACTTATTTTCGTTTTACTACCAATAGACATAACAATTGTATGTTTACTATTTTCGAATGCCTTCATACAAAGTTTATAAAAATTAATTGCTTCATTAAAAACAGTACCTAGTGAAATGTAAATCAGGCTTTGTTCTTCAATTGAAGTATAATCAAAATCTTCATTTTCCCCTTGTGCAGAAATAGATGGACCTACAAATTTAAATGTTTCATTAAACGTATTACCAAAAGGTTGGAACTCCTTAATCGTATACACAATAGTAAGCGGTGCTGGATTACAGAAAACTTCATACGGTGAATTTATTTCAACACCATATTTTCCTGCAATTTCTCTAGTTAAGTTTTGAAAATCATTATGTATTCTATTCTGCACTTCCACTGGGATATTTTTAGAAAGATGGTCTAACATTTGTTTAAATGATTTTTCATCCTGCGCAAAAGATGTACAGGAATTTATGGCCGGAAGATTAAGAATTTGGGCAATTAAATGACCACAGCCAAACATAGAATCGTGGATCATGTAATCAAAATATTCTCCTTCAATTTGCTCTAAAACACTAGGTATTACAATATCTGCTGTATGTAGAAGGCCGTTTATTCTTTCCTGTAAATAATTTCGACCACCGGAAAGAAATGCTTGTATAAATTTTTGATCATCTATTGTTCGTACAGTAGCACCTGTCTTCTCAATACGCTCCCTGAAAGCCTCTATTGAAAAATAAACGACCTCTTCACCGCGAGAAATCAGTTCTTCTACAACTTGTAATGTTGGATTTATATGTCCTTCTGATCCAGCGTTAATGAATAAAATACGTGCCATTCAAAATACTCCTTACATTTTAAAATTTCTATGTTGTAAAGAGTATGGATATTTTCCATACTCTTCACGGTATTTTATGTATCATTTTCCTGCTCAATTGACCTAGCAAGCCTAAAACCGAGATCGTCTATATGAAATGTAGGATGGCTACGACGGCGACAAGTCGCACCGCAACCTCTAGCTGCTTCAGCCCAACTACCACCACGAAAAATTCGGTACGATCCGTACACTTTTTCATCATACAAATCATAGCACCATTCCCAAACGTTTCCTAACATATCATAAAGTCCCCATGCATTCGGCTCTTTTTTACCGACGTCATGAATTTGTCCAATTGAATTTTCATTATACCACGCTATTTTCTGAAGTTCCCCATATGTATATCCCGTCGTACCTGCTTTACATGCGTATTGCCACTCTGCCTCATATGGCAATCGGTAGCCGTCAGATTCTATATTACAACTAACCTTTTTTCCATCATCACTAATAGAATAATACGCTGTTAATCCCGCTTGTTTAGAAAGTAAATTACAAAAAGCAATTGTATCATTCCATGAAATATTTACAATTGGTTTATTACTATCTTTATCATTATTTAATGTAGGATTTGTAATGGCATTATATATTTCCATTGTTACAGCATACTTTGCAAGAAGGAATGGTTTTATTTGAACTTGCCATTCTTTTTTTATTCGATCATCTCTTAATACTACCTCTCCTGCTGGAATTTCCATCATATTAGAATCAATCGAGCGAATGAATGTATTCAATAGTATCCCCCCATATTACTTCTTTTTAAAATCTAACTACTTATCGTACTTCTTCAAAAACCGTTTCACTTCATTTGGAGATTTTAAAATAATCACTTCTTTTCCTTTACTTAATTGATCTAGTCTTTTTAAAATGGCAGGTTTTTTCTTATTCGGATACTCCCATATCCATTTAAAGAATTGTAAATCTAGTCTTTCTTCACATCCGGCACCCATATCCGGTCTTGTTTTATTTCGATATTGTACAATTCTTTTAAAAGCACGATAAACACAAATCGTTCTATGAATATCAAGAAAGATAATTGTATCCGCTGCATTCAGTCTTAAATCCATCGTCCCGCCATAATTCCCATCAATAATCCACTCTTCTTCTTTAATTAAGTTTTTTTGAACTTTTCTTTGTTCTTCTCGAGGAACACCTTCCCAGTTCGCTTTCCAAAACAATGCATCAAGATGATGCACCTTAATATTTAGTTTATTTCCTAACTGCTTTGCTAATGTAGATTTTCCTGAACCACCAGAACCAATTAATATGATTTTTTTCATATTCATACGGTCCTTACTATAGATTCTTCAATATCTTCCTTATTTGCAAAAATCCAGAAGAACATCTCTTCATTCAACTTTAATAAATTTGGTAACTGAACAAAATAAGTAATAAAGATAACTTGAATAGAAAGCATGACATACCAAATAGATTGTAGTTCTTCTCTCGTTAAAATGCTTTGTTTATAATATCCTTCAAAGATTTTGCTGACAATATGTAACCATTTCCCTCTTCCTGTTTCATCACTAAATAGCTCACTTAATATACTTGTACAGCAGTAGCATAAATCGAATACTCTTACATTGCTTTCTAAAAGTTCAAAATCTATAAATCCTTGAAATTCATTGTCATGAAAAATCACATTCGATAAGTGCATATCACGATGAATAATTTGTTTTGGTAGTGGGTGAACCGTTTCCTTCAAAACTGTACGTATTTGATCCATTTTTCGAACGACATTCCGATGGACAGATGCATTCTTTTCTAAAATTGGTAAGGCCCATTTGTATACCACTTTATACAATTCTCTTTTTATTAACTCGTTAGCACTATTCATTGAATATAGTGCTTGATGTAAATTAGCTATCTTCTCTCCAATTGTACTTCCTAGCTCTTTTAGCTTTTCTGTATCTTTTATTTCTAGTACACTTCCACCAATATATTCGTACAAACAATAATACTTCTCTTTATAAAATACGTACCTTTCATCATTTCTCATTTTTACTAGTTTTTGTACTTTAACTCCTTTTTCATCAAGCTGTTCTAATACATTTAGTTCAACTAGAAAATGTTTTATCGATCCCTTTTCCTTTAAAATATACGCTTTATTATTACAGTAAATCTTCGTTACGTTTGGTTGAACTTCAATAGTTGTGATATCTTCATCTTCAAACCAAAACTTTGCAATTTCTAATATATCCTCCATATACAAATACCCCTTTTAAAATTCACTTATTTCTTCCGTAACATAAATTCACAAAGCATTCCTATCCCAACACCAATTGTATAAGCAACTACATCACTCCACAAAAATCCGTAACCTAAAACGAGTCCCCCTATAGTCGTTGCACGAATATTATCAATCCAAGGTGCATGGTACAATTGGCTAATTTCAATCCCGTAGCAAAATATTAAACTTATAAAAGCTAATTTCTTCGTTTCTATTTTAGGAAACAAAAATCCGAATCCAACGAAAATCATTAATGCCCATAAAGCATCACCTAAGTAATCATTTAATAAATGAGGTAACGCAAAAGCAAATTTTCTAGAACTAAGACCTAACATAATAACGACTATAGTAAACATTACATATAGTAATTGATTTCGTTTTATATTCATTTCAAAAGCTCCTAATTCATCATGTAAAACTGCAAATAGCTAGTAAAATACAATCATTTTACTAGCTATTTATTACTTGCTTTCATAATAAGAAAATGTGGATTTGTACTTAAATAATGATATGATTTTCTGTCTACTTCTCTCATCTTTTCAATCGGCTTCGGTTCCACTATTTTTTCTAATACAAAATAGTTTGTTGTTTCATTGATTATGTCTTGGAGCGACCTCCTAAAAAAACTAACTTCTATTGTAATATTTGGTTTAACCCAAGTATCTACTAATAATTGTTTTTCAAAATAATCTTCACATGTAAACTTTGTGAAATCCATAAAAGGATGATGAACGGAATATATAAGTTCTCCACCCGGCTTCAATACGCGCTGAAACTCTTGAAATACTTGCGTCCAATTTTCTAAGTAATGAAGAGTTAACGAACTTACAATGATATCATACGTATTATTTTCAAATGGCAATGTTTCTTGCAAATCGTGACAAAGGAACGTTGCTTTTTCTCCCATACTTTCTTTTACGGCTTTTACCATTTCAGGACTTATGTCAATTGCTGTAACGTTAGCCCCTCTTCCTACGAATTGAGAAGTATACCATCCAGCGGCACATCCAGCATCTAGTATTCTCTTCCCTTCTAGTTCCCTTGGAATAATCTCCATCATCGCAGGTCTTTCATAATAACTATTATATGGATTTGCCAAATCTACATTTTCTTTATATGTACTCGCTAATTTATCATACGTATCTTTGACTGCGTCTTTCATTATATCCACCCCTAATACATATTAATCCATTAACTCTTGCTGCTTTTTCTTTGAAAATGATTGTAGTACTAACTCATACGACCAATCGATCATTTTATTAATTTGCTCCTGTTCTACTCCCTTATGTATATACACTGTATTCCAATGTTTCTTATTCATATGATACCCTGGAATTATTGTGTCTGGATAATCTTCTCTTATTCGTAAAGCGAACTCAGGATCACATTTTAATGTAATCGCAGCTTTTTCACCTTCTTCATGGTTCACTATCGCAAATATTTTATTATTGAGTCTCATACATGTTGCACTCCAGCCATTTGGAGAATCCTCTGTCGCTTTTCTTTTTGATAGACAATATGCTCTCGTTGCATTCATTTTAAATGGCACCTCTTATTCTTTCACTATTTGATTACGATGCATCACAATTTGCTTCGTCGCTTTAAATTGCTGTTCCCCATAAAAATTTATGAGTTTCTCTCCGCAAAATAGACTAACAATATCAATATGAGATATCTCTTCCAGTAACATTGTAAGCATATTCTCTCCAATGCCTTTATTTCTTACACTTTCATGTACGACAACATCTTCTATGTACGCTCGAAAAACACCATCTGAAACGACTCTAGCAAACCCAATTAACTCATTTTCTTTCCATACCCCAATTGCTATGCTATTCTTTAACATTTTTTCAATATCGATTTCTTTTCTTTCTGGCCACCAACCGACAGAGTCGTAAGCTTCTTTATTTTCTCTGCACAAATTGGTCGTTCATGTTGTAATTTATACGTGTACATATTCTTTCTCCCATCAACTAGTATACATAATATTATTATAATCTCTTTTCTAAAAAGTGTTGACTATACCCTTTCGGATGATCTTCAACGACACCATATTCTCGGTAGCCGTGCTTTTTATAAAATTCCGGTGCTTGGAAACTAAATGAATCTAGTAATATGAGTCTACATCCTTTTTCCTTCGCAATGTCTTCGATTTTATGTATCAGTTGACTTCCATAACCATCATGACGAACGGATTCATCAACCCATAAAAAATCGATATGAAGATGATAAAAATACATCGTTCCTGTTACGCCGCCAAAGATTTTTCCTTCCTCATCTTTCACTACAAGGCTTACTTGTTCCATCGGCTGCTTTACTTCATCTGTTAAGATGGACATATTATATTGAATGACTTTATTTCTAATGTATTCTCCTTCATTACGAGTACCATTCTCTATGTGTTTCATATATATTTCTTCCTTTCAACTTAGTAAATTACATCTAATTTTTATTTCGCCTTTTTAAAATACTAATGAATACAAATCCACCATATGTAACAAAACACGAAAAACCAATTATCCCAGGTACAGAGACATAGCCTGTTCGTACATAACTTATAACTGCAAAACTAATAATTAACATTATTATAGATGGCCAAAATATTAGAGCCGTTTTTCTTCGTCTCTGTTTCGATGTACGTTCTTTCTCTTCAGAAACACGTGTACCAAAAAGCAATACAATACAAATAAGAATCGCTGCAAAGTAAATGGTATCTAATGACAAATTGTGATCATATAGTGCGATTCCAACTTCAAGAGCAATAATCGTTACAATTAAAATAATAATTGTTGAAGTCTTTAAGTTTCGTTTCAATCGCTCACTCCTAGCATGCTTTCACTATATGCTTTGTAAATGTATTTCAAAGCTGTTGCAATAGTTTCATCAACCTCTATATTATGAACTCGCTCGGGTAAATCTTTTCCCCCAATTACATAAAGAAACGGGAATTCGTTAAACATTCCCATTATACCAATATTTATTGTAGCTGTGGGCAATCCACCTGTCATATGAGCTAAATGAAAATACGGTATACTTTCATAATCCCCTTGTTGTCTTACCATTCCATTGATAATTGGTTCCCATACTGCTGGTTCTACTTTATAGCCTTGAAAAATATGTACTAAAAGCGAAAGAACTTGATTTAATTCTCCAACATTTTTCTCATCTCTAGCATTCTCTTGTATATAAATTTTTGAAAAATACGTTTGAGCATTTATTTTCACAGCATCCCATCCACCGCAGTGCTTTACAACCGAGTGAGCAATATAACTGTCGTGACAAGCTATCATCACTTCTACTGCTTTACTAAGTGTTAAAGTACTTCTTCCTTGTAGATGCGGATATAACTGTGCACTATCTTCATGTGGATGAAATTTAATGTGATGAAGTATATCATTCCAATTACGTTTATTTTCCTTCACCATTTGTGCTGCTACAAATCCAATTACTACTTTTGCTGCCGATGCTAATGGAATATATAATTCACTATTATATGAAATAATTATACATTCGTTTTTTGTAGAATAAATAGCTACTCCTACATGACCAACTTGTATCTCTTTCATTTTTTGAATGACAGTTTCCATTTCCATTCCTCTTTTCACATCGTTATATCACCTTCTAATAATTCAATATGGAATATAAAAAACCTTTTTTGACAGGTTATATTTGTAATGACAATTAGAAAAAGGTAGCATGAATTACTCCTTGCTACCTAAAACATTCATTTTCACGAAAAACTTCTAATCTTCTATAGGATTTTCAGGCCCGTTAAGCTCCAATTGATAAAAGGCTAAATCTAGCCATCTATTAAACTTATAACCAGCTTTTTGTATTGTTCCGGCATGAACAAATCCATAATTTTGATGCAAGGCTATACTTTTCTCGTTTTCCGCATCGATTCCAGCAATTAAGGTCATATATTCTCTTTCTTTTGCGGTTGCGATTAATTTTTCCATCAAAGAGGAGCCAATTCCATTTTTTCTATATTCCTTATCAACATACACAGAATGTTCAATTGAATATTTGTAAGCAGGCCACGCTCTAAATGAGCCGAATGTCGCAAATCCTACTACTTTATTATCTAGTTCGTATACGAAAATTGGATAGCCATCAGCCTTTTTTTGTTCATACCAATCTATTCTATTTTCAAGGGTTACAGGTTTATATGCATATACAGCTGTTGTATAAAGTATCGCATCGTTATAAATGTCTAAAATATATGCTACATCTCTTTTCGTTGCTTCCCTGATCATCGTTTTCTTCCTTTCCTAATGTTAATCTTCTTTCGCTATCTTTTTAATAATTTTATTTTACCGAAATTTCTGTTTTATTTCCACATACGAATACTTGCTTTTCGGAAACCATCAAATATATTAATCGCAGCGGACAACGTATAAATGATAATTCCACCGCCAACTAACCACGTATTAAATCCTTCTGGGGAAATAGTAAACACATTTGCCAAATACGTAATAAATCCTTCGTTAAATATATGTGGATTTACTACAATTACAATGAATACTATCGTTCCGACTACTTGAAGAATACCATTTCCGATTGCCAATCTTTTCGTCCATTGTCCTTGTACTAACTTATAAAGAGATATAGCTACTTCAAAAACGATCATAACCAAAATAATCGGCCAATATTGAAGTAAAACATCTTGATTAAACGTTGGCGCGATAAACTTCAGTCCGTTTTCCGTACCATTATATACGCCTACAAGATGGTTCGCATAAAAGTAAAGGGTAGCCCATATTGCTGTCCACATTAAACCTCCAAAAACTTCAAACTTTGAGATTGCCTTTTTCTTCGGGATATACGAGATATTTTTCAAATCATCTGGCGTCCATTTTTTTAAACTTGTTGTTAATGGGTGTGGATCCTTTTCTTTATCAGTTCTTTCTAAAACAGCAAATACAAGTGTCAACCAGAAAAACACATGGAGGCCTACTTCAACAATTTCCCCAATGCCTTTACCTATCAATTTTAAAATAACATCTAATACTACTTGATTACCAGTATAGCCTATAAAACTTTCTGCAACCATTGCAATGAGTGCGATAACAGCTGCAATTGGTATAATCATTTTTAATAACGTCGTATATACATCAAAATAACGTGGTCCAATTAAATGCATCGGTCTATCCAAATACCCATTAGCCAATGAAACCGGACTTCCCAATTTTTCGAGAACGCTCTTCACATCATCTTCATTATAATCGTCTGGTAACATATCCTCTATTGTCGACCGTAGCTCAAGCGTAATATCTTCACGATTTTTTTCAGGTAATCTCTTCGCCACTTCTTGGACGTACATATCAATCAAACTCATTCTCGTCCTCCTCCTTTAATAGGTTATAAAGTTCTTTCGAATCCTTTATCCACTCCTTTTTCAATTGTAAAAATATCTCTAGTCCATATTCACTTAAAACATAATACTTACGAGGTCTACTCTCCGTTTTATCCCAACTACTCGTAACTAGTTTCTGCTTTTCTAATCGACGAAGTAGTGGATATAAAGTACTTTGATCAATTGTAATCCCTGATTGCTCCAATAATTGGACAAGTGAATATCCATACTGCGGCGTTCTTAATTGACTTAAAACCGCTAATGTCAATGTCCCTCTTCTTAACTCAGTAATTAATGAATTTAATAAAGTATCCATTCACCCACCTCATTTTTATTACTATATGTCATACAGTATGTGTTTTATACTATGTATCGTACAGTATTCGTGTGACAAAAACAATTATCATTTACCAAAAAACGGATAAAAAAAGCACAAACTATACGATTTGTGCTTTTCTAGCTAACTTATATATTTATAACACGCTTAACTTTGTACCTCTGGTAATATAAACTCTCCTTTTTCTTTAGGAAATGGGATAACCCCTACAATCGACTCAACATTGATTACTCCATATACATGCGGGTATTCTTGACCATTTGAAGCAAGTTCATATTTTATTTCTGCTTTTAACAAGGATGGATTTATTGTAAGTAATAAAACCTCTTCTTCATGAAAGAAATGTTTTTCTGCAACCTTTAAAGCTTGTTCAAATAATGAACAATGAATAAACCCCTCTTTTATAAGTGACTCTTCATGAATTTCTCCAGTTGTTTTTGCGATTTCCCATTTTCTTTTTGTTATTACTTTTGTAATCATAGCTTTTCCCCTTTTTTAATATATGTAATGATATAATAACACTAAAATTTCCAACAAATGATTAGTTGATTGAAGAATCTTAATGGATAAAAAATTAGAAGAGATCATTGTAAAATCATTTTTTACTAAGCGCCTTCAAAATAGAGTACTATTTGAGCTTTCTTCTTCAAAAAAACGTAAAGATGCGATCGGTCGACTTTGCCATAATTACAGAACTACGTTACGTGAAGAATATATGATTGAAATTCCTAAGCCTAATTATTGTCCAATTGATATAGGAGATCTGTTAAAAAAACATGGGGCTGTTGATTCTTGTTACGCCATATCATAGGACACAAAAATCGATGGAAAAACACTCCCTTTGCTGGACGCATTAGAGGCTGCTGTTGGAATGGGAATGCCTTCTATTCTATACTCAATTACAAATCAAGTTGCGTATTTTGAAGCAGAACAAGAAACACTTCCATCACCAAGATTTATACTTAAACGCACATATTAATGCATATAACTCCATTGCACTTTTTTTACTTTATTATATTATTTAAATAACCGCTCAGGTCGTTAATTCATCTAGCTTTTAAATATAAAAAAGAGGATTTTCATACCCTACTAGAAAATCCTCTTTTTACATTTATTTTAATCCTTTAATTAAAGGCGACGCTTCACCGCTATGGAAAATCCATAAATCATGCAGTGATCTCGTACATGCGACATACATTAACTTCGCATCATGCTTTGTATTTTTATAATGTTCTTCATCAACATCCATTAGAATTACAGCGTCAAATTCTAAACCTTTCGCTAAATATACAGGTACTACTGAAATACCACCTTCATATTTACTTTGATTTGCTTCAATGACATTTACCGTCAATCCTGCATTCGTTAATTTCTCATACATATCGTGGCATTCATCATCTGTTCTACCTATTACTGCAATTGTTTTTACATCTGCATTTTGCAAATGCTTTATTGTCTTCAAAACTTCAGTGAATTGATCTTCTGCATGGATTACTTTTACGTCTTCACCGCTACGGAAAACTGGTGTTGCGAGCCCCACTGGTATTTCTGCATTTTTAATTATTTCATTTGCGAATTCAATAATTTCTTTTGTAGAACGATAACTTCTAGTCAATTCAAAATAACCTGTTTCTTGGAATACTTCCTTAAATGCGTTCCAATCTTCAATTCCTTGGTAATCATAAATCGCTTGCGATAAATCACCTAATATAGTGAAAGAATTACCTAGTGTAATTTCTTTTAATACATACACTTGAAATGGCGAAAAATCTTGCGCTTCATCAATAACGACATGATGAAACTTCTGACCGATTTCAATACCTGTTATGCGATGATGGATGTAAATTAAGGCAGGTAAATCTTCTACATACACTTCTTTTTTACGACAACTCTTTTCTGTTTCTTTAACAAGTTCTTCAGGTAAAACTTCGAGTATTTCTTTACTTTTCAATATTGAACTATACAGTGAAAGAGCACTCATTTTTGGCCAAAACTTCAGATATGTGTTCAATCTCTTAGTCGCTTCTTTTTTGAGCAATTTTTTCTCGTTCGTTTCCCCAAACTTTTTAAGTTCAATTTCAATCCAGCGCTTCATGCGGCCTACTAAACGTTCTCTTCTTTTCTTTAGTGGATAATGTTTATATTCAACTTGCATCCATTTTTTAATGTCTTCTACTGGAATAATCGCTTTATCCCACGCCTCAAAATCCTTTGTCGGAACTAAGTCATTTTCAAATTGAATCATTCTCTCTTCAATAAACGCCTTAAATTCCAGTGTACCCTTTAATTTACCGAGCATTACCTTACTTTCATCACGATTAATTGAAAATGCTTCTTTCAATTTCTCTTCTGTTTGCTTTAGTTTCACTGAATCATCTAACGTACGCAATGCCCAATCTGGAAACGTTGTTTGACTAATATTCCCTACCCCTAATTCAGGCAGTACACTCGAAATATAATCTAAAAACAAGCTGTTCGGAGCAAATACAATCATTCTTTCTGCCTCTAACTGTTCACGGTATTCATAAATTAAAAAAGCAAGGCGATGTAAAGCGATTGTTGTCTTTCCGCTCCCTGCAACCCCTTGAATAAGTAATGGTAAATTTCTTTCCGCTCGAATAATATCATTTTGTTCCGATTGAATCGTTGAAACAATATCCTTTAG
>Ga0105244_10001877_pt1 | contig 16336 bp, 7 predicted proteins | sample KBSM44metaG_FD_80423 | JGI IMG/M metagenome (GOLD analysis project Ga0105244, IMG submission 80423) | Miscanthus rhizosphere microbial communities from Kellogg Biological Station, Michigan, USA - KBS M4-4 metaG | ecosystem: Host-associated > Plants > Roots > Rhizosphere > Soil | place: Michigan... | reverse complement strand
CCGTCCAGATCTTGAAAACTTGGCAGGTAAAGGCAATAGCTACCCACGTCCAGACTGTCGCCCAATCACTAAGTTTGAACGCCGTGGTATTGAGTCAGGTCATAAGATTAATGACTTTATATTTAAAAAGATTAAGTAAAATTTGACTACCAGATAGCGAAAAAATGAGGGCATTAAATACCAATATTTAATGCCCTTAATGTTTTGAAATTATTTTAAAAGTTAAGATAAAGACCAAAATACTTTTGATCTTATCACCCTAATTTTTAAATAATAATTTGTTGATTATTTATTAGATCATTTAAATTAGCGTTTGTATTATTCAGTGTTAACAACAATGAACTACTATACGTCGTTCCTACACCATCCCTATCAATATATAACTGTGTATTCGAACCACTCACAACCGTTTTGATAAATGGTTCCAAACTAGTAAAGTTATAAGTTCCTGAATAACCAATCAATAAATCGCCAATATCAATTTTGTCTGCATTTGTATTTGATGTCGTATTACCAATAGTAAAATCCGACCAAACATCTGTACCATTTCCACCCAGAGCATCAGATTGAACTAATAATTGATATAGTGCGGTATCAGCCCCCGTTCCGCCGGTAAGTTGATCATTTCCTCCTTGTCCATCCAAAATGTCATTACCAGCTCCACCGTTTAAAGCATTTACTCCACTATTACCTGTAAGTGTATTATTTAATGTATTACCTGTTGCATTGATGGCTGTTGAACCAGTTAAAGTTAAATTTTCCAAATTACTGCCTAGTGTATAAGTAATAGAACTCAGAACCGTATCCATACCTTCACTAGCATTTTCTGTAACAGTATCACCTGAATTATCAATTACATAAGTATCATTACCTGTACCGCCCAGTAATTTATCAGCACCAACTCCTCCATCCAGATAATCATCACCTGCACCTGCTGTTAAAGTGTTAATTGCACTATTACCAGTCAGTACATTATTAAGTGTATTACCCGTAGCGTTAATAGCACTTGTTCCTGTCAGGATTAAATTTTCCACATTATTACTTAATGTTAGAGACACTGAACTTCGTATAGTATCAGTACCTTCATTAACATTTTCAGTAATTACATCACTTATATTATCAACAACATAGGTATCATTGCCTAGTCCACCTAGTAATTTATCTGCACCTACGCCACCATCCAGATAGTCATCACCAGCACCTCCTGTTAGAGTATTGATAGCACTATTTCCTGTTATGGTGTTATTCAGTGTATTTCCCGTTCCGTTGATTGCAGTTGTGCCAGTTAATGTAAGATTTTCCACATTATTTGCTAATGTATAAGTAATACTACTTTGAACAGTATCTGTACCTTCATTAAGGCTTTCACTAACAATGTCGGTTGCACTATCTATAATATAGATATCATCACCTTTTCCGCCGTACATTGTGTCGTTACCAGCCCCACCATTTAGAGTATCATTGCCAGATTGTCCATAAAGAATATCATTACCAGCCTGTCCTGTTATTGTGTCATTACCAGATGCCCCATATAAGGTATCAGCATTACTTGTTCCATTTATAGTCTGGTTCTGCACCATAAATGTTAACTTAAACACATCAGAAACCGATTGGTTAGCAATATCTTTTACTGTGATTTTAATATTTAACGGTACTGTATTATCAGGTGAAGTACCACTCAACACTCTTGTAGTTGGGTTGAAGCTAAGCCACGATGGTAATGGAGAGCCATCTTCTAAGGTAGCCGAATACGTTAATGTATCGCCATCTGGATCTTTAAATGTTGTTGTTGGAATTGTATAACTAAATGCTTTAGCATCCGTCACGCTTTGATCTGCAATTGCATTTAACAATGTTGGGGCTTGGTTCGGCAGACTAACTTTTAAATTAAATGAGGTGGCGGTACTATAACCATACATATCTGTTCCCCAATAAAAGAACGATAAGTTGCCAGTCACATTAGTAGGAGGAGTACCAGATAAAGTTTGTGTTGCAGTATCAAAACTTAACCATGATGGAATAGATTGGTATTGTCCACTACTATCTTTAGTCGTTAAAGTAATTTTATAACTCAAAGAATCCCAGCTATCCTGATCAACAATAATATTATTAGCAAATTTATAGCTAAATTCAGTTCCCTGATTACTTGTAATTAATGGTATAGCTGCATTAACAGTTGGTACATGGTTTGTTAAGGCTCTATTAACTAATGTGTTAATATCATCAACACCCCAAATCACTCCAGAATCAAAATTAATCTGATCCATCTTATAGGTGGTATTTTCGGTATCTGCAATATAATAATTAGAAAGCCAAATATGATCATTTGTACCTTTAAAACTAAGATATACGCTATCGCCATATTTTTGAGCAGATACATCATTAGCTGAATAACCTTGAATTTTTAATATATTTATAGCATCAATATTATCTTCAAAGCTGTAGGTATCCGTACCTCCACCTTTAACGAAAATATAGGTATCATTCCCTGCTAAACCATCGATATAATTATCTTGCTCATTTCCGACAATGATATTATCAAGATCATTACCAAATCCTGTTTTAGCATTACCTTTTAAAATAAGATTTTCGATGTTATTTTCTAATATCTTATAACTATCTGTTAATACAGGATTTCCATTTTCATCCTGACCAATAAAGCGTGCATCTTCCCAACGTTCAAGAGTATCTATACCACCATCAACATCTTCAACAATCTGGTCTCCGTCTATAATGTAAGTAACACCATTATCATCAGTTTCAATCGTTTCGTTTGTATCAACAACATAATAGTCATTACCTAAGCCACCCTGCATATAGTCACTACCTGCACGACCGTCAATATAGTTATTGCCACTATTGCCAATTAATTTATTATCAAATTCATCTCCATAGGCATTAATATTCTGATTACCTAATAATGTAACAGCCTCAAAATTATTTAATGCAAGATCAAAATTTTTAGCAATATAAATTGTATCGTAACCACCATTTGGATCATTTTCTTCATAAGTATCTTGTTCATCCACAATAAAGATATCATCACCTAACCCTCCTATCAGATGATCTGCTCCATCCCCACCATCTAAATAATTACCTGATTTTCCAGCAACAAGAGTATCATCACCATTACCGCCATAAACATCACCACTTTCTATAGATATATAATCATTACCTTCGCCCCCATATACTTCACCTTTTCCACCTAGAATAATATCATTTCCAGCACCTGCTATTATATAATTCTTCCCTTGACCTATAGTTATTTGGTCATCACCATCACCACTTTCAACTTTATTATTTCCACTACCAACATCTATAGTATCTGCTCCACTTCCTGAATAAATGGTATCATTCCCACTTTGAGTTAAAATAATATTTTTGCCATTTCCTGCATAAATTAAATTATTTAAATTTCCAAAACCATCAATCACATTATCGCTATCATCATAAATAGATTTCACATCGCCAATAGATGAAATAAAATCTGTTAGTTTAAATTCAGTAGCTAGATAATTACTATAAGTGGCATTAGTATGATAAACATCCTCACCATCGATTCTAATATTCATATTTTTATATAAACTTAAATCACTAGCTGCGTTTATATTTTTTAACCCAAAAACAAACAAATCATCCTTCATGAGAATAAATGTTTTAGAATGATAATCATAAGTTGCTTGAAGTAATGGCCTATTATTCAATGTGTATTTATATTCTGTATGCCCATTATTTTCAGATATTAATTCAGCAGAACTGCTATTTGGTGAGCGAATAAAAATATTACCTACTAATGTAAAATAGATTTGTGAATCAACATTTATAACCCCAAGATAGTCTTCATCCTCAATCCAAGTTTTTGTACCTAAATTTAAATTATATGAATCATAACCCAACCCACCAAATAAATTAAATTGTGATTGAGAGTATGAATAATTTACTTGAAATGAATCATTACCACTTCCACCATAAAGATAATTTAATAATTTTCCACCAGATAAATTATCATTACCATCACCACCATACATGATATTATTAAACTCAGCAGAGCCACCCAAGTAATTATCACCACCATCTCCTAGTTTTGTTATTGTTATTGACTCATTCAACTTATCTTTTGTTAGAGTCAAGTCCTCAAACTGAATTTCCTTGATATTCCCTTTCAATATAAAATTAGAAATTGTAACTAATGAACTTTCATTATAATGAATATTTAAATCATCTTTCACCACTTCAATTATTACATCTTTTGAAGTTATTCCATTAAACTTTAATATACTATCATCCCCATCATAGATAGTATTCTGTTGACTAAATATATCAAATAAATAAATATCCTCCCCATTTCCTCCTTCTAAAATATTATTACCTTTTCCTCCACTTAAAATATCATTATCATCTCCGCCGTATAATTTATCATCACCATCTCCACCGTAAAGCACGTCTCTACCAATATCTCCAAAAAGTTGATCATTGCCAGTGCCGCCCTCGATAATGTCATTTCCATCGCCAGCTTCTAAATGGTCATCATCATCCCCACCTTCTAAATGATCTTCACCTGCACCACCGAAAAGCTGATTACTACCAATACCTCCTTTAATAATATCATTGCCATCACCACCTTCAATAATGTCATTTCCATCGCCACCTTCTAACTGATCATCACCTTCACCACCAAAAAGCTGATCATTACCTGTGCCACCACTAATAAAGTCATTGCCAGTATCCCCCTCTAACCTATCATTCCCTTCATCGCCAAAGAGCTGATCTGAACCACCAAGACCTTTGATAGTGTCATCGCCAATCCCACCATAAACAATATCCTCACTCTCAGAGCCTGTAGTTTGGTCATTACCACCCAACAAGTGATATTCATTGGCCTGATATTGTCCATATGAAATAACATTATTTCTAATCTGTTGAATATCAACAATATCACTTAAATCAGAATTTTGATAAATTAAATTATCATCTTTAATATAACTATTAGTAAAAATTAAATATAATCCTTGAACACCATGCCAAGACCCATTCAAAACTTTATAACTTAGTCCTTCACGTTCTTTTAAATAGGTATCAATATGAATCACATAGTCATTCTGAATAGTATTATTTAAATTTGTATTTACATTATATTCATTGCGACTAAAATGAAGATATTGATTGTAACCGCCCGTAACGTTGTTTCCATATTCATCTGTGATAATTCCCCCATCAATTGTTGGTTGAGTTTCACTATCATCAAAAAAAGTTAATTTAAACTGGGGTAAAACAGCATCAGGATCTTGACTTGTTGTTGGACTAATAAGACTAACCGCATTCTTATAATGATAGATATTTATATTTGAAAGATTAAAATTTCCTTCTAAATAAAAGTGGTTTTCTCCAGAACTATCTAAAATTTTAACTTCCGAATCTCTTACTTGAATATGGTATGTATCATTTCCCTCACCTCCAGAAAATTGATCATTCCCTTGATTACTTATAAAAGTGTCATCACCTTTTCCACCAAAAATGATATCATCTCCAGCTCCGCCATCTAAAATATCATTACCATCAAAACCAGATAAACTATCTTTTCCATTACCACCATAAAGTTGATCATTACCATCGAATGTATGATTATTAGTACCATCACCTACAAGATAATCATCTCCATCACCACCATATAATATATCTGTACCTCCATCACCACGAATATTATCATTCCCAACATCACCATAAAGTGTATCATCACCATGATATTGAGCATCTAACTGACTATTATCTCCTTCTATATAATCACTACCAACTCCACCATAAATAGCATCTGAACCTCCATTTCCCCATAAAAGATCATCTCCTAAACCTCCATAGATTTGGTCGTTCCCATGATATTGATGATCTAAAGCTGAATTATCTCCTGAGATTCTATCATTACCGTCATCTCCATAGATTTGATCATTACCACCATCCCCATTGATCTCATCATTATCATTACCTCCATAAATCTTATCGTCACCATGATACTGTCCATCTAAACTAGACTCATCTCCTGCAATTACATCATCTCCATCTCCTCCATAAATATAATCTTCATCACCTTGCCCCCAAATCTTATCCTTTCCATCGCCTCCATAAATTTTATCATCACCATGATATTGCCCATCTAAACCAGAATCATCTCCTGCAATTTCATCATCTCCATCTCCTCCATAAATAGTATCTGAACTTCCATCTCCCCAAATCGCATCTTCACCATCTCCACCATATAGAATGTCTTCATTATGGTATCTACCATCTAATGAAATATTATCTCCTGAAATTTTATCATTCCCTTTCCCACCTTCGATTATATCTTTCCCGCCATCTCCCCATAGTTTATCATCGCCATTCCCTCCAAATAACTTGTCATCTCCATGATATTGCCCATCTAAGGTTAGTTGATCTCCCGAAATTTCATCATCACCTTCATCACCAAAAATTTCATCATTGCCTAGATTTCCCCAGATCTTATCGTTTCCCACACCCCCATAAACCAAGTCATTACCGAAACGGTTATAATTAGTAGATTCAATTGGTGGAGCAGATATATCTCTCAAATTCTCTAAATCAGCTTGAATGTTGTCATCACCATCACCGCCATAGATGATATCTCGTTCAAGTCCACCAACAAGATTATCATTTCCATTGCCACCAGTAAGATCATCACTCCCATCCCCGCCATATACGATATCGTTATTCTCTCCTCCATATAGATAATCACCACCATCCATTCCATAAATAGCATCATCTCCTTCCCCACCATATAAAAAATCTTTATCAGATGAACCCAAGATAATGTCATTTCCTTGACCACCATAAGCAATATCACTTCCTGCATATCCATGGCCATAATTTAAAGCTTCTACAAGATTATAAAAATAGTACTTACCCTTTTGTCCTGTATAATAAATATCAAAAATAGGAAGAATTTGTTCTGTAATTTGCGATAAGTCATTTTTTATATAATATGAAAATCTATTAGTCTCATCTAAATCCATTTCAAAATTAAAGTTTAAAACATTATATTCTTTAGTAAAATCCGTACCACCTACATCTGCACTTCCAATTTGATTTAATAATGATTCTTTTAAAGCATCCAATCTATTTGAAGTCATAATAATATCATTACCACTTCCTCCATAAACTTTATCTAGCCCCTCACCAGAAAATATAATATTATTATCTTGGTTTGAATTAGTCACTCCTGCATAAATAGTATCATTTCCTTTACCTGTAGAAATTAAATCATTACCATCACCGGCAATAATGATAGCATTTTCATTAGTAGAATGAATAAAGTCATTTCCTCCAAAGCTAGCTATATAACGTTCATCAAAAATAATATTATTACCTTCTGTACCAAAGGAATAAATTGAAGTTTCAGGTGGAGGAGTAGTGTTATCCTCTATATCCCCGAAGGAGAGCCCTAATGCCCCATTATTAAAATGTCTTACTGTAATTTTATTAATTTCATTTTCGTCACTAATTACAACTTTTTGTGTAGTAACTACACCATCAAAGTCTTCAACTAAAATGATTGAGAATTTCCCATCAGCACTTTTCCATATTTTATTATTAACTTTTTCACCTACACTAAGAGCTATACCATCTATTTTTATCTGACCATCCCCATCTAGATCATAAATAGAATCTTTTCCAAAATTTCCATTAAAAATATAGGTATCATTACCTTTCTCATCAACTAAATTATCGTCACCCTCTCCACCATCTAAAATATCATTCCCCACTCCACCATTCAGGTAGTCATTATCTTCAGCACCATTTAACGAATCATCATCGCTCCCACCATATAAGGCATCAGAATATTTTGTTCCAGTAAGTGAATCATCCCCATCACCAGAAACAATAGAAATACCTTTTTGAGTTAATAAACTCTTCGCCAAATTTATAAGGTTAATTAATTGTTCATTTAAATTTAATGAAGAAGGTAAATTGGCTATACTCAATAGAATTGATTTTTGTAAAACTAAATTCGTTAACTCTCCATCGCTCAAATTATCTTGTTTACTTGAGCCGTAAATGATTGCACGTCCAGAATTATCTACATAACTAATAATATCATTTTTAATTAAAGTTTCTAATGCTTCTAAAAGCTTTCCAGTATCTGGAATAGGTATATTATTAGGTAAAGATGATGAATAATCTTTAGCTTCCGCAATTAAACCTTGCAAATAATTTTCTTGTTTTATTAGAGATGGTAAATCACTTTTATCAAGATCAATTTTCTGCAATTTGTCTTTTTCATCAAATATTATATTTACAGTTTTTCCTATATGATATGGATCAATAGCTCCTTCCGTAAGTAAGTTCGTTAATTGAGCAACCTTATTATCAGATTTATAATCAAAATTATCATCTACAGGAATTACTGAAATATTTTTAATTTGAAAAGATCCATCTTCTCCAACAATAAACTGAGCATCTGGATTAATAGTAAATGACATTGAACCAAACACATAAGATCTATCAACATAATCATTACTACTTGTATCAAGACCATAATTTAAAACCCTAAGCTGAGTTTTTTCATTAGTAGGATAACCAGGATAACCTATCTCTTTAAAAAAATTCTCAGTATTATAAACTTTTCCAACTTCTAGTTTATCAGCATATTCACCTGCCAAAAACTTCCTTACTCCCGTAAAATTGCCCAAACCTACATAACGCCCAGCTCCAGTGGCCATAAATTCAATTGAATTTATATGGGCTTCAGTTACTAAGTTATTACGATCAGAAGAAATAATTTTATCATCAAGTAAATTTTCTGGTTTTATACGCTGCCCATATAAATAATAACTGATCATTTCAAACATATTAATAATAGAACTCACACACACCCCTTAACTAAAAATAATCATATTAAAAAATATTACTTAAAAAATTAAAATAGATTCATAAGATCATTTCAACACCCCAGCCTTACCAAAAAATATAAAATTATTTAAATTAAAAAAACACAAAAGCATAACAAATCATCTATATATTTTATAAATTTAATATTATCAAAATACTATTTAAAAAAATTTAAATTAATATAGTTTATTTCTTTTTCTTAATGAAACATCTTCACCACTTTGAGTTTCACTAGAGTTAAATACTTGCTCTTCTTCTGAAATAGTACCACATGCAGTTACCAATATTCTCCTAACAAATGGATATATATCTTTTCTTAGAGAAGCCATACTCATACGTATTCCATATCTTTGGATTTGTTCTGGCTCATTAAGTGCTAAATTTTCATATAACTTCATAATATAAATATTATCAATATTTTGACCATCAATTTGATCCAAATTTAAATCAGGTTCTTTGGTGCTATAATTTTTTTCACCTTCTTTCATTCTTTTCATATTCCCTATCATTTTTAAATCAATTGTTTTAATCGATTTAAGGATTTCTTTATTATCACAACAAAGCTTATCAATAGAGTATTCTTCTATACTATAATTACTGTTACTTATTTTCTTCAAACTTGAAAGTGGATAAATTGTTCGCCCATAAGTTATTACAGAATAATTTATTGGCAAGCTTTTCAAATAATTAATATCCACACGATTATCTTTTGTCCATAAACTTTTTAAATTATTCTTATTTTCGTTTAAATCTTTGCATCTTCTTTTATCTTTCTTACAATCTTTATTATCATAATATTCCTGCATTGTTGCCACTGCCACAATACCCATATTATCTTCGAATGTTTTATCTAATTTTGCAGTACTTATCACTTTAATAATTTCCCCCTTATTATTAAAATTAAATTTAGAAATATACATTGTATTATCATACACATTAAATCCTTCACGACCGGCCCTAATCCAATGTTCCATTTCTATAGCCAAAAAATCTGCTTTTAAGTTTCTTAACTTTTCTTCATCAGTAAGATACTTATTCTCACTTGTACAAAATCCTTTTTCTTCATTTTTATTAATTATATATTTTTGATATTTATTATTTAAAAATTTAAATATCAAAAAAAACACAAAAACAGCAAAAAAAAATATTTTATATTTCTTCACTTGCAACCTCTTTTATTTTCAAGTAGTCTAATTGGCCTTATTTTCTCTACTTCATTAAACAAACTAAATGTCTGATTCATATAATTAACAACACCAGATATTTGTTCAATATAATGCATAAGCTCAGGAGTTTTTTCTGCTTGAATTAACTTAACTGATCGTGATGGATCAAAACCATCAAACTGACAGTAAAATAAAGGATCGCCACGTTTTAATATTAAATCCTTTGATGTGTCGTGCCATTCAAACGCCCACATTAATGGTCTAGGCCAAATATGAATTGGGAAACGTCCACCAAAAATAGTTCCAGGTAAGGGATTTTTACGATAATGTGCAAATGCATCGAGTTGAGTTAAATACACGACTTCATCAGCTATAAAACAGTAAGGCAATTTAAGTTGGAGAATTGGCACTTGAGGTGTGCGCCATTCATTTTCATTTACCAACGTTAGCAACTCACGTAATTTATTGGCTCGAACAGGTGACTGGTCGCCTAATACATTAACTAAAGTCGGTTTTCCGTTTGCATCTCGGGTGAATCTTAAATGAAAATCAAAAGGACAATTCACCACGAAGTAGCGACTTTCAAGTTGTAATACTGCAGGACAACGACTCGCTGACTTAGCATGCTTGGTTTCAGATTTTGAACGCATTCGGTAAGGTGGTTCATAAAGTAATGCAGACTTATCATCTACCAGAAACCAACCTACCTGTATTACGCCTTCCCCTATGATCTTGTCTTGATCATCAATTGTAAAATTAATATACATTAGGAATTTATGTTTTCATTTTTAATACATTATTTTAACATCAACTATACAAAACTGTCTGTACATATTCCATCTTAATGAAACAGAAAATACGAAAATTTATGTTTTATAACCAGTATTTTTCTCTGATCTTTTTTACTATTAAATCTTAAACAATTAAAGAATTTGTATTACATTCAATTTACTTAAACTCACGAAAAGTCAGAAAACAATATGTTAAAAATTTTAGGGCGCGATAACTCCATTAATGTTCGCAAAGTCTTATGGCTGTGTGAAGAACTAAATCTTGAATATGAAAGAGAAGATTGGGGACGAGGCTTTCGCTCAGCACAATCACCTGAATATTTACAATTAAACCCCAACGGTCAAATTCCTGTTGTTTTAGATGGCGATTTAGTCCTTTGGCAATCCAACAGCATTATCCGTTATCTGGCGAATGCTTATGACAAAGAGCATCAGCTTTACCCTACTCAAGCGAAAGAAAGATTCTTTGTCGACCAGTGGATTGATTGGCAAGCAATAGAGCTGAATAACAGTTGGACTTATACGATTATGTCTCTCTTGAGACACTCACCAGATCATCAAGATCCAAACTTATTACAACAAGGTATTAATGACTGGAATCATCATATGCAGATTCTTGATCAACAACTCGCAAAAACTCAGGCCTATGTTGCAGGTACTGAGTTCACTCTAGCGGACATTCCAATTGGTCTATCTGTACAGCGCTGGAAGGCCACTCCTTTTGACCATCCAACGCTTAAGAATGTCGACCAATATTTTGAACGTTTAAATCAACGTGCTGGCTTCTTAAAATGGGGAAATAACGGCGAACCTTAACTTTAAATCAGTTTTAGCCCGAGTGATGGCGTTTCAAGATGCCATCACTTAAAAGTTGATAAACCTGTTTTAAATCATCTTGATTTGCTTGAGCCAATAAGTCTTGATGCATTGCCAAGATATTCTGATCTCCCCTTACCGCAGGCCCAGTTTGCATTTGTTTCGGATCATTTTCAGTCGCTTTTTTAGCTGTTTCCAAAATTAAAGGATAGAGCAAGCTAAAGTCCACTTGCTCTTTGTCTACAACCTGTTTTGCCATATCAAAACAGTAATTACTAAAATTACAAGCGAACACAGCTGCTAAGTGTAAAGTTAAACGTTGTTTGGAGGTGTATTGATATACTCGATTACTTAGGCTATTTGCTAAATTTGAAAGTAGTTCCTGATCGACATTTGTTACGGCTTCAACAAATAATGGCGTTGCAGACCATTCAACATCTCTTTCTAAGCTAAATGTTTGTAATGGATAAAACACCCCTGCTTTTTCATGTATATGACTGATGACTTCAATATCAGTACTACCCGAAGTATGGACAATAAGTGTGTCAGGAAAGAATTCATGAAATTGTTTTACAAGCTCTGCAATTGCACTATCTGAAACCGCTAAAATGATAAGATCAGTCGGTTGAAATTCGCGAAGAGTTTGGCATGCTCTTGCTTGAATTTTTTCTGCAAATTTTTGGGTTTTATCAAAATCACGCGCATAGACTTGCACGATGTTATGACCTTCGCCCAATAAAGCCTTTGCCAAATGAAAGGCAACTCGCCCACTTCCCACCAAACTGATTTTCATATCAATCCAACATTATTTGTCTCAACAAAAAAGCTTCTCAAAATGAGAAGCTTTTTTCAAATTAAAATAACTAATTTTTCATAAATCAATCGATTATTGGGCTACTGAAAACTCAATACGACGGTTTTTAAAGCGACCTTCTTCTGTTGTGTTTTCTGCAACTGGCTGATCAGAACCATGGCCTTCTGCAACTAATTTAGAAGCATCTACACCTTTAGATTTTAAATAGTCTACAACTGCTTGAGCACGGCGTTGAGATAAAGCTTTATTTGCAGCAGCGTTACCTGTTGAGTCGGTATGACCACCTACATTTAATTTGACGCTAGACACTTTATTTAAAAGCGTTGCAGCTTGGTCAAGAATGGCTTTGTTATCGGCAGGTATGTCACTTGAACCACTCGCAAAATTAATAATTTGCAAGTTAAGTGCTTTCACCAAAGCATTTACATCGACATTATTCGGGTCAATTGATCCTAGAGCAGTTTGCGAAGCAGTTAAACTATTGCTTACAGATTGCTCAGCTGTTACTGGTGCTGTACCAACAACCTCTGTATGTGGCACCAATGCTTTTACTTTTGCAGTTAAAGCTTCTAATGCTGCCGCATCACCTGCTTTCAAAGTAATTTTGTCGCCCACCCATTCTAAAGATGCATTTGGCACACCTTTTAATGCACCTAACACACCTGCAAGCGCATCTTTGTCGGTAAATGAAGCTGCATAAGTTTGGCTTGTATCCACCTTACAATCTTGAGTTGTCGAAAAAACTTTTTTAACGCTGGTTTGTAGCGTTGCCAAGAAGCCTTGATCGCCAATTCCAGCCTGACACTCACTCACTGTACCTTTATCATCGGTACTTAAAGTTAAGCTAGCGGGTGCGGCAGCAGCTTCAACACCACTTGCAGCCGTCGGTTCTGGTGCTGGTACAGCTTCTTTATGCTGACAAGAGCGCCATAACCAAGCAATGATAAGACCCAGAATAATGAGGGCAATAATCGGTAAGAACCCACGAGACTTACCTGTATTTTCAGTTGCTGCTGCAAGTGGAGGTGCAGTTGATGGCGTGACAGAAGATAAACCTGCACCAAGTCCTAGCGGAGCTAATAGCCCCACTGCCCATGCTGGTAAATATGAACGAATAGTATCTGCATGTTGGCGCAAGTAATTCACAATACTTTGCTGGTCATTTCCGGCAACATCTGAAATTGCATTAAGGCTGGGTTTAATTGCACTGTTGAGCGTGCTTTCAATTTCATTATTTGGTGCTGTACCACTTAAATGGGTAAGTACAGTATTTTTGATTTGGTCATTATGAGAAAAAAGGTCTGACAAGGAAGGAGCCAAACTGTTTTTCAATTGTCCGATAAGATCAGGTTTAGCAGCTAATAATGAAAGTAAAATTGGATAAAACTTAGATAAAGCATTCGATTTTTCGCCTAGGTATCCATCCTGTTCATTTAATAATATTGAAGATACTTTTTCTTTAAGCAATTCTATAGGGTTTATCGACATTGGTTATTCTCCCGAATCTTATACGTCGTAACCAGCAATTTTTGATTATTCAAATACTTCTCTTTGCTGATAGTTTTTTATTCTAATCTTCCTTCAATCTTTTGTTGTTTTTTATATAATTTATATACAATTTTCCATCTAGTATTTACAAAACAGGTAGATCATATTGATCTACCTGTTCATATTTTAAATTTACTTTAACTAAGCACTTTATCAGTTAGCAAAAGTTTGAAGTACTTTACCCATCAAGGTTTGACCCAACAAGGGGGTATTTTTTCCTTGCGATAAAATAGTATCTTTGCTTACTGTCCAGCTTAAAGCAGGATCTACCAATACCCATCCAGCTTCATCTTCCCAACGCGAAGTCATATTCGCAACCTGTGCTGGTACACTAGTAACTTTAGCTACCCATTCTAGAGGTTCGAATAAACCCTCATTAATGAGTTGAACACCTAACGAGACATAAGTATCAAAAGCGGTAATACCCGGCTGAGTTTCAGCAAATGGCGCCATTTTTGCCGAACTGCTTAAAGGTTCATGGTGCGTACAAATTGCATCAATTACGCCTTCTTTTAACCCTTGACGTAAAAGTTCTTTATCTTGCTCAGAACGCAATGGTGGGCGAACGTGTGCAAGTGAATTGAAACCATCTATTAAGTGTTCAGTTAAATGTAACTGGTGCATTGCAACGTCAGCAGTCACAGGTAAGCCTTTTGCTTTTGCTGCACGGATTAATTCAACCGATGCACCACAAGACAACAAACCAAAGTGAGCTTTTACGCCAGTTGCTTCAATCATAAGCAAATATTTTGCAATCGCTACAGTTTCAGCAAGCGCCGGAATCATTGGCAGACCTTGGCGAGAAGCAATAAAGCCTTCGTGTGTACATCCATCTTTAGCAATTTGTGGCTCTTCGGCATAGAACACAACAGTTAAGCCAAGACCCGCTGCATATTCCAAAGTACGAATAACCACATCATCATTTTCAAAAGCAGCGTTGGCATTTGAAACGGCAGTACAACCACCCTTTTTAAGACCGGCCATATTTGCAGGTTGTTTACCATTTAGACCTTGGGTTTGGGCACCGATAATATGCATATGAATGCCGCCATCAAGCCATGCCTTTTCAATCAAGCCATGAATAAGCGCACCGTTGTCTTGTACAATCGGTTTTGAGTCTGGTGGAGTAATCACATGCAAAATACCATTAGCACGTGCGGCTTTACCTTCAGATTTAAGTGTACCATGTTGCTGTTGACCCGGTTCACGCAAACGCGCGCACAAATCAACCATAGTTGGCATTAACCATTTGCCTTGACCATCAATGGTTTGTTCAACTTGCTCGGCTTGAGCAACCAACTTGCCATTTTGAATATATACAGTTTGTACGTTGTCTGTTTTTTGGATTGGGTCTAACACACGTACATTTTCAATTTTTACAATACTCATGTGATCCATTCCTTACAACGTAATCGCTTCAATTAAACCTTGCTCTTGGAGTTGGCCTTGCATTGACAGTGCCAACACAGCCATACGAACAGCAATACCGTTGGTTACTTGTTTCAAAATAACCGACTGGTCTCCATCTGCAACACTTGAGTCAATTTCCACACCACGATTCATTGGTCCCGGGTGCATCACAATACAGTCCGGTTTAGCTAAACCAAGACGCTCTTTGTTTAATCCATACATTCTGTAGAATTCAGACTGTGAAGATAATGCCGGAGAGTCAATACGCTCATTTTGAATACGTAGCGCAATAATCACATCACAATCTGCGATTCCAGCATCCATATTATTGAACAAGCGAATGTGTTCGCCATATTCTGAAAAACCCACTGGCAATAATGTATTCGGTGCAATCACGCGAATATCTTTACATCCAAGAGTTTGTAATGCAGCCACATCCGAACGTGCTACGCGAGAGTGTTTAATGTCTCCAATAATGGCAACACTCAACTCTTCAAAAGGTTTTTTTGTTTCACGGCGAATTGTAAGCATATCAAGCATCGCTTGCGTTGGATGAGCATGACGTCCATCTCCAGCATTAATAATCGCGACCTTTGGACATACATCTTTAGCAATGAAATGTGCAGCGCCAGAAGATGAATGGCGGACAACAAAAATATCGGCAGCCATTGCTTCAAGGTTCCAAAGCGTATCTCGTAGCGTTTCACCTTTTGATGTACTTGAACGTGCAATATCAATATTCAATACATTGGCAGACAAGCGTTTTGCTGCTGCTTCAAAAGTAGTACGAGTACGGGTGGAGTTTTCAAAGAAAAGATTCATAACCGTCAATCCCTCTAAGAGCGGACGGTTAATTAAATTATTATTATCATCTAAAAAGCTTTGTGCGGTAT
>Ga0105244_10001875_pt1 | contig 16339 bp, 16 predicted proteins | sample KBSM44metaG_FD_80423 | JGI IMG/M metagenome (GOLD analysis project Ga0105244, IMG submission 80423) | Miscanthus rhizosphere microbial communities from Kellogg Biological Station, Michigan, USA - KBS M4-4 metaG | ecosystem: Host-associated > Plants > Roots > Rhizosphere > Soil | place... | reverse complement strand
CGGCCAGCCTATGCTAGTCGTAATGTCTTCCTTAAACATTGCAAAATAGATACAGTTGCCTATAAACTCAAGCAAATGATTGATTGTGCGCTTAGCGCAACGCTCCCGCCGGTTTTCTACAAAAACACATTGCCCATGCCGATGGCGCCGTCGTCCTTGACCAGTTCGTAGCAGCGGCACGATACCGCTTCCAGCCCGGCCGAATCGAGGATTTCGATATTGCCCCGGCTGTAGGAAATCAGTTTTTGGTTTTGCAGGGCGCTGGCGGCCTTGGTCACGCCGACGCGGCGCACGCCCAGCGCATGCGCCAGGAACTCGTGCGTGAGGTGGAATTTTTCCGATTGCAGGCGGTCGCGGGTGATCAGCAGCGAGCGCGCCAGACGCGCCTCCAGCACATGGAAGCGGCTGCACACGGCGATCTGGATCGCCTGCGCCAGCAAGGTGTCGGTGTAGCGGTACAACAGGCGCTGCAGCGCCTCCATGCGCGTGAACTCGGTGGCGAACTCCGCAGCGTCGATGCGGGTGGCGCGGCCGGCGCGCTGCACCACCGCGCGCACCTGCGCCATTTCGTGGCCGAGCACCACCGAGGCGCCTATCATGCCTTCGCGGCCGACGGCGCCCACTTCCAGCGTCATGCGGCCTTCGGCCACGGCAAGCAGCGAGATCAGACTGTCGATGGGAAAATAGATGTAACGGATGCTCTGGCCGGGTTCGTACAACACGTCGCCGACTTCGACTCTGACGGGTTCGCTGAGCCTGGCGAGCTGGCCTTGTTCTTCCTCTGGCAAGCTCGCCAGTAAGCGATTGACCGCCGGTCGTGGCTGGTTCCTGTCTTCTTCGGATAGGTGTGTGAGATGAGTATGCATGAATCGAGCGTAAGGGTAATCATTTACCATGTATGTACGCTGACGCACGGAAGCTAAACATGTCCTATAGGAAAATTCCGCGCGTAAGTTAAGAGCTTACAAACGAGCGCACAACACGAAAAAAGGACACCCTCATGACTACCCCGAACACCCCAACCAAACCGACTTTGCACCCGTTGATGATCATCGCCGCCGTCGCGGTGGTGCTGTTCTGCGGCGTGGGCACCGCCGCCATCATGGGCTGGCTGCCGACCTCGAACGCCAACGGCAGCGTGCCCGGCGCGGCGCCGATGCCGGGCCAACTGTCGTCGGTGCCGCCGGCCGCTGAACAGCCTGGCGCCAACAGGCTCGCGGCCAATGGCGACGCCGGCCGCAACGCCGACAACAATTCCCAAGGCCGCGACCAGGACCGCGCGCCGGAACCTGAAGTCAAACAGGCGGCGGCCGTCTGCAAGAGCTGCGGCGTGGTCGAGTCGGTGCGCTCGATCGAGCACCGGCCGCAGGGTAGCGGCGTCGGCGCGGCCGGCGGCGCCATCCTTGGCGGCCTGCTGGGCAACCAGGTCGGCGGCGGCCATGGCCGCCAGCTGGCGACGGTGGCGGGCGCCGTCGGCGGCGCGGTGGCCGGCAACCAGGTCGAAACCCATATGAAGACCACGCGCACGTGGCGCATCGTGGTTCGCATGGACAATGGCACCACCCGCACGTTCAACCAGTCGGCACAGCCGGCATGGGGCTCGGGCGACGCCGTGCGCGTGGTCAACGGCCAGCTGCGTTCGGCCGACTGATAGGGATTTGCAAATTATTCAGCCGAAATCGATCGTACGTACGGCACCGTACAGAAGCTTAAGCTGGTTTTAAAGATAATAGATTCCAAGATACGAACAACAGTTCGACATCGCCTTCGATGCCCGGAATGGACGTCGCAATAACAACTTGAGGAGAGAATCATGCTCTATACCATCGCTGTAGTTCTGCTTATCCTGTGGCTGCTGGGCCTGGTCACTTCGTACACCATTGGCGGCTTCATTCACGTACTGCTGGTCGTTGCGATCATCATGGTGCTGCTGCGCCTGATTAGTGGACGCGGCGTGTAGCACACCGCGATCCGATCGAGGCGGCGCCCCACCCTAGCGGTGGCGCGCCGTTTTTTCGTTTATGCTGTGCGCTGGCTTTTCCATGGAGTGACTATGAAACGTTTTTTGATCGCGCTGGCCCTGATGTCCACGGCCACGGCGGGAGCGCAGGCGCAAACCATCAAGCCTGGCTTGTGGGAACTGAATAACACGGTCAAGACCGGGGATATACAAACGGACGCCGCCATCCAGATGGCGATGCAGCAGCTGGCCAGCATGCCGCCGGCGCAACGCGCGCAGATGGAGGCGATGCTGGCGCAGAACGGCGTGTCGGTGCCCAAGGTCGGCGGCGACGGCAGCATGACGGTGACCGCCTGCGTGACACCGGAGATGGCGGCCAAGAAAGAGCTGCCGCTGAATCAGAAGGGCAATTGCACCTCGAAGACGACGCCGGCGGCGGGCGGGCTGGATGTGTCGTTCAGCTGCACCAATCCGACCTCCAGCGGCCAGGGGCAGATCCGCTTCAGCGACGACAGCCATTACACGATGATCATGGATGTCAACACCGAGGCGACCGGCGCGCCGCAGAAGGTCAAGGTCAATTCGGCCGGACGTTGGGTCGGCGCCAGCTGCCCGGCCAAGCCAAAGGGTTGAATCGTTATTGGCTATCCGAGAACGCCATGTAACGCTCGCGCGCCAGGGTGGCGATCGGACCGACCGCCAGCTCGCGCGTTTCATAGCGGATGCACGGCATGACCTTGCCGTAGTTGCCGGTGTTGAAGATCTCGACGGCGCTCTCCAGTTCCTCCGGCGCCACCACGCGCTGCTCGACCATGATGCCCTCCTCCGCCAGCAGCGCGATCACGCGGGCGCGGGTGATGCCGGACAGGAAGGTGCCGTTGGCCACCGGCGTCACCACCTTGGCGTCCGGCGTGACGAAGAACAGATTGGCCGACGCGAACTCGGCCACCTTGCCGGCGCTGTCGCAGACGACCGCGTTGTCGAACCCGCGCTTTTGCGCTTCGCGGATGGCCTTGGCGGTGTTGACATATAGCGAGGACGCCTTGGCGTCGGTCGGCGCCATCAGGGCGTCCGGCCGCAGCTGCGCCGATAGGCAGGCGGAAAAACCGGTGAACGCCGGCATCGGCGCGTCGAACAGGGTCAGCGCGAAAGCGCTCTTCTCGGGAACGGGCACCAGGAAGCCATCGGTGCCGAACACCAGCGGGCGGACGTACAACTCGGCGTCGGCCGGGAACTTCGCCACGCCCTCGCGCACCAGCTTTTCCATCTCGTCGACGCTCAACGGACAGGCCAGCCCCACCCGCTCGGCCGACGTGATGACGCGCTGCAAGTGCAGGCGCAAGTCCGGCAGATGGCCGCGTATCGCGCGCGCACCATCGAACACGGACGAACCCAGCCACACGCTGTGGTCCATCGCGCCAAACAGTGGAGTGTTGCCCTCGGCCCATTCGCCGTTGAAGTAAGTCAGATGCATGCTTGTTCCGAATTCAGTAAAACAAGCAATTTATCACGTTTGCGCGGGCATCCCTAAGTACGGCTTAGAACGTACCGCTCAGAACGCGTGCCGCATGCCGATGTTGAACGCCTTATCGCCGCGCCCCTGGCTGGTGGCGTTGCCGACCGCGTAGGCGCCGCCGTTGCGGTTCTTGATCCTGGCCAGCGAGGCGTAGAAATCGGTGCGCTTGGAGAGCGCGTAGCTGGCGCCGATGGCGATCTGGTCGGCGTCGCGGTCGAGCATCGTGCGGTCGTCCTTACGGATGAACGACGCCAGCAAGGTGGTCGCGCCCATCGGTATGGCCACGCCGAACAGCGCGTCGCGGCTCTTGTCGGTCGGCAGGGTCTGGGCGACCGCGCCGTAGGGATTGGACATGTCCCAGTGCGAACTGCCCTCGCCACGGCTCTGGCCGAATGCGGCGTAGCCGATGAAGCGGCCGAAATCGATATTGGCGGCCACCAGGGTGTTGCGCGCCGACTGGTCGACCGCCGGCGTGGTGCCGGTGGCGTCGAGCATGTTGTCCTTGCGCTGGTGCGTGATGCCGATGTTGATCGGCCCCTTGTTGTAGCCCAGGGTGCCGCCGTAGGCGCGGTTGACCTTGCTGTTGAACGGCGACTCGCCGAAGCTGTATTGCACCGCGCCGATCAGGCCGCTGCGGGCGCGCTTGGTCTTGTACTTGACGGTGTTGTCATAGCGTTTAGTGGTGTAGCCGACCAGGTTGGACGCGGCGCCCGCCATGCCGCCATGGAAGGGGTCGGCCACGTCGGTCAAGGTCTCGTAGACCAGGTTGTATTGACGGCCCATGGTCACCAGCCCCATCGGCCCGTCGATGCCGACATAGGCCTGGCGGTTGAACAGCTTGCCGTCTTGCTCGGACGCGCCGGTATCGTTCAGCACGCCCGCCTCCAGCGTGTACACCGCGGACGTGCCACCGCCCAGCTGTTCGCGGCCGCGCACGCCGATCCGCGAACCCGAGGCGATGCCGCTGTCGACCCTGGTCCGGGCGCAGTCGCTCTTGCAACCGCTTTCCACCACAACACCCGCGTCCAGCAACCCGTAGACCTCGGCCGAGGACGACTCTTGCGCTCCCGCGGCCAGCGGCGCGATCAGGGACAGCGCGGTAACGAGAAGGTTCGGTTTCATGATGAGCAGGAGCTTTAGTAAATGGTTAGGTTCATCATAGGTCGCCCTTGGCCCCCGCTCTGTGCGGCTTAACACGTTTACGTCAAATTCTTCGCGACTTGGTTTATAGTGGGATTTCATTATGTGAAAGGCAAACGCCATGCATGTTGAATACGCCAGCAAACGTTGCTCCCCCGACCAGGCATTGGAATTGTTGAGGAACGGCGACACCATCATCGTGCCGACCGGCGCCGGCGAGCCTCCCTCGCTGCTGCACGCGCTGTCGGCCAGGCGCACCAGCTTCCGGGACGTCAGGGTGGCGCAGATCCTGGCGATGCGCAAATACGCCTACTTCGACTGCGACACGGTGGACCACGTGCGCCACGTCGCGCTGTTCTTCGGCGGCGCCTCGCGCTCGGCGGGACAGGCCGGCTGGGCCGATTTCATCCCGGCCTATTTTTCCGAACTCCCCGGCCTGATCCAGCGCGACCTGATCCCGGCCGACGTGGTGTTCTCGATGGCCTCGCCGATGGACGAGCATGGCAATTTCGCGCTCAGCCTGGCGGCCGACTACACGATGGCGGCGATCCGCAAGGCCCGCGTGGTGGTGCTGGAGGTCAACCCGAACGTGCCGGTCGCCCATGGCGACTGCATCGTCCACCTGTCGCAGGTTACCGCCATCGTCGAGAACGACGAGCCGGTGATCGAGGTCGGCCTGCCGGCCATCGGCGCGGTGCAGCAGGCGATCGGCAAGCACGTGGCCGACATGATCGAGGACGGCTCGACCTTGCAGATCGGCTACGGCGGCATTCCCGACGCCGTGGTCCAGCAGCTGACCTCCAAGCGCGACCTCGGCGTGCATACGGAAATGATCGGCGACGGCATCCTCAAGCTGGTCGAATGCGGCGCGGTCAACAACAGCCGCAAGACCTTCATGCCCGGCAAGATGGTGGCGACGTTCGCGCTGGGCTCGCGCAAGCTGTATGACTTCATGCACCGCAACCCGATGCTGGAGATGCATCCGGTCAGCTTCACCAACGATCCCTACCTGGCCGGGCAGAACGACAAGCTGGTCGCCATCAACGCCAGCCTGCAGGTCGATCTGCTGGGGCAATGCGGCTCCGAGAGCCTGGCCCACCTGCCCTATTCCGGCACCGGCGGCCAGGTCGACTTCGTGCGCGCGGCCAACCGCTCGAACGGCGGCAAGGCCTTCATCGTGCTGCCGTCGACCGCCAAGGAAGGCGCGATCTCGCGCATCGTGCCGACGCTGACGCCCGGCACCCACGTCACCACCGGCAAGAACGACGTCAACTATGTGGTCACCGAATACGGCGTGGCCCAGTTGCGGGGAAAATCGGCGCGCCAGCGGGCCGAGGCGCTGATCGGCATCGCCCATCCGGACTTCCGCGCCGAGCTGCGCGTGGCGGCCAAGAGAATCTTGTTATGCTGAGCAGGGGAATTTCCTGACAGATAGAAATATGTTCGACAGCGTACATACTGAGTAATGCCGAGTGGATATACTGCGTTTTTTAGTCAAAACTGCGGTAAGTCCGCCCTTTGCATGCTCGAAATATTACAACGTATAGACGCGGAAAGCACGGACATCGGCCTGATGGTCGAACTGTTCGATACACTGCGTCCCAAGCACCCCGGCGATGGCGCGCGCGCCACCGCCAACGTGCGCACCCTTGCCCAATTGTTGAAGGGCAGCCCCGCGCACGCGCTTGCGTTGCGCGGCTACGCCTGCAGCCTGCTGACCAGCCGCCGCCATTCCAGCCTGTACACCGAGATCGGCGTCCTATCGAACGACGGCTTTTTCACCGAACTCAAACGCCGCATCGCCTTCCGCGTCCTGCCGCCGGCGCTGGGCAACGATTACCTGAGCGAAGCGCTCGACCAGGTGATCTACAAGCGCACCGACCGCATCTGGATCAGCGCGGTGCCGGCCCCCGACTGGCTGGCGTTGATCGACGTGATCTGCCATCCGCCCGACCGGCGCGAAGCGAGCCGCGACGACGCCACCACCCGCTGCGGACCCAACCTCATGCTGCCCGGCCTGCTCGAAGCGATACGGACACTGTCCTACCGCATCTGCGCGATCGGCCTGGAACCGAAGCTGACCAATTTCCACACCGAGATGGAGACCTACGAATCGCCCTTCATGGGACAGAATTTCGAGGTCAACGCCTATCTGGACAACTACCAGCGCAACCTCGCCGGCGAGGATGTCGCGGTCGAGGACGCGCGCCACCTGCTGGTGATGCTGGACCAGTGCGACGTGGTGGTCGGCAAGATCCGCAAGAAGGCGCTGCACCAGGGAACCAGCATCGCGCTGACCTATCTGCTGGTGGCGCTCACGCAAAGCATCGCCCGGCTGCGCAAGCTGCTGTTCCTGGTCGACGTCAGCGGCGAGCTGAAGGCGGAGTCCGGCGCGTCGGCCGCGCTGCTGATCGCGCCTGAGGAGCTGCAAGCGCAGCATCCGCAACCATCCGGTCAGCAAGGCCAGCAAGGACCGCCGAGCCCGCGCCGCGCGGCCGCCGTCGGGCTGGCGCTGGAACTGGTCGAGGCGCACAACAACAAGTACGCCGTCAGCGATCTGCTGCGCGACAATATCGACCTGCTGGCGCGCAACGTCACCGAGAACGCCAGCCACACCGGCGAGCACTACGTGGCCGACCACCGCAAGGAACTCGGCGGCATGTTCCTGTCGTCGGCCGGCGCCGGCGTCATCATCGGCTTCATGGCGCTGTTCAAGATCCTGATGTCCTACCTGCGCGCGGCGCCGTTGGTCGAGACCTTCCTGTTCAGCATGAACTACTCGCTCGGCTTCATGTTCATCCACGTGTTGCACTTCACGGTCGCGACCAAGCAGCCGGCGATGACGGCCTCGCGCATCGCCGCCGGCCTGCACAGCAGGGACGGCCGCAACATCGACATCGAAAGCATGGCCGAGCTGTGCAACAAGGTCATCCGCACGCAGAACATGGCGGTGCTGGGCAACCTGGCCACCGCGATTCCCACCGCCTGGCTGATCGCGATGGCGTGGCCCCACCTGACCGGCCACCATCTGGTCACGCCGGGAAAAGCCATGCACCTGCTGGCCGATATCGATCCCTTCGGCGGCCCGGCGCTGGTGTACGCGGCCATCGCCGGCGTCTGCCTGTTCGTCGCCGGTCTGATCTCGGGCTACTACGACAACAAGGCGCTGTACACGCGCTGGGCGCAGCGCATCGCGCAACTGCGCGGCCTGCGCTGGCTGCTGGGCCGCGAGCGCCTGGACCGCTTCGGCGTCTACATGGAAAACAACCTCGGCGGCCTGATGGGGAACTTCTTCTTCGGCATCCTGCTCGGCGTCATGCCGCTGCTGGGCTTTTTGCTCGGCATGCCGCTCGACATCCGCCACGTGACGTTCTCGTCGGCCAACTTCGCCACCGCCATGGTCGGCCTCGACTACAACGTCAGCTGGCAGCTGGTGGTGACGTCGGTGGCCGGCTTCGTCCTGATCGGCACGGTGAATTTGCTGGTCAGCTTCGGCCTGGCGTTGTGGGTGGCGCTGCGCTCGCGCCAGGTACGTTTCAAGCACGGCTGGCAGCTGATGAAGGTGCTGGGCCGCAGGTTTATACAAGGGCCGATCTCGTTCTTTTTCGGCTCGGCTGCAGAAGAGGCGGCGCCGCTGGCGCTGTCCGATGAATCGAAATCACCCCAAAAGGCAAACAGATGAAATCCTCAAGCATGCGTATCTGGCTTCCCATGTTCCTGATGTGCTGGGGCTTGCTGGGCGCATGCGCCTCGCTGCCCGACGTCGCCGCCATGGGCGACAAGCTCGAACCGGCCGCCGCCACGCCCAGCGTCAAGGGCAAGAACGGCGACCTCGGCGCGGCGCTCACCAGGGCGCTGCTGGCCAAGCGCTGGCCCAAGGGCTCGCTCGACCTGAAGCAGCAAGCGGTGCTGGAGGAAGCGGCCACCGGCGTGCCCCTGATCGACGGCAACAAGGTCACCCTGCTGTTCGACGGTCCGCAGACGATGGGCGAAATGCTCAAGGCCATCAACGGCGCGCGCAACAACATCAATCTGGAAACCTACATCTTCGACCAGGATGAACTCGGCATGCAGTTCGCCGACGCGCTGATCGCCAAACAGCAATCGGGGGTGGTCGTCAACATCCTGTACGACAGCGTCGGCACCATCGGCGTGCCTGCCGAATTCTTCGACCGCATGCGCAAGGCCGGCATCAACCTGCTCGAGTACAACCCCATCAATCCGGCCAAGGTCAAGGGCGACGAGTGGAAAGTGAACAACCGCGACCACCGCAAGGTGTTGATCGTCGACGGCAAGACCGCCTTCACCGGCGGCATCAACATCAGCGCCGACTACTCCAAAGGCTCGCTGTTCCGCTCCAGCGGCAAGCAGGCCAAGCAGAAGGACGACGTCGGCTGGCGCGACACCCACATCAAGATCGAAGGGCCGGCCGTGCACGCGTTCCAATGGCTGTTCGTGCGCCAATGGGCCACGCAAGACCGCACCGACCTGCCGGAAGCGGAGTACTTCCCGCAACAGGTGATCGCCGGCGACAAGGTGGTGCGCGTGCTGGCGAGCGATCCGGGCGGACAGTTTGAAATCTTCAAGGCGTACAGCCTGGCGATCCAGGAAGCGAAAAAGAGCATCCACCTGACGTCGGCGTACTTCGTGCCGGACCGTCAGACGGTGGACGCGCTGATCGCCGCCGCCAAACGCGGCGTGGACGTCACGATCGTGCTGCCGGGGGTGTCGGACAGCGGACTGGTGTTCCACGCCAGCCACGCGCTGTATGACGAGCTGCTGTCGAACGGCATCAAGATCTACCACCTCAAGCTGGCCGTGCTGCACGCCAAGACCGCCGTCATCGACGGCACCTGGTCGACGGTGGGCTCGACCAACATCGACACGCGCAGCTTCCTGCACAACAGCGAGCTGAACGTGGTGGTGCTGGGCGCGGCGTTCGGCAACGAAATGGAGAAGGCGTTCCAGGAAGACATGCGCGACTCGAAACAGATCACGCTGGCGGACTGGCGCAACCGGCCGCTGACGGACCGCATGAAGGAATGGGCGGCGCGGATTATGAATTATTGGTTGTGATGCGTGCGGCGTGCGGGCGTGCGGCGGCCACACAATTCGCCAACACCTAAACCACGTAGGGCGGATTAGCGTAGCGTAATCCGCCATGCATGCGCCGTCAGCGGCTCACAGATGGCGGATTACGGCGTTCCGCCTAATCCGCCCTACGTGTTTCCGTGGCTACTCGAAGCGTCAGGCCTTCGCGGCCATATGCCACGCCTCGCCGATGCGGCGGAAACACTCGGTCATCACGCGCTCGAAACTGCCGGTGCCATCGACCCAGCTATACCGGTCGACCTCGATCTGCTCCGCATCCACCCGGATCACATTGAACGAATTCGATTCCCCCCGCCCGCGCGTGGACGTGGCCGTGCCGGCCTGCACCACCAGCGCCGCATATCCGCTGAGCTTGTAACGATCGGCGCTATTGCCGGCGTGGCTAGAATGCAAATGCCCCGCCAGCAGCAAATCCACGCCGCACTCGGAAAACGCCCGCATCGCCATCGGCGCGCGGTCGACCAGGTCGTCCTTGTCGAACTTATCCGGCAAATCGAACGGATGGTGCGTGACGATGATGCGCGTGAGGTTGGGATTGACCGCGCTCATGCGCTGGCGCATCTGCGCCACCTGCTCGTCGTTGATGCGCCCGTCCTTGAACGTCAACGAGCGCGCGGTGTTGATGCCTAGGATGGCGATCTCGTCGTCGATATATTCCGGCGCCAGATCCAGCGTGACGTAGCGCGTGTACTTGCGCAGCGGCGTCAGGAATCGCGTGGCGACGTTGTACAAAGGGATGTCGTGATTGCCCGGCACCACGATCTGCGGCCCCGGCAAGGTGTCGAGAAAGGCGCGCGCGGCCTTGAACTCCTCGGTCTTGGCGCGCTGCGTCAGGTCGCCCGAGACCACCACCACATCCGGCGCCAGCCTGGCGGTCAACTCCTGCAACGGCGCCAGCAAGGCGTGGTCGACCCTGCCGAAATGCAGGTCCGATAAATGGACGATGGTTCGCATGCTCTCCCTCCTACGTGGCCGGCACGACAGGGACTATCACGCTCAGCGCCTTGGCCCTGGAACGATAGCATAACGGCGGCGTCATCACGGTCACTTCACCGTCCGTGGCGACGCGCATTTGCCGATGGCGCGTTTCGATCACCAGATCGGTGGACGAGAGCACGTCGAAATCCTTGGCCTCCGACAGCCGGCCGAACAGGGCGTGGATGGCGTAGCGAAGCAAGCCCAGCCGTGTGGGCTTTTGCGCGACGTACAAATACATCTTGCCGCTGTCGAGCCGCTCGCGCTCGCCCATGGTCAAGCCCTGCATGTATTCGTTGTTGCCGATGAAGACGAACGGCGTGCGGCGCAGATGCTCGCCGCCGTTGATCTTGAGCCGCACGTTCATGAACGGAAAACGCCGCGCCGCGACGAACACGGCGCGCGCGAACGCGGGCCACTTGCCGCGCCCCAGATGCTTCTGCTGCTTTTCGCGGTCGCGCACGATGTCCGGATAGATGCCCAGGCTGGAGTTGTTGAGGAAGATGCGGCCGTTGACCTCGCCCACGTCGACCTGCGCCGTCGTGCCATTTACCGCATTGGCGACGGCCTCGTCCAGATCCAACGGAATATTCAAATCCTTGGCGAAGTGGTTCAAGGTGCCGAGCGGCAGCACGCCCAGGCGGGTCTGGCTGCCCACCAGCGCCGACGCCACCGCGTTGATGGTGCCGTCGCCGCCACCGGCCACAACGACCGGCGCGCCATCGGCCACGGCGCGCTTGGCGCGGGCGATCATTTCCTCGCCGCTCTTGGCCAGCGTGATATCCGCTTCGGCGCCCTGCGCGCGGAATTTTTCCGCCAACGCGGCGGACCAGCCGCCGCAGTACCCCTGCCCGGCGCCGGCGTTGACAATGACTACAATACTGTTCAGAGCATTCCCCCGGAATCGTTCGATAAGCTTTTCGCCTCGCGCCGGCGGCGCAGCGTGGAAATCGCCGTGATGCAAATCGTCAGCCACGCCGCGCTGCCCGCCATGCCGGCGAGGACATCGCTCAAATAGTGCGCGCCAAGATAGACGCGGCTGAAGGCCACCAACAATACCATTACTGTACAGGCCGCCGCTGTGCCCAAACGCACACTCCACCCCTTGCAGGCGATCATCACATAGCATGCCAACAGGCCGTAGAACAGCGTCGCCGCCGACGCGTGCCCGCTGGGGAAGCTGTACGTCGCCAACGTCACCAGCGGCTCCTCGAACACTGGACGGCTGCGCTGGAAGGTGTATTTGAGCAGCACGTTCAGCAGCATGCCGCCTGGCACGCCCAGCAGCAACGCCCAAATCCAGTAGACCTGTCCGCGCTTCCACAGGTAGTAGCCGAAGGCGGACGCCATCAGGATCACGCCCGGCATCATGTGTATGGTCGTTATCACCATCATGATGGACGTCATCGGCTCGAAATGGTTGGCGTTGAACCAGTTGGCGATGTGCAGGTCGAGCACGGTGATCTCTTCCTGCCCCATGACCTCGGACGCCAGGTGGCCGAACATGGACACGGTGGCCACCATCATCAGCATGCCGATGGTCAGGTGCAGGCCGAATTCGCCGCCCGGCGACAGTCTTGCTTCGATGAAACGTATGGATTTGCTGAAAATTTGGTGCTCCCGGTTGGATGGCCGTCGAAGTTGGCGTAAAAACTACGAAACAACGAATTTACTGTTTATTTACACAGTACCTGTTTATTCATACAGTACTTATGCTATTCTGAACTCCTCGTTAAACGCTTCTCCCAAAAGGAAAATGTCATGACAACAGTTAATAACAGCTTCAGCTCCCGCTTCGGCCTGGAATATATGCCTACTTCCTTCCTGGTCCGCATGGGCAAACGCGAATTGCTGGTCTGCCGTGATTTCCGCAAGCGCTATTACGCGGTCAACCCGGTCATCGAATGCGACACCGGCGTGCAAGCCGGGCATCTGGAGGTTCTGCTGTGCCGCCGCTGGCTGTTGATCCTGTCGAAGGCGCACTAATGGTTGCCGGTGCCAGCTGCCCTATCCAGTCGCAAGACAGGCCGGCCGATGCCGCGACCTCGCTCGCGCTCCTCACCTGGATCTGGCAGCTGGCGAGCCGTCATCAGCCCGACGCATCTTGCCGCAGCCCCGCCGTCGAGCGCGCCCAGCCAGCAGTTGAGGCGCAATTCAATGACACTCAACATTGAGCCATGAAGCTATGTTAAGGGGTTTTGCCATCGCCACAAGCACGCGCGCTGTTGCTTTAATGACTTTTTAAGCGAATTTGTAAGCGCTAGCCGCGCCCACCCAATGCGGGCGCTAAGCCTTTTCGCATTGCGCGCGCAGAAAATCCCGCAGTTGCAGCACCGTCGGCGTGATCTGCGAGCGGTGCATGCACAACATATTCAGCGGCGTCGGCTCCCCCAGCACGTCCGGCATCAGGATGTGCAGACGCCCGCCACGGATATCGTCGCGAAGATCGAGCCGCGATTTGTAGGCCACGCCCAGTCCCGCCACCGCCCAGCGCCGCACCACGTCGGCGTCGTCGGCGCTGCGGTTGCCGTTGACGTGAACCGCCACCGGTTCGCTGGCGTCATCCGAATAAAAACTCCAGCGGTCATGGATCACATCCTCCAGCATGAAGCGCAGGCAGTTATGGCGCGCCAAATCCTTTAGCTCGATCAGTCTGCCATGCTGCTTGATGTAGTCGGGCGAAGCGACCAGCACGCGGCGGTTGTCCGGCGCCAGCGGCAGCGCGATCAAACTGGAATCCTCCTGCCTGCCGTAACGGATGGCGATATCGACCGGCTGCCGGTACATGTCCGAGACGCGGTCGCTGATGCTGAGCTGGAAGCTCACCTTCGGATACTGCGCCTGGAACTCGTCCAGCCAGCCGACCAGCATATTGCGCCCCAGATCCGACGGCATCGAAATCTTCAGCATCCCGCCCAGGCTCTCCTGCCCCTGGATCAGCGCGTCGTGGCCATCCTTCAGCAGCCGCAGCGCCTCGCGCGCGTGCCGCAGGTAGTGCTCGCCCTCCTCCGTCAGCCGCAGCGAGCGCGTGGTGCGGGCGAACAAGCGCAAGCCCAACTCCCGCTCCAGGCGCTTGACGCCGGCACTGGCCAGCGCGGGGGAAATCTCCAGCTCGCGCGCCGCCGCCGACAGGCTGCCACGGTCGGCGGTGCGGACAAAAACAGTCAAATCATCAAGTCGTAGCATTTTCTTCGTTTTTTTGAAAGTGTTTCGCTGAAGCGCCCCTTTTTCCGCGCCACGAAATAAATGATGATACTCCCATCCGCATCCCATCCCTATTCTCAGGAGAAGTCCATGAAAGCCGTTGCCTACCGTAAGTCCCTCCCCATCGACGATGCCGACTCGTTGATTGACATCGAGCTGCCCGCGCCACAGGCCCAGGGCCGCGATCTGCTGGTCGAAGTCAAAGCCATTTCCGTCAATCCGGTCGACGTCAAGATCCGCGCCAACGCGGCGCCGGCCGAAGGCGAGGCCAAAGTCATCGGCTGGGACGCGGCGGGCGTGGTCAAGGCGGTCGGTCCGGACGTGACCTTGTTCAAGCCGGGCGACGAAGTCTGGTACGCCGGCGACCTGACGCGGCCCGGCACCAACAGCGAGCTGCACCTGGTGGACGAGCGTATCGTCGGCCACAAGCCGAAAAATATCGACTTCGCCCAGGCCGCCGCGCTGCCGCTGACGGCCATCACCGCGTGGGAGCTGCTGTTCGATCGTCTGGAAGTGAGCCGGGACAAGGGCGTGCAAGGACAATCGCTGCTGGTGATCGGCGCGGCCGGCGGCGTCGGTTCGATCCTGGTGCAGCTGGCGCGCCAGTTGACCGGGTTGACGGTGATCGGCACCGCCTCGCGTCCGGACACGGCGGCTTGGGTAAAGGAGCTGGGCGCCCATCACGTGATCGACCACAGCAAACCGCTGAACGAGGAAATCGCCCGCCTTGGCCTGCCGCCGGTGAGCCATATCGCCAGCCTGACCCACACCGACCACCATTGGAGCGCGATCGTCGAAGTGCTGGCGCCGCAAGGCAAGGTCGCGGTGATCGACGACCCGGCCGCGATCGACGTCCGCCTGCTCAAGCGCAAGAGCGCCTCGCTGCACTGGGAATTCATGTTCGCGCGCTCGATGTTCAACACGGCCGACATCCAGAAGCAGCATCAACTGCTGAACGATGTGGCCGTGCTGATCGACACCGGCGTGCTCAAAACGACCGTGGGGGAACATTTCGGCACGATCAATGCCGCCAACCTGAAGCGGGCGCACGCCCTGCTCGCGAGCAATCGCGCCAAGGGCAAGATCGTGCTGGAAGGGTTTTAAGAGGCGGACCCGGCGGCCGCGCGCTCGCGCTCGTGAATCTGCTGGGCCCGCAGCACGGCCAGTACCGCGCTGTCATGCGCCACCAATGCTTCCTGCATGGTGCTGGCCGATACGCAAGACGTCTCCAGCACCTGGAGAAAGATTGCTTGCCGGCGTCTCAGTCCCTGCGACTGGTAGCCGAGCTGCTCGAACATGCGGCCGACGTCGATACAATAGCCGCGCAGTTCCCACATCGTTTTCTTGGTGACTTCGATATCGTCGCGCATGCTGTGGTCGACATCGATCAATTCCAGCCGCGCCGGCCCCTCCTTGCCGAAATCGCGTATCGTCGGCAGCCACTGCTCGAACTTGCCGGCGATGCGGCGGATGCGGACGATTTTCTGATCGAGCGTGCGGCAATAGTGCCAGCATAGCCAGCACACCGGCAGGCGCGCCACGAAGCGTGGCAGGCCGACCGTGTTCAAGGTGGTCTCGAGTTTTTTTACGGCGGCGATGAGGCACCGCGTGCTGTCGCCGATAGGCAGTGGGGGCATAATGAAGCTCCTGTGTTGGTTCAGGAGCTACATTAGCCGCCGCATCGGACCTCGCGTTTGATGCGGCTTAAAGAGCGCGCAGATTTTTGCTACACTTTGCGCAACATGGCTTTGATACCACGCAACCCTTGGCGTATGCGCGCCTCGTTTTCGATCAAGGCGAAGCGAACATATTCGTCGCCGTAGTCGCCGAAGCCGATGCCCGGCGACACGCAGACCTTGGCCTCGGCCAGCAACAGCTTGGAGAACTCCAGCGAACCGAGGTGGCGGTAGGCCTCCGGGATGCGCGCCCAGATGTACATCGACGCCTTCGGCTTGTCGACCGGCCAGCCCGCTTCGCACAGCCCCTTGTGCAGGACATCGCGACGGCTCTGGTACATCGCGCAGATCTCGCTGACGCTGCTCTGGTCGCCCTCCAGCGCGGCGATCGCGGCCACCTGCACCGGCGTGAAGCTGCCGTAGTCGTGGTAGCTCTTGATGCGCGCCAGCGCCGCGACCAGTTCCTTGTTGCCGACCATGAAGCCGATGCGCCAGCCGGCCATGTTGTAGCTCTTGGACATGGTGAAGAATTCCACCGCCACGTCGCGCGCGCCCGGCACCTGCATGATCGACGGCGCCTTCCAGCCGTCGAAGGTGATGTCGGCGTAGGCCAGGTCGTGCACCACCAGGATGTCGTGCTGTTTGGCCAGCGCCACCACCCGCTCGAAAAACTCCAGCTCCACGCACTGCGCGGTGGGGTTCGACGGGAAGCCGAGGATCATCATCTTGGGCTTCGGATAGCTTTCGCGCACCGCG
>Ga0105244_10001872_pt1 | contig 16352 bp, 14 predicted proteins | sample KBSM44metaG_FD_80423 | JGI IMG/M metagenome (GOLD analysis project Ga0105244, IMG submission 80423) | Miscanthus rhizosphere microbial communities from Kellogg Biological Station, Michigan, USA - KBS M4-4 metaG | ecosystem: Host-associated > Plants > Roots > Rhizosphere > Soil | place... | reverse complement strand
TAGCCGGCGGCAAGGAAGCCGACGAACAGCGCGAAGATCAGCGGGTTGTAATAGATCATCGTCCCCATGCAGACCAGCGCGCCGGCCAGCGCGATGGCCGGGAACAGCGGGTAGAACGGCGCGCGGAACGGCCGCGCCATGTGCGGCTCGGCGCGGCGCAGCTTGAACAGGCTCAGCATGCTGATGATGTACATCGTAATGGCGCCGAACACCGACATGGTGACGATGTTGGCGGTCAAGGTCAGCCCGCCGATCTTGATCAGCTCGTCGCTGTAGATGGCGGCGATGCCGACCACGCCGCCGGCCAGCACGGCGCGGTGCGGCGTCTTGAAACGCGGATGGATCTTGGCGAAGTAATGCGGCAGATAAGCCTCGCGCGCCAGCGCGTAGATCTGGCGCGAGTAGCCGAGGATGATGCCGTGGAAGGAGGCGATCAGGCCGAACAACCCGAGCCACACCAGCATGTGCAGCCAGCCGCTATTTTCGCCGACGATCAGCTTCATCGCCTGCGGCAGCGGGTCGTTGATGTTGGCCAGCTTGGTCCAGTCGCCGGCGCCGCCGGCGAACATCATCACGCCGATCGCCAGCAGCACCAGGGTGATGATGCCGGTGATGTAGGCGATCGGAATCGAACGCCGTGGATCTTTTGCTTCCTCGGCCGCCATCGCCACGCCTTCGATCGCCAGGAAGAACCAGATGGCGAACGGGATCGCCGCGAACATGCCCGGCACCGACGCCAGGCTGAAGCTGTCCGCGCCCGACCAGCCGCCCTTGGTGAAGTTGGCCAACGAGAAGCCCGGCGCGACCACGCCCATGAACACCAGCAGCTCGAAGATCGCCAGCAAGGCCATCAGCAACTCGAAGGTGGCGGCCACCTGCACGCCGACGATGTTGAGCGTCATGAACACCAGGTAGGCGCCCACGGCGGCCAGCTTGGGGTCGATCTGCGGGTACTGCACGTTCAGGTAGGCGCCGATGGCCAGCGCGATGGCGGGCGGGGCGAACACGAACTCGATCAGGGTGGCGGCGCCGGCCAGGTAGCCGCCGGTGGGGCCGAAGGCGCGCTTGCTGTAGGCGAAGGGGCCGCCGGCGTGCGGGATCGAGGTGGTCAGCTCGGTGAAGCTGAAGATGAAGGTGGTGTACATGGCCGCGACGAACAGCGCGGTGATGGTGAAGCCGAGGGTGCCGGCCGAGGCCCAGCCATAGCTCCAGCCGAAGTATTCGCCGGAGATGACCAGCCCGACGGCGATGCCCCATAGCTGGAAGGTGCTCAGCGTCTGCTGCAGCGCGGGCTTGCCGGCCGCTTGTTTTGCGTTCATATTTTTCCCCTAATTTAGCCGCGTCTGAGCCCGGAGGGACGCCTGGTCCGGGCAGGTATGGAAGTTGCTGCGAATTTCAGTATAGAAGCGGGGCCGGGCCGGCCGTTATCGAAAATCGGCAAACTTGAAGCCGCCCTGCCCGGCGGCGGCGCTAAATACAACAGCGGGGGAATTGATATGCACCAGACTGCAACACAGTTGTTGCACCATGCGCGCGAGGTGCGCACGGTGCTGGCACACGACGCCGACGCGCTGGCCAGCGAGCTGACCAACTGGCAGCAGCGCTACGACCAGATCAGCTCGGGCCTGTTTCGCGGTGCACTGACGGAACGTCAGTTACCCCAGCTACAAGTGTTCCGCGAGCGCCTGAGCCAGTCGGTGCGGCAGTCGTGCCGCGTGTGGCCGGACGCGATCTGGTTCGGCCTGCCCGACCACGCGACGGCCACGCGCATCAACGGCCGCCAGACCGAGGCCGATTCGATCATGGTGCAGCCGGGCAATGTTGAGTTCGAGTTGGTCACGCCGAGCGACTACAGTATCTATGGCATCGTCGCCAGCCGGCAGCTGCTGACCGATACCGCGCGCGCGCATGGCTGCGAGATCGACTGGCGACGCGTGCAGGGGGCCGACCTGCTGCGGGTCGACGCGGCCGAGCGCGCGGCCTTCCTGCGCACCCTGGCGCGGCTGCTGCCAGATGAGACGCAACCCGCCGCCGGCGAGGCGGAGCCGCAGTGGCAGCAAGGCGTTTTATTGGCGCTGCTGGATATGCTGGATCATCGCTGCGTGGAGCCGGAATTGGCCGCCAGCCTGCAGCGGCGGCGGCGCGTGGTGGCGCTGGCGCGCGAGTACATCCATGCGCATCGCAGCGAGGCGATCACCGTGCCGGAGCTGTGCGAGCAGGTGCACGTGAGCCGCCGCACACTCCAATATTGTTTCGAGGATGTGCTGGGCATGAGCCCCATGCTGTACCTGCGCATGATGCGGCTGAACGGCGTGCGCCGCCAGCTGAACGACGGCGCGGCGGGCGAGGTGGCGATAGGCGATGTCGCCGATGCCTGGGGCTTGAGTAACTTCAGCCAGTTCTCCAGCGACTACCGCAAGCTGTTCGGGCTATGCCCGTCGGCGACGTTGAAGGCGCGCGCACAGTAGCGGCGGTCAGATGATGTGCAGGGCGCCGGCGGCGGCGCCGAGCGCGATCAGCACCACCGGGTTAAGCTTGGTGCGCAGCAGGATCAGCGCCGACAACAAGGTCACGACATCGGCGCGCCAGTCGGTGTTGGATATGCCGGTGAACAGCCACGCGGTGGCGGCCATCAGGCCGATCGACATCGGGCCGAACGCCTCGCCCAGCGCGCGCGACAAGCGGCTGCCCGCGCGGCCCGCGTGCCAGCGGACGGCGGTGAGCGTCAACAAGGTGGACGGCACGATCACGGCGACGGTCGTCATGATGGCGCCGGACCAGCCGCCGATCAGCCATCCCACCAGGGAGATGAATAGCAGGTTCGGGCCCGGCGCCGCCTGGGCGATGGCGTAGGCGGCGGAGAACTGCTCGTTGGTCAGCCAGTGCTGCCCTTCGACCACATACTGTCCCACCTGTGGCGCCAGCAGCACCACGCCGCCGCCGACCGCCATCAGCGACATCAGCGCGATATGCAGCGACAACTGGCCGATCGGCGATTGCTCATTCATGTTTGTCTCCTAGCAGATACGCGGCGGCGGTGCCCAGCGGCGCCAGCACGCAGAACACCAGCGCCAGCTGCCACTTCAACAGCCCAAGCGTGATAAAGGCCAGCACCATCATCACCAGCTTTAACTGATCGTGCTTTCGACGCCAATGGGCCTTGGCGAACATCGCCAGCGCCATCTTCGCCGCCGTCGCCAGGATCAGGCCCGCCGCCACCGCGGCCATGCCGCCGATCGCGCGCCGTATGATCTCCAGGTCGCCGAACTGCTGGTACACCACACCCAGCCCGATGACGATGAAGAACGGCCCGAGGATCAAGCCGCCCACCGCCGCCAGCGCGCCGGCGATGCCGGCGTAGCGGTTGCCGACCATCAGGCCGACATTGCAGACCGTCGGTCCGGGCAGCATCTGGCTCATCGCCATGCACTTGGCGAATTCCTCTGCCGTCAGCCACTTGTGCTGCTCGACCAGGGCGCGATAGGCGAACGGCATCACGCCGCCAAAGCCCATCAGCGCCAGCCTGGAGAAGACGAAGAAAATCGTCGATGGGGACAAGTGGTCTGCGCGCTCGGTAAGCGCGCCTGCCTGGGTGTGCATGGTGTGTACTCCTGGACTCGATGGCGGGATTTTCCTCCTCCATCAAATATAAGTACAATGAATTTATTTAGACCATTCATTCAATAGATTGATGAAAGACCGGTATGAAGATTGATATTCTCGGCGTGCAGGCGTTTGTCGCGATCGCGGACTTTGGCGGCTTTCAGAAGGCGGCGGATACGCTGCATGTGACGCAAACGGCGGTGACGCAGCGGCTGCGCAACCTGGAGGATTTCCTCGGCGTGATGCTGGTCGAGCGCACCACGCGCTCCATCGCGCTGACCAGCATCGGCAAGGACTTCCTGCCGCAGGCGCGCAGGCTGTTGCAGGAGCTGTCGTCCACGCTGACCGAAATCCGCGAGACCGGCAAGGCGCAACGCGGCGACATCTCGATCGCCAGCGTACCCACCGCGGGCATTCAATTCCTGCCCGAGATCATCCGCGAATACTCGGCGCGTTTTCCGGGAAACCGCGTCAAGATACTCGATCACGCATCCGCGCGCGTGGCCGAGGCGGTGCTGAGCCGCGAGGCGGAATTCGGCATCAACCTGTCCGGCAGCACGCATCCGGATCTGGTCTCGGTGCCGGTGGTGCAGGATGAATTCGTGCTGCTGTGCCGCGACGACCACGCGCTGGCCAAACGGCGCTCGCTGACGTGGGTGCAGATCCAGCCCTACGCGTTGATCTTCTCCGGCGACGTCAACGGCAATCGCGCGCTGCTCGACAGCTACCTTGGCGACAAGAGCATGAATCTGAGCCTGCAGTTCCAGTACGAGGTGCAGCGCAGCTCCACCGCCATCGGCCTGGTGGCGGCCGGCGTGGCGGCGGCCATCGTGCCCAATCTGGCGATCCAGAAGGGTACCTATCCGCGCCTGCGCGTGATCAAACTGAAGGAGCCGACCATTTCGCGCCAGCTCGCCCTGGTCACCCGCAAGGCCGGCCACCTGTCGCCCGCCGCGCGGGCACTGTACGACCTGATCAAATCCGCATGACCACGGGTGGGGGAGAGAGCTGCGCGGTCCGTGTGGTAAACCTTCTTTTTTCTCCCCTCTTTTCTTCTCTTTTCTTCTATTTCGATCGCTAATTTAAAAAAGCGGGGGAAAGAGAAGAAAATAGAAGAAAACAGAAGTCAAAAGAGAGGGTTTACCACAGGGAGTGGAATACGCTCCCCCCCACCGTACCCCCGACTTCCCGCACGACGTAAAAAAACCCTCCCGGCGCGAGCGCGGGGAGGGTCTTCGAGGAGTGGCGGCGATTACACGACCGCGCCATCCGTTTCGTCTTTTTCCTTGACCGGCTTGATCAGGTCTTCACGCTTGACGCCCAGCCACATGGCGATGGCGGCGGCGACGAACACCGACGAGTAGATACCGAAGCAGATACCGATGGTCAGCGCCATGGCGAAGTAGTGCAGGGTCGGACCGCCAAAGAACAGCATCGCCAGCACCATCATCTGCGTGCTGCCGTGGGTGATGATGGTCCGCGAGATGGTCGAGGTGATCGCGCTGTCGATCACTTCATGCACGCTGGCCTTGCGCTGCTTGCGGAAGTTCTCGCGAATCCGGTCGAAAATAACCACCGATTCGTTGACCGAGTAACCGAGCACCGCCAGCACGCCGGCCAGCACCGTCAGCGAGAATTCCCACTGGAAGAAGGCGAAGAAGCCGAGGATGATCACCACGTCGTGCAAGTTGGCGATGATCGCCGACACGGCGTACTTCCACTCGAAACGGATCGCCAGGTAGATCATCACGCCGATCACCACCATCACCAGCGCGTTCAAGCCGTTCTGGGTCAGCTCGTCGCCCACCTGCGGGCCGACGAACTCCACCTTGCGCAGTTCGACCTGCTCGACGTTGTTAGGGCCCATGCAAGCCTGTTTGACGACGTGCTCGCCCTTGGCGTTGACATTGTCGACCTGGGTCAGCGCGCCTTTTTCAGCCTTGCACAAGGCATCGTAGACCTGTTGCGAAGCGTCCTTGGCGGTGATGTTCTTCACCACCGGCAGACGCAGCAACACGTCGTGCGCGGTGCCGAAGCCGGCCGCTTCCGGGTGCTCGTAGCCGATGCCGCGCAGCGACGCCCGTATCGCCTCGAGATTGGCCGGTTGCGCGTACCGCAGCTCCATCACGGTGCCGCCGGTGAACTCCACCGACAGGTTCAGTCCGCGATGGAACAGGAAGAACACGGCCGCGACAAAGGTCAACGCCGAGATGACGTTGAATACCAGTGCATGCCGCATGAACGGTATGTCTTTTTTAATGCGGAAAAATTCCATGTGATATGCCTCGAATTATTTGGTATCAGGACGCGTCGCGACCTTGCCGCCAGTCGCGTTGTCCGGCCGCCAGATGGTGCCGATGGCGATCGATTGCAGCTTCTTCTTGCGGCCGTACCAGAGGTTGACCACGCCACGCATGATGAACACGGCGGAGAACATCGAGGTCAGGATACCGAGCGTGTGCACCACGGCGAAACCGCGGATCGGACCGGAACCGAACACCAGCAGCGCCAGGCCGACGATCAGGGTGGTGACGTTGGAGTCGATGATGGTGGCCCAGGCGTGGTCGAAGCCGGCCGAGATGGCCGACTGCGGCGACGCGCCGGCGCGCAATTCCTCGCGCACCCGCTCGTTGATCAGCACGTTCGAGTCGATCGCCATACCCAGCGCCAGCGCGATAGCGGCCATGCCCGGCAAGGTCAAGGTCACGCCCAGCAGCGACAGCAAGGCCACCAGCAGCAGCAGGTTGCACGCCAGCGCGAACACGCTGAACAGGCCGAACATCATGTAGTAGGCGATCATGAAGACGGCCACGGCGGCGAAGCCGTACATCGTCGAGTGGCGGCCCTTGTCCACGTTCTCGGCGCCCAGTTGCGGGCCGATGGTGCGTTCCTCGATCACTTCCATCGGCGCGGCCAGCGCGCCCGAGCGCAGCAGCAGCGCCAGCTCGGCCGAGTTCTCGGAGTTGCCCATGCCGGTGATCTGGAAGCTGCTGCCCAGTTCGGCCTGGATGGTGGCGACCGACAACACTTCCGGCTTGCCTTTTTCAAACAGCACGATGGACATCTTCTTGCCGATGCGGTCGCGGGTGGCGTCGCGCATGCGGCGCCCGCCGTCGCCGTTCAGGTCGATGCTGACGGCCGGCTGCCCGTTCTGGTCCTGGCGCGCGGTGGCGCTGGAGATGTAGTCGCCGGTCAGGATCACGTCCTTGCTCAGCACGACCGGCACGCCCTTGCCGACGGTGAACAGTTCCGAATTCAGCGGAATCGACGACGTCAGCTCGGTGCCCGGGGTGATCGACTCGTCGACCATGCGGATTTCCAGGGTGGCGGTGCGGCCGATGACGGCGCGCGCGCGCGCCACGTCCTGCACGCCCGGCAGTTGCACGATGATGCGGTCCGGACCTTGCTGCTGGATCAGCGGCTCGGCCACGCCCAGCTCGTTGACGCGCTTGGACAAGGTGGCGATGTTTTGCTTGACGCCCTCGTCCGTGGTCTGCTTGATGGACGCCGGCTTCAGGGTCATCACGGTTTTCAGGTCGGTGTCGGCGCCGGTGTCGGCGAACGTCACGTCCGGCAGCTGGTCGCCCAGCACGGCCTTGGCCTTCTGGCGGGTGGCGTCGTCGCGGAAGTTGACGACGATGGTGTCGCCCACGCGCTCGATGCCGGCGTGGCGCACGTTCTTGTCGCGCAGCAGGCTGCGGGCGGACGCCTGCATGCCTTGCACGCGCTTGGCCAGCACGGCTTTGGTGTCGACCTGCATCAGGAAGTGCACGCCGCCGCGCAAGTCGAGGCCCAGGTGCATCGGCGTCGCGCGCAGCGCCTGCATCCATTTCGGGGTGTCCGGCTGCAGGTTCAGCGCGACCAGGTACGACGGATCGACGGGATCGGCGTTCAGCCCTTTTTCCAGCACGGCCTTGGCGCGGAACTGGGTGTCCGGATCGGGGAAGCGCACGCGCACCGAGGCGTAGGTGCCGGTGCCGTCGAAGGTCAGCTCGCTGTGCGGGATTTTTTCCCGGGTCAGCACTTCATCGACCTTGGCGATCATGTCCGACGTCAGCTTGAGCGTCGACTTGCCGCTCGTCACCTGCACCGCCGGCGATTCGCCGAAGTAGTTGGGCGCGGCGTACAGCGCGCCCAGCAGGATGGAGACGGCAATGAGGATGTATTTCCAGACGGGATAGCGATTCATATTGTTCAACGTTCAGGGTTAGGCGTCGGATGCAATACGGCCCGCTTATCCTGGGACAAGCGGGCCGGGGCCTGGGCCGGTTACAGCGCCTTGAGCGTGCCTTTCGGCAGGACCATGGTCACGGAGTTCTTCTGCACCACCAGTTCGGCGCCGCTGGAGATCTCCAGCGTGATGTACAGGTCGGAGATCTTCGAGATGCGACCGAGGACGCCGCCGGCGGTGACGACTTCGTCACCCTTGGCCAGCGCCTCCATCATGGCCTTTTGCTCCTTGGCGCGCTTCTGCTGAGGACGGATCATCAGGAAGTACATCGCCACGAACATCAGAATCAGAAAACCATACTGGCCCAGGAAGCCGCCGGTCGCGCCGAGGGCGTCGAGTGGATTTTGGGCATACGCGTTGGATATAAACACAGGTGACTCCGATAATAGTTTGAAAAAACAGCGCTGTATTCTAGCACTGGCCGGAAGCCGAAAGGACTTCCGGTTATATGGGTGGTTGAATTCTTTTTACAAGACTTGCAACAGTTGTTGAAGCAATTAGATGCCGCGCGCCCGTTCCGCGTGGAATTGCAGGGTCCAGGCGTGGAAACGGTCGTCATCCAGCGCCTCGCGCATCTGGCGCATGATGTCCAGATAGTAGTGCAGGTTGTGGATGGTGTTCAGGCGCGCGCCCAGGATCTCCTGGGTGCGGTTCAGGTGGTGCAGGTAGGCGCGCGAGAAATTGCGGCAGGCGTAGCACGAGCAGGTGCTGTCCAGCGGCTCCTTGTCATCCTTGTAACGCGCGTTCTTGATCTTGATGTCGCCGAAGCGGGTGAACAGCCAGCCGTTGCGGGCGTTACGGGTGGGCATGACGCAATCGAACATGTCGACCCCGTTCGACACGCCTTCCACCAGGTCCTCCGGCGTGCCCACGCCCATCAGGTAGTGCGGCTTGTTGGCCGGCAGCTTGGGGCCGACGTGCGCCAGGATGCGCATCATGTCCTCCTTCGGCTCGCCGACCGACAGGCCGCCGATGGCCAGGCCCGGGAAATCGATCTCTTCCAGGCCGGCCAGCGACTCGTCGCGCAGGTTCTCGAACATGCCGCCCTGGACGATGCCGAACAGCGCGTTCGGGTTCTCGCCACGATGGAATTCGTCATGCGACCGTTGCGCCCAGCGCAAGGACATGCGCATCGATTTTGCCGCCTCGTCAAGAGTGGCCGGACGGTTGTCGATTTCATACGGGGTGCATTCGTCGAACTGCATGACGATGTCGGAATTGAGCACGCGCTGGATCTGCATCGACACCTCCGGCGACAGGAACAGCTTGTCGCCGTTGATCGGCGAATTGAAATGCACGCCCTCTTCCGTGATCTTGCGCATCGCGCCCAGCGAAAACACCTGGAAGCCGCCGGAATCGGTCAGGATCGGCTTGTCCCACGCCATGAAGTCGTGCAGGCCGCCGAATTTCGAGATAACGTCGTTGCCCGGGCGCAGCCACAGGTGGAAGGTGTTGCCCAGGATGATCTGGGCGTCGATCTCCTTCAACTCCAGCGGCGACATCGCCTTGACCGAACCATAGGTGCCGACCGGCATGAAGATCGGGGTCTGCACCACGCCGTGGTTGAGTTTGACTTCGCCGCGGCGGGCCTTGGTCAGGCCGCTGCTATCGGTCTTGTGTAGCGTAAATTCCAACATTGGGGATTCCTTATTATGCTCGGGCTTGCGTCGTCAGCAGCATGGCGTCGCCATAGCTGAAGAAGCGGTATTCGTTGGCGATCGCGTGGGCGTAGGCCGCGCGGATCTCGTCGTAACCGGCGAAGGCCGACACCAGCATCAGCAGGGTCGACTTCGGCAGGTGGAAATTGGTGATCAGCCGCGTGACGGTCTTGAACCGGTAGCCGGGCGTGATGAACAGCGCGGTGTCGGCGCTGCCGGCCTCCAGCTGCCCGCTTTGCGAGGCCGACTCCAGTGCGCGCAGGCTGGTGGTGCCGACCGCCACCACGTCGCGCCCGGCGGCGCGGGCCGCGCGCACCGCGTCCACGGTCTCCTGCGGCATCGTGTACCACTCGGTATGCATCTTGTGCTCGGACAACACCTCGGCGCGCACCGGCTGGAAGGTGCCCGCGCCCACGTGCAGGGTCACGTAGGCGAACTCGACGCCCTTGGCCTTCAGCTCGGCCAGCAGCTTTTCGTCGAAATGCAGGCCGGCGGTCGGCGCGGCGACGGCGCCCGGCACCTTGTTGAACACGGTCTGGTAGCGCGTCTCGTCGAAGGAATCGGCGTCGTGCTCGATGTACGGCGGCAGCGGCAGGCGGCCGTGGGCCTCGATCAGCTCGAACACGTCGGCGTCGAAGTGCAGGGTGAAGAACTCGCCGGCGCGCTCGCCGACGGTGACGTCGAAGGCGTCGGCCAGGCGAATCTTGACGCCGGGGCCGGGCGACTTGGAGGCGCGCACCTGGGCCAGCACGGTGCGGTTGTCGAGCACGCGCTCGACCAGCGCCTCGATCTTGCCGCCGCTTTCCTTGACGCCGAAGAAACGCGCCTTCAGCACGCGGGTATCGTTCATCACCAGCAGGTCGCCGGCCTGCAGCAGGCCGGCGATGTCGGCGAACTGGCGGTCGACGATCGTGTCCCCGTCCAGGTGCAACAGACGGGAGGCGCTGCGGTCCGGCAGCGGGAATTGCGCAATACGCTCTTGCGGCAGGTTAAAATCGAAATCGGAAAGCGAATACATTTTGCGGACTTCTGGAAACTGTTGAAGAAAATCGGGTACGCCATAAACCTATGGGTAGCCTTACAATACCGGCGTCATTGCCATTGATTTGTCACGGGCAACCCTCTATTTTACGCTAGTGCCCGAAAAACGCTCGAATATGCCTCTGCCGCCACCCAACAGCGCGCTGAAAAGCCCGCCCAAGCCCGCCCGGAAGACCGTCAGCCCGGAAGCCAAGCTGGCCAAGCTCGGCCTGCACACGGACATGGATCTGGTGCTGCACCTGCCGATGCGCTACGAGGACGAAACCCAGGTCATCACCATCGAGGAAGCACGCCTGCACGGCGGCGACACCTCGCAGGTCGAGGGCGTGGTGGTCAAGAACGAAATCACCTACAAGCCGCGGCGGCAACTGCTGGTGCACATCGCCGACGAAACGGGCGACCTGCAACTGCGCTTCATGAACTTCTACGGCAGCCAGGTCAAGCAGCTGGCCGAAGGCACGCGGGTGCGCGCGCGCGGAGAGCTCAAGCACGGTTTCTTCGGCGCCGAGATGGTGCACCCGGCCTACAAGGTCATCAACGAGGGCGCCCCGCTGCCGACTTCCCTGACGCCGGTGTATCCGTCCGGCGAAGGCTTGTCGCAACCTATCCTGCGGCGCGCCATCGGCGACGCCATGAAGCGGGTCGACTGGACCGACACCTTGCCGGCCGAGCTGCGCGCCGAGATGCGGCTGTCGGACTTCGAACCGGCGGTCCGGCTGCTGCACCATCCGCCGCAGCAGGTCGACGAGCACGCGCTGGCCGACCGCTCGCATCCGGCATGGACGCGGGTGAAGTTCGACGAGCTGCTGGCGCAGCAGCTGTCCTTGAAACGCGCGCAGCGCGCGCGCCGCTCCAAGGGCGCCGCCGCGCTGAAAGTGGTCGGCGCCTTGTCCGAGCGCTTCCAGGCGGCGCTGCCGTTCAAGCTGACCGGCGCGCAGCAGCGCGTGCTCGATGAAATCCGCGCCGACCTGCGCCACCCGTTCCCGATGCAGCGGCTGTTACAGGGCGACGTAGGCAGCGGCAAGACGGTGGTGTCCGCGCTGGCCGCCGCGCAAGCGATCGACAGCGGCTTCCAGGCCGCGCTGATGGCGCCGACCGAAATCCTCGCCGACCAGCACTTCCGCAAGATCGCCGCGTGGATGGAACCGCTGGGCGTCAAGGTCGCGTGGCTGACGGGCAGCCTGAAGAAAAAGGACAAGCTGGCCGCCTATGAACTGATCGAATCGGGCGAAGCGCAGCTGGTGATCGGCACGCACGCGCTGATCCAGGAAGCGGTCATCTTCGCCAATCTGGGGCTGGTGATCGTCGACGAGCAGCATCGCTTCGGCGTCGGCCAGCGGCTCACGTTGCGCAACAAGGGCAACGAAGGCGCGATCCCGCACCAGCTGATGATGTCGGCCACGCCGATCCCGCGCACGTTGGCGATGACCTACTACGCCGACCTGGAAGTCTCGGTGATCGACGAACTGCCGCCGGGGCGCAGCCCGATCGTCACGCGCGCCATCGACCAGAACCGGCGCGACGAAGTGATCGAGCGCGTGCACGCGGCGGCGCTGGAAGGCCGGCAAATTTACTGGGTCTGCCCGCTGATCGAAGAATCGGAGGCGCTGCAGCTGCAAACGGCGACCGACACGCACGCGCTGCTGGCCGAAGCGCTGCCGGACCTGAGCGTGGGCCTGGTGCACGGGCGCCTGAAGCCGGCGGAGAAGCAAGCGGTGATGGACGCCTTCATCGCCAACGAAATGCAGGTGCTGGTGGCGACGACGGTGATCGAAGTGGGCGTCGACGTACCGAATGCGTCGCTGATGGTGATCGAGCACGCGGAGCGTTTCGGGCTATCGCAGCTGCACCAGTTGCGCGGACGCGTCGGGCGGGGTTCGGCCGCCAGTGTGTGTTTGCTGCTGTATCAAAGCCCGCTGGGCGGCGTCGCCAAGCAGCGGCTGATGACGATGCGCGAAACCACCGACGGCTTCGAAATCGCGCGGCGCGACCTCGAGATACGCGGGCCTGGCGAATTCCTCGGCGCGCGCCAATCGGGGCAAGCGATGCTGCGCTTCGCCGATCTGGAGACGGACGGCTGGCTGGTGGACCAGGCGCGCGACGTCGCGCACGACCTGCTGCACGCCGACAGCGCCGAAAAAGCCGCCACGGTGGAGGCCCACCTGGCCCGCTGGCTAGGCGGCCGCGAAGAGTTTCTCAAAGTCTAATCCGGGGTCAGGTCCACCATTTCTACACGGGCCCGGCTTTAACTGCGCTGTCGGCGGCTCTTGGCGGATTAGGCGGAACGCCGTAATCCGCCATGCATGCTCCGCTCAGAAGCACATATAAAAACGATTCGCCAGGTCGACCACGAACTCGGGCTGCAGGTACGCCATGAACACCAGCGCCACCACCACAACACCAACCGCCCGGAGCGCCCACGTTTTCATCGCTACGCCACCTTCAGCACGCTACGCACCAGCGGTCGCTCATTGATCGGCAAGTTGATCAGCCCCGCCATCACGCCCAGCGCGATCGAGATGCCCCAGACGACGTCATAGCTGCCCTGCTTGGCGAACAGGAATCCGCCCATCCACACCCCCAGGAAGCTGCCCACCTGGTGCGAGAAGAACACCACGCCGGCCAGCATCGACATATGCTTGACGCCGAAGATCCCGGCGATGATCCCGTTCGTCAGCGGCACCGTCGACAGCCAGATCAAGCCCATCGCCGCAGCGAACACGTACACCGAGAACGGCGTCAATGGCGCCAGCAGGAACAGCGAAATCACAACCGACCGCGTGAAATAAATCGACGACAGCAAATACCGCTTCGGCAGCCGCCCACCCAATTTGCCGGCGTAGTAGGAGCCGACAATATTGAACAAGCCAATCAGCGCCAGCGCCATCACCGCCACGCTCGGATCGCCGATACCCTTGTCCTTCAGATAAGCCGGCAGGTGCACGCCGATGAACACGACCTGGAAGCCGCAGACAAAATAACCCGCCACCAGGAACAGGAAGGAGCGGTTGCGAACCGCCTCGCTCATCGCCTCGCGGATGCTTTGCTGCGGACCGTCGCCATGGTCGAGCGCCGGCTCGCGCAGATAGAAGGTCATCGGTATCATCAACAGCAGCACCAGCGCGGCCAGCACGTAGAAGGCGTTTTGCCAGCCGATCGCGGAGATCAACTGCTGCTCGACCGGCATCATCAGGAACTGGCCGAACGAGCTGGCGGCGCCGGAGATCCCGAAGGCCCATGAGCGCTTCTCGGCCGGCGCGACGCGCCCGATGATGCCGCTGACGGCGCCGAACGCGGTGCAGGAAAGCCCCAGGCCGATCAGCACCCCGGTGCCGATGACGAACATCGTCGGATCGGTCACCACCGCCATCCAGATCAATCCCGCCGCGTAACTGAGCGCTCCCACCAGCACCACGCGCATGGTGCCGAAGCGGTCCGCCGCCATGCCGGCGAACGGGCCGAAGGCGCCCCACATCAAATTCTGCAAGGCCTGCGCCAGCGAATAGGTTTCGCGCGTCCAGCCGTTGGCCTGGGAAATCGGCTGCATCCAGAAGCCGAAGCCGTGGCGCACGCCCATCGCCAGCGTCAGGACGACGCCGGTGGCGATCAACACGGTTTTGAGCGAGGGTGCGCGGCTGGCGACGAACATGGTTTTTTCCCGGTTATCGAAACGACATCTGTCGATTTTACCCAGTTCCCGCCAACCGCGCTTGAACTTAACTTATTCGTCGGCGCTGTAGCGCAGGCCGATCTGCGAACGGATCTCGTCGAGCGTACCCATGATATTGAGCGTTTCCGCGTGCGGCATGACCGGGCTTTCGATCAGGCCTTCGCGGATGCAGCGGCCCACTTCCTGCGCTTCGTGGGTGTAGCCGTTGCCGCTGCGGGCGATCGTCATCGTGCGCTCGCTGCGCGAGGCGCCGTCGACCAGGGTGACGGTGATGGTCTCGGTATTGTGGAAACGGTCGCTCAGTCGCACGAAACCCTTGGTGCCGGAGATCGTCAGCTCGGTCGGCGTGCGCGAACGCAGGCTGCACGCGCAGGCCGACACGCCGCCGCCTTCGTGCGTGAGCGTGAACGCGGTCTGCATATCGACGCCGGTCGGCGCCATCTCGGCTTGCGCCTTCACGCCGGTGACCGCGCCGAGGAAGAACGACGACATCGACAGCGGATAGATGCCCAGGTCCAGCAGCGCGCCGCCGCCCAGTTCAGGATTGAACAGGCGATGCTCCGGTCCCGCGTCGGAGGTGAAGCCGAAATCGGCGGTGACATGCGCCGGCTTGCCGATCTCGCCGCTGTCGACGATGCGCTTGGCCTCGACCACGGCCGGCATGAAGCGCGTCCACATCGCCTCCATGACGAACAGTTTTTTCTCGCGCGCCAGCGCGATGATGTCCTCGGCCTGGCGGCGGTTCATCGTGAACGATTTCTCCACCAGCACCGCCTTGCCGCCGCTCAGGCACATCATCGCGTTCTCGTGGTGCATCGGATGCGGCGTGCCGATGTAGATGACATCGACCTCCGGATCGTCGGCCAGCGCCTGGTAGCTGCCGTGGAAACGCTCGGCGCCGAACTCCGCGCCAAATTTGGTAGCGCTATCTACCGAGCGCGAACCGACGGCCGCCAGTTTTGCGCCCGGAGTGTCCTGCAACGCGGTGGCGAAGGCCTTGGCGATTTTGCCCGTTCCGAGAATACCCCAGCGAATTACCTGCGTCATGGCGTGATCTTTCTGCCGCGTCGGCGGCGATGTTGGTTGTCGTGCGGTGATATCGAGATGCTATTTTACTGCGACTGGCCGTTTGGGGCGGAACACCGTTGCGTCGGCGTAGAAGGCGTCGTCCTGGTCCGGCCACCATCCGGGCACGCCCAGCGCCTGCATCGGCGTGAAGTCGGCGGTGCTGAGACCATTGTCGGCCAAGTCCAGCGCCACTTTGCGGTCCAGCCATGCGCGCCGCGCGGCGTGCTCCATCGCGAAGAAATCGCCGCCCGCCACCACCACGCGCGTGTGCGCGGTGATCGCCTTGCGGGGTGCAACCAACTTCTCCATCAGCGCGTGGCCGAACAGCCAGACCTGCGCGTCGGGACCGAAGCTGGCGCGCTGGCCGACGAAGGCGTCGTGCCAGCGATGTTCGCGCAGCGCCTCGGTGAGACGCCGGCCGCTGTCGCAATCGCGCACCACCAGCAGTGCCGCGTTCTCGTCGAAAATGGTGGCGCCGTCGCGCGCCGGGCCGCGTGATTTGCCGACGCCGTCCTGCGCGATCTGCGCCGCCTGCAAGGCGTTCAGCCGCACTTTGATCAGTGGGAAACTAAGCCATACCAGGCCGTTGAAGAAGTCGTGGAGATTGTCGCGGGTGGGCACGCCACCGGTGGCGCCGATGAAGGCTTCGTACGCCGTCCCGTCGGGCAGCGCCTCCTGCGGCACGAACGACAGCGGCAGATCCTGGTGATTGCGCAGGCCCAGCGCGGCGGCCTGCCTGCAGAATTCATCGCGGAAGTGCGCATCCGCCGACAGCTGGCCGGCGGCGGTCCGCACGGACTCGTACCACGGGCGCGACCAGTCTATCTGCGCGATCTGCTCGTGCTCACCGCTCATGCCGCTTACAGCATCTTCCAGTGGATCTGCTGGCCGGCGTCGAGCGGCACCAGCTGGTGCTCGCCCATCGGCACGCTGGCCGGAATCGTCCAGGCTTCGCGCTTGAGGGTGACGGTGCCCTCGTTGACCGGCAGGCCGTAGAAAGCCGGGCCGTTCAGGCTGGCGAAGGCTTCGAGCTTTTCCAGCGCGCCGGCCTGCTCGAAAGCGGTCGCATACAGCTCCATCG
>Ga0105244_10001870_pt1 | contig 16359 bp, 15 predicted proteins | sample KBSM44metaG_FD_80423 | JGI IMG/M metagenome (GOLD analysis project Ga0105244, IMG submission 80423) | Miscanthus rhizosphere microbial communities from Kellogg Biological Station, Michigan, USA - KBS M4-4 metaG | ecosystem: Host-associated > Plants > Roots > Rhizosphere > Soil | place... | reverse complement strand
CCTGTTCGGCTTCTCGGTGATCAAGCTGATGCGCATCTTCAAGGATGAGCTGGTCCTGGCCTACTCCACCGCCAGTTCCGAAACCGTGCTGCCGCGCGTGATCGAGAAGATGGAAGCCTACGGCGCGCCCAAGGCGATCTGCAGCTTCGTGGTGCCGACCGGCTACTCGTTCAACCTCGACGGCTCGACCCTGTACCAGAGCATCGCGGCGATCTTTATCGCTCAGCTGTACGGCATCGACCTGTCGATCGGTCAGCAGTTGATGCTGGTACTGACCTTGATGGTCACCTCCAAAGGCATCGCCGGTGTCCCGGGTGTGTCCTTCGTGGTGCTGCTGGCCACCCTGGGCAGCGTGGGCATTCCACTGGAAGGCCTGGCCTTCATCGCCGGTGTCGACCGTGTGATGGACATGGCGCGTACCGCACTGAACGTGATCGGCAACGCCCTGGCCGTATTGGTCATCGCACGTTGGGAAGGCATGTACGACGACGCCAAGGGCGAGCGCTACTGGAATTCCCTGCCGCACTGGCGCAGCAAGGAAGCCGCACCGACCGCTCAAGCGACCCGCAGCTGACAGGCTGACGGCGCCCAGACAAACCCCGGATAATTCCGGGGTTTGTCGTTTCTGCCAGCCCCGCTATCATTCGCCCCATCTTTCGGGGGATTCAACTGATGCTCAATGGCCTGTGGCTTGGCTTCTTTGTCGTGGCAATGGTGTCAGCACTGGTGCAATGGCTGGTCGGTGGCAACGCCGGCATTTTTGCGGCGATGGTCGAAAGCATTTTCGCCATGGCCAAACTGTCGGTGGAAGTGATGGTGCTGCTGTTCGGTACTCTCACCCTTTGGCTGGGTTTCCTGCGCATCGCTGAAAAAGCCGGCATTGTCGACTGGCTGGCCAAAGCTCTGGGCCCGCTGTTCCGCCGCCTGATGCCGGAAGTGCCTGCCGGGCACCCGGCGATCGGCCTGATCACGCTCAACTTCGCCGCCAATGGCCTGGGGCTGGACAATGCGGCCACGCCCATCGGCCTGAAGGCCATGAAGGCGCTGCAGGAACTCAACCCCATCCCCAACACCGCCAGTAACGCGCAGATCCTGTTCCTGGTGCTCAACGCGTCCTCGCTGACGCTGTTGCCGGTGACGATCTTCATGTACCGCGCCCAGCAAGGCGCGGCGGACCCGACGCTGGTGTTTCTGCCGATCCTGCTGGCGACCAGCGCCTCCACTTTGGTAGGCCTGTTGTCGGTGGCGATCATGCAGCGCCTGCGCTTGTGGGACCCGGTGGTGCTGGCTTACCTGATTCCCGGTGCGCTGGTGCTCGGCGGTTTCATGGCCTTCCTGGCGACACTGTCGGCCACGGCGCTGGCGGGCTTGTCTTCGATACTCGGCAACCTGACGCTGTTCGGCTTGATCATGCTGTTTTTGGTGATCGGTGCGCTGCGCAAGGTGAAGGTGTACGAGGCGTTTGTCGAAGGCGCCAAAGAAGGTTTTGACGTTGCCAAGAACCTGCTGCCGTACCTGGTGGCGATGCTGTGCGCGGTGGGTGTATTGCGCGCTTCGGGCGCGCTGGATTTCGGCCTGGAAGGGATCCGCCATGTGGTCGCCTGGACCGGCATGGACACGCGCTTTGTCGATGCGTTGCCCACGGCCATGGTCAAACCGTTTTCCGGCAGCGCGGCCCGGGCGCTGTTGATCGAAACCATGCAGACCCAGGGTGTGGACAGCTTCCCGGCGCTGGTAGCGGCGACGATCCAGGGCAGTACCGAGACGACGTTCTATGTGTTGGCGGTGTACTTTGGGTCGGTGGGCATCCAGCGGGCCCGGCATGCGGTGGGGTGTGCGCTGCTGGCGGAGTTGGCGGGTGTCGTTGCGGCTATTGCGGTGTGCTACTGGTTCTTTGCTTGAGGCTTAAATGGCTATCGCCGGCTTGCCGGCGATAGGGCTCTCAGCGTTTCGCAGCACTGTTGCCTTGCTGCACAACCCAATCCACCACCTGCCTGTTCAACTGATCCCCCGCCAGCCCAAACCCGGCCACCACCGTCGGCACCTTGGTACCCGTCACTGGCTGGTGAATTTCAAACCGCCGGCTGGCAATAATCCGCTGATCGCTCCCGCGCACCAATCGCGCGTCGAGGCGGATCACCACGTCCACCGCGCCTCCCCGGTATTCACTCTGGAACGCCTGCAACTGCCCGCCCAGCTCGTAGTCGGCCTGCAGGTTGGTCTCATCGGTGCTCAACAGCGTCACGCGGCCATCACGTTGGAAGCCGTCCATGAAGCGGTTGCGCAACAGCACTGGCGACGGGTCGCTCCAACGGGCGTTCGCATAGCTGCTGATTAAGTTGCCGTCCGGCACCACGGCAATGCGCGGGCTGTCGAGAAACTCGCTGGTCTGCGGCTTGGACACGCGCAGCGACCAGCTCACCGGGGCGCCCTGGCTTTCGGTTTGGGCTGGCACCAGACGGTACACGTCCGAAGGGTCGGCCTTGGGCAGGATCGAGCACGCGCTCACGAGCGCCAATGCCACGGGGGCGATCATCTGGTAAGCACGCTTCATGGCGTGAACTCCTTGTTCTTGTCGCTGCCCAGCAAGTAGCCACTGGGGTTGGCTTCCAGGCGGCGGGAGATGGCGCGCAGCGAACCGAGGGTTTCGCGCAGTTCGCGCACCGCCGGCGCCAGTTCATTGAGGCCCTGCATGCCGCTGTTCACCGAGTCCTTGTTGTTAGTGAGCAAGGTGTTGATGGTGGCGGTGCTTTGCTCCAGGGATTTCATGGCCTGTTCGGCACTGCCGAAGGCCTGCTTGCCTTGATCGTTGAGCAAGCCATTGGCGTTGCGCATCAAGGTGGTGGTTTGCTCCAGGGCGGCGCTGGCCTGCTTGCTCACTTGCATCAGTTGCTGCATCACCACCTTGATATCGCCGCGTTGGTCGGCGATGGCGCCGGTGGTTTGCTGCAGGTTGTCCAGGGTGTTGCTCAAGCGCTCGACGTTTTCACGGGAGAACATGTGGTTGGCGTTGTGCAGCAGCAGGTTGATGCTGGTCATCAGGTCGTTGCTGTTATTGAGCAGGCGCGCAATGGGCGAAGGCGAGGCGATGATTTCCGGCAGGTTGCCGTCCTTGCCCTTGAGCTCCGGGCTTTGGGGTGTGCCGCCGCTGAGCTGGATGATCGAGGTGCCGGTGATGCCGGTGAGGGCCAGCTTGGCCTGGGTGTCTTCCTTGATCGGCGTCTGCCCAGCCAAGCGAATGCGTGCCAGCACGCGGCGGGGGTCGTTAGGGTCCAGGCGCAGACTGGTGAGATCGCCCACCTTGATCCCGCTGTATTGCACCGGGCTGCCTTGGGACAGGCCGCTGACCGCCTCGTTGAACACCACTTCATAATCCTGAAAGGCGCTGTCGACGCTGGATTTGGCCAGCCACAGGCCGAACAGCAGGGCGCCGACCACCACAATCACGCTGAACAGACCGATCATCACATGATGGGCTCGGGTTTCCATGTCATACCTCGTCTAGCGATTGAGCGGCATCCAATGCCGCGCGGCCCCGGGGGCCGTGGAAATATTCATGAATCCACGCGTCGTCCGTTTCCGAGACGACATCGATGGCATCGGCCACCAGCACTTTTTTCTGCGCCAGCACCGCCACGCGGTCGGTGATGGTGTAGAGCGTGTCGAGGTCGTGGGTCACCAGGAACACGCTCAGGCCCAGCGCGTCGCGCAGAGTCAGGATCAACTGATCGAATTGCGCCGCACCAATCGGGTCAAGGCCGGCGGTGGGTTCGTCGAGAAACAGGATGTCCGGGTCCAGGGCCAAGGCGCGTGCCAGGGCGGCGCGCTTGATCATGCCGCCGGACAGCGAAGACGGGTATTTGTCGGCGGCCGAGAGCGGCAACCCGGCCAGGGCCAGTTTCACCGCGGCCAAGTGCTCGGCGTCACGGCGGCTGAGGCCGGCATGTTCGATCAGCGGCAGGGCGACGTTTTCGGTGACGGTCAGCGAGGAAAACAGCGCGCCCTTCTGGAACAGCACGCCAAAGCGTCTTTCTACCAGCGAGCGCTCATGTTCCGACAGGCTCGGCAGGTTTTTGCCGAACACCCGCACCTCACCCTCGCTGGGGCGGCGCAGGCCGACGATGCTGCGCAACAGCACCGACTTGCCGCTGCCCGAGCCGCCGACCACTGCCAGGATTTCGCCTTTGTACAGATCCAGGTCGAGGTTCTCGTGCACGCTCTGCCGGCCAAAGCGGTTGCACAGGCCGCGCACTTCAATCACCGCCTCACTGGGCGCACGGTGTAGACGGCTCACCAGCCCATCTCCATGAAGAACATCGCGGCCACCGCATCCAGCACGATCACCACAAAGATCGATTGCACCACGCTGGAGGTGGTGTGGGCGCCGACCGACTCGGCACTGCCGCTGACCTTGAAGCCTTCGAGGCAGCCAATGGCGGCGATCAGGAAGGCGAAGATCGGCGCCTTCACCATGCCCACCAGGAAATGTTGCACGCCAATGTCCGATTGCAGCAGCGACAGGAACATCGCCGGCGAAATGTCCAACGCCACGGCGCACACCACGCCACCCCCGACAATCCCCGAGAGCATCGCCAGGAACGTCAGCATCGGCAGCGACACCAGCAGTGCCAGCACGCGCGGTAATACCAGTAGCTCCATGGGGTCGAGGCCCAGGGTACGGATCGCATCGATTTCTTCGTTGGCCTTCATCGAGCCGATTTGTGCGGTGAACGCACTGGCGGTGCGCCCGGCGATCAAAATGGCCGTCAGCAACACGCCAAATTCCCGTAGGAAAGAAAACGCCACCAAGTCCACGGTGAACACCGTCGCACCAAAACTCTTGAGCACCGTTGCACCCAGGAAGGCCACCACGGCGCCGACCAAAAAGGTCAGCAGCGCGACGATGGGCGCGGCGTCGAGCCCGGTCTGTTCGATATGGGCAACCATCGGCGTGATGCGCCAGCGTTTGGGGCGCCAGATGCCGCGCGCGAAGGTTTCGAGGATCAGGCCAATAAAACCGAGCAGCTTCATGCTGTCTTGCCACACGGTGTCGACCGCCCGGCCAATGCGCGCCAACACCTGGATGCCGGCCGCCTCTTCCGGGGCTTTTTCCGGCACACAGAAATCATTCAGCGAGCGGTAGACGGTCTTGAGCAATGCGCGGTCGGCGGCAGAGAGGCTGCAATCGGTCTGTTCAGCCGAGTGCTCGATCCTGGCGGGGCCCAGCAGCTCCACCAGCAGTGACGCTCCGGCGGTATCCAGCGCGCCCAGGCCATTGAGGTCGATGCGGGCGCCGGTGTCGTATTGGCCGTCGAGCTTGTCCGACAGCTTCTTCAGGTTTGCGTAGTGGGCAAGCGTCCAGTCCCCCGTAATCCTGAGTAACGGAGGAGTCGTGGACGTATCGAGATGGGCGGCACCGGCCGTCGTACGTGTGGTCATAAGCTCCGAGCTTGTTTGGCTATCCACAATTCCTACGTAATAGCACGATACAGCCTACTTTGGGTTGTCCGTTTGTGCTGGGTCAGTGACTTTGAAACGCAGCACACCAATCACCTGGCCGTCCTCGGTCAACACCCGCACTTGCCAGCGGCCTACTGAATCGGCCGGGAAGTTCTGCTTGTGGGTCCAGGCGCGGTAACCCTCCTTGCGCCCGCCATGGATATCCAGCGCGATGCGGTCGACTTCTTTGCCGTTGAATTTCCACACGTGGTAGATCCGCTCATCCAGCCCGCGCGGGGCATTGATCGCGGTGTAGGCGTACAGCCCGCCGCTGCGTAGCTGGGCAGCCGTGACTTCCTTGAGGTCATCGCCCGGGGTGCGGTCTTGCAGCTGGGTGCTGATGGCCACTTCGGTCATCCACAGGGTGGCCGGTGGCACCCAACTGCGCAGGAACCAGCCGGCACAGCCAATCGCCGCCGTGACTCCCAGCAACATTGCCCAGCCCTTGACGCTGCGCAGTGGCAGGCTCGCGGCCAGGCTGGGGATCGACAGCAGCATGGCGACGCCGAGGGCGAGCTTGTAACTTTCGGCGGTGGTCAGGTGCAGGATGATCGGCAGCGCGGTGAGCAGCGCCGCGAACAGGGTCAGGGTGTGCAGCGCCAGGAACAGCGAACGCTTGGGCGCCAGCCATTTGTAGTACAGCGGGTCAGTAATCGAGACCAGCGCCGCCGCGCCCAGCAGGCCGGTGAAAATCGATTGGCCGCTGTTCCAGGTGGTGGTGACGAAAAAGAACGGCAACACAAAAAACAGACTTTCCTGGTGGATCATCTGGGTGGCGTAGCGCAGCAGGGGTTCGGGGATTTCCCGCTTGAAGACCCGAGTGAACAGTTGGGTAAAGCTGTTTTCCAGCATCAGCCACAACCAACTCACCAGCATGATGACCGCGATCCAGCTGGCCATGCCTTGCTGACGGTCCACCAGGATGAAGCTGCACACCCCCGAGATAAAGCCGCCGAGTGCGATCACCCCCGGGTAGCGCTTGATCAGTTCGAGGATGCGCTGGATGAGGGGTGGCAGGCTTGGCATGGGAATTCACAATTCGTATAGGAAAAAACCCACACAGAATAACGTCTTAGCCCTGAGTACGGTGCTGCATTACGCAATCCGTTTGCGATAAAACCGCAGGCCGATCAACACAAGTGCGATCAGTCCAAGCACGCCGGCACCTATCCAGCTGAGCAGGTCGTAGCTGAACAAGGGTTTTTCGATGCGCCAATAGCCCGGCTGGTTGAACACCTGACGCATGGCCTCGTTGGTTTGCTTCAGGCTCACGGCCTTGATGCGCTTTACCGGGTCGCTGAAATGGCCGTTGGCGTAGTCACCGGAGGCACTCCAGTAATAGTCGGCCAACGCGCTGTTGCCTTGCACCGCCCACGACTGGCGTGCAATGGCGGCTTGCTGCAGGCGGGTAAAGGTTGCCGGGTCGAGGCCGTCCTTGAGCAGTTGGGCCTTGAGGTCCTGCAGTACCTGTTCGGCTTCGGGCAGGTTGTCGCGTTCGAGGTCGGCGTTCAGGCTCAGGAAGCCGACACCGCCGAGCACCTCGCGCTCGCTCCACGGGCCGTAGGACAAACCATGCTTGAGGCGCAGTTGACGGTAGAGCGCCCAGTCGAGGTAGTCCTTGAGCAGGTCGTAGGTTTCATCGTGCTGATCATCCAGCACCGGCTCGGGGAACAGCCAGTGCAGTTTGGCACTGTCACCGATCCAACCGTGCACCAGTTCGCGGTGGCTGGCGGCGGCGTGCTGGATCTCTGGCAGTGGTCGATGTTCGCTCGGCTCGACGGGTTCGAGCTGGCCGTAGGTGCGTTCCAGGTAGGCCGGCAGCAATTTGTCGAGGTCGCCGACGATGATGAGGGTCATATTGTTGGGGGCGTACCAGTTCTTGCGCAGCGCCTCCAGCTGGTCGCGGGTGAGGTGATTGACCTCGGCACGTTCGGCGCATTTGAGCCCCAGTTCGATGGCCAATTGGTTGCTGGCGGTGTGGCCCAGGTCCTGGCGGTCAAGCAGGCGTTGCAGGTGCGAGTAGTGGCCGCCGTCTTCGCGTTCGACCACTTGTTTGGCGGCGTTGATGTTGGCGTCGGTCAGTTGGGTGCGGGTGAGGATGGCCAGCAACAGGTCGAGCACCTTGCGCTGATTTTGCGCGGGGGCTTCGATCACGAAGGTGGTGTCGGCATTGCTGGTGTAGGCGTTCCATTCGCCGCCCAGGGCTTGCATGCGGTCTTCAAGGTCGCCCTCGCCGCCGCCGTCGATGCCGCTGAACAGCAAGTGTTCGAGCAGGTGCGGCAGCTCTTTTTCGTCGCAGCTGAAGTCATCCAGGCCGACCCCTACCACCAGGCGGATGGCCACATGGCCCCGCTCGGTGCCGGGTTTGAGCAGCAATTGCAGACCGTTGGGCAAGGTGTAGCCTTCAACTTGCAGGCGGTCAAAGGCAAAGACATGTGCAGAGCCCATGAGCAGGCAGGCGAATAGCAGGCGACGCATAACAAGCTTCCTGGCGAGTGAGGTCCATTGTTAACTGACTTCACTCGCCGTCTTACGTTCAGGGGGAATGGGTGATGTCGGCAATATCTTCGGCGGAGAGTGCACCGGTGTCGGACGTTTCCAAGACTACATAGGCGCTGCTGCAAAACAATGAATTGAGGCGCTTCATGTCGGCAATCAGCTCCAGGTGCAGCGAGCTGGTTTCCAGGCTCTGCACGATCTTGCGTTGCAGGCGGCTGACGTGGGCATGGGCCAGGCGGCGCTCCTGGGCGCGGAAGCGACGCTTCTCGCGCAGCAGTTGGCGGGCGCTTTCGGGATCGGCGCTGAGAAACACCGACAACCCCAGGCGCAGGTTGGCAATCAACTGGCTGTGCAGGCCAGTGAGCTCTTCCAGGCCGACTTCGGAGAACTGGCGGCGTTGGGAGGTCTTCTGCTGCTGCACCTTGCGCAGCATGCGTTCGATCAGGTCGCCGGCCAGTTTCAGGTTGATCGACAGCTCGATGATTTCGGCCCAGCGGCGGTTGTCCTGTTCACTGAGGTCCTCGCGGGGCATCTGCGCCAGGTAGAGCTTGATCGCACTGTACAGGGCTTCGACGTCGTCGCTGAGGCTGCGCATTTCCTGGGTGATGGCGGTTTGTTTGCCGCGCAGCACTTCCTGCATCGCGGTGAGCATGTTGTCGATCAGGTCGCCCAGGCGCAGGGTTTCGCGGGCGGCGTTGGCCAGGGCCAGGCTCGGCGTGTTGAGCGACGCCAGGTCCAGGTGACGAGGCTTGGCTTTGCCGTTGGTTTCTTGCTGTTCCGGCAGCAGCCAGGCGCACAGGCGGGCCATCGGGCCGATGGACGGGAGCAGGATCAGGCAGCGGCTGACGTTGTAGAGCACGTGGAAGGTAATGACCATGCCCTGGGCGCTGTAGTCCAGGCCGTCCATCCAGCGTACCAGCGGGTCGAGTACCGGGATGATCAGCAGCAAGCCGATCAGTTTGTACAGCAGGCTGCCCAGGGCGACCTGGCGACCGGCCGAGTTCTGCATGCTGGTGCTGAGAAAGGCCAGCACACCGCTGCCGATGTTGGCGCCGATCACCAGGCCGATGGCCACATGCAGGCCGATTACGCCGGCGCCGGCCAAGGTGGCTGTGAGCAGGACGGCGGCCAGGCTGGAGTAGGAAATCATCGCAAACAATGCGCCCACCAGGGCGTCGAGCAAGATATCGCCGGTCAGCGAGGCGAAGATGACTTTGACGCCTTGGGCATGGGTAATCGGCCCGGCTGCCTCGACGATCAATTGCAGTGCCAGAATGATCAGGCCCAGGCCGATCCCGACCCGCCCCATCTGCCCTGCCCGCGTCTGCTTGCGGGACAGGAAGAAAATCACCCCAAGGAAAATCAGCAGCGGTGACAGCCACGACAAGTCGAAGGTCAGTACCCGCGCCATCAAGGCCGTACCGACGTCGGCGCCGAGCATGGTTGCCAGGGCCGGCGTGAGGCTCATCAGGCCCTGGCCGACAAATGAAGTCACCAGCATGGCCGTGGCGTTGCTGCTCTGCACCATGGCCGTCACCAGGATACCGGCGACAAACGCCAGCCAGCGCTTGGACATGTTCTGCCCGATGACTTGGCGCAAGTTGGAACCGTAGACCCGCAAGATGCCGGTACGGACGATGTGCGTGCCCCAGATAAGCAGGGTCACGGCGGAAAGCAGATTGAGCAAGGTCAGCATGCTCGGCCCCCCGTGTGGGTACGCTCCAAAAAGAGCGAAGGAAGTTTGCCGCGTGCCGTTCTACGTCTTGTAGTTAAGCTGTAGTTGGCGAATGGGCTCTGCGCCAGCATCGCATAGCTAAAGTGGGGATTGAAATAAAACTGTCATGAAATCAGCTGAGTGCGAAATGAAAAAAGGGGCCTGCATAGGCCCCTTTTTGGTCTGGCTCGGGTTTATTGACCCGGAATGTCCTTGCGCAGTTTCACAGGATCCTGCTGTTTCTTCTTTTTCGCGATGGCGGTGCGCATCTTGATGTTCACCGCTTCTACCGCCAGCGAGAACGCCATGGCGAAGTAGACGTAGCCTTTAGGCACGTGCACGTCGAAGGATTCGGCGATCAGCACCGTACCCACCACCAGCAGGAACGACAGCGCGAGCATCTTCAGCGACGGGTGCTTGTCGATGAATGCGCTGATGGTGCCGGCCGCCAGCATCATCACCAATACCGCCACGACAATCGCCGCGACCATGACCGGCACATGGGAGACCATGCCGACGGCCGTGATGACCGAGTCCAGGGAGAACACGATGTCGATGATGGCGATCTGGATGATGGTGTAGATGAACTTGCCACCGGCGCCCTTGGGCTCGTCGTGGGTTTCGTCTTCACCTTCCAGGGCGTGGTACATCTCCTGGGAGCTTTTCCACAGCAGGAACAGGCCACCGAAGAACAGGATCAGGTCGCGACCGGAAATGCCCTGGCCGAACACCACGAACAGGTCGGCGGTCAGTTGCATCACCCAGGTGATCGACAGCAGCAACAGGATGCGCGTGACCATGGCCAGGGCCAGGCCGAAGATCCGGGTGCGTGCCTGCATATGCTTGGGCATGCGGCTGACCAGGATCGAAATCATGATGATGTTATCGATACCCAGGACGATCTCGAGGGCCGTCAAGGTGAAGAAGGCAATCCAGATTTCCGGATTGGTCAGCCATTCCATGTGTATTCCTTTGAGCAAGTGTTAAACCGCGCAAGCTGCAGCGCCGCGCGGTTGGGTTGATACGATTATAGAGTACTGAACAGCGGGAAAATCCCCATCAGCAAAGCGGCGAACATTATGCACAGGCACACCAGCACTGCCCACTTCAGGGTGAAGCGTTGGTGATCGCCAAATTCGATACCGGCCAGGGCCACCAGCAGGTAAGTCGATGGCACCAGTGGGCTGAGCAAGTGCACCGGCTGGCCAACGATGGACGCCCGCGCCATTTCGACGGCGGTGATGCCGTAGTGGCTGGCGGCCTCGGCGAGTACCGGCAGCACGCCATAGTAGAACGCGTCGTTGGACATGAAGAAGGTAAACGGCATGCTCACCAAGGCGGTGATCACCGCCAGGTACGGGCCCAGTGCGTCAGGAATGACCGCCAGCAGGCTCTTGGACATGGCGTCGACCATACCGGTGCCCGACAGGATACCGGTGAAGATACCGGCCGCGAAGATCAGACCGGTCACCGCCAACACGCTGCCGGAGTGGGCGGCGATGCGGTCTTTCTGCATTTGCAGGCATGGGTAGTTGACGATCATCGCGATACTGAACGCCACCATGAACAGCACCGGCAGCGGCAGCAGGCCGGCGATCAGCGTGCACATCAGGGCGAAGGTCAGCGCGCCGTTGAACCAGATCAGCTTCGGACGACGGGCGTCAGGGTACTGCGACACACTGATTTCACTGTGGTCGATTTCATCGCCCGCCAGGTGCAGTTCACCCAGGCGTGCACGCTCGCGCACGCCGTACAGGTAGGCGATCACCAGGATCGCGACCACACCGACGGCCATGGCCGGGATCATCGGCACGAAGATGTCCGACGGGTCCACATGCAGCGCACTGGCGGCGCGGGCGGTCGGGCCACCCCAGGGCGTCATGTTCATCACGCCACCGGCAAGGATGATCAGGCCGGCCATGATCCGCGGGCTCATGCCGATGCGCTGGTACAGCGGCAACATGGCGGCGACGCAGATCATGTAGGTGGTGGCGCCGTCACCGTCCAGGGACACGACCAGCGCCAGCACGGCGGTGCCGACCGAGACTTTCAGCGGGTCGCCCTTGACCATCTTGAGGATCTTGCGCACAGCCGGGTCGAACAGGCCGGAGTCGATCATCAGGGCAAAGTAGAGAATGGCGAACATCAGCATCACGCCGGTCGGCGCAAGCTTGGTGATACCGGCCAGCATCATCGGGCCGATCTCGGGCGCGAAGCCGCCGAACAGCGCGAACAGGATCGGCACGATGATCAAGGCGATCAGCGCAGACAGGCGCTTGGTCATGATCAGGAACATGAACGTGATGACCATGGCAAAGCCAAGGAAAGTCAGCATAGGAATACTCCAGGCGTAGCGCGGCTAGGGAATGGCGAACCGAGTGGGGTCAGCGCAGATCGAAAGGCACGAGGCGTACGGGTGGAGTGGGGGCGAACAGGCGGGTACGAGCGGACATCGGGAATCACCATTGTTGTTGTTAACAGCCGGTCTGTTGCCGACAGTGGGGGCGATCCTAGACGGGTAAGCTTTCAGCCAGCTTTCGCTGGAAAAACAGGTGACGAAGGGGAAAGGCACATTCTTCAGGTATGTGGAGATTCAATGTGGGAGCTGGCTTGCCTGCGATAGCGGTGGGCCAGGCAACAAAGATGTTGAATGTGCCGGCGCCATCGCAGGCAAGCCAGCTCCCACATTCGGATTGTGTTTGCAGGGAATTATCAGGGCAGCTCGAGGCCGCCGGCGGCCTTGTGCAAGGCGCGCAAGTGCTCGCCGACCTGCTTGAGGTTGGCTTCGCAGGCGGCAATCTCGGCGGCGCGGGAAGGTTCCAGCAACACCCTCACCTCTTTATCCAGATCGCCGGTCAGCGTTTGCAGCTGCTTTTGACGTTGGGCGCTTTCCGATTCGAGGCGCTTGGACTCCGACGGTTGCGGCAGGCCGTAGCCGCCACTGCCCAGTAGTTCAGCCGGGCGGCTGAGGAAGCCGCTGTTGGCGAGGATTTGTTGCAAGGTGTTGTTGGCTTTTTCCATGCCGCCGTTTTTCAGCTCGCGGGCGCCAAGGTAGCGTTGCTTGACCTCATCCTGGGCCAGCATCAGTTGTTTGCGGTAGCTGGCCTGCTCCAGCAACAACAGGGCGGCACTGGTGCGCAGATCGGCCTGGCCAAACCACTGGCGGCGTTCTTCTGCGCTGAGTGACAGCCAATCTTCGACCTGAGTCTGCTTTATCGGCAGGTGTTTGCGCAGGACGTCAAACATCGCCTGGTAGCGTTCGCGGAATGAATCAAAGTGATAACCCAGGCGCAGCGCTTCGCGCTTGTCCTTGAGGACGCTGGTGTCGGCCAGGCCGCGGGCGCTGAGGACTTCCAGCAAACCGTTGGGGGTAATGTTGTCCAGCCCGGTGAGCTGTGGGTTGGCGCTGCCGCTGCGCAACAGTTTCAGGCTCTCTACCGCACAGTTGTTGGAGATGAAGAAGTAGTTGCCGTCGTAGCTCCAGTGCATCTCGGCGGCGTGCTCGACGGTGTCGTTGATTTCCTGGCGTGAGAGTTTGAGCGGCACCGAGGCCAGGCCGCGCAGCTCTGTCTTGGTGTATTCATCGATCACCTGGGCCAGGGGCAGCACGAACAACCGCGACGGGTACTTGCCCACCAGGCCGTCCCAGCTCGACAGCTGTACGTCACCGACGAACGCGCGGTAGGACAGGACCAGATGTTGGTCCAGGTCCAGCCGGCAGTCCGGGCCGCGTGGCCGGCCGGGTGCACAGATCACCAGGCGTAACATGCTGTGGCCCCAGCGGCTGACCAGGTTCTCGTTGGCTTCGGCCAACAGGTAGTCAATTTCGTAGACGCGCTCCGGGTCGATCTGGCCCAGCGGCGTCTTGGCAAAATCATTGCCTGCGTTCAGGAAGGCGTAGGTCTTGGCGCAAGTGTCTTGCTCGGGCGGTGCCCAGCCGAAGTGTTCCTTGTAATAGCGAAACAGCGCCGGGCGGCGGCAGGCGTAGCTCGGGTCAAGGAGGAAATACTCCATGTTGACCGCGACGAACTCCAGCGGGCTGGTGGTTTCGTAGATGTCCGGGCTGCGCGCTACCTGGTGGTTGTGCTGTTCGCGCTCGCCGCGACGGCCGACGTATTGCGGCCAGCCGGCGAGGTCCAGCAGGCGCGGGTCATCGCTGAGGGTAAAGCGGCGGTCATTCTGGCCACGGCACTGGTCGGGCAGGCCGATCAGGCCGGTGATGTTGTTCTGGCGACTGCAACGGTTGATGAGCGCGCGGTCTTCCTTGGACCACAGGCGCGCACGGTCATAAATGTGAGTCAGCTCATGCAGCACAGTGGCGAGCATTTCGCGGCGCACGGTGCCGTGGGGGCGGTTGGTCTTCTGGGTCGCGGCGCTGCCGTCGGTCAGGCTGGCGAGCAGGTTCTGGTTGAGATCCAGTTCGGAAACCAGGGAGGCCTGGCCGTAGGCGTTCTCGGGCATCTTGTCGGTCCAGCCGACCTCGATGGTGCGGTCCAGTTGTTCGATGAAGCGCGGCGGCAGAGAGCGCATCGCTTCATCGAGCAACGCCTGGCTGGCCTGCTGCTGGGCCGGGCTCAAGCCGTCGGACTTGAGCCGCAGTTGCAGGCTGGCCTGGGCTGCGCTTGCACTGAGCAGCACAGCCACGGCCAGTAGCCAGGCGTTGAGGCGCCTCACAGTGCGAGGATGGCTTCGGCGAGGCTCTGGTCGCTGGCGTCGCGCGTTTCCGGCATGCGCGTACGAATGGTGTCGAAGGCGGCTTCCAGTTGTGCGCCACGGATCTCGCCATTGGTGGCGACGAAGCTTGCGGCGTCATCGTGGGCTTCGCGCACGACTTTGGAGTCGCGGATGGACGTGGTGGTGTCCGAGGTGAAGTCAATGGTACGGGCCGACGCACGGACGATGATGTTACTGGTGGCCTTCAAGGTTTGCGCGTGGGCAACATCGGCCAACAACAGCAGGCCGAGAGCGGCGGCGATCAGCGGGCTACGCATGGAATAACTCCAATTACAAAGACGGAAATACAGAGATGATTATTGGACGAGAATTGCTTGCGCCAGTTCAAGGTCGCTGGCGTTAAGTTTTGGCTGGGTGCGGCGCAGGTAATCCAGTGCGGATTCCAGGCGAGCCCCCCGCCATTGGCCGTCAGTGGCTACAAACGCGGCAGCGTCATCCTGGGCGGCCAATACCAGTTTCTTGTCAAAGGGCGCGGAAGTCACCTTGCTGGTGGCGTACACACTTATGACGGTGCTCTGGGTGGTCACGTCGAAGGCCGAAGCCAATGGCGACCAGACGACGGAAAACAGAACAGGAACGATCAACAGGCGGTATGAAAAAGCCATGGGACTCGACAACTGGAAGCGAGCGCCAAGGCTAGCGCAATGCCCGGGCGAGAGCCAGCGTTGAGGCATGCGGGAGCGGCTGGCGCTCCCTTACACCGAGCTGAAGTCAGATCGCCAGGATGGCCTGGGCCAGTTGTGCGTCTGTTGCGGCATTCAGTTGCGGGGCTTGTTGGCGGATCTGTACCAGAGCGCTTTCCAGCTTGACGCCACGGATGGCGCCGTCGCTGGCGACAAAGCTGGCTGCGTCGTCACGGGCAGCTCGCACAACCTTGTTGTCACGCAAGGACGACGTGGCATCGGAACTGGCGTCCGACGTGGCTTTGAGTGCGCCGACGATTGCGTCGGTGGTCACGATGAGGCTGGTGGCATTGGCATTGGCAGCCACGGCCAACAAGGCAGCAGCACTCAGCAGGCGAAAACGGGACATGGAAAAACTCCTGTAGATGAACAAATAAGGTGGCGCAGAACGGCCACTGTGAAACGGGTGTTGTTGCTGTTGAGCATCAGACGCCCGTTCTACAAGGTTCGCCACGTGGTAACGGGATCTTAAGCCGCCGCTTATCTGTTCGAAAAGCCTCTCGACCCGTTAGTCACGCCAAAAGGGTTTAGACAGTTCGGCCATTCGGTCGCCGGCGCTGATACCGGCGTCAGACAGTTCGCGTGGATCAAGTTGCGCCAGTTGGCGGCGTTCGTGGGCCTGTCGCGCCCATCTGGCCAGTGCACGGGCTATACCTGCGATCAACTGTTTATAGCGTGGGGTTTGGGTGGTCATGAGTGAGGCCTTCCATGCGGTCTTGGAACACCATGTTGGGCGGCGCGGGTTTACCGGTACAGATACACCCGACCTAAATTGTACTGCTTAATTGTTATGTTTTTTAAACTGTACCTGTCGTGAAGTTGACCTTCTGTTTTTATCCTCAAAACCCAAACCCCGGAAACAACAAAGCCCGCCTCCGGTTTCCCGGGGCGGGCTTTGCTTTGATAAATCAGGGTGCTGGCGGTGGACCCGGTGGGTCAGGGCCAGCGGGCGCTACATTAGCGCCAGAACGGCTTGCTCAGCTCTTCGTAGCGTTGAGCTTCGCTGATACCGGCGTCAGCCAGCAGACGCGAATCCAGACGAGCCAGTTGGTGGCGGCTGGAGATGCGGCGCTGCCACAACATCAGGTTGGCGATAACGCGCAAAGGCAGGGAGGCCTGGGTGTTTACAGCTTTTTCTTCGAAGAACAGATCGGAACTGAGTGTACGTTCCATGATGACATCCTTCCGCTTGTGGCGGGATTAGGTAGTGGTTTAACTGATGCCAATGAT
>Ga0105244_10001864_pt1 | contig 16375 bp, 11 predicted proteins | sample KBSM44metaG_FD_80423 | JGI IMG/M metagenome (GOLD analysis project Ga0105244, IMG submission 80423) | Miscanthus rhizosphere microbial communities from Kellogg Biological Station, Michigan, USA - KBS M4-4 metaG | ecosystem: Host-associated > Plants > Roots > Rhizosphere > Soil | place... | reverse complement strand
GGTCGAACAGCGTCATGTCCGGCGCTACGCCGGCCGGCGCCATCGCCGCGATCTGCGCCCGCATGACGGCGAAGATCGGCAACGCCGGGCCGGACAAACCGACCACGCCATCGACCATCCGCCCGTCCGCGCCGCCGGCCAGCAGCGAGGCCACCACCGCGCCCTCGCTATGGCCGGCGACGATGACGGGCCGCGCGCCAACGCTCCCGCGCAGCAGCGCCAGGCCGGCGCCGGCGACCGCCACCCGCGTCAGGAAATCCACATGGGAAGCGGCCAGCATGGCATCGATCGTCTGCGATCCGGTGCCCGGTCCGATCTTGGCCATCCGCAGCACGGCGAAGCCGCGCGCGCTCAAATGCCTCGCCAGATCCGCATACGCATGCGGGCGCATATTCATCGTCGGATAGTTTCCGTCGACGTCGCTGAACAGCGAGCCGGGCACGATCAGCACCGCGCCGGCGGCGTCGCCCTCGGACGGACTGAATCGGCATGCGATCTTCACGCCGGCGACGGTGACGGAAACGTCTTGTTCTTTCGGCGCGGCGCCCGCGCTGTGGTTCGACATGGTCGTTGCTCCTATCAGTGGAAGTGCCAGGAAGTCCCGGCGTTTCACGCTCGCCCCGCGCCGAGTACCCGTTGTGCATAGACAGCCATCGCCTCTGCCAGGAAAGGCGCCAGCCGGGGATGAAGCGCATCGTACATGTCACGGAACTCGGTATGGTCGATGTAGAGCGCGCCCAGCGCCGCGTAGGCATCCGCATCCGGTCGCCATGACCGGCTTACCCATCGATAGTGGCGCGCGGTCTCCACTTGGGCCTCGTCCGAGTCGGGCGGGAGGCCGCGCCCGATCAGCGTGACGAAGCTGGCGTGGATCGCGTCGATTTCCGCCTTGAAGTCGATCATGCCGGCGGGGGAGCGCGCCGCGTGCGCGTCGCGCGATTGCCGGATCGCGTCGGCGGCGGGATCGCCGTAACGGTCCGTCAGCTCGGCCTCCCACGCGGCCTGTTTTTCCGGCGTGACGCCGTCGAACAGGCGTTGCGCGTTCAAGGGTTTGCCGGCGTCGATCAATGCCAGCGTGCGGTCGATGGTCCTGGCCAGATCGCGGCGGCGCCCGATCTCCGCTTCCACGCGCTGGCGCAGCTCGAGCAGCGCGGCGCGGGTGTTAAAAGCGGGATCGTCGAGCATGCGGCGGATCTCGGCCAGCGCGACGCCCAGTTCGCGGTAGAACAGGATGCGCTGCAGGCGCAGCAGCTCCTGCTGGCCGTAGTAACGATAGCCGTTCGGCCCGATCTCCGGTTTCAGCAGTCCGATCTCGTCGTAATGATGCAGCGCCCGCACGCTGATGCCGGACGCCTTGGCGACCTGTTTGACTGTCTGTTTCATTTGCTCCCCCCATGACACCCCGATTGTGCGGGATGACGCCGCGTGAGAGTCAACAAAAATCCGCCATTACCAAAAAACGGCCACGCTAGAGGTTATAAATTGTAACTTACTAGTCGTTACAAATTACTGATTCAAATTGACAAGTTTTCTTTAGACTGCACGTCGGCGCCTCACGAGGGCGCCTTCTAAAACCAGGGGAAAATAATGTTCAAGAAAACCAGAATCATGTCCATGCTGGCGCTGTCCGGCATGCTTGCCGTGTCGACGTTGACCGCCTGCGGCGGCGGTACCGATGTCATCGTCGGTCCGGCCAAACCGGCCGAGCCGGTGGCGCCGCCCAAGCCCGTCGCCTCGGTCATCACGGTCGATTTCAACGCCGGCATCGATGGCTGGAGCGCCGATGTCGCCGACTTCACCGCCGAGACCAAGCCGGTCGACGTGGCCGCCGCGTGGAAGGATCTGCCGGCGCCGCTGACGGGCAAGGGCTACTACCTGATCTCGACCAACAAGAGCGACGACGTGATGACCTTCGTTAAACGCCAGGTCGCGGGTTTCGTGCCGGGTGCGAAGTACGCGGTGACGTTCGCGATGCGCTACGCGACCGACGCGGGCACCGGTTGCATGGGCGTCGGCGGCTCGCGCGGCGAGAGCATGTGGATGGTGGTCGCGGCCAGCGCCGACGAGCCGAAAGTGGTCAAGCAGGCCAACGATGAATTGCGCCTGAACCTCGATCGCGGCAACCAGGCCGAATCGGGACGCCAGGGCAAGGTGATCGGCCTGCAGGGCGGCGAGGGCCTCGGCTGCAACGGCGGCAAGTGGGCCACGCAGGAACGCAAGTCGGACGAGGCGGTCGAACTGCAGGCCGACAAGGACGGCAAGTTCTGGATCGTGCTGGGCACCGATTCGGGCTTCGAATCGACCAACGCCCTGTATCTGCAAGGCGCGACGATCAACGTCAAGCCGCTGTAACCAGCCGTTGTGATCAAGCCCGGTCAGCGCGCCGCCTGCACCTGTTCGCGGTTTTGGCGCGCGCCGGCCAGGCGGATGATCTGTTCCAGCTCCACCGGCTTGACCAGGTGGTGGTCGAAGCCCGCTTCCACCGTGCGGCGGCGGGCGTCGCTCTGGCCCCAGCCGGTCAGGGCCAGCATCAGGATGCGCTCGGCGCCGGGGCGCTGGCGGATCGCCCGCGCCGTCTCGTAGCCGTCCATGCCGGGCATGCCCAGATCCATGATGATCATGTCCGGCTGGCTCTCGGCGCTCAGCGCCACGGCCGCCGCGCCGTCGTAGACGGCGCGCACGTCGAAACCGTCGATCTCCAGCAGCGCCGCCAGCGAATCGGCGGCGTCGGTGTTGTCGTCGACCACCAGCACCTTCATCTTGCGTCCGTCCGCGGCGGCCGGGGAGGCCAGCGGCACCGGCTCGCGCGCGCCGCTGTCGTTGACGACCGGCAGATTGATGATGAACTCGCTGCCCTTGCCGGCCCCCTCGCTGTAGGCGTCGACGGTGCCGCCGTGCATTTCGGCGAACTGGCGCGACAGGCTCAATCCTATCCCCAGCCCGCTGGAGAACTGGCCCACCACGGTGTTGCTTTGCTCGAACATGCGGAAGATGCGCGGGATCGCCTCGGTCTCCAGGCCGATGCCGCTGTCGCGCAGCGAGACCGTCAGGTTGTTGCGATCGACCACGGCGCGCACCACCACGTTGCCGCCCTGCGGCGTGAATTTGATCGCGTTCGACAGGATGTTGGCGAAGATCTGCACCACGCGCGCGTAGTCGGCGTTGAGCATGATCTCGCTGGCGGGCAGCTGCCAGGCCACGTGGATGCGCTTGGCGCTGGCCGCCTGCGCGCACAGTTCGCTGACATGGTTCATCACCGACGCCAGCGTGACGAGCTGGCGCTGCAGCTTGATCTTGCCGCTGGTGATGCGGGCGACGTCGAGCAGGTCGTCCACCAGGCGCGTCAGCAGGCGCACCTGGCGCTCGACCATGTCGCGGATGCGCGCCACCGGCGCCGCGTCCGGATACAGGTGCGTCAGCAGCGAGACCGAGGTGCGGATCGGCGCCAGCGGATTGCGCAGCTCGTGGCCCAGGCTGGCGAGGAATTCGTCCTTGCGGCGCGCCGCCTCGCGCACCTGGTATTGCTTGTTGCGTGCCCGCAACGTCGAGTGCAGCGCGGTGATCAAGGTCAGCGTGCGCACCGGCCGTTCGATGAGGTTCAGGTTGCCCAGTCCCGCCACCGCGTGGCGCACCGTCTGCGAATCGGCGCCGCGATGGGTCAGCAGCACGATCGGCAGGTCCGACCAGTCGGGCTGGCGCGCCACCCAGTCCTGCAGCAGCTTGAAGCCGCCGGGTCCCAGCGCCTCCTCCACCGTCAGCACCGCGCCGGCGCCGAGCTCCAGCTGCGCGGCCAGGTCGGCCAGGGTCGCGCAGACGTGGCTGTCGATGTGCGCCATCGCCAGCACCTTGGCCGCCAGCGGCCCGTCCTGGCCGAGCGGCGCGTGGATCAGGATGCGCGTTTCCATCGCGTCAGCCATGGGCGCCGTCGACAGCATGGTCCTGGCCGTCGACGTCGCCGGTGTAGGTCGGCACGCCGGTCAGGATGCCGTGGAAATTCTTCAGCACCGCGCCGACCTTGATGCCCGCCCCGGTGACGTTGAAGCGGCGGATGGTGCGCTCGTGCGCGCTGCCGCGCTTCTTGAACACGGAGATCGCCTGCTGCACCTCGCCGGCCGCCTCGAAGTAGCGCAGCATGATGACGTTGTCGGCGATGTAGCTGGCGTCGACCGAGGTGGTCATGCCGGTGCCGATCATGCCCTGCTGGACGCCGACGATGATGCTGACCACGCCGCGCTGGCCCAGATAAGTCAGCAGCTCGTGCAGGTAAATGGTCAGGAAGCGCTCGTCGGGCACCGCGTTCAGGTAGCCGTTCAGGCTGTCGATGACGACGATGCGCACGCCGCGCTCGACCGCCTCGACGATCGCGTGCGCGAACTGGCCCGGCGCCAGCTCGGCCGGGTCGATCTGCTGCACCGTCAGCAGGCCCTTGTCGATGGCGCCGCTCAAGTCCATGCCCAGGTTGGCGCAGCGGTTGAGCATGTTGTTGCGCGCCTCCTCGAACAGGAACATCGCGCTGGCCTCGCCGCGCTGTGCCGCCGCGTGGATGAACTGCGCCGCCAGCGACGATTTGCCGGTGCCCGGCGGGCCGGAGATCAGGGTGCTCATGCCTTCCTCCAGGCCGCCGCCGATCAGCTGGTCCAGTTCCGGCAGGCCGCTCGAGAGCTGCCGGCGCAGGCTCTCGACGCGCGTGCCCGCCGCCACCAGGCGCGGATAGACGTGCAGGCCGCCCTTGACGATCTTGTAGTCGTGGGCGCCGCCGTGGAAGGCGATACCGCGGTATTTGACCACCCGCACGCGGCGCCGCTCGGCGCCGTAGGCCTGGTCGGCCAGCTCCAGGGTCAGCACGGCGTGCGCCACGCTGCGCACCTGCAGGTCGGTCGACAGGGCGGTGCGGTCGTCGAGGAAGATGGTGGTGCAGGAGCGGCTGGTCAGGTACTGCTTGAGCGCGAGCACCTGGCGCCGGTAGCGCAACGGGCTTTCGGCCAGCAGCTGCAGCTCGGACAAGGAATCGAGCACCACGCGCCGCGGCTTATATTTCTCGATCGCCGCGACGATGCGCTGGGTGGTGGAGCCCAGCTCGATCTCGGACGGATGGAAGATGGTGTACTGCTGGTCCGGATCGAGCGCGTTCTCGTTGGGGATGATCTCCTCGACCTCGATGCCGTTCATGTCCCAGCCGTGCGACTCGGCCACGCTGCGCAGCTCGACCGCCGTCTCCGCCAAGGTGATGTAGAGCACGGTCTCGCCCTGGCGCGCGCCCTCGTTGAGGAATTGCAGCGCCAACGTGGTCTTGCCGGTGCCCGGCTCGCCTTCGACCAGGTAGAGGCGGTCGCGGGTCAGGCCGCCGGCCAGGACTTCGTCCAGGCCGGGCACGCCGGTGGCGAGAAAAAGATTGGTGACGCTGTTTTGTGCTTCCATGTCCGAATCCAGTGCCTTGAGGTGCTTTAAATATTACCGGAAACGGGGAAAGATGGGTTTTCGATATGAAAGATGCGTACGCTAGCGAACAAAGCGTGGCGCGACTGGCCGGAACTAACGGCGCGCCAGCCGCTGCACGCCCTGCTGCTTGTTGACGTACATGGCGCGGTCGGCGCGGCCGAGTAGCATTTCGATATCCTGCGGATCGTCCGGGTGGTGGACGGCGATGCCGATGCTGGCGCCCAGCTGCACCGTGACGGTCTTGAGCGGATACGGCCGGCGCAGCAGCGCGAGCAGCTTGTCGGCCGCCTCGCGGGCGTCCGATTCGCAGTGCAGCATCTCGACGATGACGACGAATTCGTCGCCGGCCAGGCGGCCGACGGTGTCGGTCTTGCGCACCGCCCCGCGCACCCGCGCGGCGAACTGGCGCAGCAGCTCGTCGCCTTCGTCGTGCCCGTAGCGGTCGTTGACCTGCTTGAAGCGGTCGAGGTCGAGGAAGTAGACGGCGCAGCACTGGCGCAGGCGGTTGGCGCGCTGCAGCGCCTCGGTCAAAGTCTGTAATAACGCGCGCCGGTTGGGCAGGCCGGTGAGGGTGTCGCGCAGCGCCATCTGCTCCATCGACGCGAACAGTTTTTTGCGCTCGCTGATGTCGTGCAGGAAGGCGATGAACAGGTGGCCGCCGCCGCGCGGCACGTATGCCAGCGAGATCTCGACCGGCAGCTCCTGGCAGTCGCGGTTGTGCAGGGTCAGCTCGACGCGGCGGTTGAGCACGGCCGCCTCGCCGGCCGCGCCGACGCCCCCGCTGGCGCCGGCCCCGGCCAGCTGGCGCATGTCGCGCTCGTAGGCGCGGCGCAGCAGCGGCGGCAGCACCATCGCCGCCAGCGGCTGGCCGATCACCTCGGCGCGCGTCCAGCCCAGCAGCTTTTCGGCCTGGCGGTTCCAGTCCAGCACCACGCCGCCCGGATCGAGCGCGATGAAGGCGTCGTGCGCGTTGTCGAGGATGGCGCGCAGTTCGGCCGCGCGCTCGTGCAGCAGCCGCTGCGTGCTGTGCTCCTGGGCCAGCGCGCGTTCCAGCTGCAGCGCCTTGCGGGCGATCTCGCGCGTGCGCTCGCCCACCGTCGATTCGAGCTTTTCGTTGAGCGCGCGCAGCGCGGCCAGGTGGGACTGTTCGTTGTCGAGCATGCGGGCCAGCGCGCTCGACAGCACCTGCACCTCGTGGAAACTGTCGACCCGCACGATTTCCGGCAGGCCGGTGGCGCCGGCCGGCGCCGCCGAGCGCAGTTCGAGGTTGCGGCTGAGCGCGTTGAGCGGGCGGGTGTAGCGGCGCCCGACGACGGCGGCGGCCGCCGCCATCGCCACCCCGAGGATGGCGCCGAGCAGCAGGATGCGGCGCTCCAGCGCACGCGCCGAGGCCAGCGCCACGTCCTCCGGTTGGCGCGCGATCACCGACCATGCGAGGGTGGCCGCGTCGCCCGCCGTGCCCGTCCGCGAGTAGCCGCTCAGGTAGCTGCGGCCGTCGGCCCAGGTTTCCCTGACCGCGCCGGTGGCGCCGGTGCGCGACAGTGTCAGGCTCTCGCTGGCCAGCTTGCGCTCCTCCATGCCCTTGGGCCCGAGGATGATGGTGCCGTCGGCGCGCACCACGAAGATGTCGGCCGCGTAGGCCTGGTCGGCCGGCGCCACGATGGTTTGCGCCATGCGCCGCGCCCAGCCCCAGCTCATGTGGACGCACAGCACGCCGCGCGGGCGCCCGTCGGCGCCGGTCACCGGCCCGGCGGCGTCGACGAAGCGCCACGGGTCCGCGCTGGCCGGCAATTTCTTGCCGAGCAGGGTGGCGGGGTGGAAGTCGCCGGCGAACAGCTTGTCGCGCCCGCCCTTGAACCAGTCGCGCGCGCCGACGTCGGCGCCCTCGAGCATGCCCTGGGTGGCGGCGTAGACGCGCCCGTCCGGCGCGGCCAGGCCGATCCAGGCGTAGTCGGGGAAGGCTTTTTGCACGCTCTCGAGCACCGCGCGCACCTCGGCCGGCGAGCTGGCGTCGCGCACCTGGGGCAGGTCGGTCAGCAGCTGGACGTCGCCGGTGGCTTTCTGCACCACGCGGTCGAGGGCGTCGCGCGTCTGCCACGACAGCTGTTGCAGGCGCTGGCCGGCCTCGCGCTCGGCGTAGCGGAAGGCGAAATGGTCGACCAGGATCAGCAGCGAGAGCACGGTCAGCAATACCGTGGCGCTGACGCCCGCCGTCACCAGGGTGGTGAGCCGGGGGCGAGCCATGCGGTGGATGGGCTGCGTGGTCATGACGACAGGTTCTTCGGCCTCGTTTCAGGCCTGAAAGATAACTGAAAGAAAGTAAATTTATTGTAGCACCCGTCAGTCGGGATGGTTCCGCTGTTATAGACAAATTCCTTGTGTGCAACCACAGTCCGGTCGCATTGGGATTCCCCAGTGCTTTCTTAAAGGCCCCTTAAAGTTGCCACACGAAATTAAATGCCAGCTTGACATAATTAGAATGATCGTTCATTCTATGATCTGTGCTCATAATTTCTACAGAAAGTCCCAAGCCATGGAAGCTCTTTTCTGCAAACCGTCCCTGCGGACGGCCGGGGCAGCAGCCCTGATCACCGCAACCGTGCTGGTCGCCGGTTGCTCCAAATCCACGACCGTAGCACCTCAAGCGCAGGTGGCGGAAGTGGGCGTTTTTAAGGTGGCGCCGCAAGCGCTGCAGATCACGACCGAACTGCCGGGCCGCACCGCCGCCTTCCAGGTGGCCGAAGTGCGCCCGCAGGTCAACGGACTGATACAAAAACGCCTGTTCGTCGAGGGCGCCGACGTCAAGGCCGGCACCGCCCTCTATCAGATCGACCCGTCGCTGTACCAGGCCAGCGTGAATTCGGCCAAGGCGGCCCTGGCCAAGGCCAAGGCCAACCTGATGACCAGCGGCCCGAAAGTCTCGCGTTATAAGGAGCTGGTCGCCATCGAAGGCGTCAGCCGCCAGGACTACGAGGACGCCGTCGCCGCCGACGCCCAGGCCAAGGCCGATGTGGAATCGGCCGCCGCCGCGCTGGAAGAGGCGCAGATCAATTTGAAATACACCCACGTCTACGCGCCGATCAGCGGCCGTATCAGCCGCTCGACGGTGACCCCGGGCGCGCTGGTGACCGCCAACCAGACCGACGCCCTGACCACCGTGCAGCAGCTCGACCCGATCTACGTCGACATCACGCAATCGAGCGAAGACCTGCTGCGCCTCAAGCGCGACATGGAAAGCGGCAGCCTGAAACAATCGGGCCAGGCCAAGGTCACCCTGGTGCTGGCCGACGGCACCAAGTACGCCCAGGAAGGCAAGCTGCAGTTCTCCGGCGTCTCGGTCGACACCAGCACCGGCAACGTCGTGCTGCGCGCCTTGTTCCCGAATCCTAAGAACGACCTGTTGCCGGGCATGTTCGTGCGCGCGGTGGTGGAAGCCGGCGTCGACGAGCAGGCGATCGCCGTGCCGCAGCAGGGCGTGAGCCGCAACCAGAAGGGCCAGGCCACCGCGCTGGTGCTCAACCCGCAGGGCAAGGTCGAACAGCGCGTGCTGGTCACCACCGGCACCCAGGGCGACAAATGGCTGGTCAAGTCCGGCCTGTCCGCCGGCGACCTGCTGATCGTCGAAGGTCTGCAAAAAGTCAAACCGGGCGCGCCGGCCAAGGTGGCCGCCGCCCCCGCCGCCGCTCCGGGCGCTCCCGCAGCCGCCGCCGCAGCCGCCACTCCTGCCGCCAAAAGCGCGCACTAAGACGGGAGCCAGCTTATGTCACGCTTCTTTATTGACCGCCCCATCTTCGCCTGGGTGATCGCCATTGTGATCATGCTCGGCGGGGTACTCGCGATCATGGGACTGCCGATCGCGCAGTACCCAAGCATCGCGCCGCCATCGATCTCGATCTCCGGTTCCTACCCTGGCGCCTCGGCTAAAACCGTGGAGGACGCCGTCACCCAGGTCATCGAACAAAAGATGAAGGGTATCGACGGCCTGCGCTACATGAATTCGTCGAGCGATTCGACCGGCGGCATCAGCATCACGCTGACCTTCCGCAGCGGCACCAATCCCGACATCGCGCAGGTGCAGGTGCAGAACAAGCTGCAACTGGCTACGCCGCTGTTGCCGGCCGCCGTCACCCAACAGGGCCTGGTGGTCAGCAAGGCCACCAAGAACTTCATGATGGTGCTCGGCTTTATCTCCGAGGACGGCAGCATGAAGCAGGCCGACCTGGGCGACTACGTTGCCGCCAACGTCATCGATCCGATCAGCCGCGTCGAAGGCGTCGGCGACGTCACCGCTTTCGGTTCGCAGTACGCCATGCGCATCTGGCTCGACCCGGCCAAGCTGCAAAGCTATCAACTGACGCCGGCCGACGTCACCACCGCCATCACCGCGCAAAACACCGAGGTCTCCGCCGGTGAACTGGGCGGCCTGCCGGCCGCCAAGGGCCAGCAGCTCAACGCCACCGTGTCGGCGCAGAGCCGTTTGCAAACGGCCGAGCAGTTCGGCGCGATCCTGCTCAAGACCTCGTCCAGCGGCGCCACCGTGCACCTGCGCGACGTCGCCCGCATGGAACTGGGCAGCGAGAACTACGCCGTGCTGTCGCGCTACAACGGCAACGCCGCCACCGGTATGGCCATCAAGCTGGCCACCGGCGCCAACGCGCTCGATACCGCCACCGCCGTCAAGGCCAAGGTCGCGGAACTGGAAAAACTGTTCCCGGCCGGGATGAAGGCCGTCGTCGCCTTCGACACCACGCCGTTCGTCAAGATCTCGATCGAGGAAGTCGTCAAGACCCTGGTCGAGGCGATCGTGCTGGTGTTCCTGGTGATGTACCTGTTCCTGCAGAATTTCCGCGCCACCCTGATCCCGACGATGGCCGTGCCGGTCGTGCTGCTGGGGACCTTCGCCATCCTGTCCGTGCTCGGATATTCAATCAATACGCTCACCATGTTCGCGGTGGTGCTGGCGATCGGCTTGCTGGTCGACGACGCCATCGTGGTGGTGGAAAACGTCGAGCGGGTCATGACGGAGGAGGGCTTGTCGCCGCTCGAGGCGACGCGCAAATCGATGACGCAAATTAGCGGCGCGCTGGTTGGCATCGCCATGGTGCTGTCGGCGGTGTTCGTGCCGATGGCCTTCTTCGGCGGCTCCACCGGCGTGATTTACCGCCAGTTCTCGATCACGATCGTCTCGGCGATGGTGCTGTCGGTGATCGTGGCGATGGTGTTCACACCGGCGCTGTGCGCCACCCTGCTCAAGCCTGTGCCGAAGGGCCACACGGCGATCAACACCGGTTTCTTCGGCTGGTTCAACCGCACCTTTGAAAAGAGCAGCCATAAGTACGAAGGCTTCGTCGGCAAGATACTGAATCGTGGTGGCCGTTCGCTGGTGGTGTACGCGCTGATCCTCGGCGTGCTGGCCTTCGTGTTCATGCGCCTGCCGACCTCCTTCCTGCCGGAAGAGGACCAGGGCGTGCTGTTCACGCAGATCCAGCTGCCGACCGGCGCCACCCAGGAGCGCACGCTCAAGGTGATCGAAAAGGTCGAACAGCACTTCATGAACAACGAGAAGGAATCCGTGGCATCGGTGTTCGCGGTGGCCGGCTTCAGCTTCGCCGGTAACGGCCAGAACACCGGCATCGCCTTCGTCCGCATGAAGGACTGGTCGGAGCGCAAGGGCGCCGACCACGCCGTCAACGCCATCGTCGGCCGCGCCATGGGCGCGTTCTCGCAGATCAAGGACGCGATGGTGTTCGCCTTCGCCCCGCCTGCGGTGCTGGAACTGGGTAACGCCTCCGGCTTCGACTTGCAGCTGCAGGACACCGGCGGCGTCGGTCACGAGGCCTTGATGGCCGCGCGTAACCAGATGCTGGGCATGGCCTCGCAGAGCAAGGTGCTGGTCGGCGTTCGCCCGAACGGCCAGGAAGACACGCCGCAGTACAAGATCACCGTCGACCAGCAAAAGGCGATCGCGCTGGGCCTGACCGTGGCCAACGTCAACCAGGTATTGAGTAACGCCTGGGGTAGCGCCTACGTCAACGACTTCGTCGACCGTGGCCGTGTGAAGAAGGTGTACCTGCAGGGCCAGGCCGAAGCGCGCATGGTACCGGAGGACCTGAAGAAGTGGTTCGTCCGTAACGCCGACGGCGAGATGGTGCCTTTCTCGGCCTTCTCGACCGGCGAGTGGATCTTCGCTTCGCCGCGCCTGGAACGCTACAACGGTCTGTCGTCGAGCGAAATCCTGGGCGCCCCGGCGCCGGGCCAGAGCTCCGGCACGGCGATGGCCGAAATCGAAGCCCTGGCGAAGAAGCTGCCGCCGGGTATCGGCTACGAGTGGACCGGCCTGTCGCTCGAAGAGCGCGACTCCGGCTCGCAAACCGTGGCGCTGTACGGCATCTCGATCCTGATCGTGTTCCTGTGCCTGGCCGCGCTGTATGAAAGCTGGTCGATTCCGTTCTCGGTGCTGCTGATCGTGCCGCTGGGCGTGGTCGGCGCGGTGCTGGCGACGTTCCTGTTCAAATTGTCGAACGATGTGTACTTCCAGGTCGGTCTGCTGACCGTGGTCGGCCTGGCGGCGAAGAACGCGATTCTGATCGTGGAATTCGCCAAGGACCTGCAGGAGCAGGGCGTCGAACTGCGCGAGGCGACCTTGCAGGCGGTGCGCCAGCGTCTGCGTCCGATTTTGATGACGTCGATCGCTTTCGGTCTGGGCGTGCTGCCGCTGGCTATCAGCAGCGGTGCCGGTTCGGGCAGCCAGAACGCCATCGGTATCGGCGTGCTGGGCGGGATGCTGACGTCTACGTTCCTGGGCATCTTCTTCGTACCGCTGTTCTTTGTGCTGGTGCGCGGCTTCTTCAGCAAGAAGAAGGTCACGCCACCGGCGCCAACCTCGCACGTGGAGGCGCACTAACCATGAAAACCATGCATAAGTCTTTAATCACCATGGCCGCGCTGGCGCTGCTGGCCGGTTGCAGCCTGGCGCCGGTGTACGAGCGTCCGGCCGCCCCGGTGGGGCAGGCCTGGCCCGCCGGCGAAGCGTACAAGGGTGTGCCGCCGGCCGCCGCCGACGCCAAGCCGGTGTCGGAAATCCAGTGGCGCGAGTACTTCTCCGACGAGCGCCTGCGCAAAGTCATCGAGCTGGCGCTGGCCAACAACCGCGACCTGCGCGTCTCGGTGCTCAACATCGAGCGCGCCCGCGCCGAGTACAACATCCAGACGGCGGCGCTGCTGCCGAAGGTGAACGCGGGCGTCAGCCAGAGCGCCACCCGCACGCCGGCCAACATGACCGGCACCGGCGAGGCGGCCATCACGCGCCAGTACAGCGGCGGGCTGTCGATGCCGTCGTATGAGCTGGACTTCTTCGGCAAGGTGCGCAACGCCTCCGAGGCCGGCTTGCAGACCTACCTGGGCACCGAGGAAGCGCGCCGCACGCAGCAAATCAGCCTGGTGGCCGAGGTGGCCAACGCCTATCTGACCCTGACGGCCGACCAGCAGCGTTTGAAGCTGGCGGCGGAAACCTTGAGCAGCCAGCAGATCACCTATGATCTGAGCCGCAAGCGCTTCGAGAACGGCGTCACTTCCGGCGTCGACATGTACGACGCCGAGACCAGCGTGCAGGCCGCGCGCAACGACGTCGCCACCTACACCGCGCAGGTGGCGCTGGACCAGAACGCGCTGAACCTGCTGGTGGGCGGCGCCGTGCCGGCCGACCTGCTGCCGGCCGACGAACTCAATCCGGTCACGCAACTGGCCGCCATCCCGTCCGGACTGCCGTCCGACCTGCTGCGCAACCGTCCGGACGTGCAGCAGGCCGAGCGCACGCTGCGCGCCGCCAACGCCAACATCGGCGTGGCACGCGCCGCCTTCTTCCCCAGCATCTCGCTGACGGCGTCGGGCGGCAGCGCGAGCCGCAACCTGTCCGGATTGTTCAAGTCCGGGTCGGGCACGTGGAGCTTCGCGCCGCAAATCAACCTACCGATCTTCGACGGCGGCGTCAATCGCGCCAATCTGAGCATCGCCAAGACCGACCGCGACATCTATGTGGCGCAGTACGAGAAGGCGATCCAGGTCGCCTTCCGCGAGGTGGCCGACGCGCTGGCCACGCGCGGCACCATCGACGAGCGCCTGGCCTCGCAGCAGGCGTTGGTGGACGCTGCCGAGAAGAGCTTCAAGATCAACGACGCCCGCTATCGCAAGGGCGCCGACACGTATCTGAACGCGCTGGTCTCGCAGCGCGCGCTGTATTCGGCCCAGCAGGGCTTGATCAGCACGCGCCTGAACCAGACCAGCAACGCCGTCACCTTGTACAAGGTGCTCGGCGGCGGCTGGCAACCCGAGGTTGCTCAACAGGGCAACCCGCCGCGCGGCTAGACTTTCGCAGGCGGGCGGTGGGCGAGGCGGCCATGATGCACGGCTGTTGCGCGCCCGCCGCATCGACCCAAGGGTGATTGACAAACCCGGTCGGCAGCGCCACAGTTCCGCCCCAAGGCATAGAGAGATACCCAAGGACACGACATGACTACCCCCGCAAAACGACGCACCGACCCGGAACGTGCGCAGAACCGCCGCAACCAGGTGCTGGAGGCGGCGGCCGTGTGCTTCGCGCGCAGTGGCTTTCACGGCGCCAGCATGTCCGAGATTTCCAAGCAGGCCGGCATGAGCGCCGGCCATATCTACAATTATTTCGACAGCAAGGACGCCATCATCATGGCGATCGTCGAACGCGAGAGCGAGTACGTCACCGGGCTGCTGGTCGACCTGCAAACGCGCGACGATCCGTTGCAGGCCATGATCGACGACGCGCGCCGTCATATCGATGAGACGCTCGATCCACAGCCGTGGCACGTGCCGCTGGAGATGTACGCGGAGGCGTCGCGCAATCCGGTGATCGCCGCCAAACTGCGGGTACACGAGGAAAACTCGCGCACCCAATTGCGCCAGCTGGTCAAGGCGGGACGCGAGCGCCGCAACCTGCCGGTGGACGACAAGACGCTCGACGGCCGCATCGACACCATCATTTCGTACTTCCAGGGCTTGCCCATCCGCGCGCTGAACCGGCCCGATATGAACCGCGACGGCCTGACGGAAGCCTTCCGCGTCGCGATGACCGCGCTGTTGATGACCTGATTCGGCTGAACGAATTTGTCTCGTAGTGTTTCCGGCCGAGCAGGCCGGTTTTTGTTGTTGTACCATGTCTGATCTCCCATTCCAGCCATCGGAGCATCATGACTTCCTACGTTATTCCCGCCCACGACATCGTCGGCCTGCCGGTCGCCGGCACCGCAGACCTGTTTCCCGTTCGCCGCGTGTACTGCGTCGGCCGCAACTACGCCGCCCACGCCCGCGAGATGGGCTACGACCCGGATCGCGAACCGCCATTCTTCTTCTGCAAACCAAATGACGCCCAGGCGCTGGTGCCGGTCGCGCCGGGGCAGGTGGTCGAGCTGCCGTATCCGCAAGTGACCAACAACCTGCACTATGAGTGCGAACTGGTGGTCGCCATCGGCAAGGGCGGCAGCGACATCGCCGTGGAAGACGCGGCACAGCACATCTTCGGCTATGCGGTGGGCTTGGATATGACGCGCCGGGATCTGCAGTTCAAGATGCGCGACGCCGGACGGCCTTGGGAAATCGGCAAAGCCTTCGACTACTCCGCGCCGATCGGCGTGATCCACCGCGCCGCCGAAGCGGGCGACATCGGCCACGCCGCGATCCAGCTGGACGTCGATGGCGTGACCAAGCAGTCCGCCACCATCGATCATCTGATCTGGTCGATCAGCGAAACCATCGCCAATCTATCGACCTTGTTCGCGCTGGCTCCGGGCGACCTGATTTTCAGCGGCACGCCGGAAGGCGTTGGCGCCGTGGTGCGCGGCCAGACCCTGACCGGCAAGGTCGACGGCCTGTCCGGCATCGCCGTCAAATTGGTGTAAATCGTTTAGAGCAGGGCGTCGATGGCGGTAAGGCCGGCCAGGGCGCCCATCGGCAAGCCGACGTCGCGCGCGCCGGCCACCTGCGGCTCGCGTGGATTGATGCGTATCATGCGGCCGCCGTGCTGCTGGATCACGCGCTGGCCGAAATGGCGTACCGACGGTATCGCCACGCCGGCGCCCAGTTCAACCACGAGTGGCCGCCTCGCCTTGTCCAGCAGCGCATGCAAGCGCGCCTCCTGCATCGCCGAGCGGCGTTCGTTCCAGCCCCAGTCGCCGAACATCAGGATGTTGGGCCGCGCCAGCGCGCCGCAGCGCGGGCAGGTCGGCGCCGGGTTCAGTAGCCGGCAGGCGTCGTTGTCGACCACCGGTTGAAAATCGTCGGCGCTCCAGATGTCGCCGTTGCAGGGCGTCAGGCATTGCAGGTGATGGATGGAGCCGTGGCATTCGTAGATCCGCTGCGGATCGAAACCGGCGCGCTGGAATTGGCCATCGACGTTGCTGGTGAAAACGCCATAGCCGTGGTCCATGCGTTCGCCCCATTCCTTGAGCATCGCGAAGCCGGCATGCGGCGCGGTGTCTCGATACAGTTTGAGGCGATGGCCATAGAAGCCCCAGGCCAGTGACGGATCGGTGCGGAAGGTGTCCGGCGAGGCGACGCTGGTGAATTCCATCCGCGCGCGGGCGAGGGCGGGGTAGGCCTGCCAGAAGCCGTGGTTGCCGCGAAAATCCGGCAAACCCGAGTCGACGCCGATGCCGGCGCCGGCGGCGATGACCAGCAGATCGGCATCGGAGACCAGGGCGGCGGCTTGTTCTAGCAGTTGATTGGATGAGGGGGCGGACATGGCGGATATCTTAGCCGCGCGCGGTATGGAATACTATCCAACTGTGGCGCAAAGCAAACATGACAAATACTTAAAGCGGCTGCTATAATTGCGAATTCGTCGGGGCGTAGCGCAGCCTGGTAGCGTACGTGCATGGGGTGCACGGGGTCGGAGGTTCGAATCCTCTCG
>Ga0105244_10001861_pt1 | contig 16428 bp, 19 predicted proteins | sample KBSM44metaG_FD_80423 | JGI IMG/M metagenome (GOLD analysis project Ga0105244, IMG submission 80423) | Miscanthus rhizosphere microbial communities from Kellogg Biological Station, Michigan, USA - KBS M4-4 metaG | ecosystem: Host-associated > Plants > Roots > Rhizosphere > Soil | place... | reverse complement strand
GGGCCCGTGCGGCGTCATCGAGCACGATGACCAGTACACCGAACGCGACGTCGACCTGTCGATCTTCGTCCCCGTCGCGCCGGGAACCGCCGTCGAGGCACCGCTCGAGGTCGTCGATCTCCCGGCCCGCGACTGCCTCGTCGCTCGTGTCGTCGGCCCCTACGACCAGATCACCGCGGCCCACGACCTGATCAACAAGCGGATCGCGACAGAGGGTCTGCGCGTGCGCAGCGACGACGCTCTGGCGGCTCGCGCCTTCAACATCTACCTCAACACCCCTGCCGAGGTGAGCGCAGACGACCTCATCACCGAGGTCTACGAGCCGCTCGCCTGAACGCGGACCGGGACCGGCGGGAGCACCGACATCGGTCGCGTCGGTGCTCCTTCCGCCGCCGGATGCTAACCTGCTGCCTGCCGTGCGGCAGAAGGAGGTGGAACCCATGAACGAATCGACGTGGGCGCTCCTTCACGAGGACCCGGTCGGGCAGTAGTCGCCCGGGAGCGCCATCACCGCACTCCCGAAAGACACCGCCATGGACTTCTCCACAGACAGCACTCTCGACGACGGCACGATCGAACGCCTTCTCCGCCTCGGCGACATTCCCGGCATCCTCTGGATGCCGACGGGCGCCGATTCCGCTCACCCTTCCCCGCTCCTCCTGCTCGGCCATCCGGGCGGGCTGGAACGCATGTACCCCCGCCTGCGCGCCCGGGCTCAGCACGCCGCCATACAGGGGTTCGCGACCGCGACCATCGAGTTGCCCGGCAGCGGCGAGCGCCCTCCGTCCCCCACGGCCGCGCAGGCGCGGGCAGACATGCGTGCGGCCGTCACCGCGGGGATGCTGCCGACGGACGAGGTCATCGACCGCTTCATCCTCCCGCTGGTCGCAGAAGCCGTTCCCGAGTGGCAGCGCGTGATGGACGAGCTCCTCGCGCTCCCGACGATCGGCGGACGTGTCGGCATCTCCGGCGGCGTCATCGCCGTGGCGACGCGGCTCGCAGCGATCGATGCTCGCATCGCGGCGGCGAGCCTCTTCGCTGGCAGCTTCATTCCGCGCCAGATCATCGAGGAGGCACGAAGCGTGACCGTGCCGGTGCACATGCTGCTGCAGTGGGACGACGAAGGGAACGATCGGCAGCGCGCTCTGGACCTGTTCGACGCGTTCGGGTCACCCATGAAGACCCTCGAGGCGAACATGGGCGGGCACACGGGGGTTCCGGCGTTCGCGGGCGACGGCGCCGGCCGCTTCCTCGCCCGCCATCTGCTCCCGGCCGACCCTCACTCCGCGTCGAGGGCCGCGACGAGCTGACGGTTGCGCGACACGATCAGGCGCCGCAGGTACGGCACGAGCACAAGTCGCTCGGCGAGTGCACCGAACACCGGCGACGCCAGCGTGATGGTGTCGGTCATCACCGTCTCTTCACCGCGCTGCTCGAACACGTGCTCATGCCGGAAGGCGCGGAAAGGTCCGCGGGTCTGCTCATCCACGAAACGGTCCGGCGGGTCGAGCGCGGTGATCTGGGACGTCATCGTGAACCAGACCCCGAAATGGCGCGCCCGCCAGGTCACGGACTCGCCCAGACCGATCGAACCGCCGGTCACGCCGCCGATGGCCCGTTCTCTCGATGACGACATTGATACCACGTGTGCGTCGATGTCGAGCGACAGGTCGAACAGGCGCTCGCGCTGCGTCAGTGCTCGGGTCACGACGGTGAAAGAACGAGGCACTCTATGATCCTCGCACCGAGCGTCGACCCGCGAGGACACGGACGAGAAACCGGATGTCGCTCTCCATCACCGACGACGTCACGCCCTCAGCGAGTCGCGACGGGATTCAGAGCAGTCCTCTCGCGGCGAGCAGCTCCTCCAACAAGTCGCTCTGGGTCTCGTCGTCGACCGACGACGAGAGCACCTCATCGATCGCGATACGCAACTCGGGTCCGGCCGCCTCGAAGCGCGCCGACCACCGCTCGCTGTCGCGTCGCCAGTAGCCCATCGTCATCCAGCGCGCGGTGGGGATGTTGAGCTCGCGGCGGAGCATCGCACGCACGGCGCGCATGTCGGCGGCCTCCCCCGAGAACCAGACGTAGGAGCGGGAATCGTCACCGATGCGGCTTCTGACCCCCGCGACGAGGTCTTTCGGCGAACACCAGCAGAGGTCATCGCCGGGACGTATCGGGAGAAGCTGAGCGTCCGCACGGTCGTCGAGAGCGATGAGAATCGACGCCGGTGGTGAACTGTCCTGCTCGGCGCGCTCCTCGAGCATGCGGCCGATCGCGGGCAGCGCCGTGGCATCGCCGCACAACACCAGGCGCGTCGAGTCCGACGGCGGCGCGTAGTGCCCACGGGGTGAGTCGAACATCACGACATCGCCGACCGCGGCACGGGCCGCCCACTCGGTCGCCGGGCCCGTGCCGTGAAGGAGCAGGTCGACATCGAGCTCGCCAGCATCGGCACGGCGACGACGCACCGTGTAGTAGCGCTTGACGCGGCCGTTGAGCGCGTCGGCGCCGGCACCCGGAACCCACAGACCGAAGAACTCGTCGGACACTCCGCCTTCCGGCATCCGTGATCCGTCGAGTCCTCGGATCCCGCCGAGAGCCACCCGCACCATATGCGGCGAAACCCGGGACACCGCCGTGACCTCCGCCTCGAACTGGGGGCGGTCATTTCGAACCGTCATCGCGTGGTCCTCTCTCGACGGGTGAGCAGCCACGCGAGGTACGCGCCGCCCAGGCAGACGGTCACCAGTCCCGTCGGCAGCATGACGGGGGCGAACAGGCGCGCGGCGAGGAGATCGCTGGCACAGAGCAGCGCCGCACCCACGAGCGCCGACGCCGCGAACGGTACGGTTCCGGTGCGCCACATCCGTCGAGCGATCTGCGGAGCGGCGAGGGCGACGAAACCGATCGGGCCGGTCACCGCGGTGGCGACCGCGATGAGCGCCACTCCGATGAGCATCGCCCACCACCGCGTCGCGGTCGGACGCACCCCGAGGGCCCCCGCGCGTTCGTCGCCGAACTCCAGCGCGTTCAGTGCCGGCGCCAGGGCGGAGATCGTGACGGCGGCGATGCCGAGCGTGAGCGCCGCAGGCACGATCCACACCGCAGTCACCCCGTTGAGCGAGCCGGTGGCCCAGACAGCCGCAGCGCGGGCCCGCACGTCGTCGAGGCGCACCACCAGCACGACGTTCACCGCGGCGAGCATGGCGCTCACCCCGACGCCGGTGACGACGACGGCGAATCCGCCGAATCCCGAGCGCGCGGAGAACAGGAACACCATCGCCGCAGCGAGAAGGCCACCCCCGATCGCGCCGCCCGTGAGCGCCAGCACCGATGTCGCTCCCACGAGAGTGACCGCGAGCACGCCGGTGAAGGCGCCGACGGAGAACCCCAGAATGTCGGGGCTGCCGAGCGGATTGCGCGTCACGGTCTGAAAGAGAGCCCCCGCCAGTGCCAGCAGCGCTCCGACGAGGATGCCGAGGATCGCCCGCGGAAGACGCCACTGCTGAACGACGAGCACGGTGCCGGGATCGCCCGCGCCGACGAGGGCCGCGAGGGCGTCGCCGGGAGAGACACCGAGGTCGCCGAGCGCGAGGGTGCCGAGCGTCGAGACCGCCAGCACCGCGGCCACGACAGCGGTGGCGACGACACGCCGCCGCCGCAGAGCCGGATGGGCGCGGACGATCGAGGTCACGACCGCCTCCGGCGCCGGTTCACGAGGACGATGAGCACCGGGGCACCGAGGAACGCCGTCACGACACCGAGAGGCACCTCGCCCGGGGCGGCGACCGTGCGGGCGATGAGATCGGCGACCAGGAGGAGCACGGGGCCGGCGGCGATGCTCGCCACCAGTGTCCGCACCTGGTCGCCTCCCGTGAAGGCACGCACCGCGTGCGGCACGAGCAGCCCGACGAAAGCGACCGGCCCGATCGCTGCGGTGGCCGTGCCGCACAGCAGGACGATCGTCACGAGCCCGATCGCACGGACGATCTCCACGCGTGCGCCCAGCGCACGCGCGGCATCGTCACCGAGCACGAGGAGGTTGAGCCCCGGCCCGATCGCCAGCGCGAGCACGAGGCCGGTCACGACGACCCCGGCGACGATCAGCGCCGTCGTCGTGTCGCGCGCCGCGAGCGACCCCGCTTCCCAGACCCGGATTCGCGCGTACTGGGCCGGATCGATCAGGCTCAGCGCCTGCGTCAGACCCGAGAGCACGGCGGTCAGCGCCACACCCGCGAGGATGAGGCGGGACACGGACGCCGAGCGTCCGACGCCGCCCAGCAGCGCGACGAGGACACCCGCGACGGCGGCGCCGATCGCGGCGATGACGAGGGTGGCGCCGAAACCACGGATGCCGAGGACGACGAACGACAGCGTGACGGCGAAGGACGCCCCCGCGTTGACACCGAGGATGCCGGGCTCGGCGAGCGGGTTCCGCGTGAGGGCCTGCATGATCACCCCCGCGACCGCGAGGGCAGCGCCCACCGCGATCGCAAGGAGCAGGCGCGGCACGCGCAGCGTGTGGAGGATGACGGCGGCTTGCGATCCGTCGGGATGCCGGAGCATCTCGAGCACCTGGAGCGGTGCGAGCATCGGCTCACCGATGCACAGCTCGGCGAGGGCGAGAACGATGCCGCCCAGCGCGACCGCGACGACGATCGCGGTGCGCGTGAGCCGCTTCGTCCGGGCCGTCACTTCTGGAGCGGCTGCAACACGGTGTCGATGAGCTCGTGCACCCAGTCCTGTGCCGTCACGTAGTCGGTGACGCTCGACCTCATGCCGTACACGTGTCCGCTCTGCGCGACCGGCAGCGTCTGGAACAGCGGGGTGTTCATGATGTCGGCGATGGTGGCGTTGGGAGTGCCGTCGGCCGAGGCGAACGTGAGCGCGACGGTGACGCCTTCGAAGACGGTCGGCAGCTGCTCGAGCGGGAAGGCGACGTAGCCGCGGCCGTCGGTGTCGGCAATCGACGCCGCGCCAGGGCCGTAGGCGAGCCCCATCTCGTTGACCACGAGGTCCCCGGTCGACCCCGTGGGCAGCTGCACGGAGAACTGCCCGGGTTCATCGCCGAACGAGAAGTTGATCCAACGGTTGCCCTCGATGACGTCGCGATAGGTCGCCCTGGTCTCGTCGCGGAGGGTCTCGAAGGCCGCCTTCTCCGCCTGCCAGGTCGCGGTGGTGCCGGTCGCCGCCGCGGTCTGCTCGGAGATGGACTGCCAGTCGCCGCGGTCGGCTCCGCCGGTGATGACGGTGGGGGCGATCGAGCGCAGACGCTCGTACGTCGCTTCGTCGATCTCATCGGCTGTCCCGATGATGAGGTCGGGCCGGGCGGCGGTCAGCGCCTCGAAGTTGATCTCGCCGAAGGTGCCGACCTTTGCGGCATCCGCCACGAAGTCCATCTGTGCCGTCGTGAAGCTGTCTGCCCAGCGGGAGTAGTCGATCGTGGCGACGGGTTTCACGTCCAACGACATCAGCTGCCACGGGGTGTCGTACGACACGGCGGCGACGCGCTGGGGCTTCTCGGGAACGGTGACGTCGCCGTATGCGGAAGTAACCGTCGTGGACGCGGTGGAGGTGCCGGACGGGGGGACGGATGCCGCGGACGCGCATCCCGACAGCAGGGCGACGGTGAAGGCAGCGGCGATTGCCAGCACGGCACGGCGACGTCTGAGCACGGGAAAGCTCCTTTTGTAAGGTTAGGGTGCCCTAATTATCTCCACTCACCCTGGCCCCACGGACCGAACAAACCCCTCGACTCAGCCGACTTCATTCGCAAATCGGTCATCACGCCTTCCCGCCACGAACTCCCGCGGGCTTGCCCCCGTGAGATCGCGGAAGGTCGTCGAGAAGGCGGCGGCCGAGTCGTAGCCCACCCGGCGTGCGGCCACGGCGACCGGCACTCCTTCGCTGAGCGCCGCCATCGCCGCTTGCATCCGTAGACGCAGACGCCACCTCGAGAACGAGTCCCCGGTCTCCTCGCGGAAACGTCGCGTGAAGGTGCGAGTGCTCACCGCACAATGCCGCGCCCACTCCTCCACCGTGCGCGCATCGCCAGGCTCGGCGGCCAGCGCCACCGTGACGGCCCGCAGCCACCCGGTGTGCGGATGCGGGAGGCCGGCATCGGCGCTCGCGCCGACCGAGAGGAGATCGAGGGCGAACGCCTCCGCTCGTGCTCGCCGTTCCGGAGTCCGCTCGAGATCGGAGTACTCGACATCGAGGTGCGTCAGGACGCCGTCGAGGAGGGGCGAGGTCGTAAGAACCGTGGGTCGTGCCAGGGCGTCGGGAACGGCGCCGGGGAGAAACCAGGTGCACCGCATGGTGTTCCCGGCGCTGGCATGCACCTCGTGCAGGGTGAAGGCCGGGATCCACATGGCGGCGCCGCGTGGGACGACGAAGACGGCCTCTGCCGTCGACACGGTCACCGAGCCGGTGATCGACGAAAGGAGCTCATGGTCAGGATGGTCATGGGCCGGCCAGGAATCACCCGCGCCTGCCGGCGTGGCGATCTCGACCGACTCGAGGCGGGGGTTCGTCACGTCGCGCGCGCCCCCGTGACGGAATCGGTCCGACCAACGCTCGACGCGGCGAACCTCGCTGGTGTGACGCCGAGCACGCGGCGGAAGTGTCTCGTAAGGTGCGCCTGGTCGTGAAACCCCGTGCGCACGGCGACGTCGGCGGGGCGTGAGCCGCTCAGCAGCTGGCGACGCGCGGCATCCACACGACGTGCGACGAGGTAGCGGTGCGGCGCGATGCCGTAGGCCCGCGAGAACACGCGCACCAGATGGCTCGGGTTCGCGGTGAGTTCGCGCGCGGCATCCGCAATCGTGAGGGGCTCCGCGAGCCGAGCGTCGAGCAGTTCGCGCAGGCGGCGGGCGAGCGGCACATCCGCCACGGGCGTGTGCGTCGTGCCCGCGTGTTCGAGCACGGCCTCACGTGCCGCGAGCAGCCAGTGCTCCGCCGCCAGCTCGTCGCCCGGATGCTGCAGGGCAGCGTGCACGCGGCGGACGGCCCGAACGGCTGAACCGTGGGCGATCGTGGGCCGCCGTGCGATGCGGGACACCGTCGGTTCGGGTAGCCAGTCGCCCTCGAGATAGAGCACGCGCTTGCGGTACCCCTCCCCCGCACGTGCGGAGCGACCGTCGTGCACGATCCCCGGCGGCAGGAGGGTGAGAGCGGCGGGCGTCGCCTCGAACATGGCGCCGTCGAGGCCGTAGGTGATGACACCGCGATCGACGAGCATCACCGTCCAGTCGTCGTGCGTGTGGAGGGGGTACGCGTGGTCGATGTCGGCGTAATAGGTCTCGCGGAGCGACGGCACCGCGGGACGCCACGCACGCACGCGATCAACCATGCAAGAAACGTACAAGACTCCCCCCGCACCGAGGGCGACGCTGGAGAGATGAGCGATGAGCACGTCCCGGCCGGCCCCCTGTTCGACACGAAGGTGGTCGTGGTGCTCGCCGCCGAGCTGGCCCCATGGCAAGAGCTGAACATCACCGCGTTCCTGATGTCGGCAATCGCGACGAGCGAGCCCGATCTCGTCGGCGAGCCGTACCGCGACGCCGACGGCACCTCCTATCTGCCCATGCTTCGTCAGCCGGTGATGGTGCTGACAGCAGACGCCGAGACCCTGGCCCGGGCGCGCGCCAAGGCATCCGCCCGCGACGACGTCGCGCTCGCGATCTACACGAGGGAGCTCTTCGCCACCAGTCACGACGCCGCGAACCGAGCGGCCGTCGCCGATGTCCCCTCCGCTGCGCTCGACCTCGTCGGCATCGCGCTGCGAGGACCGCGCAATGTCGTGGATCGCACGGTCAAGGGCGCAGCGTTCCACGCGTGATCCCCGCGGCGGCGTCGTTGACGGCGAGGCAATAGTGTCTTGAATGACAATATTGCACGGCGTCATCAGTACAGTTCAGGGATGGGCAACAGCGCAGAAACCGAGGCGGCGCGGCCGCGCCGCGCGAGTGACTTTCCGTACCGTTCAGAGCTGCTGGCGAACCTCAGCGCGCTCATCCTCCTGTGGGACTCCCCCGCGTTCCAGGGACAGATTCTTGCGAAGACCGGCGAGAGCATCGACCAGCAGTCCCACTCGACCCTCCGCCATCTGCTCGCGTGGGGACCGATGCGCCCCACGGCCCTCGCAGAGGTTCTCGGCACCGGAGCGTCACACGTGAGCAAGATCGTGCGCCGGCTCGAAGCCGACGGCTGGGTGCAGCGGACGACCGACCCCTCCGACGGTCGGGCGACACTCATCCGCCTCACGGCATCCGGCGAGACGGCGGCGCACGGGGTATATGACCTCGGCGACCGCATGATCGCCGAGGTGCTCGACGGATGGTCGGAGAGCGACGTGCGCGAGTACACCGACCTCACGGTCAGGTTCGTCAAGGATGCGATCGCCTCGGCCGAACGGATGCTGGAACGAGGCCTCCTCCCCGCCAGGGAGTGACCTTCCTCCTCGATATTTAGTGTCCCATCAGACAGTATCAGTGATACTGTCTTGAAGGACATAAACTTGCGCGCGACCGTCGGTCGACGCGGAAGGACTTCATCGAGGGACGGGAATCACACATGTCACACGAGGATCGCGACCGCCTGGACGGTCGGCGAACACTGGTCACCGGCGGAACAAAGGGCGCGGGGGCGGCAGTTGCCCGCCGGCTCCGAGAGCTCGGAGCGGACGTCTACGTATCGGCTCGGTCGATGCCCGAGGGCTACGAGTACCCCGAGAGATTCATCGCGGCCGATACCTCGACGAAAGCAGGCACCGATCTCGTCGCCGAAGCGCTCACCAAGGCCGGCGGCGTCGACATCCTCGTGCACGTCGTCGGAGGATCCTCCACGCCGGCGGGAGGCTTCGCCGCGATCCCCGAGGAGCAGTGGATCGCCGAACTGCAGCTCAACTTCCTCGGCGCCGCACGCCTCGACCATGCTCTGATCCCGGGGATGATCGCCAAGGGTGCTGGTGTCGTCCTGCACTTCACCTCGATCCAGCGGGAGCTTCCACTGTGGGAGTCGACGCTGCCGTATGCCGCCGCGAAGGCGGCGCTGCGCACCTACAGCAAGGGCCTCGCCACCGAGGTCGCTCCGCGGGGCGTGCGGGTGAATGCGATCAGCCCCGGCGGCATCCGCACGGAGGGCACCGAGGTGTTCTACGACCGGATTGCCGCGGCGAACGGCATCAGCCGCGATGAGGCTGCGCAGAGCGTCCTGGATGCGCTCGGCGGAGTTCCTCTCGGCCGTTTCGCGGAGACCGAGGAGATCGCCGACCTCGTCGCCTTCCTGGTCTCCGATCGCGCGTCGGCCATCGTGGGCACCGAGGTCGTCATCGACGGCGGAACGGTGCCGACGGTCTGAGCGTCACGCCGCGTATGTGTTCGCCCAACGGAGAAGAGGCTGCCCCCCTACGGAGGGCAGCCTCTTCTGCGGTCGGCGCGTCGGAAGCCGTCGCGTCAGGCAACACCGTCGGCGTCGGCGTCGGCGAAATCGAGCTGAACGATCTGCCCGTTGTCGTCGAGGCGGAACTGATACTCCAAATCCACGACCCCACCCGGGAAGTCACCCTCCAGACGGTAGGACGCTCCGAGCACTCCGTCCATCTCGCGCGCGCGGAGGAACGTGACGGTCGTGGAGAACAGGTTGATCGACGAGTCGATCCACGTGCGGATCTCCGGCCGCCCGCGATATGTGCGGCCTTCGTCGGAAACGACGGCGTTCTCAACGAACAGCGCCTCGACGTCGTCGGCGTCGCGCGCCTGCCACCCCTCGACAAACCCGCGGACGGCCGCGGGCAGTTCTGCGCTGGTCAGTTCTGTGCTCACTGGGTTCCCCTCTTCTCTATGAGACATCTCGTGTGTGCTCACGGCCGCTGCTGCGGACGCGAGGGACAGCACCGGCACGCTGGCGCGGGATACCGTCCTGAAGGACAGTACCACTGTTTACTGTCCTAAAGGACAGGATTAGCATCGCGAGGATCATCTCGTCGGGGGCACACCGTGATGCGCCCGGCAGTCATGGCTTCCGCGGTCAGGTGTTATCGACCACCAGCGGCCGATAGACATCAGAGGTGACATCTCTCCACACGAAGCCACGCCGAATCTTGGTCTTCATGACGCTCGCAGCCGTGGCTCTCGCGGCATCCGGTTGTGCGACCGCCGCCGGGCCGGCCTCAGCGCCGACCGACTCTGCTGCCGCCGTCGCCTCGCCCTCCCCCTCGGAGATCGTGGGCGAGACCGTCACGGGAGTCGGGTCGACGGGGTGGCCGGGGGTCTATCTTCCGTTCCCCGCTGGCGCCCGATCCGTGTCGATCGACTTCACATGCGACGGGAGCGGTCCTTACGTCGTCGAGCTCGGCGACACGATGGCAGAGAACACGGCAGCGATCTCCGGATTGTGCGGTGACCAGAAGCCGATGATGTGGCCGGTGACGCCAGATACTCTTGCCTCGATTGCCGTCACGGTCGTCGAGGGCAGCACCTGGAAGGCCATTCCGTACTTCTCCACCGCGGAGTCCCCGAGGGATGCCGCGGTCACCGCCGAGTGCACCGCCTTCACCGACATCTTCAGCGCGCTGTTCAACGCCGATCAGTGCTACAGCAACTACAAGGCATTCGATGCGGCGGTGTGGTCGACGCGTGTCCAGGATGCGTCGTCGCAACTGGAGGAGCTGGCGGGCGAATCCACGTCCAGCCTCAAGCCGGTGCTCGCCGCGATGTTGCAGACCGTGGCCAGCGCGACAGTGCCCGGCACCGCGCTCGCCGGCACCGACGATGCCGTCGCGCACGTCAGAGCGGCGTGCGACGCCAATCAGACGCCGTCCGTCATCAACGCGGAATTTGGGGGGTGACGCGTCTCTGCCGGGCGATGCAGGCGACGGCATCCGGTGCGCAGGCAGGCGAGGACTTCATCGCGTGGGCGCTGCTCACCTTCCCGGCTCAGCTCACGAGTCCGCTCGGCACGACGCGATCGACCAGATCGGCGACGAAGGCCTCATCGGCGGGCTCCGCAGCGAAGGTCACCCGCATGAAGACGGCCCCGGTCAGCAATGCGAGCAGCGACTCCAGTTCCTCTGCGGGGAGGCGACCCTCGAGGATTCGGCGCAGTCCCGCCGTACCGGCGGCGTACAGGCGTGCACGCAACCCGTCGATCACCGGGTCGGTTCCACTGCGCTCGATCACGCCGCCCACGACGCGGGCCAACTGCCCGGTGGACAGATCGGCGGCGAAGTCGGCGAGACCACCGATGAGATCCGCTCGGGTGTCGCCCGTCGGGTCGGGGTGGTGCGATTGATCACAGATACGGTCGACCGCATCCCGTACGAGGTCGATGCGCTGCGGCCAGTGGGTGTAGATCGTCGCCTTCGAGTAGCCCGACTGGCGCGCGACCTCCGCGTGGGAGACGTGCTCCCACCCCTGTCGCAAGAGGACATCCGCGGCAACGGTGATCACGTCGCGGCGCGTCCGCGCGATCCGCGGATCGGTGAGCTCGTGCTCGTTCGCCATGACGTGAGTCTAGACAAAAGCGACCTCCAGTGCATTAATAGTCGCCATGTCCAATAGTGATCCAGCTGTTCAACTTCCTGACACCTCTGTCTTTGCCCTCCCAACCGGGAGCTACTCCTCGCGCGCGGCATTCGCATTCCGGGGCGGCTCGTTCTTCGACGTCCGCCCGTTCACCGCCACGCCCGTCCTGGTGCGCCACGTCGCCGGCGATCTCCTCATCGATGCCGGGTTCGGTCGGGCTTTCGAACAGCACCTCAGGACGCTGCCGCGCTTTCGCCGCGCCGCCCACCTCGTGCACACGCCCGTCGTCGATCAGCTCATCGCCGCGGAGTACGATCTCTCGCACCTCACGGGCATCCTGCTCACCCATTCGCACTGGGACCACGTCAGTGGAATCGCCGACCTGGATGTCCCCGTTCTCATCACCGCAGCGGAGATCGAGTACGCCCGCAACGCACGAGACGACAAAGTGTTCGCGGTCGTCTCGCAGGACCGCCGTCTGATCACCATCGGCTTCGACGACGGGCCGTTCGAGGGATTCCCCGCCAGCCACGACCACTTCGGCGACGGCTCCGTTGTGGTCGTTCCGGCGGCCGGGCACACGTCGGGCTCGGTGATCGTCTTCGTGCGCACCGCGAGGGAGCGGTACGCCTTCATCGGCGACCTCGCTTGGCAACTCGAAGGGGTGGAGCGTGTCGTCGAGCGACCGTGGCTGATGAGGCGTCTCGCCGACAGCGACCCCACGCGCGTGCGGGAGGACCTCATTCGCGTCGCCGCCCTGGCCGACCGCTACCACATCGTCCCCGCGCACGACGCCCGCGCCTTCCGCGGCATCCCCACATTGAGCGCGGCGGCCCTGCGGTGAGCACCGACGATCGGTTCCGCGCGGGCCGCGCTGTCTATGCGCGGAATCTGGCCGTCGATGAGACGACCGCGCAGCGCCTCATGGAAGCGCGTGCCGGGTCGGCCTATGTCGCGGAGACATATCTCACGGCCGGGGGTCCGGGCTGGTCAGGTACGCACCTCACCGACCGAGATCGCAACGTGGCGGCCATCGCGGCGCTCGTCGCGCAGGCGGTCACCGACGAACGACTCGACGTCTACCTCACGGCCGCCCGTCGCAGCGGAATGGACGACGACGGCTTGACGGAGTTGATGATCCTGCTCACCGCGTACCTCGGGCAGCCATCGACATCGCTGGGGATGCATGCCGTACGACGGAGCGCGCCCAAGCCGGCGCCAGAGACGTGACGGCGTCGTTCAGCCCTCATTGGAGCGCTGGGAGCCCGACCGGTTTCGCGAGCTGTTCTCGTGTGTTCGTGATGCCGCGATCTCGGTGGCGGCGTGAAGGGCTTCGTCGTCCGCGGGGCTGAGGCCGGCGCGGCCGCTGTATCTGCGGCGGGTTGCAGAACCCCTCACGCACTAGACGTCATGGCAATCATTTCGTACACTTTCGAGATATCGAGCGAAAGCAAGGAGTCGTCATGACACACGAGCACGGAATCATCGGTCACTTCGACGTGACTGGGCCCGAGCTGGAGAGCTTGTCGGCGTTCTACACCGGGGTGTTGGGGTGGGAGGTCACGCCGCGCGGTCCGGGCTACGCACAACTGACCACGCCGCAACTCAACGGCGCTCTCGCCGAGACTCCTGAGCCGTCGCTGACGATCGGTGTCGTCGTCGAGGACCTCGACGAGGCCCTGGCGAGGACCGTGAAGATGGGCGGCGCGGTGGTGATGCCCGCGACGGACAATGGGTGGGTGACCAAGGCGGCGGTGAAGGATCCGGCGGGCAACACCGTGACGCTGATCCAGAAGTAGCAGGATGGACGCCCCGACGCTCGACGAGGTGCTTCGCGCGCTCGCCCATCCCGATCGCCGATCCTTCGTCGTCGCCTGTCTGGATGCGGAGAAGGCGGCCGGAGACCTCGCGAGCCTGTCGGAGTTGTCGCTGGCGACCGTGTCCGAGCATCTGAAGGTGCTGCGCAAGTCGGGGCTGCTCGTCCTGGAACGTCGGGGCCGGTTCTGGATGTACCGGACGGACGCCGCCCTTCTCGAACGCGTCGCGAGCGAGATCGCGCAACTGGGGCGCCGGCATGGGTCGTGAAGCGAACCCGCACCGATCGGCAACGGACGGAGGACACCTGCGCAGGCGGAGCCGGCTGATCGCTAGTGCGTTCACGCTGACGCTCCTCGCGATCATGACCGGCTGCGCCCCTGCGTTCGATCACCCCCAGCCGACCGCTGCGTCTCCCTCATCGAGCCGCCCGTCGACCGAGCTGCCCGCCGGCAGCTCCACGATGCGGTTGGACGTCGGCGGCACGGAGCGCGCGTACCGCGTCTACATTCCCGAGGAGCTCGCGGCCCCGTCGCCGCTGGTGCTGATGCTCCATGGCGGTTACGGCTCCGCGGCACAGGCCGAGCGCGCCTACGGCTGGGACGAACTCGCCGAGACCGCGCACATCGTCGTCGCCTACCCGGATGCCGTCGACCGCGCCTGGAACTCCGGCGGGGGATGCTGCGGAAGCGCTGCGCGGCAGGGAACGGACGATGTCGCCTTCCTCACCGCCGTCGTCGCCGATATCGAGGCCCGCCTCCCCATCGACGCGAAGCGGGTGTTCGCCGCCGGGATGTCGAACGGCGCCATGATGGCGTACCGCCTGGCGTGCGACACGACCGTGTTCGCCGCCGTCGGGGCGGTCGCCGGCACGATCTCCCCCGACACCGCGTGCGAGGACCCGGCGCCCGTCTCGGTCATGGCGGTGCACGGCACCGCCGACAGCAGGGTTCTGTACGACGGCGGAAGCTCGACCGTGGGATCAGCCCGCATCGATGCGCGCGCCGCACCGGAGATCGCGGCCTTCTGGCGGGGCGTCGACGACTGCCCCGAACCCACCGTCACGACCGCGCCGCCCGTGTCCACGGCATCCGCGCAATGCCCCGACGGCCGCGCGGTCGCACTGGTCTCGATCGACGGCTACGGTCACGAATGGCCCTCGACCTCGGGCTCGCAGACGCCGTACGGCGAACCGGTCTACACCGGCTGGGACGCGACTAGCGAGCTCTGGCAGTTCTTCATGACCCATCCCAAGTCGTAGGAAGAAGGACAGGAGTGACGTTGTCCCCGCCCGACAGACCCGTCGGGGCATGCGTGCGGGAATGGTCCGACCCGGCTCGGTCCGCCTGGAACGGCAGTGCCTCCCGCCCGCTGCAGACGATGATCTGGTATCCGACACACGATGGCGTGCGCACCACGGCACACCGCATCGCGATCTTCCGCACGGGTCGGTACGCCCTGAGCACTACTTCGAGCATGGCAGACCGTCGAGGTAGCGATGGCAATGACCAGAGCCGTTCGACCCGAGGCGCGAGTGCCAGGGCGAGCACCGCGAGCGAGCACCGAGGACACCGCACGCTTCGTCACGGCATACAACGATGGAGCGGCGGTCGAGGAAGTGGCTCGTCAGTTCGAGATGCATGACACAACCGTGTCTGCACGCCTCGCAGACGCCGGTGTGGTGCTCCGAACCGAAGTGCGACCGAGCGAACGGTCACGGATGCTTGAGTTGTTCGACGAAGGTCTATCGATGAACCAGGTCGGCAGGCAGGTAGGGCGAAGCAGCCCACGGCTAATAGAGATCAGCAGGATCCTTCGGGGTTCGAAGGATCCCCCGACAGCTTCCGAAGGGTGAACCAGTTGTCTGCCCTCGCAACGTCCGTGAGAACCGCATCAGATATCTTGACGCAGATGTCCAACCGACCATTACCTCGCTTCCAGATCCAGCCGGTGAACCCCGGACCGACACACTGACCTCGATCGAAAGAAAAGGCCAGATGATAATTGTCTTCCCCGGAGGGATACCAACGCCCTATGAGGTCACGGGTGCCCAGGCTGCTGAGGTCGTCCACTGTCCGAGCCGCGTCTGGTTCGCATCCGACCCCCAATGGCCACCCAGAGGCCCGAAACGTACCGTCCTCATCTATAAAAAGCTCCGCCCTCGGTTCGTCCACGCGAGTCCACTCCCCCGTCACGTCTTGAGCAGTGGCGTCGAAGTTGAGCTGTGAAGACGAACAGGAAGAGAGAAGCAGACAGCACAATACGGCTGTTGCCATAGTCACGATTGAATTTCTCAGCCAAGCACTTGTCACCATGCTAGATCCTCAGTCCATGTGAACGTAGTGAGGACCGGCGACCGATCGCCGAGCCGAGAGTCATCCAATTCTCCGCCCTGAACTGCACTGTGGCCTTCCGCTCGGACGCTTGCAATACCACGGCATACAAATCGAAGGTACCGATAACCACAAGCGATCGGTCTACGTTCGAAGCATCCACCCAGTTTGCGACCGTCAACCCGTCACGAATGAAGTTGGGATTATCAAGCTTCGGCTTCCCCGCAACGTAACCACCCGCCAACGGTTCCCGATCAGTAGCTGCGAAACCGCGCACTTGCGCGGCGTAGGCGCGCGCGGCAGGGCTGTCCCGGAGTCCCTGCGTAATCTTCGACCCTGGCCCGAAATTCACCGTGGACGGCAGCGTTCCTTTCATCCACCCGTATACAAGAGCGCCCTGTTGGCTTTGGAAGAAGGAACCCGCGTTCATGTTCGCGTAGGCACCCGCTCGAATACTGAGATCCGACTGAAGCTCGCCCGGAGTTGTTATTAGCCAGGATCGGGCTGGCAACGACGCCAAGGCAGCCCGACCAGCGTCCACCATGGCCCGACCAGTCGCTTGGGACTCTGCGTACCCCGCGGGCGCAACCAGCAGGCGACTCGCCGTAGAGGCGCTACAGGATCCCCGTCCGCAACCATCGGATAGCATCAGCCCGGGGGCGAGTCCGCTGGGGTCGGGAGACGTCAGCGGATTGTTGTGACCGTATGTGTAACCGGTGTTCTGTTGCGGATTATTGGGATCGGTGACGGGG
>Ga0105244_10001860_pt1 | contig 16428 bp, 13 predicted proteins | sample KBSM44metaG_FD_80423 | JGI IMG/M metagenome (GOLD analysis project Ga0105244, IMG submission 80423) | Miscanthus rhizosphere microbial communities from Kellogg Biological Station, Michigan, USA - KBS M4-4 metaG | ecosystem: Host-associated > Plants > Roots > Rhizosphere > Soil | place... | reverse complement strand
CGTCCGGCCCAGCAGCCAGCGCGGCGCGCTCACCGCCTGTTGCAGCGGATGCCCCTGAATCACGTGACGGGTGAAAATTGCTGCCTGGGTTTGTGGTTGGCCGTCGCCGCCCATCGATCCATAAACCATGGTGCGGCCATCTTTCAGGCGTGCGGCAGCAGGATTAAGGGTGTGGAACGGTTGTTTGCCCGGCTGCAGCGTCAGTAAGTGGTCGGGTTGCAGGCTGAAGGCGGCGCCACGGTTTTGCCAGGTGATGCCGGTGCCCGGCAATACCACGCCGCTGCCGAATTCGTGATAAATGCTCTGGATAAAGGAAACCGCCAGCCCGCTGCTGTCCATCACGCCCATCCACACGGTGTCGCCAGGTCCGCGCCCGGTACCCCATGACGCGGCGTGTTGGTCATCCACCTGCGCCGCCAGCGTGCTGAGATGCTCAGCATCCAGCAGACTTTGTACATCGATGTCGATGTGGCGCGGATCGGTAATGTGCTGGTCGCGCAGCGCGAAGGCTTTTTTGGTGGCTTCGACGATGCGGTGCACGGTTTGCGCTTCATCGGCGTCTGCCATTGCGAGCCGATCGGTAATGCCGAGGATCGCCAGCGACACCAAACCCTGCGTCGGCGGCGTCATGTTCCAGATATCGCCTTCACTGTGCGCCAGATGCAGCGGCGTGCAGCGCCGAGCGTGGTGCGTCTGCAAATCTTCCAGCGTGATCGGCATCCCCAGCGCGGTCATTTCGCGTGCCAGATGATGCGCCAGTTCACCGCGATAAAAACTTTCCAGCCCCTGTTCGCACAGCATGCTCAGCGTATTCGCCAGCGCGGGTTGGGTAAAACGGCTACCGGCGATCGGCACGCTGCCGTCCGGCAGGAAGGTGGCGGCAAAACCGGGTTGATGCTGTAACTCGTGCTGCTTGGCGGCGGTGGCAGCGGCTTGCGAGGCGGTGACCGGGATACCATCGGCGGCATAGCGAATCGCATCGCGTAGCAGGCGGGTTAACGGCAGCGGCGTCGCGCCGAGTTCCTGCGCCAGCGTCAACGCTTCCTGCCAGCCGCTCACGGTGCCCGCGACGGTTAATGCGGCTTTCGGTCCGCGATGCGGAATATGGGTTTCACCGTGATAGAAATCGACATGAGCGAGCGTTCCGGCAGCGCCGCTGGCGTCAATGGCGATGGGATCGCCGTTGGGCGGCACCACCAGCCAGAAGCCATCGCCACCCAAACCGTTCATGTGCGGATAAACCACGGCGATAGTCGCGGCGGCGGCCACCATTGCTTCCAGCGCATTGCCGCCTTCGCGCAGCACGGCTAGCGCACTTTCGCTGGCGAGATGATGTGGCGTAACGGCCATGCCTAACGGCGCCATGTTGCTCTGTATCATAGTAATTTCTTCTCTTGTTCTTATGTGAGTACGCTGTTTAATCCCCCGCACATTCCGTAGCGGCGCGATTTATCGCGCAATAAATTGCGCCGCTACGGAATGTGCGGATTTATACGCACCTGGTAGATACTGCACAAATCTAAGCAAGAGCTGTTCCAGTTTTGGTCGGACATCAATCTGGATCGATTTATGCTAGCTTGTGGTGAAACGAAAGTTACAGGACCGATGATGAAACAACTTGATGAACGCCTTCGTAGTCACTACCCGCAACTGTCGCCGCAGGAGCAGCGCATTGCCGACTTCGTGTTTGACCATTTTGATGACCTGATCAGCTACAACAGCGCCGAGCTGGCGCGGCTGAGCGGCGTCTCGAAGGCCACGGTCAGCCGTTTGTTCAAGCGTCTCGGTTACGAGAAATACAAGGATATGCGCGATGAGCTGCGCATCCTGCGCCAGAGCGGTATGCCGCTCACCGACAACCGCGATGCGGTGCAGGGCAACACGCTGCTGTCACGCCACTATAAGCAAGAGATGGCGAACCTGACACAATGGGTGAACAGCATCGATCCGCAGCAGTTTGGCGACGTGATCACCGCGCTGGGCACGGCTAAACGGGTGTTTATCATTGGTATGCGTAACGCCTATCCGGTGGCGCTGCACTTGCGTCAGCAGCTGATGCAGGCGCGTCCGCAGGTGCATGTGCTGCCACAGCCGGGCCAGACGCTGGGCGAAGAGCTGGTGGATATCACGCCCGACGATATTGTCGTGGTGATGGCGTTTCGCCGCCGTCCACGCATCATTCGCCCTTTAATGCAGCAACTGCAGCAGAGCAACATTCCGGTGCTGGCGCTGTGTGAGCCGCAGGCGCAGGGCATCATTACGCTGGCGCGCTGGCAACTGTGCGCGCCACTCGACAGCGTTTCCGCCTTTGATAGCTATGCTTCCGCCATGAGCCTGATTAACCTGCTGGCCAACGCCTTACTGCACGAAATGTTGTCGCAAGGGCGCCAACGTATCCACCAAATCGCCGATCTCTATCAGCATCTTGATGAGCTCGAACACCGTTAGCGGGCGCCATAATGGTGCAATGCACTATTTTAGATCGTTAATTCTAACGGGCTTGATGCCCGTTTTTGCTGCCTCCTGCTAAGAAAAACCCCGCTTTTTCCCCTTTCATTTATCGGCACTGCGGTTGGCACATTAGTTGCAGAATGATTCATCAAGAATCTTTTGTTTCACGTAAACTCACCGGGGTGCATAATGAAAAAAGTATTATTGGCGGTAGCGGGCGCGGCATTGCTGATGGCGCAGGTCGGGAGTGCGATGGCCGATCAGTTGCAGGATATTCAGAAGCGCGGCGTGATCCGTGTCGCCGTCCCGCAAGACTTCCCGCCGTTCGGTTCCGTCGGTACTGACCTGCAACCGCAGGGCTACGATATTGACATGGCGAAGTATCTGGCCAAACAGATGAAACTGAAGTTGCAGCTGGTGCCGGTTTCCAGTGCCAACCGTGTGCCGTATCTGCAAACCGATAAAGTCGATCTGGTGATCTCCAGCATGGGCAAAAACGCCGAGCGCGAAAAAGTGATCGATTTCACCCGCGCTTATGCGCCGTTCTTCCTCGGCGTGTTTGGTCCGAAAGGTGAAACGCTGAAAGATGCGGCGGCGCTGAGCGGCAAATCCATTGGCGTAACGCGCGGTGCGGTGGAAGACATGGTGTTAAGCGATATCGCCCCGAAAGAAGCGCAGGTGAAGCGATATGAAGATAACAACACCACGCTGTCGGCCTACCTCTCTGGCCAGGTGCAGTACGTTGCCACTGGCAACCTGGTGGTGGCAGCGATTGCGCGTCAGAACGCCGAAAAAGCGCCGGTGGCCCAGTTCATGCTGAAAGATTCGCCGTGCTACATCGGCCTGAAAAAAGGTGAGCCGGCACTGAAAGACAAAGTGAATGCGCTGATTGAGCAAGGCATCAAAGACGGCACGCTGAACACGCTGTCGGAAGAGTGGCTCAAAGCGCCGCTGCCAGCCAATCTCGGCGCATAAAACATGGGGCAACTTAATTTTGCAGATCTCTGGCCGCACTGGCCAGAGTTGCTGGCCGGGCTGTGGGTCACGATTCAGATCACCGTGCTCGCCACTGTCGGCGGTGTCAGCCTCGGCATTCTCGGCGCGGCGCTGCGCAGCGGCAAACCGAGCTGGGCGAGCCGCATCTGGGGCGTGTATGTCGAGCTGATCCGTAATACGCCATTTGTGGTGCAGCTGTTTTTTATCGTCTTTGGTTTGCCCAATCTGGGCCTGAAACTGACGGCGGGCGAAGCCGCGCTGTTGGCGATGTTGATTAACCTTGGGGCATACAGCACCGAAATCATTCGTGCCGGGATTCAGGTGACGCCGCGCGGTCAGTGGGAAGCAGGGCGCGTGCTGGGATTAACCCGCACGCAAACCTTTATCCGCGTGGTGCTGCCGCCGTCGCTGCAGCGCATTTATCCGGCGCTGGTCAGTCAATGCATCATTGTGATGCTCGGCTCATCGGTGGTGTCGCAAGTGTCGTACGAAGAGTTGACCTTCGCCGCCAACCTGATTCAGTCGCGTACCTTTTTGAGTTTTGAGGTCTATTTCGTGACCACGCTGATCTATCTGGCGTTGTCGATTGCCATGCGCCAACTGCTGCTGGCGCTGGGACGTAAATGGTTGGGAGCGCAGCCGGCATGACAACTTTTACCGACTGGGACATCCTGCGTAACCTGCTGCTGGCAGCGCGCTGGACAATTTTACTCTCGCTGGTGGCGTTTTTTGGCGGCACGTTGGTGACTTTGCCGCTGCTGTTTATGCGCTTGCTGAAGCGTAAATGGCCAATGCGCCTGGTGCGCGCTTACACCGAGCTGTTTCAGGGTACGCCGCTGCTGATGCAGCTGTTTCTCGCCTTCTTCGGTGTTGGCTTGTTTGGCATCGATGTGGCGCCCTGGACTGCCGCCTCGCTGGCCTTAACGCTCTACACCAGCGCATTTCTGGTGGATATCTGGTACGGCAGCATTCGCGCCCTGCCAAAAGGGCAGTGGGAAGCATCGCGCTGTCTTGGCCTGACCTTTGGTCAAACGCTGTTTCGCGTGGTCGCACCGCAGGCGATTCGTATTGCCATTGCACCCACCGTGGGTTTTGCCGTGCAGGTGATCAAAGGCACTGCGCTGGCCTCGATTATCGGTTTCGTCGAGCTGACTAAAGCCGGCACCATTTTGAATAACGTGACCTATGAGCCGTTCAAGGTATTTGGCCTGGTGGCGCTCGGTTATTTCCTGATGTGTTATCCGCTGTCGCGTTACAGCCAGTACCTGGAGAAAAAATTCAATGCCGCTCATCACCATTAATCAGGTACAGAAGTACTACGGCGACAACCATGTGCTGAAAGGGGTCGATCTCGATGTCGACCACGGCGAAGTGATCTCGATTATCGGCCGCAGCGGATCGGGCAAAAGTACCTTGCTGCGCTGCATGAACGGGCTGGAAGGTTATCAGGATGGCAGCATCAAACTCGGTGGCATGACCATTACCGATCGTGAATCACAAGCGCGTGAAATTAGCCGCTCGGTCGGCATGGTGTTCCAGAACTTCAACCTTTTCCCGCATATGACGGCGTTGGAAAACGTGATGCTGGCACCACGTCGCGTGCTGAAGAAAAGCGAAGCCGAATGCCGCGCACTGGCGACACAGATGCTGGAGAAAGTCGGCCTCGGTGAGCGCATCAATTATTACCCTGCCAATCTGTCTGGCGGCCAGCAGCAGCGCGTGGCGATTGCCCGTGCGCTGGCGATGCAGCCTAAAGTTTTACTCTGTGATGAGATCACCTCAGCGCTCGATCCCGAGTTGGTGGGCGAAGTGTTGAAAGTGCTGGAGCAATTAGCCGCCGAAGGCATGACGCTGATTCTCGTCACCCATGAAATGAACTTCGCCCGCGACGTGGGCGATCGTGTGGTCTTTATGCATCAGGGGCGCGTCTGGGAGCAGGGCGACAGCAAAACGCTGTTCGCCAATCCGCAAACCGCGGAGCTGAAACAGTTTATCTCGACGGTGCGTCTGTAAACGAATAACAAGGAAACCCTCATGGATATCAGCCAGTTTTCGCAAATCAATCCGCCACAGCGTCTGCTGATGGGACCGGGCCCGATCAACGCCGATCCGCGCGTGCTGCGCGCCATGTCGAGCCAGTTGGTTGGTCAGTACGATCCGGCGATGACGCACTACATGAACGAAGTGATGGCGCTATACCGTGGCGTATTCCGCACTGAAAACCGCTGGACGATGCTGATCGACGGCACTTCACGCGCCGGTATCGAGGCGATTCTGCTGTCGGCGATCCGTCCGGGCGACAAAGTGCTGGTGCCCGTGTTTGGCCGCTTCGGTCATCTGCTGTGTGAAATTGCCCGCCGCTGCCGCGCGGAAGTGCATACCATTGACGTGCCGTGGGGCGAAGTGTTCACGCCGGATCAGATTGAAGATGCGATCAAAAAAGTGCAGCCGCGCCTGCTGCTGACGGTGCAGGGCGATACGTCCACCACCATGTTGCAGCCGCTGGAAGAGCTGGGCGCCATTTGCCAGAAATATGGCGTGCTGTTCTATACCGATGCCACCGCTTCGCTCGGCGGTAATGCACTGGAAACCGATGCGTGGGGCCTCGATGCGGTCTCTGCCGGGATGCAGAAGTGCCTTGGCGGACCGTCCGGCACCTCGCCGATCACGCTGAGCCCGCAGATGGAAGCGGTGATCCGCAAGCGCAAATGCGTGGAAGAGGGCATCCGCACCGCCGAACATCAGGATGGCGACGACGAGATGATCTACTCCAACTATTTTGATCTTGGCATGATCATGGATTACTGGGGGCCGGAACGCCTTAATCACCATACCGAAGCCACTACCGCGCTGTTTGGCGCGCGTGAATGTGCGCGCCTGATGATGCAGGAAGGACTGGATAACGGCATCGCGCGCCATAAACTGCACGGCGAGGCGCTGCTGAAAGGGATTCAGGGCATGGGCCTGGAAACCTTCGGCGATCTTAAACACAAAATGAATAACGTGCTCGGCGTGGTGATCCCGCAGGGCGTAAATGGCGATCAGGTGCGTAAGTTGGTGCTGGAGGATTTCGGCATTGAAATCGGCACCTCGTTTGGTCCGCTGCATGGCAAAGTGTGGCGCATCGGCACCATGGGCTACAACGCGCGCAAAGATTGCGTGATGCAAACCTTAAGCGCGCTGGAAGCGGTGCTGAATCATGTTGGCTTCCGCACCACGCAAGGTGCGGCGATGCAAGCGGCATGGGATCTCTACGGGAGCCGCGCATGAATCAAAGCCTGATGACTGCCAGCGAGGCGCAAATTGCCGCCGCTCGCGTCATGGCGCGCTGTGACGCCCTCGCGGAGATCAGCGAAAGCGAAGACGGCCTGACGCGCGTTTATCTGTCACCGGAACAGCTGCGTGCCAACGCGCGCGTCGGCGAATGGATGCAGGCCGCAGGCATGACGACGTGGCAGGATGCGGTGGGCAATATTTGTGGCCGCTATGAAGCGGCACAGTCGGGCGCGCAGGCGCTGCTGCTCGGTTCGCATCTGGATACGGTGCGTAATGCCGGTCGCTATGACGGCATGCTCGGCGTGTTAAGCGCCATCGAAACCGTTCAGTGGCTGCACGATCGTCAACAGCGTTTGCCGTTGGCGATTGAGATTGTGGGTTTTGGCGACGAAGAGGGCACGCGCTTCGGCATCACGCTGCTCGGCAGTCGTGGCATTACCGGCAGCTGGCCCGACAGCTGGGTAACGCATCCCGATGGCAACGGCATCACCGTGGCGGAAGCGATGCAGGATGTCGGTTTCGATGCGGCAAAAATTCGTGATGCAGCGCGCGATGTGAATGACATCGCTGCCTATCTGGAGCTGCATATTGAGCAAGGTCCGTGTCTTGAACAGGAAGATTTAGCGCTCGGCGTGGTCACGGCGATCAATGGCGCGCGTCGTCTTAACTGCAGTTTTATCGGAGAAGCCGGTCACGCCGGTACCGTGCCGATGATGCATCGCAAAGATGCGCTGGCCGCCGCCGCCGAATGGATGGTGTTTATCGAACACACCACCGCCGAGCACGACCCGCAGCTGGTGGCGACGGTCGGTACGCTGAGCTGTTTACCGGGCGCGGTCAACGTGATTCCCGGCGAAGTGCAGCTGTCGCTTGACGTACGCGGCCCGCAGGATGAGCCGCTGGAGCGCTTGCTCTCCACGCTGCTCACCCAGGCACAGGCAATTGCACTGCGTCGCGGACTCACTTTTAATGCCAATGAGTATTACCACATTGCCGCCACCGCCTGTGATGCGCGCTTACAGCAGGCGCTGAGTCACGCGGTGGAAACGGTGCAGGGGCGCAGTCTGTCGCTACCGAGCGGCGCGGGCCACGATGCGATTGCCATCGCCGAGCGCTGGCCGGTCGGCATGCTGTTTGTGCGCAACCATCGCGGTATCAGCCATCATCCGGCGGAGTCGGTGCAGGCGGACGATGTGGCGCTGGGCGTGCAGGCCTATCTGCAAGCGGTTTGCGACATCGCCCGTGCTTAAAGGAAGCGAAATATGGATCTGGTAAGTTTTAATCAGCTCTCACCGCAAGCCGCGCAGGCGACCATTGCGCACTGTGTGGCGATTCCAGCGTGGCAACAGAAGCTGGTGGCGGCACGGCCTTTTGCCGACATCGCGGCGTTACAGGCCGAAGCCGATCGCCTGGGTCAGTTGTGGCAAGCCGATGATCTGGCGCAGGCGCTGAGCGCCCATCCACGCATTGGCGACAAGGTGGCGGGTGCGGACAAGGAAGCGGCGTTGTCGCGCAGTGAGCAGTCGGCGATGCAGCGGGCGGACGGCGCGCTCCAGCTGGCGATGCTGGCCGGCAATCAAACCTACGAGCAGCGTTTTGGTCAGGTATTTTTGATTCGCGCTAAAGGGCGCAGCGGCGAGGAGATGCTGGCGGAATTGCAGCGTCGTCTCAATAACGATGCACAGACTGAACAGCGTGAAGCGCTGACGCAGCTGCGTGAAATCACCCTGTTACGGCTGAAGGAGAGCATCACATGAGCACTATTACGACGCATATTCTCGATACCGCGCTGGGTAGACCGGCGATTGGCGTGGCGGTTTCGCTGGAGCAGAACAGCCCGGAAGGGTGGCTGCCGCTGGTGGAAGGCAAAACTGACAGCGACGGGCGCATCAAAGATTTGACGCCCGAGCCGCTCGCGCCGGGTCATTATCGTTTGACGGCGGAGATCGGCGACTACTTTGCCGCTGAAGGGCGCGATGCGCTGTATGTCAGTGCGCAGATTGATTTCGTGATTGCTGCCACGGGCAGCCATTATCATCTGCCGTTTCTCATCTCGCCGTGGTCGTGGTCAACCTATCGCGGTAGCTGATTCATCTCCCTCGCACCGGTCGTAGCGGCGCGATTTATCGCGCATTCCATCGCGAATAGGATGCGCAATAAATTGCGCCGCTACGACAGATGCGTTTAATAAACCTAAAATGTGGCTCACATCACACGGCTGCGCTTGAAAGCCAGCAACTATCAAAACCTTCGGTTCATCCAAATATATTCTTGTCTAAAGTGCGGCTAATCTTAGTCGCATATTAGAAAGTAATGTGAAGCCAATGGAGCCGAAAAATGAGCACGCACGACAATAACGATAATGCAGCAGCCTCAGGTAAATGCCCCTTTCATCACGGGGCATCTGAAGAGAAGAGTGTTCTGGCGCGTGGCGCTGGTGGCGGGACGTCCAACCGCGACTGGTGGCCGAATATGCTACGTGTCGATCTGTTAAACCAGCACTCCAACCGTTCCAATCCGCTCAGTGACACTTTCAATTACCGCGACGAATTCAGCAAGCTTGATTACTCCGCATTAAAAGCCGATATCCGTGCACTTCTCACCGATTCGCAATCCTGGTGGCCAGCCGACTGGGGCAGCTATATTGGGCTGTTCATTCGCATGGCGTGGCACAGCGCGGGTACCTATCGCACCATCGATGGTCGCGGCGGTTCAGGTCGTGGTCAGCAGCGTTTTGCCCCGCTTAACTCATGGCCGGATAACGTCAGCCTCGATAAAGCGCGTCGCCTGCTGTGGCCGGTGAAACAAAAATATGGTCAGAAAATTTCCTGGGCCGATCTCTATATTCTGGCGGGCAATGTGTCGCTGGAAAATGCCGGCTTCCGCACTTTCGGCTTTGGTGCCGGTCGTGAAGATGTGTGGGAACCGGATATGGATGTGGATTGGGGCCACGAAACCGAATGGCTGGCGCATCGCCATCCAGAAGCGCTTGCCAACGCCCCGTTGGGTGCCACCGAAATGGGCCTGATCTACGTGAACCCGGAAGGTCCGGAAGCCAGCGGCGATCCAAAATCTGCCGCGCCGGCGATTCGTGCCACCTTCGGCAATATGGGCATGAACGACGAAGAGATCGTGGCGCTGATTGCTGGCGGTCATACGTTGGGTAAAACGCACGGTGCGGCAGAAGCCAGCCATGTGGGCGTCGATCCTGAAGAGTCACCGATTGAAGCACAGGGCCTGGGCTGGACCAGCAGCTACGCCAGCGGCGTGGGTAAAGACGCCATCACTTCAGGCTTAGAAGTGGTGTGGACGCAAACCCCAACGCAGTGGAGCAACTACTTCTTCGAGAACCTGTTCAAATACGAATGGGTACAGACGCACAGCCCGGCGGGCGCGATCCAGTTCGAAGCGGTTGATGCCGAAGCGATTATTCCGGATCCGTTTGATCCCGAGAAAAAACGTAAGCCGACCATGCTGGTGACCGATCTGACGCTGCGTTTCGATGAAGAGTTCGGCAAGATCTCGCGCCGCTTCCTTAACGATCCGCAGGCGTTCAACGAAGCCTTTGCACGCGCGTGGTTCAAACTGACACACCGCGATATGGGACCAAAAGCGCGGTATATCGGTCCGGAAGTGCCGAAGGAAGATCTGATCTGGCAGGATCCGTTACCGCAGGCCACCCATCAGCCAACGCCTGCAGATATCAGTGATATCAAAGCGCGCATTGCCGCTTCAGGCTTGAGCGTCAGCCAGTTGGTTTCTGCCGCGTGGGCCTCGGCCTCGACTTTCCGCGGTGGCGACAAACGCGGCGGTGCCAACGGTGCGCGTCTGGCATTAGCGCCGCAAAAAGATTGGGCGGTGAATGCCAGCGTTATTGCGGATGTGCTGCCAACCTTGCAGAAGATTCAGCAGGAATCGGGCAAGGCATCACTCGCCGATGTCATTGTGCTGGCGGGTAGCGTGGGTATCGAGCTGGCCGCCGCCGCCGCAGGTGTGGCAACGCAAGTGCCGTTCACGCCGGGCCGTGTCGATGCGCGTCAGGATCAAACCGACGTGGAGTCGTTCAACTTCCTGCAGCCGCTGGCCGACGGCTTCCGTAACTATCGTCGCAGCGCGAAAGGTTCTTCAACCGAAACGTTGCTATTAGACAAAGCACAGCAGCTGACGCTGAGCGCACCAGAACTGACGGTGTTGTTAGGTGGTCTGCGCGTGCTGGGCACCAACTTCGACGGCGGCCAACACGGCGTGTTCACCGATCGTGTTGGCGTACTGAGCAACGACTTCTTCGTTAACCTGCTGGATATGCGCACCGCGTGGAAAGCGACCGATGAGAGCGAAGAGCTGTTTGAAGGTCGCGATCGTCTGAGTGGCGAAGTTAAGTTCAGCGCCACGCGTGCCGATTTAGTGTTTGGATCGAACGCGATTTTGCGTGCGCTGGCTGAAGTTTACGCCAGTAGCGATGCGAAGCAGAAGTTCGTTACCGACTTCGTGGCTGCATGGACCAAAGTGATGAACCTGGATCGCTTCGAGCTGTAATTCATCAAGGAAAAATAAACCCCGGCTTGCCGGGGTTTTTTTATTACTTCAAAGACAATGTTTAAAGCTGAGTCAGACGCTCCGCAGCAGCGTCAAGCGTGGCTTCCTGTTTGGCAAAGCACAGACGAATCAGCTTATGCGGGAAGGGATCGGCGCAGAATACCGAGAGCGGAATGGCTGCCACACCCACTTCTTTGGTCAACAGCTGACAGAAACTCACGTCATCCAAATCGGAAATCGCGCTGTAATCCACCAGCAGGAAATAGGTGCCTTTACAGGGCAGCACCTTAAAACGGCTGGTGGAGAGTGCCTGAACAAAGCGGTCGCGGCGTGCGCGGTAAAATTCCGGCAGTTCGCGGTAGTGCTCTGGCTCCTGACGCAGCATATCGGCAATCGCCAACTGCGCCGGCGTATTGACCGAAAAGGTCAGATACTGATGCACTTTGCGGATTTCAGCGCTGATTGCAGCAGGCGCGATGCAGTAACCTACTTTCCAGCCAGTCATATGGAAAGTTTTACCAAATGACGCCACCGCAACCGAACGCTGTCGCAGTTCGGCATGGGCTAACACGCTGGCATGGCCTTCTGCGGTGAAGCAGATGTGCTCGTACACTTCATCACTCAGCACATAGATTTCCTGCTCCGCAATTGCCTGCCACAGCTCGGCATAATCGCTTTTACGCCACACGGTGGCGGAAGGATTGTGCGGCGTATTCAGAATCACTAAGCGGGTTTTGCTGCTCAGCAGGCTGCGGAATTCGCTCCAGTCCACGCGGAAACCCGGCGGCTGCAAGGCGATGCGTTTCAATACGCCACCCGCCAGCTGCACGGCAGGCGCGTAGCTGTCATAGCTTGGGTCGAAGCAGATCACTTCGTCACCCTCACGTACCAGCGCGGTAATCGCGGCGTACAGCGCTTCAGTCGCGCCGGTTGTCACGGTGACGTCACTGTTGACGTCGGGCGTGTGACCATACAGCTCAGCGGTTTTCTCTACAATAGCTTCACGCAGCGGCAGTACGCCGATCATCGGCGCATATTGGTTGGCGCCCTGGCTAACGTGATAGGCCAGACGTTCTTGCAAATAGCGCGGACCGTCGAAATCGGGGAAGCCTTGCGAAAGGTTAATGGCGTTGTGTTGCTGCGCCAGCGCGCTCATTTGCGTGAAAATAGTGGTGCCGAGCGCCGGTAATTTGCTCTCGGGGATCAGGTTGGGCTGCGTCATTGTTTATGGCCTTAAGCACGAATGTCGTTGCGAAGTCACCTCATGTCGTTGTCACTATAAACAGGATGAGAATATAGGGCAATCCAGACGCTTAGAGGTCTAAACAGATCGACACATTGAAAACTAAACAAAAAAAAAGCCTCCAGAGGGAGGCTTTAGTGTTTTACGCGGCTTCGTTTGTTCGCGCGGTGGGCTTACCTTGCGGCTTTGGCACTGCCAGTGCTTCCGGTGCAAAATCATCCACGTTAATCGCTTTCAGGCGGCTGGCTTCAGCGCGGATCAGCACCTGCGCTTCATTCTGATCAATCCAGCCTTCTTTCAATGCACGCTGTGCCAGTGCATCCAGCCGGGTGAACGACAGGTGCTTTTTCTGCTGCTGGCACAGACGATCGTGAATCACTTCGGCTGCCATCACGTCCTGTAATGCTTGCTCCAATTGACCGGCAGGATTATGCGCGCTTGGTGCCAGATACTGGCCGCGGCCCAAACGGGTGCGTGTCGCAGAGGGCAGCTGCAGCAGTTTCGCCAGTTTGTGATCCAGTTTATCGGACGGCGCCGGGCAGTGATGACCACCAGCGAAAATCACACATCGCAGCGCACCGGCAACCATGCGATTCGGGAAGTTACGCAGCAGTTCATCCATCGCTACTTCGGCCTGATGCAGCGCATCCTGCACGCCCCAATGTACCAGCGGCAAATCGGCTTCGTTACGACCTTCATCGTCATAGCGCTTCAGGGTGGCGGAGGCCAGATACATCTGACTTAACACATCGCCGAGACGTGCCGAGATGCGCTCACGACGCTTCAGGCTGCCACCCAATACCGCCATCGATACATCTGACAGCAGCGCGAGGTTCGCGCTCAAACGGTTAAGGTGCTGATAGTAGCGGCGCGTGGCGTCGCGGGTTGGCGTGGCGCTGGTGCGACCGCCGGTCAAGCCCAGCCACAGGCTGCGTACTTTATTACTGCCCACGTGGCCGATATGGCTGAAGAGTGCGCGGTCAAAGGTCACCACATCGTTTTTCGCGGCGGCATTCATCTCTTCCAGCACCCACGGATGGCAGCGGATCGCGCCCTGGCCGAAGATGATCATGCTGCGCGTCAGGATATTGGCGCCTTCCACGGTGATGGCAATGGGAGCCCCCTGATAAGCCCGCGCCAGGAAGTTGTTTTCGCCCAGCATAATGCCTTTCCCACCGGCGATATCCATGGCGTCGATAATGGTGCGCTGACCGCGATGGGTACAGTGATACTTCACAATCGCCGACAGCACTGCCGGTTTTTCACCCAGCATGATACCGCTAGTGATCAGCGTAGCGGCGGCGTCCATCACGTAAGCATTACCGGCAATGCGTGCCAGCGGTTCTTCGATACCTTCCATCTTGCCGATGGAGACTTTGAACTGACGACGGATATGCGCATACGCACCGGTCGCCAGCGCAATGCTTTTCACGCTGCCGGTTGAGTTCGATGGCAGCGTAATACCGCGACCGACCGACAAACACTCCACCAGCATGCGCCAGCCCTGGCCGGCCATCGAAGGGCCGCCAATAATGAAATCAATCGGTACGAAAATATCCTGGCCGCGCGTCGGGCCGTTCTGGAAGGGCACGTTGAGCGGGAAGTGGCGCTGGCCGATCTCCACACCCGGTGTCTGGGTTGGGATCAATGCGCAGGTGATGCCGAGTTCTTCAGTATCGCCTAGCAGATGATCCGGATCGGAGAGTTTAAACGCCAGCCCAAGCACGGTGGCAATCGGTGCCAGCGTGATATAGCGCTTGTTCCAGGTAAGACGCATGCCCAACACTTGCTGACCTTGCCACTCGCCCATGCACACCACGCCGATATCGGGAATTGCGCCGGCATCAGAACCCGCTTCCGGGCTGGTCAACGCAAAGCAAGGAATCTCATCACCGCGCGCCAGGCGGGGCAGGTAATGATCTTTCTGCTCATCGGTACCGTAATGTTGCAGCAGTTCGCCTGGGCCAAGTGAGTTAGGTACGCCGACGGTGATGGCCAGAATACCGGACACGCCCGCCAGCTTCTGCAGCACACGCGCCTGCGCATAGGCTGAGAATTCCAGGCCGCCATACTCTTTCTTAATGATCATGGCGAAGAAGCGATGCTGTTTCAGATATGCCCACAGCTCCGGCGGCAGATCGGCCATTTCATGAGTGATTTCGAAGTCATTCGCCATGCGGCAGGCTTCTTCAACCGGGCCATCAATAAAGGCTTGCTCCTCTTCAGTCAGGCGCGGCTGCGGGTAATTGTGCAGCTTCTGCCAATCCGGTTTGCCGCGGAACAGATCGCCTTCCCACCACGTGGTACCGGCGTCGATCGCCTCTTTTTCGGTGCGCGACATCGGCGGCATCACTTTCTGGAAACTGTGCAGCGCCGGTTTAGAGAACAGGCTACGGCGCATCACGGGCAGGTTAAACGGCAGCAGAATGATCGCCAGCGGCAGTAACATCCATGGCGTCCACACGCCCGCCGCGGCCAGCGCGCCGGTCCACAGCAGTAAGATGACACTGCTGAGTTGCAGTGAAATCTGGTGGTAGAACAAAACGCTAAGCAGAATCAGCGTCGCAACGATTGAGGCAACCAACATAATGAACCACTCCATAAGTAGTAAGAGGTCTGACCTGTTATGGGTGTAGGTTTAGAATATGGGATAAAATTTATCAATCTGTTTACATCGCAATTACAACGCATCTCACAAATTCGTTGCAGGATGCGCAACAACTGCCAAACTTCCTCGAGACGCCGCGCTTTTCCTTATTGCGGGCGCTTTGCGGCTTACTCCCATTCCGTTAAACTTGCCGGGTCAATCTTTCCTCTAAAGGACATCTCTATGTATCAGGACATTATTCGCTCAGAACTCAATGAAGCAGCCGATACGCTCAATACGTTCCTGAGTGACGAAGCCAATATTCACGCGATTCAGCGCGCCGCCGTTCTGCTGGCCGATAGCTTTAAAGCGGGCGGTAAAGTGCTCTCCTGCGGTAACGGCGGCTCGCACTGCGATGCGATGCATTTTGCTGAAGAGTTAACTGGCCGCTATCGTGAAAACCGTCCTGGCTACCCGGCGATTGCCATTTCTGATGTCAGCCATCTCTCCTGCGTCAGCAACGATTTTGGTTACGACTACGTGTTCTCACGCTATATCGAGGCGGTAGGGCGCGAAGGTGATGTGCTGTTGGGGCTGTCCACCTCCGGTAACTCAGCCAACATCATTAAAGCCGTTGAAGCGGCACGCGCGAAGGGGATGAAAGTGATCACCCTGACCGGCAAAGATGGGGGCAAAATGGCAGGTTCAGCGGATATTGAAATTCGTGTACCGCACTTTGGCTATGCCGACCGCATTCAGGAGATCCACATTAAAGTGATCCATATCCTGATGCTGTTGATTGAAAAAGAGATGGTTAAGTCATGATGCGTTCCTCTCGCCGCGCGTGAGAGGTGCTAACTTAAGGCGGTTGCTATGTGCGAATTGCTCGGGATGAGCGCCAATGTCCCAACGGACATCTGTTTCAGTTTTACCGGTCTGGTGCAGCGTGGCGGTGGAACCGGGCCGCACAAAGATGGGTGGGGCATTACCTTTTACGAAGGTAAAGGCTGCCGCACCTTTAAAGATCCGCAGCCGAGCTATAACTCACCGATTGCCCGTTTGGTACAGGAATATCCGATCAAATCGCATTCGGTAGTCGCGCATATCCGCCAGGCGAATCGTGGTGAAGTGTCGCTGGAAAATACCCATCCGTTTACGCGTGAGCTGTGGGGCCGTAACTGGACCTACGCGCACAATGGCCAGCTCAAAGGATATCGACAACTGGATACCGGGCCTTTCCGCCCCATCGGTGAAACTGACAGCGAGAAGGCCTTCTGCTGGATGCTGCATAAACTCACCGAGCGCTATCCACGCACGCCGGGCAACTGGCCAGCGGTGT
>Ga0105244_10001857_pt1 | contig 16452 bp, 12 predicted proteins | sample KBSM44metaG_FD_80423 | JGI IMG/M metagenome (GOLD analysis project Ga0105244, IMG submission 80423) | Miscanthus rhizosphere microbial communities from Kellogg Biological Station, Michigan, USA - KBS M4-4 metaG | ecosystem: Host-associated > Plants > Roots > Rhizosphere > Soil | place... | reverse complement strand
TTCTCACGCATCAGGCCCAGCTTGTGTTTGACGAGTGGGTGTTTGACTTCCACGATCTTCATACTCTTTCTCCCCGAGATAGTTGGCCACCACAAAAAAAATCGCCGGATTATACCGCTTTTTGATGGTGGTGCCACAGGAATTGGCACTGATTGGGGTTGATCAAGATCAACGAGACTGGAATGAGTATATATCAACAATAATTACATCCTGCTGAATAAGGGGCTCGCAAACGTTTGCCTGCACTGTTAGAATTGCGGCGTTTTTTATTCCTAACCCATCCGCGGGGACTTAGCAGTGACCGACAAAACTTCTCTTAGCTATAAAGATGCCGGTGTTGATATTGATGCTGGTAACGCTCTGGTCGATAAAATCAAAGGTGTAGTGAAAAAGACCCGCCGCCCGGAAGTGATGGGTGGCCTGGGCGGTTTCGGTGCGCTGTGTGCGTTACCGCAGAAGTATCGTGAACCTGTGCTGGTTTCCGGCACCGACGGTGTGGGTACTAAACTGCGTCTGGCTATGGATTTAAAACGTCACGACACAATCGGCATCGACCTGGTGGCCATGTGTGTGAACGACCTGGTCGTTCAGGGTGCTGAACCGCTGTTCTTCCTCGATTATTACGCAACGGGCAAACTTGAAGTCGAAACGGCTGCAAGCGTCATTACTGGTATTGCCGAAGGTTGTCTGCAATCTGGCTGCGCATTAGTCGGCGGTGAAACTGCTGAAATGCCGGGCATGTACCACGGTGAAGATTACGACGTGGCTGGTTTCTGTGTCGGCGTGGTCGAGAAATCTGAAATCATCGACGGCTCCAAAGTGACCGATGGCGATGTGCTGATTGCGCTGGCTTCCAGTGGCCCGCATTCCAACGGTTATTCTCTGGTGCGTAAAGTGCTGGAAGTGAGCGGTACTGACCCACTTACTACCGAATTAGAAGGCAAACCGCTGGCAGATCACCTGCTGGAACCGACGCGCATTTACGTGAAGTCGATTCTGGAATTGATTGAACAGGTTGACGTTCACGCGATTGCACACCTGACCGGTGGCGGTTTCTGGGAAAATATCCCACGCGTCCTGCCAGACAACACTCAGGCGATTATCACTGAATCTTCATGGCAGTGGCCTGCGGTATTCGACTGGTTACAACAAGCCGGAAATATCAGCCGTCATGAAATGTACCGCACCTTTAACTGTGGCGTGGGTATGCTGATTGCGCTGCCTGCTGCTGAAGCGGACAAAGCGGTTGAGTTTTTGAATGCAAAAGGTGAAAACGCCTGGAAAATCGGTAGTATCAAAGCTTCCGATTCCTCTGAGCGCGTGGTTATTGAGTGATGAAACGCATTGTGGTGCTGGTTTCCGGCAACGGAAGCAATCTTCAGGCAATCATTGATGCCTGCAAGCTTAAAAAGATTAATGGCACTGTAGCGGCTGTATTCAGTAATAAAACCGAAGCTTTTGGGCTTGAACGTGCGCGTGAAGCAGAAATTCCTGCTCACGCGTTAACCGCCAGCCAGTTCGTCGATCGCGCAGCGTTCGATCGTGAGTTAATGCTTGAGATCGACGCTTACGCCCCGGATCTGGTGGTTTTGGCAGGTTACATGCGTATTTTGAGCCCAGAGTTTGTCGGGCATTATGCCGGGCGCTTGATTAACATCCACCCTTCTCTGTTGCCGAAATATCCCGGCCTGCATACCCATCGTCAGGTGCTGGAAAACGGTGATGAAGTCCATGGGACATCGGTGCATTTTGTCACCGAAGAACTGGATGGCGGCCCGGTTATTCTGCAAGCCGAAGTGCCGGTATTTGAAGGTGATGACGAAGAAGACATCACCGCTCGCGTGCAGAATCAAGAACACGCAATTTATCCGTTAGTCGTTTCCTGGTTTATTGAGGGGCGGCTGGAGATGCGTGAAAACAGCGCCTGGCTTGATGGCAAAGAATTACCACCGCAAGGCCACGCTGCAGACGAGTAAATCAACTGCCTTCTCCTCAACAGAGAAGGCAGTATCCCGCTTATTTCGCTCGTTCGTTCATCACCTTCATTGTTAACACGGTCGCCGCTAACAACAGGGTGATACCGTTGGCGATCATCAGCGGCATATCACCGCTTGTTAGCCCATAAAGCAACCAACATAACACCCCAAAAACAAACACCAGATACATACTCAGAGAGATCGCTTTAGTATCGCGATTTTTCAGGATATGAATCACTTGCAGGGCAAAAGAACCGGTGGTGCAGCAGGCAGCAACTCCACCCAGCCATGCGAAATCAGACATCTTGTTTTACTCCATCACACTCTACCAATACCACAGCCTGTTCGTTCCAGTCGGAAGGTAGAGGCTGTGGACGAAAAACATCGATATTGCGCAGCGTCAGGCCATTCACCCCACAGCAATACAGCGCGGGCAAACCACCGGGATAAGCCTCAACACCGTAAGCACGCTGCGTATCTGGATTAAGACACCAGGCGTTGTCCAGCCCCATACCCGTTGGCGAAAGCGGGTTACAGGGTGGACGAATGTCGTATAAACCCTGCTCCGGTGAGGCGCTGATGCTTTGGGTGAGTTGCAAACCATCAATGATTACCTGGCGCACCAGTCCTGGTTGCTCGCTGTGTAAATTAACCGCCCCTTCACTCACGCCGGTTAAACCACGGAACTGGATAAACTCAATCACACCAGGTTGAATCGCCGGGTCACGGAAACGGGCAGACAAGTAGACTGGATCAGCCTTACCCCAATGGCAGGCATGCACCATCTCGCAGTTAAAAGTGATGTTACTGAAGACCATGCGTCGTAAGCGTCCGCCGTCACGGGAGACAATCCCGATGGCGCGGTTTGATTCGTAAATGGCACAGTTGGTGACACAAATATCTTCAATGTCTTCCCAGGTTTCAGTACCAATTTTTACCGCACAACTTTTGGAACGTAACGTGCAGTTGTTCACTACCACATGGCGCGTCGGGCGTTGCAACGGTGCCGGTTTACGGCTCGTCTTCAAGCAGATAGTGTCATCGGCGGCGCTGAAATGACTATTGCTGATATGCACTTGCTGGCAACTGTCGATATCCAGTGCATCGGTATTAGCCAGTGAAAGATCGTTATCGATGGTGATGCCATGTACTTTTACCAGCTCACACGCCACCAGATGAATCGTCCACATTGGGGCATTTTCGATAGTAAAGTCGCGGAGCTGTACGTGACGGCAATCTTCAAAAACAATCATGCGCGGGCGCTGTTCGGCAGGCTTGCGATAGCCCATATCATCGGCCTGTGCATCAAACCAGCCGTCAGCATTGCCATTAATCTTCCCGGCGCCACAGATGGTGATGTTATGCGCACCATAGGCGTATAAGAATGCCCAGCGCGAGCATTCCGCCTGGCTTTTAGTGGTGGCTTGCCCAAAGTCCTGGCCGTCATCGCTGACCCACAACTCAGCACCAGCCTGCAAACTGAGCGTAATATTGGAGCCAAGTGTCAGACCACCCAGTCTGTAACAGCCACTTTCAACTTCCAGCGTTCCTCCCCCCTGTTGCGCCAAAGTATCCAGCGCTTTCTGGAAGCGGAGCGTATCGTGATTCTTATCGTCAGTATTCGCCCACTGCGGGGTCAGAGTCAGTTTCATGGTTCTCTCATCACTCGATGTAATAGACCCAGACATCTCACCATGCCCCTTCTCAGCACTCCACCGCGCCGCAATAGCTGATTAGCAGGAATGTTGCCTGACTCGCAAAATACCTTTTGCCCTGGGGTAAAAGGTGATCTTCATCACATCAGGTTTAAGCAGCATTTTTCCATTAGTGACGCAGATCACACTTTATTGCCCTTTCTGGCTTCTACGCCGCTCAAATACCAGGGGAACGATGAATACACATTCGATATTTCCCCACCCCCTTCGCATTACCGGACAAAACCCTTCCTGTCGCCATAGAGACTGCGGCCCACACTTCGTACCGTAGATGCCGAACTCCTTTTTTATCGACACGAGATAAGAACAATGGACACAACGACAAAAAACACGGCTCCAGCTGGAAGGGAAGTCAAAACCAAAAATATTCTCGCCTGGGGTATGGGCGATATTTTTGGTAGTGGCGCGATGACCATTACCGGCCTTTGGCTGCTGTATTTCTATATTGAGGTTGCCGGGTTATCGCCTGCTGCTGCCGCTTCCATCTTTGCCATCGCCAAAATTTGGGATGGGATTACCGACCCGGTGATGGGCTACATCACGGATAACATTCGCAGCCGTTGGGGACGCCGCCGCCTGTTCTTTATTATTGGCGCACCGTTCTCACTGACCTTCGCCTTGATGTGGATGAGTGGCTACGGATACTTCTGGTATCTCGGCACCTATTTGCTGTTCAGCACTGTCTTCACATTGCTGATGGTGCCTTACGATACGCTACCTGCGGAGATGACCAACCGCTACGAAACCCGCTCGAAAATGTCGGGTGCACGTATGCTGTTTGCACAAGCCACCGCGTTTCTTTCCGCACTGATACCTGGGCAAATTCTGGCGCACGTTGCTGATAAAGATCAGGCATTTATGCTTATCGGTATTACCTTCGCCGTGCTGTTCTCGCTGCCGTGGATTTTCGTCTGGCGTGGCACCTGGGAGCGTGACAACCTGCCGCCGCCACAAACGCAAACCGGGCTGCTCAACACGCTGAAATCTCTGTATCGGGAAATGTTGTCAACGTTTCGCCTTAAGACCTTCCGCATTCATATCATGATGTATGTCGGCGGCGCGGTTGCACTGGATATCTTCGGCTCGCTGTTTATGCACTTCATGACCTACGTGCTGCAAATCAGTGCCGGTCTGGCTTCGCAGGCGCTGAGCCTGATGACCTTGTTCCAGTTTCTCGCCATCCCTGTTTTCACCTGGCTGTGTATTCGCGTCGGCAACGGCCATGCGTATAAAGCGGCTATCGGCATGATTTTGATAAGCCTGGTCTACTTCAGCCAACTTTCCGCAAGCTACGCCTCCATTGGCATGCTGGTGCTTGGCGGGGCTGTCATGATGGGTATCGCGCGTGGTGGTACCTATCTCATTCCATGGAACGTGTACAACTTCTTACCTGATGTCGATGAGGCTTATACCGGCGTGCGCCGTGAAGGGATCTATGCCGGTGTCATGATGTTGACCCGCAAATTCTCCCAGGCACTGGCACTGTTTATTGTTGGCCTGGCGCTTGAGTCTTTCGGTTTTACCAAAGGTGTGGCATCGCAAAGCAGCACGGCCATTGATGGCATCTGGTGGGTGTTCGTTGTCGGTCCTGGTGTGTTGGCAGTCATGGCGATGTGCGGTGCTTTCCGCTTCCGCCTCAGCCAGTCACGCCACCAGGTACTGATCAGCGAACTGGAACGCTTACGTGCAGGTGGGAAACCGGAAGATGCCAGCCCTGAGACCAAAGAGGTTGTCGAAACCCTGACCGGCCACCCGCACAGCAATGCTAACTGGGCGTATCGTCCAACCCACGAAATCAAAATTACTCCAGCTACAACTTCTGTTTAAGGAACAGACCATGACTACGACACTGTTATCCCCAACCCGTGAACACACCACTGAGCTGATTGATAGCCTGATTGGTGGTCTGGTCGACATCAAAGACGCTGACGGGCGTTTTTTACAACGCCTCAGTGATGGCCGAATTGTTGATACCAAAGGCTGGGCAGGCTGGGAATGGACACACGGAATCGGCCTGTTTGGTTTATATCGCTACTATCAAGTAAGCGGCTCTGAGCGCGCCAAAGAGCTTATCGACCTCTGGTTTAGCGATCGTTTTGCCGAAGGTACACCGGTCAAAAACGTCAATACTGCCTGCCCATTCCTGACACTGGCATTATGTTATGAAGAGCAGCCAAATCCGCAATGGCTGCCATACCTGGAAACCTGGGGCCGTTGGCTCCAGCACCAGCTGCCGCGCACCGATGAAGGCTGCTTCCAGCATGTGACTTATGAAAACGACCACCACCAGCAAATCTGGGACGATACGCTGATGATGGCAGTTCTTCCGCTGGCTAAGATTGGCAAAATGCTTAACAAACCAGAGTGGATTGAAGAAGCAAAGTATCAGTTTACTCAGCATATTCAGTACCTGGCGGAACCTAAAACAGGACTGTGGTATCACGGCTGGAACTTTGAAGGGCGACACCATTTTGCTGGCGCACTGTGGGCGCGTGGCAACAGCTGGATTACGCTCGCCATTCCTGAGTTTTTGGAGTTGTTAGATTTATCACCGCAGGACGCGCTGTATCGCCAGTTGTGCAATGTTTTGCGCAATCAGGTCGCGGCACTGGCCGAATGCCAGGCGGAAAATGGCCTGTGGCCAACGCTGCTTAATGACCCTGAAAGCTATGTTGAAGCTTCGGCCAGTGCTGGCTTCGCGGCGGGGATCTTCAAAGCTGTGCGTCTGGGTTACCTGGAAAGCCACTGGCTGCCAGTCGCACAACGCGCCACCGATGGGATTATCAAGCACATCACGCCAGAAGGTGAATTGACGCAGGTTTCATTTGGTACCGCGATGGGTCACGACCTTGACCATTACCGAAACATTCCTCTGACCTCAATGCCATACGGGCAAGCGATGGCCATTCTTTGCCTGGTTGAATCACTGCGTTTACACATCTAGTCATCAGGTGGATAAAGCTTTTGCTTTATCCACCTTTTCTCCCCCTAACCTGACAATTTCGCTAACTCTTTGCTTAAACTCCCGGCCAGTGCGCGGGCGCGCCCGGCATCAAACATCACATGAATGGCCGGAGGAATGTCACTCCATTTGCCACAGAAATCTTCCATCTCATGAGCGGTGCCATACAAAGCCTGAATATTGGCCTGGCAAACTTCACGTAGGCTCCAGTTGTTTTCAACTTCACGCGCGTAGTGCAGGGTGAAAAAGGCTTTCTGCGCATGAATAAACGCCCGGCAATATAAAAACAGCCCCTGCCACTCCGTTTGCCAGCGTTGCGCTAATGCTGGCGGGAAGCCAGCATGTTTCGCGAATTCTAATGCCTGGCGCTGTACATTTTCCGCCCCTTGCCAGGCGAGATCTTTCTCGGCAGCAATCAACGACAGCTTCCGTGAAGCCCCAGCCACATCCTGGCTTGCAAAGACGATGTCATCAGCAGAACCGGGCAACCAGTGGTTACGGTTAAGTTGCCCGTACAAACTCCAGACCACCTGGCCGTAGCTTTCAGGCAACAAGCTGTGACGATGAAAAACATGGTGGCGGGCATAAATAGCGCTGTAAATCACCTGATGCGCCTGTTCAAACAACCCCATTAGTACCAGAAGCTGTTGTTCATCCGCCGGCCATTGCCAGCATTCCAGTAACCAACGTTTCAGCAGTTGCGCGGTATTCTCTGACGGAGCCTGGGGATCGAGAAATTTGGCGCAGCTAAACAGGTTAAATTCACTTAACGTGCCAATCACACAGTGGTTATCGATACCTTCCCAACTGGCTTTGCATAACACACCTTTGATCGCCGGATTGCTGGCCCGGCACCACAGTAATCGCCCCTGGATTTCATCAACGCGGATAAACGGCAGATTTCCCCAGCAGACCTCTTCGCCTGCGGCATCGACTTCCGCCCAGACTTCGCGGTCTGTAATCGCCAGCAATGCCGGGTTATTAGGGAATTCGGGCCAGAAGCGTTCTGGTGTCAGTTTTATCGACACCGCCACATCAGCAGGTAAACCGGTGATAGCTTCAAGAACCGGTTCAACGCCGTCGATACTGGCGGGGAAAAGACGCAGCACCAGATGTTTGTGATGGCGAGCCATGACCTGAGCGGCAGCATTAAAGCAGCAACGATAAAGCGCCGAGCTGGCCGATTTTTTTTGCTGCGCCACGTTCTTTTTCCAGTCAGGCGTGGCTATCGGCACCAGACTGTCAGTATTGGAAATGGCCAGCAGCAGGCCATCTATCGCGGGAATCTGCTGGCACACCAGCGCCAGTTTATCGGCCAGATACTGGCTCCAGAAATCAACATCAAAACGCAGGCCGCCGTGACCATCGAATAATTGCGGTTGATGGAGCAGTAAATCAGCCGGAAAGCCTAGCTCTTTAGCCTGCAGATAAAAACGTAGACCGCGCGCTTTGCAATACTGAGCAAGCCGATTCAGGTAAACGCAACAGCAACGCTGATGCACGGAGATACGGTCATTGTATTGCGCAGGAGTGTAGCCCGCCGGAGTGACAAGCTTGCCGAGCAGATCGGTTTGCCCGATCACCACGGTATTAAAGTTATGTGCACAAGCGTAATCGACAAACTGGCAGGCTTGATGCCAGTTCCATAGCTCCTGGTTGTTCAGTTCAAGCGCCCGTGTTTCCCACATTCCCTACTCCTACTACAGTTTAAAACGCTATTTTAATTTATAGTTTCGCCTGTGACTGTTTCCTTTCTCACAGAGTCATGCGCTATACCTGAAGTTATTCAGACCCCAGCATTGGACAATCCCCGCCAAAGCTCGCCATAATGTCCAACGTGACGGCATTTAACGTCCACGAAAACGCAAGTGAGGGCTAATGGGTCAGGATAAGCTGTATATCGAAAAAGAACTGAGCTGGTTGTCTTTTAACGAACGTGTGCTCCAGGAAGCAGCGGATAAAATTAATCCGTTGATTGAGCGAATGCGTTTTCTCGGCATCTATTCGAATAACCTTGATGAGTTTTACAAAGTCCGTTTCGCTGAACTCAAACGGCGCATTCTGATCAGTGAAGAACAAGGTACGGCGCCCAATTCGCGTCATTTACTCAATAAAATTCAGGCGCGGGTGCTGAAAGCCGATCAAGAATTTGATGGCTTATACAACGATCTGCTGCTGGAAATGGCGCGTAATCAGATATTTTTGATCAACGAACGCCAGCTTTCCCCAAATCAGCAAAACTGGCTGCGCCACTACTTTAAACATTATCTGCGCCAGCACATCACCCCGATTCTGATTAACCACGACACCGACCTGGTGCAGTTCCTGAAAGATGATTACACCTATCTGGCGGTAGAAATTATCCAGGGCAGCGACATCCGCTACGCCTTGCTGGAAATCCCGTCCGATAAAGTGCCGCGTTTTGTGAATCTTCCACCGGAAGCACCACGCCGCCGCAAGCCGATGATCCTGCTGGATAACATTCTGCGCTATTGCCTGGACGACATTTTTAAAGGCTTCTTCGATTACGACTCATTAAACGCGTATTCGATGAAAATGACTCGTGACGCAGAATATGATCTGGTCACCGAAATGGAATCCAGCCTGCTGGAACTGATGTCATCAAGCCTGAAACAGCGTTTGACCGCCGAACCGGTGCGCTTTGTGTATCAGCGAGATATGCCCGACGCGATGGTTGAAATGCTGCGTAATAAGCTCACCATCACTAATTACGACTCTATTATTCCTGGTGGTCGGTACCACAATTTTAAAGATTTCATTAGCTTCCCGAATGTCGGCAAAGCCAATTTAATCAACAAACCGCTGCCGCGCCTGCGTCATATCTGGTTCGACAAATTCCGCAACGGCTTTGATGCGATCCGTAATCGCGACGTGCTGCTCTATTATCCGTATCACACGTTCGAGCATGTGCTGGAATTGCTGCGTCAGGCCTCGTTCGACCCCAGCGTACTGGCGATAAAAATCAATATTTACCGTGTGGCAAAAGACTCGCGCATCATTGAGTCGATGATCCACGCCGCGCATAACGGCAAGAAAGTCACCGTGGTGGTTGAGTTGCAGGCGCGCTTTGACGAAGAAGCCAATATTCATTGGGCAAAACGCCTGACGGAAGCCGGCGTGCACGTTATTTTCTCCGCACCTGGGCTGAAAATTCACGCCAAGTTATTCCTGATATCCCGTAAAGAAGGTGAGGAAGTGGTGCGTTATGCCCACATCGGCACCGGCAACTTTAACGAGAAAACCGCCCGTCTTTATACTGACTATTCGTTGCTGACCTGTGACGCACGTATCACTAATGAAGTACGCCGGGTATTCAACTTTATCGAAAACCCGTATCGTCCGGTGACCTTTGAGCACCTGATGGTCTCGCCGCAAAACTCGCGCCGCCTGCTGTACGATTTGGTCGATAAAGAAATTGCCAATGCGCAAAACGGACAACCGTCTGGCATTACTCTGAAACTGAATAATCTGGTCGATAAAGGGCTGGTAGACCGGCTGTATGCTGCGTCAAGCTCTGGCGTGAAGGTGAATCTGTTGGTGCGGGGAATGTGTTCGTTAATCCCTAATCTGGAAGGCATCAGCGATAACATCCGCGTGATCAGTATTGTTGACCGTTATCTGGAACACGATCGCGTCTATATTTTTGAAAATGGTGGCGATAAGAAAGTCTATCTCTCCTCCGCCGACTGGATGACCCGTAACATTGATTACCGCATTGAAGTAGCCGTCGCTATTCTCGACCCGCGCCTGAAACAGCGGGTGCTGGATATCATTGAAATTTTATTCAGTGATACGGTGAAAGCGCGCTACATCGACAAAGAACTCAGTAATCGCTATGTGCCGCGTGGCAACCGCCGCAAGGTGCGCTCGCAACTGGCGATTTACGATTACATCAAATCTCTGGAACAACCTGAATAACGCCATGCCGATAAAAAAACACGCTCCACGACCGCAAGAATTTGCCGCGGTAGACCTTGGTTCGAACAGCTTCCACATGGTTATCGCCCGTGTGGTTGATGGCGCGATGCAAATTATCGGGCGCCTGAAACAACGCGTCCACTTAGCTGATGGTCTGAATGCTGATAACGAGTTAAGCGAAGAAGCGATGGAACGTGGGCTGTCATGCCTGGCGTTATTTGCTGAACGCCTGCAAGGGTTCTCAGCCGAAAACGTCTGTATTGTCGGTACGCATAGTTTGCGCCAGGCGGTCAACGCCGAAGCGTTCCTGAAACGCGCCGAGCAGGTTATTCCCTACCCGATTGAAATTATTTCCGGTAACGAAGAAGCGCGTCTGATTTTCATGGGTGTGGAACATACCCAGCCGGAAAAAGGCCGCAAACTGGTGATTGATATTGGAGGGGGTTCCACTGAACTGGTGATTGGCGAGGATTTTGAACCGAAGCTGGTCGAAAGCCGCCGTATGGGCTGCGTGAGCTTTGCGCAAAACTTTTTCCCCAACGGGAATATCACGCCAGAAAACTTCAAACGTGCGCGCCTTGCCGCAGTGCAAAAACTGGAGAATCTCTCCTGGCAGTATCGCTTGCAAGGCTGGAATGTGGCGATGGGCGCTTCCGGCACCATCAAAGCCGCTCATGAAGTGCTGGTGAATATGGGTGAGAAAGACGGAATAATTACCCCTGAACGCCTGGAAATGCTGCGCGATGAAGTATTGAAGTACAAGAGTTTCAGCGCCATGAGCCTGCCGGGGTTATCCGAAGAACGAAAAGCGGTATTTGTGCCGGGTCTGGCGATTCTTTGCGGCGTGTTTGATTCACTGGCAATTCGTGAATTACGTCTGTCTGACGGAGCGCTTCGCGAAGGTGTGCTGTATGAAATGGAAGGCCGTTTCCGCCATCAGGACATTCGTATTCGTACCGCGCAAAGCCTGGCAGATCAGTACCATATCGATAGTGATCAGGCTAAACGGGTACTGACAACCACCGAGCATATGTATCAGCAGTGGGAGATTCAAAACCCGAAACTGGCCAATCCCCAGATGGGCGCACTACTGAAATGGTCTGCAATGCTGCACGAAGTGGGGCTGAATATTAATCACAGCGGGTTACATCGCCATTCAGCTTATATTCTGCAACACAGCAACTTGCCGGGGTTTAACCAGGAACAGCAGATGTTGATAGCTTCCCTGGTGCGCTATCATCGTAAAGCGATAAAGATTGACGATCTACCACGCTTTACCCTGTTTAAGAAAAAGCAGTTCTTGCCGTTAATTCAGATCCTGCGCCTCGGCGTGTTGCTTAATAACCAGCGCCAGGCCACCACCACCCCACCGACTCTGGTGCTGGAAACGGATGAAAGCCATTGGACGTTGCGTTTTCCACACGACTGGTTCAGCCAAAACACACTGGTGTTGCTGGATTTAGAGCGTGAACAGCAATATTGGGAGAGTACTCCCGGATGGCGGCTATCAATCGAAGAAGAAGTCAGCCCGAACGTGGCTGCCTGACAGCAAAAAGCACAAACGCCCTGATGGGCGTTTCAGACTGATGACAAACCTCTTCGTAGGTCGGATAAGCGCAGCGTCATCCGACACTTTTATCTGCAACAACAGGCGAAAATGGTGGATGGCGCTAGCGCTTATCCCCCCTACAACACCTGTTTAATGACCGTTGTCAGCCATCTAAAACGCCCATCAGGGCGTTTATTGCTTTCTACGCCTTATCTGGCTGCTCAAGCAGAGTTTCAAGCAGTTGCGGGCGTCCTATCAAATAGCCCTGGACGTAATCGATTCCGAGGCTTTGCACGGCGGCTTTGACCTGTTCGCTTTCAACATACTCAGCCACCAGCTGCATCTTTTTCATGCGTGCCAGCTGACAGATAGAATCCACAATCTGATAATCCAGGCTACTGGTCATCATATTGCGAATAAAACTGCCGTCGATTTTGAGGATGTCCGCATTAATATCTTTCAGACGTGCATAACTGGCGTAACCGGTACCAAAATCATCAATCGCTATCCGGCACCCCATATTTTGTAATGCGTTCAACGTCGCATTGACCTGTTCAATATTAGTTAACGAGTTGCTTTCAGTAATTTCAAAAATAAGCTGCCAGGGTTCAATGCTGTAGCATTTCAACAAGTTTTTCACTTCACTGGCGAACTGCAATCGTCCCACCGATGCCGGAGTTAAGTTGATGGAAAAACGGCTGCCGGGGAGTTGTTCCCGATGGTTATTCATAAATTTCAATGTGGCTTCTAATACCCATCTATCGATTTTAGAAGATAAGCCAAACTCATGTGCCACCGGCAAAAACGCGTCAGGCATAAACAGATTATCCCCTTCGTTATCGCCCTTCATACGCAGCAATATTTCATGATAATTATCGCCGCGGATCCCTTCGATACGCTGCACCATCAACACGAAACTTCCGGAATCAATCGCTATCTGCAGGCGGTTCATCATTGCGACTTTATTTCTCACCGCGTTCTGCACATGGTTTGACCCCTGTTGCTGCAGGCTTTCTGGTTTTAGGGTCGTTAGCGACAAGTCAGCCATGGTGCTGAGTTCGCCCAGCAGGTAGTAAATGTGGGTGACGGGTTGGCGAATATGGCAATAACTGATGCCCACTTGTGGCTGCATCGCCATGCCATCCCACATAAAGCGAAATTTTTTCACATGCTGATCAAGAGACTCAATGCGCTCATGATACGAATCATAATTTACGCGCACTGCCAATTCATGGCCTGACAGGTGATAAACATTTTCGTTATTGCTCAAGAAAGGTTGCAGATAATCATTGAGCTGCTGCTTATATTGGATACGTAGTTGTACGCCGTAGTTACGCCCTAAAAGCTCTAGCTCTGGCACACGCAAAAAAGCTAACGCCGACCACGGATGAGTGGATAACTCGCGGTTAAGTGCCCGTAAATTTGGCATCTGTACGATGGGGTCAATAAACGCAACACGGCGTGCTTTTCTATGCAGAAAGCGCTGGCGAGTGGTGACAACCGCCATCAGATAAATAGTCACCGAGAAGACGGCGTAACACGATGAAGCTATAGCCAGATGGAGCTGAAAGCCCATGTAGGGCGGCAAGTAGTTATGAAAACCGCTGCACAGGATAGTTAAAATAACGGTCCAGATGGTGGTGATAAACAGGAAACCAAAACGCATTGCCCCCCACAGCATGACCGGCAGAATGAGCGTTAGCGTGTAATCGGTGGTGAAAATGGTGCTGTAATCATTATTTGGCAATAACAGCAGGCTAATCAGAAGGACGACAAATGCGGCCCAAAGTGCCATCTCCGTTTTCGTCACCCCCGACTGCATCTGCGCTTTCATTCGCGAAATAAACGAGAAAACAAAACGCGGATTGCGGCACATCCGGATGACGATATAAAAGAACGGTATACCGGTTAAACAACCAATCAGCACTGCCTGAAAATTGATTAATGTCCTGGCATGGAAAAGATTTTCTACACTGTTTTGGCCCGCAACCTGGTACCAGCCAAAGAAAATACCAAACTGGTAGATAGCCCAAAAAATCAATGAGTTGATCAGTATCAACCAAATCATGCGTGGTGCTGTAAGGGTGATGACACCAAACATAACTGAATTGCGTCGGGGCACGAAAATACGATAGCCACCCCAGCTTATCATTATGGGAATTAAGAAATGTATGACCGCAATTAATGGGGCAAACTCACCACTAAATGGAATAAAGCAGATCGATAGCGCAAGCATAATTCCCGGCAGGGCTGCCCATCCGAAAATCAACATAAATGCGGTCATCAAACCAAGCGGCATGTAGACCAGGAACACCAGCCCGCCATCCATGATGGTATGGGCGTTACACCACATCGCGATGGGCAGCAGAATACTTGGCAGCACCAAAGGAAGCGCCCACCATTTGTTTTTAGATTTCTGATACCAGCTTGCCAGATACATTGATTGTCGCCAAAAACCCTGTCATCCAGCCTGGGTAAACTCCGAACAGGAATCCTGCCTGGTCGATAAGCCATATTGCTATGGAACGGAGTGCAGATTTTAGTTAGGGATTATCTGATGAAGGTGATCTATATCAACTTCTTGCCGGAGTTTTCATTTCTTGAGTAAAGAATTCAAAACAATGACTGTATATATATTAATCAGCCAATATTAAGATATGCTCATATAACAAGGGTGAATGATTCCGTAAATGACTCTGAGATGTCCGGCATTTGACCTTCAAGTAACGCTGTGTCTAAATACCACCGTCGCCCGCGGTTGACGGGTAAACATCAAGGTTCATTTGCGTGACACAGGTTACGAGTATGCGAAGACGACATAAGTTTAACAATCGTATGACCCGCATTATTCTGCTCATCAGTTTTCTCTTCCTTTTTGGCCGTTTTGTCTACTCTGCTATCGGTGCCTGGTACCATCATCAGGACAAAGTAGAAACACAGCAAAACAGCTTGTCTGTGGATAACACTAGCCGGTAACGCCTCACCTCAAAACATTGATATTCTAACCGCCAGACAGGTGGTCGATTCTGCTCGCCTGAACATTGTGAAATGACTGCGGATGGCGACCTATACTCTAACGACCCGCCATGAAGCGCGAAGAATAAATTTGTGACCAGGAGAGATTAAATGATACATGTCTTTGGCCATCTGAATCCCGACAGCGATACGGTCTGCACTGCATACATGGCTGCGCGTTGGCTGACGATTAAAGGGCAAAATGCTCAGGCATTTCGCCTCGGTGAATTAAACCCAGAAACAGCCTATATTTTTCGCCATGCCGGCCTGACGCCTCCGCCGCTGCTTGATGATTCCCTGGCGGGCAAAGATGTCTGGCTGGTTGATTTCACCGAACCCGCTCAGGGACCTGCGTCACTGAGTGAAAGCAATGTTGTCGGGATTATCGACCATCACCGTCTTGGCGGCCTAATCACTCAACTCCCCCCTGAAGTCTGGATAAAACCTGTCGGTAGCAGTGCGACCTTGTTATGGCAGCTGATGACCCCAGCTATTCGCCGTGAGATTTCCCCTGGCGAAGCCATTTTGCTGTTAGGAGCCGCGTTGAGTGATACCGTAGCACTTCGCTCACCGACCACCACTGACGACGATCGCCAGGCCATTGATGAGCTCTGCTCTCTGGCAAAAGTAGATCGGGAAGATTTCATTCGTGATTTACTGACCGCGAAGACAGATATTGTCGGTTTGAGCGCAGAAGAGTTGCTGAATAAAGACAGTAAAATGTTTGATATTTCGGGGAATAAAGTGCTAGCTGCACAACTCGAATTATATTCGCTGGACCAGGTAGAACCGCTTATGGATGAACTTAAATTAGCGATGGAACAGCGGGTCACCACATCCGGGGCTGACCTGGTGGTTTTGATGCTGACCGATATCAGCGCTGAGTGCTCAAGGCTCTATTTTGCTGGCCCTGCACTTGCCGATAATGCCCCCTGCACCATCGCCGGAATGTTAAGTCGCAAAAAACAGCTCCTTCCCTGGCTGCATGCGCGGCTTGGTTAAATTACATCATAAAAAAAGCCCATTAAAAAATGGGCTTCGACTGATGACAAACCTTTTCGTAGGTCGGATAAGCGCAGCGTCATCCGACAAAACTGGCGAAAATGGTGGATGACGCAAACGCTTATCCACCCTACAAAACCCGTTCATCACCCTTTGTCAGCAATCGACTGCCAGATAGTGACAGTTATGCCTAAAGACGGGTTATTCCCACTCGATAGTCGCTGGCGGTTTGCCAGAAATATCGTAAACCACACGGGAAATGCCGTTAACTTCGTTGATAATGCGGTTGGATAC
>Ga0105244_10001849_pt1 | contig 16493 bp, 14 predicted proteins | sample KBSM44metaG_FD_80423 | JGI IMG/M metagenome (GOLD analysis project Ga0105244, IMG submission 80423) | Miscanthus rhizosphere microbial communities from Kellogg Biological Station, Michigan, USA - KBS M4-4 metaG | ecosystem: Host-associated > Plants > Roots > Rhizosphere > Soil | place... | reverse complement strand
TGCGTGAAGATGGATTAACGCGTTATGATCTGGGACGTGAGAAGTTTCTGGAGAAAGTCTGGGATTGGAAAGACCAGTACGCTACAACCATTCGTCAGCAATGGGGCAAAATGGGTCTGTCTCTCGACTACTCCCGTGAACGTTTTACGCTGGATGAAGGTCTATCCAAAGCGGTGCGTAAAGTATTTGTGCAGTTATATGAGAAAGGACTTATTTATCGCGGTAAACGTATCATTAACTGGGATCCGGTGAATCGTACGGCGCTCTCGGATATTGAGGTTGAATATAAGGAAGTTCAGGGTCATCTCTATCATCTGCGTTATCCGCTCAAAGACGGGAGTGGTCACATTACTGTGGCAACGACACGTCCAGAAACGATGCTGGGTGATTCTGCTGTTGCCGTTCATCCTAAAGATGAACGTTATGCAGACATGATCGGTAAAACACTCGTATTGCCAATCATCGGTCGTGAGATTCCAGTCATTGCGGATGACTACGTAGACAAAGAGTTCGGTAGCGGTGCAGTGAAAATCACACCTGCGCATGATCCGAATGACTTTGAAGTAGGTTTACGTCATGACTTGCCTCAAATTACCGTTATGGATGAAAGTGGAACAATGAATGCGGAAGCTGGCAAATATCAGGGGCTGGATCGTAGCGAATGCCGCAAACAGATCGTGGCTGATCTGAAAGAACAAGGTGTCCTGATTAATATTGAAGATCATATGCACCAGGTTGGACACAGTGAGCGCACCGGAGCAGTAGTGGAGCCTTACTTGTCCACACAATGGTTCGTAGAGATGAAACCACTCGCGGAGAGAGCAATCAAAAAGCAGCAAAGCGGCGAAGGGGTTAACTTTGTTCCGGATCGTTTTGAGAAAACGTATCTGAACTGGATTGAAAACGTTCGTGACTGGTGTATTTCCCGTCAACTGTGGTGGGGACATCGTATTCCTGCTTGGTACGACGAAGAAACAGGTGAAGTGATTGTATCCGCAGAAGATCCAACAACATTGCCTGAATATGCAGGGCGCAAGTTGAAACAGGATGAGGACGTTCTGGATACGTGGTTTAGCTCGGCACTATGGCCGTTCTCTACATTGGGCTGGCCTGAAAATACAGACGATCTGAAGCGTTATTATCCAACCAATGTACTCGTTACAGGTTATGACATCATTTATTTCTGGGTGGCGCGTATGATCTTCACTGCTCTGGAATTTACGGATGAAATTCCGTTCAAGGATGTACTGATGCACGGTCTTGTACGTGACGCTGATGGACGTAAGATGTCCAAGTCTCTTGGGAACGGTGTAGACCCGCTTGATGTTATCGAGAAGTACGGTGCAGATGCGATGCGTTACATGATCTCGACCAGCAGTACTCCGGGACAGGATTTGCGTTTCCGATGGGAGCGGGTCGAGCAGGCTCGTAACTTCGCCAACAAAATCTGGAATGCTTCCCGCTTTGCGTTGATGAATCTGGAAGGTTTCACTTATGAAGATCGTGACATCAGCGGTGAGCTTGGAACAGCGGATTATTGGATTTTGCATCGCCTCAACGAAACTTCCCGAGATATTACGCGTCTAATCGATGCGTATGAGTTTGGGGAAACAGGGCGTGTATTGTACAACTTTATCTGGGATGATCTGTGTGACTGGTACATCGAATTCGCCAAGCTGTCATTCTACGGAGAAGATCCGGTTGCGAAAAAGAAAACACAATCGGTGCTGGCCTACGTGCTGGATCAGACCATGCGCCTGATTCATCCGTTCATGCCGTACATCTCGGAAGAGATCTGGCAACATCTGCCTCATGAGGGAGAGACCATTACACTTGCTTCCTGGCCAGTATACGACCCTGCGCTGGAGAATCCGGGAGCTGTTGCGGAGATGAACTTGCTGATGGATACCATTCGCGCTGTTCGGAACATCCGTGCCGAAGTGAATGTGCCGATGAGCAAAAAGATCGAATTAATGGTCAAAGCGAACAGTGAAGAAGCATCTAGTATTATCGAACGCAACAGTCATTACATCAAACGCTTCTGTAATACATCCGAATTCGAGAGCGGATTGGATCTGAGTTCACCAGACAAAGCCATGACAGCGATCATCACGGGAGCGGAATTGTACTTGCCGCTCGCAGGTCTGATTGATATTGAGCAGGAAGTAGCTCGTCTGGAGAAAGAACTTCAGAACCTTGAAGGTGAAGTACTCCGTGTGGAGAAAAAACTGGCGAATGAGGGATTCGTAGCGAAGGCTCCTGCTAAAGTTATCGAGGAAGAACGCGCTAAACAAGCGGATTATTCGGATAAACGGGATAAAGTCATCGCACGAATCAAAGAGCTCAAAGGTTAATATCAAAAAGGGTCGGATGGAACGCTTTTGGCGCCATCCGGCTGCTTTTTTCAATCTTCAATCAAACAGGGAACTGAAGGTGAATCAGATGACGGAATTAAACGGGACAGATAAAGCTACTCCTTTACAGACGTATGATGAGGCCGTGGATTGGATCAATGGCCTTATTCCTTTTGGTATCAGGCCTGGGCTTGAACGTATTGAAAGCCTGATGTCACAGCTTGGCAATCCGCACCAACGGCTCAAATTCATTCATGTCGCGGGAACGAACGGTAAAGGTTCGACTTGCGCTTTTTTGACGTCAGTACTGCTTCAAGCGGGATATGACGTTGGAACGTTTACATCACCTTATATCACCAAGTTTACAAACCGTTTTCAATATAACGGTGAAGACATCCCAGAAGAGACATTGTTAAAGCTGTCGAATCGTTTGCTTCCTCTCGTAAAAGAAATGGCGTCAACACCGCTCGGCTCACCGACGATGTTTGAAGTATCGACGGCACTGGCACTGCTATATTATGCGGAAGAGTGTTACCCCGATATTGTAGTATGGGAGACTGGGCTTGGGGGAAGGATGGACGTAACGAATATTGTTACTCCCGTTGTGTCCGTCATCACCAATATCGGTATGGATCATACGGATATCCTTGGAGATACCGTTGAGCAGATTGCACATGAAAAGGCGGGCATCATTAAGCCGGGTGTACCCGTTGTAACCTGTGCCGTACAACCTGAAGCCGTAAAGGTCATTCAGGAGAGAGCGAAGCGATTGCGATCAACGGTGTACTTGGCTGGGGACCAATTTTCATACCAAAGGCTTGAAAGTAGCAAGGATGGACAAACGCTTCAGTTCTCCGGTCCATTCCGTGATCTGAATATTCACATTCGTATGCAAGGTTTATATCAATGTGATAATGCTGTTGCTGCATTAATGTCTCTTGAATTACTAAGACAATATATGGCATTTATGCTGGATGAAGACGATATTAAACTTGGTTTTGAGAATGCCTTCTGGGCGGGAAGATTTGAGAAAGTCAGTGACAATCCACTGATTGTACTCGATGGAGCGCATAATCCTGAAGGGGCAGAATCGCTTGCCAAGAGCATTATCGACGGTTATCCTCAAAAAAAGTTAATTTTGATGATGGGTATGCTGGCGAATAAGCATCACGAAGCATATTTGCAGCATATACTGCCACTAGTGGATACGCTGATCCTGACCGAGCCAGATTTCCGCCGTAAAATGGCTGCAACCGAATTGTTGCAGATTGTCGAACGGGTACGCCCCGCCATTGCGAAGCAGGAACTGGATATCATCGTCGAGCCGAACTGGGCAAAGGCACTTGATCTATTGAAGTCACGGACGGAAGCGGAGGATCTGGGGGTGGTTTCCGGCACGCTTTATCTGATTGCGGACGTGCGGGCGGCCCTTTTGCATCAAACCGATTCTGAAAAAGGTTGGTGAAAGTTTTGTTAAACACATCGGAACACGTTCATTTTATAGGGATTGGCGGTTATGGCATGAGTGCCATCGCCCGGGTTATGCTGGAGATGGGATATACCGTTACCGGATCGGATGTCGCTTCACAGGAGTTGACAGAGAAGTTGGCAGCCAAAGGGGCGAAAATATATATTGGACATACCGCGGAGCATGTGAACGGGGCGGATCTTGTCGTTTACTCTACAGCAGCTCCTGCGGATAATGTGGAACGTGTAGCTGCGGAGCAGCTAAACATACCTATCCTTCATCGCGCTCAAATGCTGGCACGTCTGTTAAACGAGCGCAAAGGCGTGGCCGTTGCAGGTGCGCATGGCAAAACGACAACTTCTTCCATGATCGCACTGGTTATGGAGCAATGTGAAATAGATCCTACCTATATTATAGGTGGAGAAATCATGAATTTGGGAACCAATGCCAAAGCAGGTCAAGGCGAGTGGGTTGTCGCGGAAGCGGACGAGAGCGATGGCTCTTTTTTACAGTACCATCCTTGGCTTGGCATCGTAACGAACATTGAAGCTGACCATCTAGAGAATTATAACAGTGACTTCGAGGAACTGAAGAAAGCCTATGTACAGTTCCTCAGTCAGATTCGTCCAGAGGGCACAGCCATTGTATGCGCTGATGATGAAAATGTGCAGGCTATTTTGCCGCATCTCAAGTCTCGCATTACAACTTACGGCATCGAGCAGGTTGCTGATTACACAGCAACAGATATCGTTCTCGGGGATCGCCGTATCTCGTTCACCATGAATCATCGAGGTACAGCGATGGGAACAGTGGAGTTGTCAGTACCTGGTAAACACAACGTCTACAATGCGATGGCTACGGTTATTACCTGTCTTGAAGCAGGCATTCCGTTTGAGAAGATTACAGCAGCGATCGTGCAATTCCATGGGGCGAAACGCAGATTTCAGGTGTTGGGTGAGGCGCGTGATATGCTCATTATTGACGATTACGCTCACCACCCTACAGAAATTGAAGCTACAATCAGTGCGGCGAAAGCGACAGGTAAACGGATTATTGCTGTATTTCAGCCGCAGCGTTATACACGGACATTTTTCCTGCTGGATGCGTTCAGCCGGGCTTTTGCCGAGGCGGATGAGGTGCTGATTACCGATATCTATTCTCCTGCCGGTGAAAAGCAGATTGAAGGTGTCCACTCCGCAAGACTCGTTGAACTGATCGTGCAGAACAGCAATGCATCAGCAAGATACCTGCCGACCAAAGAGGAAGTTGTGGCTGATCTAGAGCCGCGGCTACAGCCAGGAGATCTTGTGCTTACGATGGGCGCAGGGGATATTTGGAAAGTGGGCGATATACTCGCCAAAGGTTTGAAATAATTTTGTGATTTCAAAATGATGCAAGTTGAACTTAGGGATCAACAAATTGGGGAACAATCGCTACTATTCTTGTGATTTCTCATCGGAGTATATGTTCCAAGGACCTTTGATCAACGGGTACCGTACTTAAAACGTCTGTCTTCTTCATGAAGCCAGGCGTTTTTGGCTTGGGATTCATATAAAGTCTGAAGATTTAATCATTCCGTGGAATGTTATCCTCCATCTCAACATATAGATGATATAAACGGAACAAAGGAGAGGGTACGGGTGAGCAACGCCAGAATGACGTTTCGCTTCGGAGATCAGGAGTCGGACAAGCTGGAAAAGCAGGGGATGACGGCATCCAGTACACTGGTCACAATGAACGAAAATTTGCCTAATACAGTACAGTCGTTGCCGAAGCCTGAACCAGACACAAACAACACCTCTAGTTCATCAATGGCAGTAGAGGACATGCCTATGGATTGGGGAGGGACGATTCTGGCAGATGCTTCCCGTTCACCCCATACAAACTACGCCTCAGATCGGAATATGCAGGATGATAAATATGAATTTGATTCGGAAAGAAGTCAAGATCTGGATCAGGGCCATAACTGGATGATCGAATCGGAGAACTATTCGTATAAACGAAATCGACCTCCTAAGGGATGGAAGATGATTGGCTCTGTTTCAGGGGCATTGGTAACAGGAGCTCTGTTCGGTATGGTTATTTTGTCCTTTTTTAACAAGGAGAACGTGGTGAAACCGGATGAAATGCTTCCTGTGAATCAGAGCATTTCTACTGTGTCAGGTCAGGAGGGGGAGGCCGGAACAGCAGGGCAACTTGAAATTTCATCTGCAGGCGGTACATATTATGCCCTACAATATGGAGTTTTTAGTTCTCCGGAGCGAGCGGAACAAGCGAAGCTTGAACTCACCCAAACGGGCTTGGCTGCGAGTTCGGACCCAGAAGATGGCAATCGTGTATATGCCGGCATCTCTGCGGATCGTGAGGAGGCCAAGCTCCTCAGTAGCAGACTAAAGTCTCAGGGAGTCGAATTATATGTCAAAGAGATCGTCAATCCGGCGGTGGATCCGGCGATCTTTGGTAATAAGCAGGAGGACGTTGCTCTTTTCTTCAAAAACAGCTCCGCGCTTATCGATCAGTTATCAACACTCTCGATCCAGCAATTGGGTCAGTCAGTACAAGCAGCCATTTCACCAGAGATGATGGAAGCGCTACAGACGCAGCATCAAACGTGGTTGACCGGCATAAAGAGCCTTGCGCCTGGAATGGCGGTAGACGTTCAACCGGTTGTGACCAGCATGGAGAAATCGATGAACAGTGCGATAACAGCCATTGCAGAGTATAATAAAAATCCGGACGCTGTTCACATGTGGGCGGTACAGTCAGATTTGATGGAGTATGTGCTCCAACAGAAAAAGTGGCTTGAGTCTATAAAGCAATAAAGCTCCCTCTCACATAACAGCGACTCAAAACTCCTATCCGGCAAGGAACTGGAAATAGTTCCCCCTGCCGGATTTGTGTTTGTATTGACGTACAAAACCCCGTATAATAATGTGGGTGTCAAAAAATGGCGAGGGAAGATTAACCGATGAAAAAAAACTTCGGCGTGTTATTATTGTTTCTGCTGCTTGGCTGGATGGCCGGAGCGTGGATCGCCAAGGCACTGCAGCCTGTTAAAGCTGTAGCCTTTTTAACCAAGGTCACGACGATTCGCTGGTCGCCCCAGGCTGATCTCGATATTTTCAGTTATGACCTTTCATTTCAATTTCAAATGAGCCTCCTGAGTCTGATTGGTATTATTGCGGCTGTGTGGCTGTATCGCAGACTGTAGGAGAATGACGAATGTTGACCAAAAAAATAAACTAGTGACATCTATTATTGTGATTCGGACAGGTGTTGCCGTAGTATAAGGAGCCGTTAATGTCGAATAACACAGAACAGCGCCCGATTATTCTGGCCTCCACATCGCCGCGGCGCAAGGAACTGATCGCGTCACTCCATTTAGCGTTTGAAGTTATACCAAGTTATGCCGATGAGAATACACCATCAGACTGGACCCCAGAGCAGACCGTGCAAGAACTGGCTCTTCGCAAGGCGCTAGCTGTGTATCGTGGACTGGAAGGTAGCAGTAAGGATGCCATTATCGTCGGCAGTGATACCGTTGTTGTGCTTGACAATGAGATTCTGGGCAAGCCTGTGGATGAGTCTGATGCTGAGCAGATGTTGTCACGTCTGCAAGGACGGGAACATCGTGTGTTTACGGGTGTTGCTTGTATCGATGCAGCTACCGGACATTCGGTGGTGCATTATCGTCAGACGGATGTAACGATGAAGGAACTGTCTGAAGCTACGATTCGTGCGTACGTGAAGACGGGAGAACCTTCAGACAAAGCAGGGTCATATGCTATTCAAGGCATTGGCGCTTCACTGATCGACCGCATTGAAGGATGTTATTTTAATGTGGTAGGCTTGCCACTATCTCTGCTCAGTGACATGCTGGAGGGATTTGGCGTGTACGTGTTGCCACAAACATAATCAAAACGGATGCTGTGAAAAGAGGGAACGTATGGAGTCGCCTCAATACATGATGCGCGACATCCCCCAGGAAGATCGCCCGAGAGAACGCATGATGGAATATGGGGCGGGCGCCTTGAGTCATACCGAATTGCTTGCTATATTACTTCGAACAGGAACGAGACAGGAATCCGCAATGCATATGGCACAGCGGATACTGAATCAAGCAGGTGGCATCCGTTCGTTGATGGATCTGAGCCTTGAAGAGATGACAGCTATGAAGGGCATTGGACAAGCCAAAGCGGTTCAGCTTAAAGCAGGTATTGAACTGGGCCATCGGATTGCCAAGAGTCGGCTTGCTCCATCGACATCGATCCGTACACCGCGTGATGCTGCGGATATTCTAATGGAACAACTGCGTTATTTGCAGAAAGAACATTTTGTGTGTCTTTTTTTGAATAGCAAAAATCATATCATAGCTCAGGAAACACTCTCCATGGGCAGCCTGAATGCTTCAATTGTACATCCGCGTGAAGTATTTCGTGCCGCCATCAAATGTAGCAGTGCCTCAATTGTGTGCGCACATAACCATCCCAGCGGTGATCCAACGCCTAGTCCGGAAGATATTCAGATAACCAAAAGACTGATTGAAGCCGGTGCAATCGTGGGCATTGACGTTCTGGACCACCTTGTTATTGGTGATGGAACATACGTAAGTTTGAAGGAGAAGGGCTTGGTATAATATAATGGTTGGCGTTGATGTTTTCCTATGAATGATAACGGACGTGTCCGTCAAAGATAGGTTCACTTTACTTTGCAGATTCAGATTCAAAATACTACATGCGAATATTAGCTCCACGGTTTCGTGGGAATGAAAGTTATGCTCTTGTAATGAAACAGGAGCAGCAATATGAGGCAGAAAAGGAGAATACGTCATGTTTGGTGGTTTTACGAAAGATTTGGGTATTGATTTGGGGACAGCGAATACGCTGGTTTATGTACGTGGAAAAGGAATTGTGGTGCGCGAGCCTTCGGTTGTCGCATTGCGTACGGATACAAAAAGTATCGAGGCTGTGGGTGAGTCCGCTAAAAAAATGATTGGACGTACACCTGGCAATATCCGCGCTATTCGTCCAATGAAAGATGGCGTAATTGCTGACTTCGATACTACTGCAACGATGATTAAATACTTTATTCGTCAGGCACAGAAGCAACGCTCTATGTTTCAGCGTCATCCTAACGTGATGGTATGTGTACCATCCGGAATTACGGCCGTGGAACAACGTGCAGTTGAAGATGCGACCAAACAGGCAGGAGCACGTGAGGCTTACACGATCGAAGAACCATTTGCAGCCGCTATTGGTGCAGATCTGCCCGTATGGGAACCGACAGGCAGTATGGTCGTTGATATTGGTGGCGGTACAACTGAAGTGGCAGTCATTTCTCTAGGTGGTATCGTAACCAGCCGTTCGGTGCGTGTAGCAGGTGACGAGATGGATGAATCCGTGATTCAGTACATCAAACGCCAATACAATCTGATGATCGGTGAACGTACATCCGAACAGTTGAAGATGGATATCGGTTCAGCTATGCCGCTGGAACAAGTGGAAACGATGGAAATTCGCGGACGTGATCTGGTAACAGGTCTGCCGAAGACGATTACCATTACTTCTGATGAGATTAGCGAAGCTCTGGCAGACACCGTGAATGCTATTGTTGAAGCGGTAAAAGTAACACTTGAGAAGTGCCCTCCTGAGCTTGCAGCAGACATTATGGATCGGGGAATTGTCCTGACAGGCGGCGGAGCTCTGCTTCGCAATCTGGATAAGCTGCTTGCTGGAGAGACAGGAATGCCTGTCATTGTTGCGGAGAATCCGCTGGATTGCGTAGCGATCGGCACAGGTAAAGCACTGGAAAATATTCATATGTTCAAAAGCAGAAGCAGTTCAGCAGTTCGTTCCAAGCGTTAATGGATTGCTTGCCGTCTGATCCTTGATTGGGCGGCAACACTTCAATGTAGAGTACCCGGATATCCCGGGAGAGCTATAACCCGCTTAACAGGGGAGGATCGATTGATATTCTCGCAGGGACTTCAGGTCTGATATCTCCCCGCCGGGCTGGGCTCGGAAGAGAATAATGGATGTTAGAGGGTGTTGGAACTGTTTAAACTGCTTGGCAACAAAAGACTTTTTGTTTTGCTGGTGGGCCTTGTTACATTTATCGCGCTGATGGGCTTTACGCTTAGTCCGCGAGCCAATTTATCCTGGCCGGAGAAATTCCTCAAGGATTCAGTTGGATTTGTACAATACGTATTTTACAAGCCCGCTTCTTATGTAGCGGGCTTTTTCAAAGATGTAGCGAACATGCGTGCGGTATACGAGGAAAATGAAGAGCTTCGCATCGCGATGGGACACTATACGCGTGACCGATTGAAATACAATGACTTAGAGCAAAAAAACAAGCAACTCGAGCAAGCGCTCAATTTTACAAAAGAACAACAGAATCGATACAACTATGGTTCTCGAATTGCCCAAGTAATAAGTGCCAATTCCGATCCGAACAGTAGAACGATTAACATAGACATCGGGGAGAATGCAGGCATCAAACCAGGTATGGCTGTTACATCACAAGAAGGTTTGGTTGGGGTGATCAGCCATGTCAGTTCGTATACATCAACGGTGAACTTGCTAACTTCAATGGATGCTAATGACCCAACATCGAATGCGATTGCGGCTACGGCTGTAGGCAAAGAGAAAGTGTTTGGTATGATCGAGAGTTATGATCCGAAGAGCGGTATGTTAAAGATGACCAAGATTGCAGAGGATTCCAATATCGCAAAAGGTGATGAAATTATCTCATCTGGTATCATCAACAATTTTCCAAAGTACATGCGTATTGGAGAAGTGAAAAGCGTCGAGAAGAGCGAATACGGTTTAACACAGACGGCTACAATTAAACCCTATGCCAACTTCCTCGATTGGAAAGAACTGATTGTGATCATTCCGCCTGAGGTTAAACAATAATGGTTACGCGCAAACAGGTTCTGTTTCTGTTACTGTTCATTCTGTTCATTGCTGAAGATACGATTCTGCCGCAGATCATTCCTTCGGCTTGGCAAATGCGTATATCAGCCAACCTGGTTTATATCGTTATTTTGTTTTTTGCTGTGTATTATCACAGGCATACAGCCCTTGTGCTCGGCATATTATTTGGACTCTTGCATGATGTTGTCTTCTACGGGGAGATGATTGGCCCTTACGGATTCTCCATGGGATTATCTGCTTATATGATGGGACTTATATTTCAAGCACCGCGTGCACCAATGCCCATCATGGTTTCAGTTGTCCTGCTTGGAAGTTTGCTGAATGATACGATGTTATTTTTCTTATACAAGCTCTTCCAGCTCAATCATGTGACCTTTGACTGGGCACTGATTGAATACATGATCCCTAATCTGTTTGTTCACTTTGTGTTTACCCTGATCATTTATGTGCCTCTGCGCAAACAGCTGGAGAAGATCGGCACACCTAAAAGTAAAGCAGATGAAGCTTCCTGATGACATTTATGGAGCGAGAAGCAGGAACTTGGGAACCGGGGCACGAAATGTAATGAGATGGGAGGGACAGGCTTATGACGGTAAAATCGAATCACGTAACGATTAAAGGCATCCGAGACGGCTTGGTTTTCCTGTTGGACGATCAATGTGAATTCGAGGAATTGCTCTATGAGCTCCGCTATAAGCTGGAACACAGCCATCAAAACATTTTGACCGGACCAATTGTTCATGTGGATATCAAGCTTGGAGCGCGAGAAATTACGGAAGATCAGAAAGAAGAGATTCTGGATATATTGAAGCAAAAAGGGAATCTACTGATCCGATCCTTTGACTCGCCTGCACTTGTACAGGAGGTCAAAGGTCCCCCGCCGATTGTGACGATGTGCGGCATGGTACGATCAGGTCAGGTGCTTCATCATGAGGGGAATCTCCTGTTTCTCGGAGATATCAATCCAGGGGGCACGGTGACGTGTACTGGGGATATATATGTTTTGGGTTCACTCAGAGGTATGGCTCATGCCGGAATCAGCGGGGACGAAGAGGCTATTATCGCAGCATCGGTATTTGCGCCAACACAGTTGCGTATTGCCGATGTAATCAGTCGTCCTCCGGATGAATGGGAGAGTCATGAAACCGGAATGGAATTTGCTTATTTGCAGGACAATCAGATGCAGATCGACAAGATGAGCAATATCGTTCGGTTGCGCCGAGATTTTAATGTGTTTAAAGGAGTGTAGCTCATGGGAGAGGCGATCGTGATCACTTCGGGTAAAGGCGGTGTGGGTAAGACGACCACCTCGGCAAACATCGGGACAGCCCTGGCGCTGCTTGGCAAAAAGGTTTGTTTGGTCGATACCGATATCGGCCTTCGTAATCTGGATGTAGTGATGGGACTCGAGAACCGCATTATTTACGATCTGTGCGATGTTGCGGACGGCCGTTGCCGTTTGAATCAGGCTTTGGTAAAAGACAAGCGTTTCGAAGAATTATACATGTTGCCTGCAGCGCAGACGAGAGACAAAAACTCTGTATCGCCAGAACAGGTGAAAGATATCATCCTGGAACTCAAAAAAGATTTTGAATACGTCATTATTGACTGCCCGGCAGGGATTGAGCAGGGATTCAAAAATGCGGTAGCAGGAGCAGATCAGGCCATCGTGGTCACTACACCGGAAAATGCAGCAGTGCGTGATGCGGACCGTGTCATCGGCTTGCTGGAGAGTTCACACATTCAGTCTCCTAAGCTGGTAGTGAACCGGATTCGCAACAATATGGTGAAGTCAGGTGACATGCTTGATATCGATGGTATTTTACAAGTACTTAACATCGACCTGATTGGCATCGTGCCAGATGATGAACTTGTCATCAAGGCTGCCAATTCTGGCGAACCTACAGTGATGAACCCAGATTCACTTGCAGCCATTGCTTATCGCAATATTGCAAGACGAATTTTGGGAGATACCGTGCCATTAATGCAGATGGAGCAGAAGAAGGGCGCATTTTCCCGTTTCAAGAAATTTTTCGGGATGGGTTAAAGGGTATGTAGAGCGTGAAATAAATTTCGTTAAATTGAACTTCAAGTAACAGCCGGGGCAGCGTGTCCGGCTGTTTTTTTTGTGTATGCCTCGTTTACTCACTGCTCACAGGCATTGCTTTGCTTTATTACGTGTAATTACGTGGTCAGCTATTTGGTAAACTGCCGTAGTGACACTCCCACACACAACATTCGTAATTTAAAGCTAAAGCTTATTTTCGGTTCAGTTAGTATGGAGGCTTGTTCATATTCTTTGCTGTTGATTCATAGGATGTAGTAAACAAGCCTCGGCGGGAGGACATGGCATGAATACAAAACGGAGAATCAAACAGAGACGAGAAGAGCGGATACGGCGGCTTATGGATGGGGCAGTGCATGAAGTGTTGCAAGAACAAAAGCCGGTTTTTCGATGGGATCGTGTAAGAGAAGGAGATCAGGGCAGTGAAAGAGAGAGAAATGCAGACATAAGCATAGACGGAAGTAAAGATCAAGGTAGAAATAGCGAGTATGATGAAACGAACCGGCAGAAGCCGTTTGTTTTTGTAGAGGAACCAGCGGAAAGAGACCCGGAATGGTTGTGGAAGAAGGAAAATGGACATTTCGGCCCTACAGGGCGTTCTGGTTTTAATTTGATTCGATCGTTCCTACGGCGTACGGTAGTCAGTGCAGTACTATTTGCAGGCGTGTGGGGACTGTTTCAATTAAATGCATCATGGACGATAGCACCTAAAACCGTTATTGCTGATGTACTTCATAACGATATGGATTTTGCTGCGGCTACGGCATGGTATGAACGGAATTTCGGTGGGACACCTTCTTTCCTGCCGGTACTTGGACATACCACTGATGTAGTAAACGGCTCAGGAATCCGGCAGCTTCTCGGTAAACCAATTTCAGGTACGGTCGTTCAGCCATTTGCTTTAAGTATGAAGGGAATTGAGATTGTTCCAGATGCCGCTACTACAGGAGGGCTCGTGCAAGTCGTCAGCTCAGGTGCTGGGCGTGTGCTTGAGGTTCTGGGGGATGCAACCAGCGGGTATACCGTCGTTATCCAGCACGCTGGTAAGGTGACCGCCATATACGGCCGGATGAACGAGAGTGACGTTCAGGTGAATGATTGGGTCGAAGCGGGGAATGTGGTGGGACGCTTAAAGGGTGGAAGCACGGATCAGCCTGCTACGCTTTATTTTGCGATAAAAGAAGGAGAAGAGTACGTAGACCCTGCGGAAGTCGTTGCCCTTGATTAGGTTGTGGGGAGTGCGAATCTCGCTTCACCCGTTTTTTGTCATCATCATGATGACCTCCCTACTAACTGGACATTTTATCGAACTGATCACGCTGTTTGCCATCGTATTTATTCATGAATGCGGACATGCTGCCGCGGCGGCCCTTCTGGGCTGCCGTGTATTGTCTATACAGATGCTTCCCTTTGGGGGAGTGGCTGTTATTGAAGATGGAGGCAAACTGACGGCTTACCGCGAGATTGTCATTGCCTTGGCTGGACCGTTGCAGAACATTCTGATGGTTGGCATAGTACTGCTTCTAAGCCGATTTCAGTTGGGGGACCCACTGTTTCTGGATTATATCATCCAAGCCAACCTGCTCATTGCTTTGTTTAATCTGTTGCCAGTACTGCCTTTGGACGGGGGAAAGATCGTTCAGGCGATTGTCAGCCTGTGGGCTCCTTACTATACTACACTCATGTGGACTTATCGCATCAGTATCCTGTGTAGCGCAGGGGTTATTTTGGTTGCGATTAGCCGGTGGCTTTCTGGCGATTACGGGCTACCGTTGAACCTTTTATTAATAGGCCTTTTTTTGTTTTACTCCAATTTTACCGATTATCGGAACGTGCCTTATCGTTTTATCCGTTTTCTGATGAACCGGGAAGCTGTTTTTGTCCGGTATGCAGCTACAGGTGGCTTGGCCCAACCGATAATCTCGTTCCCAGCGAAACCTTTGGACACTATTTTGCGTCTATTAAAAAGGGAACAGTACCATATGGTATACGTGATGAATAAGCAGGGACGTATCCTGGCGGTTTTGCCTGAACAGAGAGTGATTGGCTCGTACTTTCAACAAAATACCGACAAATTGTGAAGCCTACTGATGAACCTGCTCTCAAACGGGGTAATACATTTATGATCGTTATTGCCTATAATATGAAATGGATGTGGATAAATTGAAGGGTCTTCTAGAGGTGAAGCCATGAAACAAATGATTGTACATAATGAACATAACCTCATGCAAATGGCGCTTCTGGAAGAAGGCAAAGCTGTGGAGTTCACGGCAGAGCGTACACGCGAGCGCGGGTTGCTAGGTTCCTTTTTCAAGGGACGGGTAGTGAATGTGTTACCGGGTATGCAGGCTGCCTTTGTGGATATTGGTCAGAGAAAGAATGCGTTTCTGTATGTGGATGATGTGCTCCACCCCCATCTGGAGAAGCAACCTAAAATAAAACCTTCCATCTCGGAGTTGCTGCGTCCGGGTCAGGAATTAATTGTACAGGTTCTGAAGGAACCGGTAGGAAGCAAAGGAGCCCGGGTGACGACTCATTATTCACTTCCGGGCCGCTGGCTTGTCTACATGCCTGTAGCGGGTTATGTGGCTGTTTCCAAAAAGATTGCCCGGGAGGGGGATCGTTCCCGCCTCAAAGGGATGGGAGAGCGGTTGCTTCGGGACGAAGAAGGGCTGATTATTCGTACCGTATCTGCGGAAGAAGCCAATGAGGCCATTCAGACTGATTTGGAGGCATTACGAGCTCAGTGGCTTCTGATTCGAGAAAAAGCAGACAGTTTGCCTTCTCCAAGCTTGTTGCACCAAGACCAAAGCATGATTCAGCGAGTGATTAGAGATGTGTATACTCCTGGTAGTGACGAGGTGATCACGGATAGTGAAGGACAGGCTCGCGTAATACGGACGTTGCTTGAAGAGATCTGTCCAGGGCATGAGCCACGAGTTCAGGTGTATTCCGGAACGGAATCTATCTTTGATGCTTACGGTGTACAGGAACAGCTGAACAAAGATTTTGCCCGCAAAGTTTGGCTACCTGGAGGTGGGTATATCGTTATTGATCATACCGAAGCGCTGACCGTGATTGATGTGAATACAGGCAAGTATACCGGAGCAGGTGGAGATAGTCTGGAAGAGACGGTAACCGAAACCAACATGCAGGCTGCAGTGGAGATTGCCCGGTTAATGCGACTACGGGACATTGGCGGCATGATTATCGTTGACTTCATCGATATGGAAGAGGCATCGAATCGGCATGATGTAGCGTCTGTGCTGGAGCAGGAGCTACGTAAGGATCGGACCAAAGCTTTTGTAATGGGATGGACGAAACTCGGGTTGCTTGAACTGACTCGGAAAAAAGTAAGAGAAGAGAGTACCTTGCCCTACGTGGAAGCTTGTTCTTCCTGTCATGGCACCGGGAAAAGATATATTTCACCTTTGCATTGATTTTTAATATACTGCGTGGTATAATCATCAAGTATGTGTTTAAGCCTATTGGTCTTGCACATGCTGTAACCGCACTGACCAGGTTTAAGAACAGTTCCGCAAGGTACTGTCACCTGAGAACGGGCGAGTCTGAGACATGAGGAGGTGCAAGGCAAATGTACGCAATTATTGAAACAGGCGGCAAACAGTACAAAGTCCAAGAGGGCGATGTTCTGTTCATCGAGAAAT
>Ga0105244_10001847_pt1 | contig 16514 bp, 12 predicted proteins | sample KBSM44metaG_FD_80423 | JGI IMG/M metagenome (GOLD analysis project Ga0105244, IMG submission 80423) | Miscanthus rhizosphere microbial communities from Kellogg Biological Station, Michigan, USA - KBS M4-4 metaG | ecosystem: Host-associated > Plants > Roots > Rhizosphere > Soil | place... | reverse complement strand
TCTTCGGGCTGGTGGATGTTAAGAGTTTTGTTGGTGGTCATGCCTCAAGCCTGCGCACCGGCGAAGACAAGGAACAGGCACAAACCCAGCTATGTGGAAAAGCCGTCAGGGTGCGGAGGCGGCGCTCGCCTTCTACTCGCCCGCCGCTCTAGTCCCCGCCGCCTTGGAGCGTGCCTCGCGCCGGCGCTCCAGGCGCTCACGCCGCTGCCTTGCGAGCGCGGTTGCCAACGGAGGGACGTGGATGCCCTGGCTTGCCATTTGGCGCCGGACTTTCCGCCGGGTTACCAGAATCAGGACGGTTCCGATCGCGAGCAGCAGGAACTGGACACTGAGGGCAATCCGGAACGGTGCGAGGCCGTACAACTCTCCGCCGGAGAATCCGCTGGCGTTCAGGAGGTCGAGCACCAGGCCAATGAGGTAGATGGCAATGAGGGCGGCGATGAAGCCGCCAACGTTGACGATTCCTGTTGCCGTGCCGATCCGGTGTGAAGGATTGAACGTCCGGGCGAAGTCAAAGCCGATCATGGAGCCCGGGCCACCGATGGCAAGCACCACGACCAAGAGAACCAGAAGCCAGAGTGGAGCCCGCTCAGGAAGAAGGAGCACGGCCGCCCACGCCATGGCCGTGGCGGTGGTGATCAAAAGGACCATTGCCGATCTGCGCATGGGGTGCCTGGAGACGAACCGTCCTAGTCCTGGTCCGGCAACGATGGCCGTTGCCACGAAGAGCGCCATCAGGGCGGACACCGTTCCGGCGTCCAGTCCCTGGGCTGAGAGCAGGAACGGGTATCCCCATGTCATCGCAAAGAGGTTGCCGCTGAACTGTACGGTGAAGTGGCTCCACAGGCCCAGCCTGGTCCCGGGCTGTTTCCAGGCGCTGGACAGGGAAACGCCCGTGGCCCGCAGGCCTTGGGCCGAAGCCTTGGCGGGGTGGCCTGGAGGGGCGTCCCGCAACAGGCAAAGGACCAGGACAACTGCCAGCACCGACATCGCAGCCAGTGTCAGGAACGCTGGCGTCCATCCGGCAGAATGCAGCAACAACGCGAACGGGACCACACTGAACAGCTGGCCCAGCTGGCCGCACATGCCAGTCAACTGGGTCACCAGGGGAACCCTTGCCGGGGCGAACCACAGGGGAACAAGGCGGATTACCGAGATGAACGTCATGGCATCGCCCGCCCCTACGAGAACGCGGCCCAGGACACCGCCGGGAATGCTCTCAGCGAAAGCAAGCTGGAGTTGTCCGGCGGCCATGAGGACAGCACCGCCGGCCACCATGACCCGCGACCCGAACCGGTCCACCAGTACGCCCACCGGAATCTGCAGCCCTGCATAGACCAACAACTGAAGGACGGTGAAGAAGGAGATGGCTGAGGCGCTGGCGTGGAACCGTTCAGTTGCCTCCAAACCTGCCACGCCGAAGGAAGTCCGCTGCGCTACAGCCACGAGGTAGGCGAAGATGCCTATGGTCCAAATAAGCCAGGCGCGGGGAGAAGTCACACCTCAATTATGCCGGTCAACGGATAAAGCTGATTTATTGAGGCGTGTCTTTACGTGCCAGGTACGCTTCCACAGCTGCTCCGATGTCCTCGGCGTTGGGCAGTTCGTCGTTCTCGTCGGCAAGCAGGGAGCGGCGGACGATTCCCTCGGATTTCTCGTCGTAGCGGGTCTCCAGGTTCGCCACCACCGCCTGCACTTCTTCGGAAGCTGCGATCTGCTCAGCGATCTGCCGGCCAACCTCCCGCCCGGCTTCGCGCAGGCGGTCAGTGGGGAGCATCAGGGACGTCGCCGCCCCGAGGTATTCCAAGCCCGCCACTGCCGCGGGAGGGTACTCGGCCTCGGACAAGTAGTGCGGCACGTGGATGACGTAACCGGCGACGCTGCGTTCGGCCTCGGTGAGCCGAAGCTCAAGGATGTGGCCAATGGCTGCCGGCACCTCCACGGTGGGCTTCCAGCTGGAGATTCCTTCGATGAGCTCGGGCCTGTTGCCGTGCACCGTCACACCCACTGGCCGCGTGTGCGGCACAGGCATGGGGATTGAGTGGATCCACGTGACGAGGTTGACGTCCAGTTTCTCCACGATTCCGACCACGGCGCGCGCAAACCGCTCCCATTGCAGATCAGGTTCAAAACCGGCCAGCAGGAGGAAAGGCTGTCCCAGCCCATCCGTCAGCTTGTACAGGCCGAGCTTGGGCGCCTGGTAATCCTGCAGATGGTCCTCCACAAAGCTGATGTGGGGTCGGCGCGAGCGGTAGTCGATGAGCTGGTCGGCGTCGAACATGGCCACGACCTCGGCATCGAGCTCGTCCAACAGTTCCGCATTGATTTGCCGGACTACATGACCGGCATCGGCAAACCCCGTGAAGCCCATGACCATGTCCAGACCGCGCAATTCGGGGCTGTGGAAGGTCTCGATGTTGCTCGCGTAGAGCGCTTCAGGGTCCAGGAGGGTGCCGGATATCCGTTCAAACACGGCGTATTCCTTTCACGGGGCAAGTTCGGTTCTGTGGTTCGGGATGGTCTGTATGGTTACAACGCTGCACGCGGAGCTGGCATTCCTGCTCCCGATGTGCGGCAGCTCTCATTTAATTGCTGTCAGCGGTCGCTGAGAGACTACGATCGAAACGGGCCGACGTCCTCCAGTGACGCCCGGCCTGAAGACCAAGGCCGCCGTCGCACGTGGACGTCGGGCGCGTACCGGGGCAGGCCGCCTAACATGCGGCCCCGCCATGCAATGCAGAGAGAAGTGAGGACACATCCTCGTGGTCAAGACTACTGACATCATCCTGGGCATCATTGCCAAGGACCTGAAAAAGTCCCCCAGCGACGCACTCGTGATCGGAGTTGCACAAGGCACGGATGGGCCGGTGCTGCTTCCCAATCCGCTCAGTGCCAAGTCTGCCGAGTCTGTGGCAGGCTCCCTGAAGCTCCTGGGGATCAGCGGCGCGGCCGACCAGGTGCACCGCCTTCCCGGACTGCCCGAAACGGGCGCCGGAATTCTGGTCTTGGCGGGCGTGGGCAAACTTGCCAACGGCGGCAACCTCAGCGAAGAGGCTTTGCGCCGGGCCGCAGGATCGGCAGTGCGCCAGCTTGCAGGGCTGCCGTCGGTGACACTGGCTTTCCCGACGCCGGCACTCACGGATGTGGCAGCGGTCGCCGAAGGTGCCGCTTTGGGCGCCTATTCCTACACTGAGCACCGCTCCTCCACCGATGGCCTGAAGGCGCCGGCGGCCAAGGCACTGATCTTCTCTGACGTGGATGCAAAGACGGCCCAGCCTGCGCTCGATCGGGCAGTTGTCCTGGCAAGGGCAGTCAACGCCACCCGCACCTTGGTGAACCAACCGCCCAGCCACCTCTACCCTGAGTCGTTTGCCGAGTCCGCCAAGGAACTCGCCAAGGGCCTTCCGGTCAAGGTAACCGTCTGGGATGAGAAGCGCCTGGAGAAGGAGGGCTTTGGCGGCATCCTCGGCGTCGGCAAGGGCTCCACCCGCCAGCCGCGCCTGGTCAAGGTGGAATACGCTCCCGCCAAGGCCACCCGGAAGATTGCCCTCGTCGGAAAGGGCATCACCTTTGACACCGGTGGCATCTCCATCAAGCCCGCCCTCGGCATGGGCGACATGAAGAGCGACATGGCGGGCGCCGCCGTCGTCCTTAATACTGTCCTGGCGCTGGCTTCGCTGGGTCTGCCCATCAAGGCAACCGCCTGGCTCTGCATCGCAGAGAATATGCCGTCCGGTGCCGCAGCGCGGCCCGCCGATGTCTTCACCATCCACGGCGGCAAGACCGTGGAAGTACTGAACACCGACGCCGAGGGTCGCCTTGTGATGGCCGACGGACTCGTCGCCGCCAGCCTGGAGAAGCCGGATGTGATCATTGACGTCGCCACCCTGACGGGCGCGCAGCTGATCGCCCTGGGCCTGCGCACCGCTGGTGTGATGGGTTCGGATTCCGTCACGGCTGCACTCAAGTCCGCCGCCGACCGCGCAGGCGAACTGGTGTGGCCGATGCCGCTGCCGGAAGAACTCCGCCCAAGCCTGGACTCCCAGGTGGCAGACATCGCCAACATTGGTGAGCGCAACGGTGGCATGATGACCGCCGCGGTGTTCCTGCGCGAATTCGTGGGCAAGGACGATTCCGGCGAGCAGATCCCGTGGGCCCACGTGGACATTGCCGGCCCCTCCTTCAACAACGGCAGCCCCTACGGCTACACACCCAAGCAGGGCACCGGATGCACCGTCCGCACCCTGGTTGCCTACGCCGAGGACCTTTTGGCGGTTTCCGCCTAGCGGCACACTCCCCGCTTCCTCCGGGGTTGCGTGGTCCGGGCGATGACCCGGCAAGGGCCACGCAACCCCGGAATTATGCGGCGTGTAGCGCTGTGTCACAAGTGAACGTGAGTCTCGACACAAGCGCTCCACAAACACCCGCAGAGGGTGGAGCATGGGTAGGTGGTTCGCTAAGGTGAACTCGATAGTCACAAATGCAAGAGAACTTAGGTGCTGGCATAATCACGGCAGAACAAGTTCCAAAGACCAGATGGCACGCAGTCCCGTGTCATCATTCACGCGAGGGAGCGTTTTAGTGGCCGATCAGGCAACTGCGCAAGAATTCGACATCCTGGTACTCGGTGGCGGCAGCGGCGGCTACGCCACTGCCCTGCGGGCCGTGCAGCTTGGGTTCACCGTTGGCCTTGTGGAAAAGGCAAAGCTCGGCGGAACCTGCCTGCACAATGGTTGCATCCCCACCAAGGCCCTCCTGCACTCGGCCGAACTGGCTGACCATGCACGCGATTCCGCCAAGTACGGCGTGAACGTCACGCTCGACAGCATCGACATGTCGGCCGTGAACGCCTACAAGGACGGCATCATCGCCGGCAAGTTCAAGGGCCTCCAGGGACTCATCAAGTCCAAGGGCATCACCGTTATCGAGGGTGAAGGCAAGCTCCAGGGCAACAACACCGTCGTAGTGAACGGCACGGCTTACACGGGCAAGAACATTGTCCTGGCCACCGGTTCCTACTCGCGGTCGCTCCCGGGCCTTGAAATCGGCGGCAAGGTCATCACCTCCGACCAGGCCCTCACCATGGACTACATCCCCAAGAGCGCCATCGTCCTCGGCGGCGGCGTCATCGGCGTCGAATTCGCTTCCGTGTGGAAGTCCTTCGGCGTGGACGTCACCATCATCGAAGGCCTCCCCTCCTTGGTCCCCAACGAGGACGCCTCGATCGTGAAGAACCTCGAGCGTGCGTTCAAGAAGCGCGGCATCAAGTTCACCACGGGCATCTTCTTCCAGGGCGTCGAGCAGAACGACGACGGCGTCAAGGTCACCTTGGTTGATGGCCAGACCTTCGAAGCAGACCTCCTGCTCGTTGCAGTAGGCCGCGGTCCCGTGACCGCCAACCTGGGCTACGAAGAAGCCGGCATCACCATCGACCGTGGCTTCGTCATCACCAACGAGCGCCTCCATACCGGTGTCGGCAACATCTACGCCGTGGGCGACATCGTCCCGGGAGTCCAGCTCGCACACCGTGGCTACCAGCAGGGCATCTTCGTTGCCGAGGAGATCGCCGGCTTGAACCCGGCCATCGTCGAAGACATCAACATCCCCAAGGTCACGTACTGCGAACCTGAAATCGCCACGGTCGGTTACACCGAAAAGGCCGCCAAGGAGAAATTCGGCGACGACCAGGTGCAGACCCAGGAATACAACCTTGCCGGAAACGGCAAGAGCTCCATCCTCGGCACTGGCGGCATCGTCAAGCTTGTCCGCCAGAAGGATGGCCCCGTAGTTGGTATCCACATGATTGGTTCACGTATGGGTGAACAGATCGGTGAAGCCCAGCTGATCGTGAACTGGGAAGCCTACCCGGAGGACGTGGCCCAGCTGGTCCACGCCCACCCGACCCAGAACGAAGCTTTGGGCGAAGCCCACCTCGCCCTCGCGGGCAAGCCGCTCCACGGCTAAGTCTTTACCCAAGACAAACGGGTCGGGTGCATGCGGCGGAATCTGCCGGATGCACCCGGCCCGGACCAGCAGAATTCATCCGCACAAAGATCAATAAGGAGAACGGGGACGACATGTCTGAATCCGTTAACTTGCCCGCCCTCGGTGAGAGTGTCACCGAAGGAACCGTCACCCGCTGGCTCAAGCAGGTTGGTGACCGGGTGGAGATCGACGAGCCGCTGCTCGAGGTTTCAACCGACAAAGTAGACACCGAAATCCCTTCTCCGATCTCAGGCGTCATCGAAGAAATCCTCGTCGCTGAAGACGAGACGGCTGAAGTTGGCGCACCCTTGGTCCGCATCGGCGATGGCTCCGGCTCAGCTGCAGAGGCCGCACCTGCGGCACCGGCTGAGGAAGCACCTGCCGCTCCCGCGGAAGAGGCCGCACCGGCCGCCGCAGAAGCTCCCGCCGCAGAAGAAGCTCCGGCTGCGGAAGCACCCGCCGCTTCGTCCGGCGAAGGCCACGAAGTCACCCTCCCTGCGTTGGGCGAGAGCGTCACCGAAGGCACCGTCACCCGGTGGCTCAAGGCCGTCGGTGACACCGTTGAGGTCGACGAGCCCCTTCTTGAGGTATCCACCGACAAGGTCGACACGGAGATCCCCTCCCCCGTTGCCGGTACCCTCCAGGAGATCCGCGTCAACGAGGACGAGACTGCTGAAGTCGGTTCCGTCCTGGCAATCATCGGCTCGGGCGCAGCCGCCCCGGCCGCCGCTCCGGCTCCGGCCGCCCCTGCTGCCGCTCCGGCTCCGGCCGCCCCTGCAGAAGCACCGGCAGCACCTGCCCCCGCTGCAGCAGCCCCGGCTCCCGCAGCCGCCCCGGCTCCCGCAGCCGCTCCGGCCGCCGCACCTGCTGCTCCTGCCGCCGAATCGGCTGGCTCCTCCGAATCCGGCTACGTCACTCCGTTGGTTCGCAAGCTTGCCAACCAGCACGGCGTTGACATTGCATCTGTCTCCGGCACCGGTGTTGGTGGACGTATCCGCAAGCAGGATGTGCTTGCCGCCGCGGAAGCCAAGCAGGCTGCCGCTGCACCGGCTGCCCCCGCTCCTGCCGCTGCGCCCGCAGCCAAGGCTGCTGCACCGGTCGTTGCGTCGTCGCTGCGCGGCACCACGGAGAAGGCTCCCCGCATCCGTCAGGTCATCGCCCGCCGCATGCGCGAGTCTCTTGAGGTCTCCACCCAGCTGACCCAGGTGCACGAGGTCGACATGACCAAGATCGCCAAGCTCCGCCTCAAGGCCAAGAACTCGTTCCAGGCCCAGAACGGCGTCAAGCTGACGTTCCTGCCGTTCATCGCCAAGGCTGTGGCCGAGGCACTGAAGCAGCACCCCAAGCTGAACGCTGCTTACGACGAGTCCAAGCAGGAAATCACCTACCACAACGCCGAACACCTGGCGATCGCCGTCGACACTGACAAGGGCCTTCTGGTTCCCGTCATCTCCGACGCCGGCAACCTGAACCTCGCTGGCCTTGCCGGGAAGATCGCTGATGTTGCAGGCCGCACCCGCGACGGCAAGATCGGCCCGGACGAGCTGTCCGGCGGTACGTTCAGCATCACCAACATCGGTTCTGTCGGCGCCCTGTTCGACACCCCGATCATCAACCAGCCGCAGGTAGGTATCCTCGGCACCGGTGCCATCGTCAAGCGCGCTGTTGTGGTTGCTGACGAAAACGGTGACGACTCGATCGCCATCCGCTCCATGATGTACCTGTCGCTGACGTACGACCACCGCCTGGTGGACGGCGCCGACGCCGGCCGGTTCCTTCAGACCCTCAAGGCACGCCTTGAAGAGGGCGCGTTCGAAGCAGACCTCGGTCTCTAAGTAGTTCCGTCTGCAGGTACTCCCGCAGATCCGGAAGGGGCAGGTTGCCGGGGAAACCCGGGGACCTGCCCCTTCCGCTTTTAACACCAGCGCGTGGCTTTGCTACAGGACGTAGAACCGACTGGATAAGCTAGGGCCATGAGTATTCTCTTCAACATTCTGGTGTTCTTGCACATCGTCGGCGCAGCCATGATCGTGGGCTACTGGATCGCCACCCTCAGGGAGCCAACCGTCCACCCGCGCCAGCGCGATGGTGCGTTCCTTCAGCTCCTGACCGGCATCGCCATGATGGGTGTGATCCCCTTCTTGCCGGACGCCGATCCCAACTACTTCAAGCTCGGCGTCAAGTTCGCCATTGCCGTGGCCGTGGCCGTGCTGGCGGTCATCGGCTCGCGCAAGGTCAAGAACGGTGAAGCTGTGTCTACCGGATTGGCTCACGGTGTGGGCGGGCTTGCCTTGGTGAACATAGCAATCGCCACTCTCTGGAACTAGCTCCCACGCCTGCATCCTGATGCAAGAGGCCGCCCCACCGTGCGCACAGCCCGGTGGGACGGCCTCCGCCGTTAAGTACGCTGCTACTCCTGGGCGATACAGAACTCGTTTCCCTCAGGATCATGCATGACGTCCCAGTGGAAATCCGCTACGTCGTGCCCCTCAATGAAGGTAGCGCCCAGGGACTCCGCCTTTCGCCGCAAGGCAGCGGCATCGGCGTCGTGAAGGTCCAGGTGAAGCCGGCGCCGTCCTTCGGTAGGTTCGTTGACCTGCTGGAACGCCAGTTGGGGAAGTCCCGGTTCGGCTGGACGCAGCCAGATAAAACCTTCGTGCTCCGCTGCAACGGGCATGTCCAGCAGTTCAGACCAGAAAGCGGAGAGCCGGGCCGCATCCACGGCATTGACCATGATCGACGCGATTCTTGGGCCTCGGCGTTGCACGCCGGTTACGTGTTCTTTTGTATCCATGGCGCCAGTTTAGGGGGTCACAATCCACCGACAGCGGAATGACCGTGCAGTCCTTGGACCGAATCCCTAGGATTGAAAGCGGTGGCACGCGGCGGAGGCCGGGTGCCGGAATACAACGACCCAAGGAGTGGACATGGCAGCAACACGCACCGCACACACGGTATGGAACGGCAACCTCATTGAGGGCGCTGGAAACACCACGCTGGACAGCTCCGGCCTGGGTACGTTCGATGTCACCTGGAAGGCCCGCACGGAGCAGTCCGGCGGCAAGACCAGCCCGGAAGAACTGATCGCTGCAGCCCACTCCGCGTGCTTCTCCATGGCCTTCAGCCACGCCTTGGCCGGTGAAGGATTCACCGCCGAGGAAGTCAACACCAAGGCCGACGTGACCTTCGTTCCGGGCACCGGCATCACCGGCAGCCACCTGACGATGACCGCCAAGGTTCCGGGTCTTTCCCAAGAGGATTTCCGCCGTATCTCCGAGGACGCGAAGACGGGTTGCCCCGTTTCGGGCGCGCTGGCCAGCATCGAAATCACCTTGGACGCAACACTCGCCGAGTAGCCACAGCAAGCGCGCATTGCAGAGGGGCCAGAACCCCCGCGCTTGATGCAAAAGAACCCCGTCACCAGCTGGTGACGGGGTTCTTTGTGCTTACCGGGCTCTCTACTTCCGGGCCTGTGGCCGTGAAGGCAACGGCTCCGGCCGCAGCTTCCGGTAGCCTTCGCGCAGCGGGGGCCGGTCGGTAGGCAGCTCCTGGATCATTTCCTTGAGTGCACCGATACCGTACTCGAGCTGGGGATCCGTGCCGGCTGCGTACGCGTGCGGCGGGAAAAGTACTTCGATGTCAGGCTCAACGCCCCGGTTCTCAACGTCCCAGCCGATTCCGCCGCTGAACCAGGTGGCGTAGCGGGGCTGCGTGACGCCCGTACCGTCGGCCAGCGAGAAGCGGTTGTCGATTCCCACCACGCCACCCCAGGTCCGGGTCCCGATGACAGGCCCGATGCCCCTGAGTTTTGAGACCTGCGTGATGATGTCGCCATCGGAACCGGCAAATTCGTCGGTCAGGATGATGACAGGTCCTCGGGGTGCGTGGTCCGGGTAGGTCCGGGGCTTTTCGCCGCGCGGCATGCTCCAGCCGGTCACCTTGCGTCCAATCAGCTCGGCGACCAGTTGCGAGGTGTGTCCACCGCGGTTGCGGCGAACGTCCACTATCAGTCCGTCGAGTGCCGTTTCGGTATCCAGGTCACGGTGGAGCTGGGCCCAGCCGTTGGCCATCATGTCGGGGACGTGGAGGTAACCGAACTTGCCATTGGAAGCTTCACGGACGGTCCTGCGGTTCGCACGCACCCAGTCCTGGTAGCGGAGCCGTTCCTCATCACGGATGGGAACCACTGCCACACGTCGCTGCGCGCCAGCGGAACCGCCGTGTCCGTCACCGTTCAGAAGCGTCAGCTCCACAGTCCGTCCTGCTGCGCCCACCAGCTGCATCGCCGGCGTCAAGGCTGCCGAAAGCCCGACGCCGTCAACAGCCAGGAGCACGTCGCCCACCTTCGCGTCCACACCGGGTCGCGTTAAGGGCGAGGTAGCCAACGGATCCGATGATTCCCCTGCGAGGATCCGGGTGATTTCCCAACCCTTGCTACTGAGCTGCAGCTCGGCACCCAGCCGCCCCTGGCCATTCCGCCCCGGTTCGTTGACGGCTGCCGGACGCACGTAGGCGTGCGAGGTTCCCAACTCGCCGTGGAGCTCCCACAGCAGGTCAACGAGGTCGTCATGGGAGCCGAGGCGGTCCACGATCGGCCGGTACCTCTTGTAGACGGAGTCCCAGTCCTGGCCTGCCATGTCCGCGGTCCAGAAGAAGTCGCGCTGCAACCTCCAGGCTTCATCGAATGCCTGTCCCCAGGCCGCGACCGGGTCGAGGGTCACGCGGATCCTGTTGAGCTCCACTTTCACGTGTTCTGCCGAATCCTCCTCCACCTTGCTATCGGCGGGCACCGAGGTGACGCTCTTGTCCAGGATGTAAACCACCCGACGCAGGTCACCGGATAGCCGGTAGCTGTCCACTGCAGGAACGATGGTGGTGGACTTGCGCTTGGCGAGGTCATAACGCACCAAGGATGGCGCAGACTTCTTATCCTGGGGCGTGCCTTTGCCCTCGCCGGTAACGCCTGAAAGTTCAGTGTCCAACCACAGCAGTGCGCCCTCGCCAACGGCGAGGTGGGAATAGTTACCCTGCGGAACCGGAACGGTGATGACCCTGTGGGCCAGTCCTTCGGCATCCACGCGCACGTCCGGGATGTCGCCGTCGTCGGACTTTCCGGCATCCAGCGGCGCATCCTCAAGTGTGTCTACCGAGGGTCCGAACGGCGACGGCGTATCCGCCGCCAGCGCCACCATGTACGGCTTGATGGGGCTGGGGAAGGAGAGGTCGAAGGAGTGACCGTCGTAGACGGGGTCGAAACTCCGGTTGGACAGGAATGCCAGGAATTTGCCGTCCGGGGTGAACCTCGGCCATTCGTCGCAGAAGCGGCCGTCAGTGACATCAATGATGCCCGGGCTGGGCTCGCCTGGGCGGGCAATCCTCAACTTGCTGCGTGAGCCAAAGGACGTGACCGGTTCGGACCAGGCGAGCCACTGCGAGTCGCCCGACCACGCGAACTGCTCGATGCTGCCATCGCCCACACTGACGAGCTTGACCAGCTTCCCGGTCGACGTATCAGCGACGAAAACATCACCAAAGGAGGTCCCGACGGCGATCCAGCGGCCATCAGGGCTCGGCTCCAAAGCGCTGGTTCGAGTGGGCTGCGGAAAGTCGATGCGGAGCTGGGCGGCGTCCTCAGGCGAAGGAACTGCATCAGAGGTAGAGACGCCGGCGGCCGTGTCGGGCGAGGGCGCAGCGTTGGCAGGAGTGTCGGCGTTGGCGACGGAAAGCGTTACCGGTGCGGCTGCCTCCCCGGCCGATTTCGGTTGTCCCAAAACGTTTGAGGCGGAAACCGGCTTCGGCAGGGAATCGTCTTCCTTCGCCGGCGCCGGCGCCGGCGCCTCAGCATCCTTGGATACCTCCACCGAGGCAGTCAGCCGTGCCGCAATGCGCTTGATGTAAAGCGCTTCGACTCCCCCGTGGTCCGCCACGTAGGCGATCCTGCCGTCGGTGAGCGGACGGGGCAGGCGTGCGCGGACACCGGGCGTGGCCTCCACCACCCGCGAGGGGCCGTCCTTGTGCCGAAGCCAGTGAATGGTGCCGTGCGCTTCCACGGCGCTGGCCGTGCCTCCGGCATTCGGGAAGACATCGCCGAGGTGCGCGGAAGCCTTGAGGGGTGCGGGACGGCGCGCCGGTGAAGCTGAGCCGAGCGAGATCTCCAGCTTGGCCGGCTGCGCCTCAGCATCGAGGGAAGGAAGGACCCACAGCTCGCCGGCAGACTCGAAGACGACCCGCTGGCCGTCCGTGCTGGCGTGCCGGACATAGAAGTCTTCGTGATCCGTGTGCCGCAGCAAACCGGAGCCATCGGGAAGGACTGAATAGAGATTGCCGTAACCTTCGTGGTCCGACAGGAAAGCGATCCTGCCCTTGACCCACAGGGGGTCGGTGACGTTTCCATCAATCTCCGGAATCAGCCGTTCAAACTCACCGTTGCCGTCGGCGTCGATCCACAGCTTGCCGGCAGTGCCGCCACGGTAACGCTTCCACCAGGCGGGTTCGCGGGAAAGAACGCTCGCCAGAACCACCGGCTTCTCGTCGCCGATCTCCGGCCCGAAAGCAACAGCCTCTACCGGACCAAAAGGAAGTTCGACGGCGGCGCCGCCGTCGAGCGGGAGGCTGTAGGCGTGCGTGTGGCGGCTTTCCGCCTGCTGGAAGGCACTGGTAACCACTACGTGGCCCGCCGGAGTGAATCCCTTGACTTTCGTGGTGCTGTGCCCGAAGTAGCTCAGCTGCCGGTACCCTCCGCCGTCGACGTTGGCCGTGACGACTTCCGGGGACGTTCCCACCACGACCGTCCACACCAACCGTTTTCCATCCGGGGTGAACCGCGGGTTCCTTGCTTGAAGCTGCTGGGAGGAGACCCGCCAGGCGCGGCCCCCTTGGAGCGGTGCGACCCAGACGTCGTCTTCGGCCACGAAAGTGACCAGATCGCCGTGCACATGCGGGAAACGGAGGTAGCTGGAGGAGGTCATTGTTCGATCATAGTCAAGAGGCACCTGCCCTCGGCGGCAATGACAGGCGTTTCCGCCAGACGTTGGCCTTATGGTGAGATGGGTCATGCGCATCGTGATGTCCGGAGCTTCAGGAATGATTGGAACCGCCCTGGCCGGGCAATTGGCCGCCCAGGGCGATGAGGTTGTCCGGCTTGTGCGCCGGCCCGCCGACACGCCCGGTGAATTCACCTGGGACCCCGCCAAGGGCGAGCTGGACGAAGCAGTCCTGGATGGCGTGGATGCTGTGGTCAACCTCTCCGGCGCCGGCATCGGGGACCGGCCATGGACGAAGAAGCGGATCGAAGTCCTCCGCGATTCCAGACTGCAAACCACGAACACGCTGACCGCGGCCATGGGGCGCCTTGCCAAGCCGCCCGCTGCCTTCATCAGCCAATCCGCCTCCGGTTATTACGGAGCGGACAGTACAGGCGTCCTCCGCGAGGATTCGCCCGCCGGCGGCGGCGTGCTGGGCCCGCTCTGCGTCGAGTGGGAAGGCGCTGCCATGACGGCACCGGCGGGCGTCCGGGTAGTGACTCCCCGAACGGGTGTTGTGTTGAGTTCCGCGGGCGGAGCGTTGGGGCCCCTGCTCCCCCTGTTGAAGCTTGGGCTCGGAGGTCCTTTCGGGAACGGACGCCAGTACTGGCCATGGATCACCCTGCAGGACGAGGCGGCTGCCCTCGCTTTCCTCCTGAGGTCCGGACTCGAAGGTCCGGTCAACGTTTGCGCCCCGGAAAGTGCTGACGTCAACACGATCGTGAAGGCGCTGGCGAAGGCGTATCACCGGCCGGCGTTTTGCCGGGTGCCCCGCCCTGCCCTGCGTCTTGTCCTGGGGAAGCTGGCGGATGAACTCGTGCTGGCCAACCAACGTATGGAGCCCTCCCGCCTGGCCGAAGCAGGCTTCCACTGGCAACACCCGTCCCTGGCCGAAGCCATGGAGTGGCTGCGTAGGGACACTGACCACTAAGCGCAGCAGGGTTCCCGGACGGCCGGCTGTGATGCGGTCATTTGCCCGGCCCGGTTACTTCCGAAAGCCACCAGCGTCCATCCGCACGGATCAAGGTCAGGCGAAGGGCTTGGGACGCGCCGGCTGTTTGCGTCCGGACCACCGCGCCCGACGCATCACGTTCCTCATAAGCCGAGATGGTGGCCGTGACGTCTACCTGTACGCGGTCCACTTCCGGTGATGCGCCAACCGATGCTCCCGACAGTTCAGTAGAGAACCCCCCGAACGTCGTGCCGGACAGCCGCAGCTGTTCGCGAAGCCCGTGATCCGACTCCGCAGCCGGGGAACCTTGGGCATTGACCAGGTCAAGCAGTTGGAACCGTCCTTCCCTCAGCGCGAAGTCACGAACAGCTGAGAGGGCGCCCACAGCGACCTCTGGATCATCGGCTGTGAGGGCTCCGGCGAGCCCTTCCGGAAGATCATCCGCCTTTGCAGGCTCCATGGATGGACCGGGACCGGCAGACGGGCTGGCCGTTGGCTCAGCCTGGAAATTCCTTGACTCGAGACCACCCCCTTGCCACAGGTTCCAAGCCATGACGCCGATCAGGGTGCCGCCCACCCCCACCAGAACCACGCGGACAGCCAGGACGCTCCTGGAGGTACCGGGCCGTCGGGCTCCTGATTGTCCCTCCATCCGGGGCAACGGCAGGAGCCTGCGCATCCAGGAGTGCCCACGGCTTGCCCGGCGTGCCTGACGACCGTGCACTTCGCGCCGGGTGAGCAACTCAGGAATCACGGAATCATGCACCGCTCCGGACAGGTCAAGGGTCTCCGGGGCAGCACTCCTGAAGATAGCCGTGCCGAACTCCTTTGCCGTCGGCCGCATCTGCGGGTCCGGCGCCAACCCGGCCTCAAGGGCTGCGGCCAAGCCTTTCGGCACGTCAGGAACCAGCATTGACAATGGTGGCCTCACCTGGGGCGGCCCGGGTACGACGCCGGTCAGGCAGTACCAGCCGACTGCCGCCAGGGAGTACACGTCCCGTTGCGGCTGCAACCCATGTTCTGAGGTCCCATGCGTGGATACCGGGCTGAACGGATCCTTGAATCCCGTGGTTCCGGCATCAAGGTTCTGATGCGTATCCCCCACCCTCACTGCAAGGCCCAGATCCGCCAGGACCGGCATGCCCACCGCTGTGAACAGGACGTTTCCCGGCGAAACGTCACCGTGCACGATGCCGTTGAGGTGCAAATAGTCCAACGCCTGTGCAATGGGCGTCAGCACCGTCACTGTTTCGCCAACGCTCAACCGTTTCCTCCCCGGCACCAGGTTCGCCAGCGATCCCCCTGCGGCGTAATCCATAACGATCCCGGCCGTCCCGCCGGAACCATCATCCGCTGGGAGGACCTCGTGGATGCGCACAAGATGTTGGTGCACCAGGTGCGACACCAGCGTGACCTCGCGGGCGGCGCTCCCCAAGGCTTCAGCCTGCACTTCTCCACGCGGACATTTGACCGCCAACAGGGCCCGGTCGCTGAGCCGGTTGACGAGCCAGACGTCGGAGCTGCTGCCCTGACCCAGGAGTCGGGAAATTTCGTAGCCCGGAAGCAGGGGTGCCACGGCATTGGCGGTTTCCAGAGTTTCCATGGATCAGGTCTACCGGACCTTGCGATTCTCTGCAGAAGTTATCCACAGCCACGGCACTTTTGCCGTTGTCGCACTTGTCACGACAGCACGTGATGCGACTGAGAGCTTCACCACAAAACCATGGGCAATCCCCTGCTGGGTCTAAGCTTGAACGCATGACTCTTGAGTTTTCACAACTGGGTCTTGCCCCGGATTTCGTTGACTACGTACAGGGCTGGGACCTGCAGCGCGAGATCCACAACAAAGTTGTTGCGGGTGAGCAGAACAGCACCGTCCTGCTTCTGGAGCACGCCGCCGTTTACACTGCCGGCAAGCTCACGGAAGATCACGAGCGGCCCTTCGATGGAACCCCCGTTGTTCCCGTGGACCGTGGCGGCAAACTGACGTGGCACGGTCCCGGTCAGCTGATCGCTTACCCGATCCTCAAACTGAAAAACCGAGCCGGCATCCGCGACTACGTCGAGCGCCTCGAGGCCATCATGATCGCCGTCATGGTCGACTACGGAATCAAAGCCGTCACCGTCAAGGGCCGCGCGGGAGTATGGATCCTTGCCGACGACAAGGGACCGGACCGGAAGATAGCCGCAATCGGCATCCGCGTCCTGGAAGGTGTCACCATGCACGGCGTCGCCATCAACTGCAGCAATGACCTGGCACCCTACGACCAAATCATTGCCTGTGGAATCACTGACGCCAGCGTCACCACCATGACGCTGGAAACCGGCCGGACCATCAATCCCGCCGATATCGTTGACCGCTTCGTGGAAGAATTCCGCAAGCATGAAGAAGCACTCGTTTCCACCCCCGAAGGAGCACTCCAGTGACCTTGGCACCTGAAGGCCGTAAGTTGCTGCGCGTTGAGCAGCGTAATTCTGCGGTTCCGGTTGAACGTAAGCCTGAGTGGATCAAGGCCAAGGTCCAGATGGGGCCTGAGTTTGTCCAGCTCAAGAAC
>Ga0105244_10001844_pt1 | contig 16549 bp, 18 predicted proteins | sample KBSM44metaG_FD_80423 | JGI IMG/M metagenome (GOLD analysis project Ga0105244, IMG submission 80423) | Miscanthus rhizosphere microbial communities from Kellogg Biological Station, Michigan, USA - KBS M4-4 metaG | ecosystem: Host-associated > Plants > Roots > Rhizosphere > Soil | place... | reverse complement strand
CACGCGCCGTATGCCGGGCATGACGCGCAGCGCGTAGTCGGTGTGCGCGACGCCCTGCACGCCGGTGCCGAACACGCACAGGCTCTCGCTGTCCGGCCGCGCCAGCGCCACCAAGCCCACCGCGCCCGCCGCCGCCGTGCGCGTCGTCGTGACGGCGTTACCGTCGATGACGCATTGCGGCCGTCCCGTGGCCGGGTCGAACAGCATGATCGTCGCCTGATGGCCGTCGGCGCCATGCGCGCGGTTGCCGGGCCAGAAGCCGGCCGCCTTCATGCCGAGCAGCTCGCGCTCCGGCACGCCGCCCGATTTGATGCCGAATACGCCGGCCGGCAGCGCCTCGCGCACCAGCGGGAAGATCTTCCCGGCGCCGCTGGCATGCAGCAGGAAGGCGTCGCGCACGGCCGCCAGCACGTCGTCCGCCCGCAGCAGCGCGCCGGCCTGGTCGCGGTCCAACAAGAGAAGGCTTGAGTTATCTGGCATCGTTGTACACCGTGGCGCGTGAGACGTTTAAATAGGCGGCGACGATTTCCATCGCGCGCCGCACATCGCCCAATCCCGATTCCTTCAGTTCGCGCATCAGCGCCTTGCGCTCGTCGGCCTTGAGCGCGCGCGGCGTCGTCGCCAGCCGCGCCGCGAACTGGTCGATGCGCGCGCGGATGGCGTCGGCGCCGGCCGGCTCCAGCGTCTCGCTGACGCCGGCGGCGGTGTTGACGCTGCCGAACTGCGTCAGCAGGCTGTTCAAGCTGCGAAACACGGTCAGGTCGACGTTCAGGCACAGCGCGGCGATGTAGCGCCCGCCGCTGTCCTTGATACCGATCGAGGTGCTCTTGGCCAGCCGGCCGTCGGCGAAGGTGTTGGGGTAGTTGGCGATCACCTGCGCGAAATCGGGATCGGCGGCGCGCGCCAGTCCCAGCTCGGTGGCCGGCGCGCCGACGGCGCGGCCCGACAAGTTGTTGTGGATGGCGAGGATGGCGTGCTCGGGGTCGAGCAAGTCGTGCAGCACGACCTCGCAAAACGGCGCCAGGGTCAGGCCAAGGCCGTCGGCGACCTGCTTCATCTGCTCGAGCAGGTTTTGCTGTTCGGGTGTCTTTTTCATCTGCACATATTATCTTGTTTTAGATAATTTGTGTAATTCGATAGAAAATAGTACGACCGGTCATTTATTTGCTACACTCGTCTGACAAAAAATAACCCTTTGGAGACCACCATGAAATTCGCCGCATTCGCCCTCACCGCGCTGCTGTCCATCGCCCCCGCCTTCTCCTTCGCCGCCGAGACGCCCGTCGGCCTGTGGAAGAACATCGACGACGAGACCGGCAAGCCGAAGGCGCTGATCCGCATCACCGAGAACGACGGTGCGTTCCAGGGCCAGATCGAAAAGCTGTACCGCGAACCGAACGAAGACCAGAACCCGAAATGCGACAAGTGCGAAGGCGCGCGCAAGGATCAACCCATCGTCGGCATGGTCATCCTGTCGGGCCTGAAGAAGGATGGTGACGAGTTCAACGGGGGCGAGATCGTCGACCCGAAAAACGGCAAGGTCTACAAGGCCAAGATGCACATGACCGACGCCGGCAAGAAACTGAACGTGCGCGGCTACATCGGCATGCCGATGCTGGGCCGCTCGCAGGTGTGGGTGCGCCAGGACTAAACCGGCGCCCACGGCGTCTGAGGTTAAATCTCCACAACGTTTCCTAGTATCAATGTGATGTGCGCGATAGCGCACATACCCCTCCAGGGGGGCATGACATCGTGGCCTATTGGTCCGCGCCGACGGCGCGGGCCGCTAGTTAGTCCACCGGTTTCAGCACAAAGGAAACACCATGAATGTCCTGCAGAGATATACCAAGACGCTGTTCTGTTCCATCGGCTTCCTCGCCACCGCCCTGCTGGCGGGCTGCGGCGGCGGCGACCAGGGCCGCGATCCCCTCCTCGGCGTACCGGCGGCGACCCTGGTGTCGCTGGCCGTCACGCCGGCGGCGCCAAGCATCGCGCTGGGCGCAACCCAACAGTTCACAGCCAACGCCACCTACAGCGACGGCACCGTGCAAGCGGTGACCGCCGCCTGGACCTCGGCCTCGCCGGCCGTCGCCACGGTCGCCGCCGCGACCGGCTTGGCCACCGGCACCGGCGCCGGCAGCGCCGTCATCAGCGCCGCCTACAGCGGCAAGACCGCCTCGGCCACGCTGACCGTCATCCCCCCCGCGCTGCTGTCGATCGCCGTCACGCCGGTCGCGCCAAGCATCGCGCTGGGCGCAAGCCAGCAGTTCACCGCCAACGGCACCTTTAGCGACGGCACCACGCAAGCGGTGGCCGCCACCTGGACCTCGGCCTCGCCGGCCGTCGCCACCGTGCCCGCCGCGACCGGGCTGGCCACCGGCGCCAGCGCCGGCAGCGCCGTCATCAGCGCCGCCTACGGCGGCAAGACCGCCTCGACCACGCTGACCGTCACGCCCGCCGTGCTGCTGTCGATCGCCGTCACGCCGCAGGCGCCGATGGTACAGATCGCCGCCACGCGCCAGCTGGCCGTCATCGGCACCTATTCGGACGCGACCACGCAAAACCTGACCGCCGGCGCGACCTTCGTGTCGGCAACGCCAACGAGCGCCACCGTCAACAGCGCCGGCCTGGTCACCGGCGCCGCGCTGGGCACCTCGGTCATCACGGCAACCAGCAATGGCAAAAGCGCCACCACCACGATCACCGTGCCCTCCGCCACGCTGACCGGCATCGCCGTCACCCCGGCCACCTCCACCGTCCTGATCGGCGGCCAGCAGCAGTTCGTCGCCACCGCGACGTATTCGGATAACACCACCGCGTTCGTCACCGGCACCGCCGTCTGGAGCTCGTCGAGCCCCTCGATCGGCACCGTGGCGGCCAGCGGCATCGCCACCGGCGTCGCCGCCGGCGCCACCAACGTCACCGCCACCGTCGGCGCGCAATCGGGCAGCGCCGCGCTGACCGTCACCGCGGTGTTGCCACCGTCGGCCGTACTGGCCGTGCCACTGGGCGGCGCCGCCAACTTCGCGGTGCTGGCCGGCACGTCGCTGACCAACAACGCCGGCGGCACCACCTTGATCACCGGTGACGTCGGCGCGCCGTCGCAGACCGTCGACCCGACCCAGGCGACTGGCTACACCAACTACAAATCCGGCGCCATCCTGGCCGGCGCCCTGGCCGACCTGCAAACGGCCATCAGCAACGCCAACGGCCGCACCTGCGACGTCAGCTTCGCCGGCGACATCGACCTCGGCGGCCTGACCCTCGCGCCCGGCGTGTACTGCTACGCCGGCGCCATCAGCATCACCGGCACCGTGACCTTGAACGGCCCCGGCGTGTACATCTTCCGCACCGCGCTGACGCTCAACTCGACCGCAAACTCGATCGTCGCGCTGGGCAACGGCGCCACCGCGGCCAATGTCAACTGGCTGCCGGTCGGTCCGACCACGCTGGGCGCGAACAGCGTCTTCAAAGGCACCATCCTGGGCCAGTCGGCCGCGATCACGGTGGGCGACAACACCACGCTGCTCAATGGCCGCGTGCTGACCGGCGCCGCCGTCACGCTGCGCAACAACCAGATCGCCAAATAACGCACCATTCAAGGACACCATCATGACCATCGCCAAGACATTCGGAACACTGGGCGCGCTCGCGTGCGCCATGCTCTCCATCCAGGTGGCGCAAGCCGAGGATACCTTCATCAATCCGGAGTGGGCCAACAGCGCCTGGTACATCGGCGCGGGCATCGGCCGCTCGCGCGGCAGCATCGACCAGGACCGGCTGACCCGCAGCCTGTCGGCCAACGGCGCCACCGTCACCGCGTTCAGCACGGACGAGCGCGACACCGGCTACAAACTGTTCGTCGGCAAGCAGCTGAACCGCTACCTGGCGCTGGAACTGGGCTACTTCGACCTGGGCAAGTTCAGCTTCAACTCGACCACCTCCGGCAACGGGGCGTTCAACGGCGAGGCGGGCTTCCGCGGCGCCAACCTGGACCTGCTGGCGCAGCTGCCGCTGAGCGAGCGGCTGTCGCTGCTGGGCCGGGTCGGCGCGAACTATGCCAAGGCCAGCACCCATTTCAGCGGCAACCGCTTGAATGCCGTGACCGGACCGAACCCGTCCGAACGCAAGCTCAACGCCAAGGCCGGCCTGGGCCTGGAATACAAACTGAGCGAAGCGCTGGCGCTGCGCGGCGAAGTGGAGCGTTACCGCGTCAACGACGCCGTCGGCAATCGCGGCGATGTCGATCTGTTGTCGGTCAGCCTGGTCTACAAGCTGGGGCGCCCGGCGCACAGCGCGCCCGTGTACGTGCCGCCGCCGGCGGCCGAACCGGCGCCGCCGCCGGTCGCGCAGCCGACGCCACCGCCGCCGCCGAAGGCGCCGCAGCCGACCTCGGAAAAAGTCTCGTTCGCCGCCGAAACGCTGTTTGATTTCGACAAGTCGGCCGTCAAGCCCGCCGGCAAGGCCGCGCTCGACGATCTGCTGCTCAAGCTGAAAGGCATGAACACCGAGGTGGTGGTGACGGTCGGCCATACCGACTCGGTCGGCTCGAACGAGTACAACCAGAAACTGTCGCTGCGCCGCGCCGAGGCGGTCAAGGCCTATCTGGTCGGCACCGGCATGGACGCCACGCGGGTCTATACCGAGGGCAAGGGCGAGACCCAGCCGCTGGCCGACAACGCCACGGCGGAAGGCCGCGCCAAGAACCGCCGCGTGACCGTCGAAGTGGTCGGCACCCGCAACGCCGCCAAGTAGGCGGCTACTGCTGGATGCCCCTGCCGGTGGCGGTCCAGTAGATGCCGCCCATCAAGTGCGACAGGTATTGCGGGTCCTTGTACATCTCGCCGCTGTGTCCCAGCGCAGTGACGAACACGCGGCCCTTTTCCACCTGGTGGTACCACGCCACCGGGTGGTCCTTGCCCATGCCTTTTGACACCTGCCCCGGCCAGATCTTGGTCGGGTCGTAAGTACTTTCGTCGACGTTGAGCACCGGGTTGATCTTGACGTTGTAAGGATTGTCGAACACGTACCACTCGTCGCTCCAGATCCAGCGCGCCGGCAGGCCGAAGGTCGCGGGGAATTTCTTGTCGACCACCTCGGCCACGCCGGTCTGCAGCATCGGATGGTTGCCGACACGGCGCCCGATCAGTTTCTCGAACCACGGCCAGGTATTGGGCGGAATGATCAGCGCCCGGTGCACCAGCATGGCGTTGCCGCCGTTGCGCATGTACTCCTCGAACTTCCTGCGGCGCGGCTCGCTGAGCTCCTCGCCCGGCGTGTTAAGGAACATCACCATCGCATACTGGCTCAGGTCCCCATCGAACACTTCCGGACGGTGCGTATAAACCAACTCGAACGCGTGCAGCTTGGCCTGCTTTTCCAGGCTTTCGCGGGCGATCGGGATGTATTCGTAATGGTATTTTCCGGGCATGGCCAGCACCAGGATTTTGTACTGGTCGTCGGCGCGCGCCCCGGCGGCGGACAGCAGCAAGCAGGCCAAGGCCATGCAGGCCAATATGATTTTTCTCATCCATGTCTCCACAAAGTTAGCGCTATCATTCAGGCGGGTTCAATATACACTTTTTCACCCGAGTGGTGATACGATTCTCGTTAGGCTTGCAGCCCAGCAAGCAACGGAAACTCGATGAAAATAGTATTAAATCTGATCGGATGCATGGCGGTGGCGCTTGGCGTGCTGGGCATTTTTCTGCCGCTGCTGCCGACCACGCCGTTCCTGCTGCTGGCCTCGGCCTGCTTCGCGCGCGGCTCGACGCGGCTGCACAACTGGCTGCAAACCAACCGCGTGTTCGGCAAATACTTGCGCGATTACGAGAACGGCAAAGGCATCCCAAAGCGCGGCAAGGTCTGGATACTGATCTTCATGTGGGGCTCGATGAGCTACTCGATCTGGCACACCGACCTGCTGTACGTCCGCATCCTGATCCTATTCACCGGATGCTGCGTGACGATCTACCTGACCCGCTTCGTCCCCACCATGCCGGTCCCGCGCTCAGGCGATCCCGCCGATTAACTTTGTCACCTCTCGCCAGTGGTGAACTTCCAGGTTTTTGAAAGCGCACCGCCGTTGACGATGCCCGCGAAAGAAACGGTATAAACGGTGTTCGGTTTCATCCGCGCGACCGGCACGATCGTCAGCGCGAACGCGGCGATCTGGTTGTCGTTCTGGAGCGCGGGTCCCCTCGTGGAGAAAATTCCGCCGACAGGGCTGACCAGGATTCTGGCGCCCAGCGGCTGCCCGTTTGCCATGGCGATCGACAAATGATCCACGACGATGGCCGGTTTGGCCCCGGTCGCCAGGAATGATTTCGTTTTGAAGTTCAGCGTGACCGGCGGGCCCAGCTCGAAATACTCGGGAAGCGGGGATGGCTCCTCGGTATGGTTGTAGAAAACAGTCGGCACCCGGGTTTGGTCGGGATACGGGTACACCCGTATCGTCCCATCCTCGGGTAATTGCTCGACCTGCGAGGCCCCCTTGGAAAAGTTCACGACGCACACGGTGTACTTTCCAAAGACCGGATCGTTCCTGGTCGCCAAGGCGGCAATGCCGACATCGCGCATACCGGAGAAAAACAGGCCAACATGATAGATGCTGTTGGCCCAGCTGGCCGCGCAGCCGGCGAACTTGGCCGCGCCGTTGACGCCGTGCACAACCTCCTCGATATAGGCCGCCCCATATCCGGCGGCCTTGCCCCTGGCGGTGGCGTCGACGCCGGTGAAGCCCGGGTTTCCCGCTGTCTCGCCGTGCAAGTTCAAGAAGTCGCTGGTGTTCAGGTACTGGTGGTGCGCCAAGGCCGCCTGGTCGAGTTTCGCGTTCTGGGCCAGCAACCCGGAGCCGACCTTTTCACGCAGGGCGTTGACGGCATTGAACACCGTGGCGTTGCCACTGTCGTTTGCATAGGAGGGAGTGGCCACGCGTTCGACCAGCGCGACGGGGTCGGCGGGAGGAATCGCGCCCGCCGCAGCGGGCATTCGAGGGGTACCGACGGCGGAACCGCCGGCGCAGGCGGTCAACCAGAAGGCAATGGCAATTGCCAGACAACTTACACAACGCACTTCAGTCTTTCCAAATATTTATATCGATATAGAATTTCATATCAGCACCAATAAATGCCAATATGTAATTTTAATTGATTATATTCTATATTTGGTCTGAGACGACTTTTGCGCCTTATGCCGATGCCGGCGGGGTGGCATGCTTGCGCAGGTGCCGGTCCAGGCTGTTGGCGAAGCTCTGGCGGTCGCCCTGGTTGAAGGCGGCCGGGCCGCCGGTATCGACGCCGCTGCCGCGCAACTCATCCATGAAGGCGCGCATGCTGAGCATCTGCGCGATGTTGTCGTTGGTGTAGAACTCGCCGCGCGGATTGAGCGCGTAGCCGCCCTTCTTCAACACGTCCGAGGCCAGCGGGATGTCGCCGGTGACGACCAGGTCGCCCGGCGCCAGCAGGCGCACGATCTCCTGGTCGGCCACGTCGGCGCCGGACGGCACCTGCACCGAGCGGACAAAGCGCGACGGCGGCACGCGCAGCAGTTGGTTGGCCACCAGGGTCACCTGCATTTGCATGCGCTCGGCCACGCGGTACAGGATATCCTTGATGACGGCGGGACAGGCGTCGGCGTCGACCCAGATCTGCATCACAGGTCCCACAGTTCGCCGTTGGGATTGGTGCGCGGCGGCGTGACGCCGAAGTGCTTGTACGCGGCCGGCGTGGCGACCCGCCCGCGCGGCGTGCGCTGCAGGAACCCTTGCTGGATCAGGTAAGGTTCGAGCACGTCTTCGATGGTGTCGGCCGCCTCGCCGATGGCCGCCGCCAGGTTGCCGATGCCGACCGGGCCGCCGCCGAACTTGTACAGCACCGCTTCGAGCAGCTTGCGGTCCATGACGTCGAAGCCGACGGTGTCGACGTCGAGCATCACCAGCGCGGCGTCGGCCACGGTCTTGGTGATGTCGCCGTTGGCCTTGACCTCGGCGTAATCGCGCACGCGGCGCAGCAGACGGTTGGCGATGCGCGGCGTGCCGCGCGCGCGGCGGGCGATCTCGACGGCGCCGTCCGGGGCGATGTTGGCCTTGAGCAGCGCGGCGCTGCGGGTGACGATCTTGGTCAGTTCCTCGGTGTTGTAGAACTCCAGGCGGGCGACGATGCCGAAGCGGTCGCGCAGCGGGTTGGTCAGCATGCCGGCGCGGGTGGTGGCGCCGACCAAGGTGAACGGTTGCAGGTCGAGCTTGACCGAGCGCGCGGCCGGGCCCTCGCCGATCATGATGTCGATCTGGTAGTCCTCCAGCGCCGGGTACAGTATCTCCTCGACCACCGGCGACAGGCGGTGGATCTCGTCGATGAACAGCACGTCGTTGGCTTCGAGGTTGGTCAGGATCGCGGCCAGGTCGCCGGGGCGCTCGAGCACCGGGCCGGAGGTCTGGCGCAGGTTGACGCCCATCTCGCGCGCGATGATGTTGGCCAGCGTGGTTTTACCGAGGCCCGGCGGTCCGAACAGCAAGGTGTGGTCGAGCGCCTCCTTGCGGTTGCGCGCGGCGGCGATGAAGATCTCCAGCTGGTCGCGGATCTTGGCCTGCCCGACATATTCATCGAGATGCTTGGGGCGCAGCGCGCGCTCGATCGCCTCTTCATTGGGCGACGACGGCGCCGCGTCGATGATGCGCTGTTCGGTGAAGCTGTCGGTCTGGATGCTCATTCAGTTGCTGGTTGCCTATTTAAATCTTGGTTTGAAAACACGTTGATAATAGCTGTCTATCTGTCTTTTGGTGATCCGCAGTTGCCGCTGTTCCCGCTCAGTCAACATTCGATACGGAACATTCGCTAGTTCGGGCGGCGTATCTATTTTGACCACAAGCGATTCTACCTTGCCTTCAGCTATCAACTGCCTCCAGACCCTCAATGATTCTTTCAGCTGAAGCAGTTTGGCTGAGATATCGGGCTTCTGACGCGGTGAGGCATTCGAACCCGAACCCGAACCGTTGTCGCCACCAGTATTCAATGTGTCCATGTTTCCTCCTTAGCTCTGACAATTGTGCGCTCGTTAGGGCTAGCTCCGCCGAATAGTCCTTACCGGTTAAAACCGTTGCGCCGATGACGCACCCTTTCTGCGCGAGGATATGACCTCGTAAATTGGCAAGCGTTCCGCCTTGGCCGATAAAGTCATCGACCATTAGGTAGTTTAGGCCAATTACGATCGGACCTGCGAAGAGCACCTGTCGTTGAAGCCGTTCATAGCCAGTTGCGCCAGTGTGACTGACTTTGTTCGCTTGAAATATTCTACGCTCCCGTGGCCAATCAAGAACATCCGAGATCAGCCACGCCAGTGCCCGAGGTATGGCGTTGATGCCAGACGCCTCCTGCGCATGTGCGCTGACCAATATCGGCGCCAAGTCGTTGAACCGCTTCCAGAGCTGCTCCAAAGTTTTAATCGAGACCGCATCGCTAACCAGTTCCATCGCAGCGAAACCATCCCCCGCCTTGGCTGCGGCATACGCATGATGGGTCTTAACGAAGCTCTCGGCCGCGTGAATAAAAACGCCGGGAAAATGACTCCAGGGAAAGCGTGTTGCTTGTTCCATGATCGGCACCTCCGCTTTGCTCGACCTTCAAGCATAGGCCGCGGCACCGGCGCTTCGTTTGAGGCGTGTCAGCCTTTGGACAGCGCCTTCAATGCCTGCTTGATGCCGTCAGACACGCCGCTGCCGGCCGGCACGGTCTTGAGCGCGAGCAGCGCTTCCTTGTCGGAGTAGCCCAGCGCCAGCAGCGCGTTGAGGATGTCCGACTGCGAATCGGGCACCGCATGGCCGCCGCCGGCGCCGATGTCCGCGCCCAGCTTGCCCTTCAGTTCCAGCAGCAGGCGCTCGGCGGTTTTCTTGCCGATGCCGGGCACCTTGATCAAGCGTCCCGACTCCTGCAACGTCACCGCCTGCGCCAGATCGGAAATCGACATGCCCGACAGGATAGACAACGCGGTGCGCGCACCGACGCCGCTGATCTTGATCAGCTGGCGGAACACGGCGCGCTCCTCGGCGTTGCCGAAGCCGAACAGCAAATGCGCGTCCTCGCGGATCGCCTGGTGCGTGAACAGCACGACCTTTTCGCCGACATGCGGCAGATTGTAGAAGGTACTCATCGGCACATCGACCTCGTAGCCGACACCGGCGCACTCGACCAGCAGTTGCGGCGGATTTTTTTCAAGCAGAATACCGGAGAGACGACCGATCATCGTGTTGTAGCCTTCTTAATTAGGGGAGTTAGCCGACCAGGCGGCCGTTTTTCATGCGCAGGCCGGCCAGCGGGCCGCTCTTGGCGGTGCTGGTGCCCTTGCCGGCGCCGGCGATCAGGGTCAAGGTTTCGCGGCTGTGGGCGTGGCAGATGGCGATGCCGAGCGCGTCGGCGGCGTCGGTGCCGGGCAGGCCGGGCAACGACAGCAGCCGCGCCACCATGTCCTGCACCTGCGCCTTGACCGCGCGGCCGGTGCCGACCACGGCCTGCTTGACCTGCGTCGGCGAATATTCAGCCACGCTGAGCTCGGCCGACACCAGCGCGCAGATCGCCGCGCCGCGCGCCTGGCCCAGCAGCAAGGTCGATTGCGGATTGACGTTGACGAACACCTGCTCGATGGCCGCGCATTCGGGCTGGTAGATGCGGGCGACCTCGGCCACGCCGTCGAGGATCACCTTCAAGCGCGTCGGCAGGTTGCCCTCGCCGCTTTTGATGGTGCCCGAGGCGACGTAGTACAGCTTCGCGCCCTGCTTGCGAATAACGCCAAAGCCGGTCGTGCGCAAGCCGGGGTCGATGCCGAGAATTATCATTGATGGATTGTATGCAGTAAAGAAAGCGCCCGCAAGGTTGCGGGCGCTTTTATGTTCGCGACGGCGCAATGCCGACGGTTTTAAAAATCAATGGCGGAAATGGCGAATGCCGGTGTAAACCATAACGACGCCGCGCTCATTGGCCGCGTCGATCACTTCCTGGTCGCGCATCGAGCCGCCCGGGTGGATCACGCAGGTCGCGCCGGCGTCGACCACCACGTCCAGGCCGTCGCGGAACGGGAAGAACGCGTCCGACGCCACCACCGAACCGGTCAGCGACAGGCCGGCGTTTTGCGCCTTGATCGAGGCGATGCGGGCCGAGTCGATACGGCTCATCTGGCCGGCGCCCACGCCCAGGGTCATGTTATTGCCGCAGAAGACGATGGCGTTCGACTTCACATACTTGGCCACGCGCCAGGCGAACATCATGTCCTGCAACTGCTGCGGCGTCGGCTGCAGCTTGCTGACCACTTTCAGGTCCGTCAGCAGCACGTTTTTCGAATCGGCCGACTGCACCAGCAAACCGCCGCCGACGCGCTTGAAGTCCATCGCGTTGACGCCGTTGCCGAGCGGGATTTCCAACAAACGCACATTCTGCTTGGCCGACAGGATCTGCTTGGCTTCAGCGGAATACGACGGCGCGATCAGCACCTCGACGAACAGCTTGGCCAGCTCGGTGGCGGCGGCCGCGTCGATCTCGACGTTGAAGGCGATGATGCCGCCGAACGCCGAGGTCGGATCGGTCTGCAGCGCGCGCTTGTAGGCGTCGACGGCGTCGGTGCCCAGCGCCACGCCGCACGGATTGGCGTGCTTGACGATGACGCAGGCGGCGCTTTGCTGGAAGCTGCCCATGCTCTTGACGCATTCCCACGCGGCGTCGGCGTCGGCGATGTTGTTGAACGACAGTTCCTTGCCCTGCAGCTGGCGGTAGTTGGCCAGCGCGCCATCGGTGGCGGCGACGTCGCGGTAGAACGCGGCCGACTGGTGCGGGTTCTCGCCGTAGCGCATGTCCTGTACTTTTTCAAACGCCACGTTCAAGGTGGTCGGATAAGCGTTGCGGCTGGCGTGCTGGCGGTCGGCGCCCAGGCTGGTCAGGTAGTTGGCGATGGCGCCGTCGTACTGCGCGGTGTGCGCGTAGACCTTGGTGGCCAGCTTGAAACGGGTGTCGTAGCTGACATAGCCCGGCGAATTGTCGGTGGTCTTCATTTCCGCCAGCACCACGCCGTAGTCCGACGGATCGCAGATGACGACCACGTCCTTGTGGTTCTTGGCCGCCGAGCGCAGCATGGCCGGACCGCCGATGTCGATGTTCTCGATGGCGTCGTCCAGCGAGCAATCTTCCTTGGCGACGGTGGCCTGGAACGGATACAGGTTGACCACCACCATGTCGATGGTCGGAATGGCGTGCTCTTCCAGCTTGGCCACGTGCTCCGGGAAATCGCGGCGCGCCAGGATGCCGCCGTGTACTTTCGGATGCAGCGTCTTGACGCGGCCATCGAGCATCTCCGGGAAGCCGGTGTAGTCGGCGACCTCGGTCACGGCCACGCCGTTGTCGGCCAGCAGTTTGGCGGTGCCGCCGGTCGACAGGATCTTGACGCCCATGGTGGACAGCGCGCGGGCGAAGTCCAGCACACCGGTTTTGTCGGAGACGGAGATGAGAGCTTGTTTAATCATGGCTGTGAAAGGCTAGGTGGGTTGATATCTGATTGCGGACCGGCCCGACGGCCGTTCCCAGCCGCCGACGCCGGAAAAATCGCCGCTGGTTACAGCAGGCCGTGTTCTTGCAGTTTCTTGCGCAGGGTGTTGCGGTTGATGCCCAGCATCTGCGCCGCGTGCGACTGGTTGCCGTCGGCGCGCGTCATGACCACTTCCAGTATTGGCTTTTCCACGGTCAGCACGACCATATCGTAGATATTCGATGCCTGCTGCTCGCCCAGGTCGTTGAAGTAATCTTCAAGGCTCTTCTGGACTACTTCCTGGATACTTTCTTTGCTCATTTTGATGTCGTTCGCTAAATAATCTGTTGACGCTGGTAAATCACTCCGGGACTCATGATCCCGGCGCTTACCCTTCTGATATAATTTTTTTAGTGCTCTCTAGCTAGTTCTTATGCGGCTTGCAACTTATCGGCTTGCAACAATTCCGGGAGGCGGTATTGTAACCGCTCGCCGTAGGTCCACTGGGATTCGAAAAATTGGTCGACGGCGATCAACTGCTCGTCGGTGGACTCCAGCAGATTCATCTTCTGGCGGAATTCCTCGCCGCCCTCGAGGTCGCGCACATACCAGCCGATGTGTTTGCGCGCGGTGCGCACGCCCAGGTATTCGCCGTAAAACGCGTAGTGGGCGCGCAGGTGTTCGTCCATCAGCGCGCGCACTTCGTCGACGTACGGCGACGGCAGGTGGGTGCCGGTGCGCAGGTAATGCTCGATCTCGCGGAAAATCCAAGGCCGGCCCTGCGCCGCGCGGCCGATCATGACGGCATCGGCGCCGGTGTAATCGAGCACGTATTTGGCTTTTTCCGGGGTCGTGATGTCGCCGTTGGCCACCACGGGAATCGCGACGGACTGCTTGACCGCCGCGATCATGTCGTATTCGGCATCGCCGGTATAACCGTCGGCGCGCGTGCGGCCGTGCAAGGTCAGCATGGCGATGCCGGCGTCCTCGGCGATGCGCGCGATCTTCAGCGCGTTCTTGTTTTCGCGGTTCCAGCCGGTGCGGAACTTCAGCGTGACCGGCACGTCGACGGCGCCGACCACGGCTTCAACGATTTCCCTGACCAGCGCCTCGTTCTGCAACAGGGCCGAACCGCACCAGCTATTGCACACCTTCTTGACCGGGCAACCCATATTGATATCGATGATCTGGGCGCCGCGCTCGACGTTGAAGCGGGCGCAATCGGCCAGGTCCTTGGGATCGGCGCCGGCGATCTGCACCGCCTTCGGCTCCATTTCGCCGGTGTGGTCGGTGCGGCGCGAGCTCTTTTCGGTCGCCCACAGGCGGGGATTGGACGCCGCCATTTCAGACACCGCGTACCCCGCCCCCAGCTGCTTGCACAGCTGACGGAAAGGCCGATCCGTCACTCCTGCCATGGGAGCGACGAAAACGTTGTTGCGCAGTAAATGAGGGCCGATTTGCACTGGCGATACCCGATGAGGAAGAAGGAACCTTCTATTTTAACCGAAGGGGTGCTCAAATAATAAGCACTATTTTTTATGAAATCGGCAAATGTGCAGCCTTGACGTTATGAAAGATCAGATCACGTCGTCCATCGCAGCCAGACTCAGGTGCTCTACCTCGCCCCAGCTAGTTAGCGCTAACTTACCATCGGAAAACGTAAACCGGTTGATGCTGGCGTTCTTGACCTGGAAGTCGCGCGGGCTGTCGAGCTGCATGCCGACCGCTTCGCGGTAGGCGCATTCCAGCACGCCGCCATGGGCCACGACGGCGATGGTTTTGCCCGGATGACGCTCGGCCCACTCGCGGATGGCCGAGATGGCGCGCGCATAGAACTGGCGGAAACTTTCCGCCACCCGCTCGCCGGGCGGCATCACCGCGTCGACATCGCGCGCCTGCCATAGCGCGAAGTCGGCCGGGTATTGCTGCTCGACTTCGGTGTACAACATGCCTTCGAAGACGCCATAGCAGCGTTCGCGCAAGTTGGCGTCGGTGTGCACCTTGGCGCCGTCGTACTGGTCGGCCACGGCCTGGGCCGTTTGGCGGGCGCGTTGCAGGTCGCTGGAAATAATCACGTCGACCGACTCGGCGGCCAGCGCCTGGGCCAGCGCGCCGGCCTGGCGTTCGCCTTCTGCGTTGAGCGGGATATCGATGTGGCCTTGCAGGCGGCGCACGGCGTTCCAGGCCGTCTCGCCGTGGCGGATCAGCAAAATATTGGTGTTGTTCATGCGGTCTTTTTTCTTGGCTTGCGGGCCGGTTCGGCGGCCAGGGCCGGATTCAAAGTGTACGTGCCGATCAGTTGCGCCTCGTCCACGATATGGCCGTGGATGGCGTTGAGCACGTCGACGCAGGTGAAGCGCCCTTCCAGTGCCAGACGCGGCACATCGAGCGCATACATGCGAAATATATAATGGTGGACGTGCTCATCGTTCCACGGCGGACAGGGGCCATCATACCCGTAATAGTCGCCGGCCATCGCCGGGTCGGTGGAAAACCACCGGGTGTAGTCGTTGACGCCCTGCCGCACGGCGGCGCCGTCCAGGCCCGTTTCCGGCCCCGGTTTGCCGCGCGCGGCCACCCCGTCCGACAAGGCGCCCTCGGCGATCTGGTGCAGGCCGACCGGGATATCGATCAAGCTCCAGTGGAAAAAATCGTCGCGCGGCATACTCACTGGCAAGGTGACACCGGGGCGGTTGACGTCACTGGCATCCCGCGGCACATCGCCGTCGATGCATAGCAACACCAACGATTCGGTGCCGGCCGGAACGTCGCTCCAGCTCAGCTGCGGATTGCGGTTGGCGGACAGCGTCACCTGGCCGTCGGCGCCCATCGTTGCAAAGGCGCAGGCGGCTGGAATCGCCTCCCCGCCGCGAAAGCTTTCACTCGACAGTTTCATGTCTGGTCTCCCGGCCGAATTTTCTATCTATTCTATTTAGAGGTGGTTTGCAGCCAAAACGTTACGGGTCCGTCGTTGGTCAGCGTGACTTTCATGTCTGCACCAAACTGGCCCGTTTGCACCACGACGTGCCTCAAGCGTGCCTGCTCGACAAAATAATTGAACAGACGCAAACCGTCGGCCGGCGCGGCGGCGGGGGTGAACGAAGGACGGGTGCCGGACTTGGTGTCGGCCGCCAGGGTGAACTGCGGCACCAGCAGCAGGCCGCCTGCCACATCCGTCACGCTGCGGTTCATCTTGCCGGCTTCGTCCGAAAACACACGGTAGCCCAGCATTTTGGTCAGCAGCGTGTCGGCGTCCTTCTCGGTGTCGTTGCGTTCGGCGCAGACCAGCACCATCAGGCCGGCCCCGATGGCGCCGACCGTGGCGCCATCGACCACCACTTTCGCGTCGCTGACCCGTTGCAGCAGCGCGATCATGCGGACAGGGTCACGCGGGCGAACTTGCGCTTGCCCACTTGCAGCACAAAGGTGCCGGCCTCGATCTTGACGGCCTTGTCGCTGATGACGGTACCGTCCAGGCGCACGCCGCCGTGGTCGATCATGCGCATCGCTTCCGAGGTGGACGGGCACAGGCCGGTCATCTTCAGCAATTGCGGGATGCCGACCGGCGCGCCGCCCAGCGCCACCTCCGGCACGTCGTCCGGAATGCCGCCCTTGGAGCGGTTGACGAAGTCGTTGAGCGCCTCGTCCGCCGCCGCCTGCGAGTGGAAACGGGCGACGATTTCCTGCGCCAGCGCCACTTTGGCGTCGCGCGGGTTGGCGCCGCCTTCGATGGTTGCCTTGAGCGCGGCGACGTCGGCGATCGAGCGGAACGACAGCAACTCATAGTATTTCCACATCATCACGTCGGAAATGCTCATGATCTTGGCGAACATGGTGTTGCCCGGCTCGGTAATGCCGATATAGTTGTTCTTCGACTTGGACATCTTGTCGACGCCGTCCAAACCTTCCAGCAGCGGCATGGTCAAAATGCACTGTGGTTCCTGGTCGTAGTCCTTCTGCAACTCGCGGCCGACCAGCAAATTGAATTTCTGGTCTGTTCCACCCAGCTCGAGATCGGACTTCAAAGCGACCGAATCATAGCCCT
>Ga0105244_10001834_pt1 | contig 16612 bp, 13 predicted proteins | sample KBSM44metaG_FD_80423 | JGI IMG/M metagenome (GOLD analysis project Ga0105244, IMG submission 80423) | Miscanthus rhizosphere microbial communities from Kellogg Biological Station, Michigan, USA - KBS M4-4 metaG | ecosystem: Host-associated > Plants > Roots > Rhizosphere > Soil | place... | reverse complement strand
CAGCTCGACATGCCGCCGGCTTCGTTGATGCCTTCCTGCAGGATCTGGCCGGCCTTGTCTTCCTTGTAGTACATGACCTGGTCTTTATCGACCGGGGTGTACTGTTGACCGTGCGGGTTGTAGATGCCGATCTGGCGGAACAAGCCTTCCATGCCGAAGGTGCGTGCCTCGTCCACCAGGATGGGCACGACGCGCGGGCCCAGCGCCTTGTCGCGCAGCAGCTGCGTGAGGAAGCGCACGTAGGCCTGCGTGGTCGAGATCTCGCGGCCTTCGGCCGTGGGCTCGATTACCGACTTGAAGGTGTCGAGCGAGGGCACCGTGAAGCTTTCGTCGGCCTTGGCGCGGCGATGCGGCAGGTAGCCGCCGAGCGCCTTGCGGCGCTCGTGCAGGTAGCGCATTTCCGGCGTGTCGTCGGCCGGCTTGTAGAACGGCAGCTCGGCGATCTGGCTGTCAGGAATCGGAATGTTGAAGCGGTCGCGGAAGGCCTTGATGTCCTCGTCGCCGAGCTTCTTGGTCTGGTGGACCGTGTTCTTGCCTTCGCCGATCTTGCCCATGCCGAAGCCCTTGACGGTCTTGACGAGCAGCACCGTGGGCTGGCCCTTGTGGTTCTGGGCGGCGTGGAAGGCGGCGTACACCTTCTGCGAGTCGTGGCCGCCGCGCTGCAGGCTCCAGACCTCGTCGTCGGTCATGTGCTCGACCATCTTCAGCGTGCGCGGGTCGCGGCCGAAGAAGTTCTTGCGCACGTAGGCGCCATCGTTGGCCTTCATGGCCTGGTAGTCGCCGTCGTTGCACTCCATCATGATCTTGCGCAGCGCGCCGTCATGGTCCTTTTCGAGCAGGGCGTCCCAACCCTTGCCCCAGATCAGCTTGACGACGTTCCAGTTGGCACCGCGGAATTCGCCTTCCAGTTCCTGGATGATCTTGCCGTTGCCGCGCACCGGACCGTCCAGGCGCTGCAGGTTGCAGTTGATGACGAAGATCAGGTTGTCGAGGTTCTCGCGCGCCGCCAGGCCGATGGCGCCCAGCGATTCCACCTCGTCCATTTCACCGTCGCCACAGAACACCCAGACCTTGCGGTTCTCGGTGTTGGCGATGCCGCGTGCATGCAGGTACTTGAGGAAGCGCGCCTGGTAGATCGCCATCAGCGGCCCCAGGCCCATCGAGACGGTCGGGAACTGCCAGAACTCCGGCATCAGCTTGGGGTGCGGGTAGCTCGACAGGCCCTTGCCGTCCACTTCCTGGCGGAAGTTGAGCAGCTGCTCTTCGGAGAGGCGGCCTTCGAGGTAGGCGCGGGCATAGATGCCGGGCGAAACGTGGCCCTGGATGTAGAGCAGGTCGCCGCCGTGGTTCTCGCTCTCGGCGTGCCAGAAGTGGTTGAAGCCGGCGCCGAACATGCTGGCCAGCGAGGCGAAGGAGCCGATGTGCCCGCCGAGGTCGCCGCCTTCGGGCGGGTGGATGCGGTTGGCCTTGACCACCATCGCCATGGCATTCCAGCGCATGTAGGCACGCAGGCGTTGTTCGATCTCGAGGTTGCCGGGGCTGCGGGCCTCCTGCGAGGGCTCGATGGTGTTGACGTAGCCCGTGTTGGCCGAGAACGGCATGTCGACCGTGTTCTGGCGGGCATGTTCGAGCAGTTGCTCGAGAAGGAAGTGGGCCCGCTCCGGACCCTCGCTCTGGATGACGGAGGACAGTGCATCCATCCATTCACGGGTCTCCTGGGCGTCCGCATCGTTTGCGGCCGAGCCGAACAGGTTCTCGGGATTTGCCGACATGCTTGTCTCTCCTTTTAGGGCTGTGGCTGTAATTTAAGTGCGCTGTGCAGCGAACGCGGCGGAGTTTCGCATAGAAACATCGAGATTTCAAATAGTGCGTAGCAATTTCTTAATATGAAATTTTCAGTTCGCGTTTGCCCTGCGCAAAACCGCGCGCAAGCCCGGGCCGACGTTGCTTTGCCGTCGTTTCCGAAGGGCTTCACCTAAACTCGGACCATGCCTTTTTCCTCTCCGCTGGCAGTTGCCCGCAGTGCCGTGAATGCCTCGCCCCTGTCCTGGTGGCGCAGGTGGTGGCGCCGGCAGACGCCGGTGCTGCAGGACGCAGTCGCCATGCTCGCGCCGATGGCGGCCGTGCTGTTGTTTCTTGCCGCCATCGTGTCCGCCTTCTGGTACCTGCGCACCGAGGAAGTCGAGCGCGAGCAGGAGTCGGTACGCCGCGACGTCGAATACGCACAGCAGCGCATGCGCCTGCGGCTTTTGGAACGGCAGGAGCAGTTGATGCGCATCGCGCGCGACGCTTCCAACCGCGAGATCGACCCAGTCGAATTCACCAGCCGAGCCGAGTCGCTGGTGAGCCAGTTCCCCGAGCTGCAGACCATCACCTGGATCGACGACCGCCGCCGCTTCAAGGCCGGCTATGCGGCGCCCAGCGTGCACCCGGCCCAGCAGCACCTGATCGGCGACGTGCTGCGTCCCGGCGACATCGAGAGCAACTATGCGCTGGCCCGCGAGCTGCGCCAGCCGGTGTATTCGCAGCCCGTGGCCGGGGGCGACCCCCCTGCGATGCTGCAGCTGCACATCCCCCTTTTCGATCAAGGCCTGTTCGCAGGCGTCGTGCTTGGCGAGTTCTCGGTCGACGGGCTGCTGCGCTACGGCATGCCGTCCGAAGTACAGGCGCGCTATGCGGTGTCGCTGCTCGACGCCAAGGGCCACGCGATCGCGGGCAACACCACCACCCTGAAGGAAGGCGGCACGCGCCTGCTGCCCTGGACCGAGCGGACCAACGAATACGAAGTGCCGGTGTCCCCGGTGGGCAATGCTCTGGTGCTGCGGGCGCAGGCCTACCGCACCTCGCAGGGCGTGGTCGGCAACGGGCTGTTCTGGCTGGTCTGCGCGCTCAGCGTGCTCACGAGCTGGATGCTCATCGGCACCTGGCGGCACACGCGGCGGCGGCTGCAGGCACAGCAGCGGCTGGTCGCAGAAACCAATTTCCGCCGCGCCATGGAGAACTCCATGCTGACCGGCATGCGCGTGCTCGACCTGCAGGGCCGCATCACCTACGTGAACGCCGCCTTCTGCGCGATGACCGGATGGAGCGAGGCCGAGCTCGTCGGCCAGTCGCCGCCCTTCCCCTACTGGCTCGAATCCGACCGCGAAGTGATGAACGAGCGCCTGGAAGAAGAGCTGCATGGCCGCGCCCTGCCCGGCGGCTTCCAGGTGCGCGTGAAGCGCAAGAACGGCAGCGTGTTCAACGCCCGGCTCTACGTGTCGCCGCTGATCGACGCGCGCGGCCACCAGACCGGCTGGATGACGTCGATGACCGACATCACCGAGCCCACGCGCATCCGCGAGCAGTTGTCGGCTTCGTACGAACGCTTCACCACCGTGCTGGAAGCGCTCGATGCGGCCGTGTCCGTCGCGCCCATCGGCAGCGAGGAACTGCTGTTCGCCAACAAGCTGTACCGACTCTGGTTCGGCTCCGACACCGTGGGCCATCTGGGCATGGTCGCGCAGGCAGGTGTGCCAGCCTCGAATGCGCACGACGAAGGCCTCGACGACGTCGATCCGTACGCGGGCCTGCCGATCGACACGCTCACCGCGGCGCAGGCGGCCAACAACGAAATCTTCGTGCCGCACCTCGGCAAATGGCTCGAAGTGCGTTCGCGCTACCTGACATGGGTCGACGGCCGCCTCGCGCAGCTGGTGATCGCCACCGACATCACGCCGCGCCGCGACGCCGAGGAGCAGGCCGCCGCTCAGGCCGACAAGGCCCAGGCTGCGAGCCGACTCATCACGATGGGCGAGATGGCCTCCAGCGTGGCCCACGAGCTCAACCAGCCGCTGACCGCCATCACCAACTACTGCAACGGGATGATGTCGCGCATCAAGGGCCAATCGATCGACAACGACGCGCTGCTCGCCGCGCTCGAGAAAACGTCGAAGCAGGCCCAGCGCGCCGGCCAGATCATCCAGCGCATCCGCTCTTTCGTGAAGCGCAGCGAACCCAACCGCACGCCGGCCGACGTGGCCACCATGGTGAGCGAGGCGGTCGAGCTGGCAGGCATCGAGTTGCGCCGGCGCAACGTGCGCCTGAACCACTACGTGGCCGCGCGGCTGCCGGTGGTGCGCGTCGACCCGATCCTCATCGAACAGGTGATGGTCAACCTGCTGAAGAACGCGGCCGAATCCATCGACATCGCCGAGCGCCCGCTGGCGCGCCGCAGCGTCGAGCTGCGCGTGCTGCCCAAGGTCATCGAAGGCCACAACGCCATCGAGTTCTCGGTGCAGGACACGGGCAAGGGGCTCGCTCCGGAAGTGATGGACCGGCTCTACGAAGCCTTCTTCTCCACCAAGCCCGAGGGCATGGGCATCGGGCTCAATCTGTGCCGCACCATCGTCGAGTCGCACCGCGGCCGGATGCAGGCGGAGAACATCTACAATGGCCCGGATGTGATCGGATGCCGTTTTTCCTTCTGGATTCCGGTGTTGGACGCTATCAGTTCCGTAGCTAGCGACGAGGCAAAGGTACCTGCATGAGTTTGATTCCGAAGAAGGGCACGGTCTATGTCGTCGACGACGACGAAGCCGTACGCGATTCGCTGCAATGGCTGCTCGAGGGCAAGGACTACAGAGTCCGCTGTTTCGATTCCGCCGAATCCTTTCTCTCCCGATACGACCCGCGCGAAGTCGCCTGTTTGATCGTCGACATCCGCATGGCCGGCATGACCGGCCTCGAACTGCAGGATCGCCTGATCGAACGCCGCTCCCCGCTGCCGATCGTGGTCATCACCGGCCACGGCGACGTGCCGATGGCGGTCGACAGCATGAAGAAGGGCGCGATGGATTTCATCCAGAAGCCCTTCAACGACGAAGAGCTCGTCACGCTGGTCGAGCGCATGCTCGAACATGCGCGCGGCGCCTTCACGCAGCACCAGCAGTCGGCCAGCCGCGATGCGCTGCTGTCCAAGCTCACGGGCCGCGAGGCGCAGGTGCTCGAACGCATCGTCGCCGGCCGCCTGAACAAGCAGATCGCGGACGACCTCGGCATCAGCATCAAGACGGTCGAGGCGCATCGCGCCAACATCATGGAAAAGCTCAATGCCAATACTGTGGCCGATCTGCTCAAGATAGCGCTCGGGCAAGCGGCCCCCACGGCCAAGGCCTCCTGAGCCGCAGCTATCCCGCCGATAGCCACGCACCTTCCCCACGCCTGCGCAAGCGGGCGTTTTTACTTGGAAAATCAAAACCGATGACCGCCCAACTGATCGACGGCAACGCCCTCGCCAAAACCATTCGTGCCGAGGTGTCCGGCCGCACCGCCGCGCTGAAGGCGCGCGGCGTGAACCCGGCACTGTCCATCATCTTGGTGGGCAGCGATCCGGCCAGCCAGGTCTACACGAAGCACAAGGTCAACGACAGCACCGAGACCGGCCTGCAGGCCACGCTCGAGACCTACCCCGCCGACCTGAGCGAAGCTGACTTGCTGGCCCGCATCCGCGCCCTCAACGACGACCCGAAGGTGCACGGCATTCTGGTTCAGCTGCCACTGCCCAAGCACATGGACAGCCAGAAAGTCATCGAGACGATCTCGCCCGCCAAGGACGTCGACGGCTTCCACGTCGCCAGCGCCGGCGCGCTGATGACCGGCGCACCCGGCTTCTGGCCCTGCACGCCGCACGGCTGCATGAAGATGCTCGAATCCATCGGCTACGACCTGCGCGGCAAGCACGCGGTGGTCATCGGCCGCAGCAACATCGTCGGCAAGCCGATGGCCATGATGCTGCTGGCCAAGAGCGCCACCGTGACCATCTGCCACAGCGCCACGCAAGACCTCGGCGCCATCACGCGGCAGGCCGACGTGATCGTGGCTGCCGTGGGCAAGCTCGATCTCCTGACGGCCGCCATGGTGAAGCCCGGAGCGGTGGTCATCGACGTCGGCATGAACCGCAGGGCCGACGGCAAGCTGGCCGGCGACGTCGATTTCGACAGCGTGAAGGAAGTGGCTGGCTGGATCACCCCCGTGCCGGGCGGCGTCGGCCCGATGACCCGCGCCATGCTCCTCGTCAATACCCTTGAAGCTGCGGAACGCGCCGCCAAGTGATTTCCATGGCCACCACGAACAACCCACTCCTCGACTTCACCGATCTCCCGCTGTTCGATCGCATCAGGCCCGAGCATGTGTCGCTCGCGGTCGACACCCTGCTGGCCGATGCCGAGACCGCGCTGCAGACGGTAACGGCGTCCGAATTCCCGGCCGACTGGAACGCGATCTCCAGGGTGCTCGACGTGGCCTCCGAACGCTTCAGCCGCGCCTGGGGTGCCGTCGGCCACCTCAATGCCGTGGCCGACACGCCGGAGCTGCGCGCTGCCTACAACGAGGCCATGCCGCGCGTCACCGCGTTCTGGACCCGCCTGGGTTCCGACGAGCGCCTGTACGCCAAATACAAGGCCATCGATCCGGCCACGCTCAACCCCGAGCAGCGCCAGGCGCACAAGAACGCCGTGCGCAACTTCGTGCTCGGCGGCGCCGAACTGCAGGGCGACGCCAAGAAGCGTTTCGCCGACATCCAGGAGCGCCAGGCCGAGCTGAGCCAGAAGTTCAGCGAGAACGCACTCGACGCGACCGATGCCTTTGCCTACTACGCCTCGCTGGGCGATCTCGAGGGCGTGCCCGAGGACGTCGTGAGCGCCGCTCGCGCAGCCGCCGAAGCCGAGGGCAAGGAAGGCTACAAGCTCACGCTCAAGATGCCGTGCTACCTGCCGGTGATGCAGTTCGCCAGGAGCAGCGCGCTGCGCGAGAAGCTCTACCGCGCCTACGTCACGCGCGCCAGCGAATTCGGCGATGCCGCCTTCGACAACACGGCGCTCATCACGGAGATCCTCGCGCTGCGCGAGGAAGAAGCGAAGCTGCTGGGCTACAGGAACTACGGCGAGCTGTCCGTCGTGCCGAAGATGGCCGAATCGCCCGAGCAAGTCGTCAAGTTCCTGCGCGATCTCGCCACCAAGGCCAAGCCCTATGGCGAGCGCGACCTGGCCGACCTGCGGGTCTTCGCCTCGGAGCAACTGGGCATCACCGACCCGCAACCCTGGGACTGGAACTACATCGGCGAGAAGCTCAAGGAAGCGCGCTATGCCTTCAGCGAGCAGGAGGTAAAGCAGTACTTCCCCGCGCCGAAGGTCATGGCCGGGCTGTTCAAGATCGTCGAGACGCTGTTCGAGGTGTCGATCCGCCGCGACTCGGCGCCCACGTGGCACCCGAGCGTGGAGTTCTATCGCATCGAGCGCGCCGGCCAGAAGGTCGGCCAGTTCTACCTGGACCCCTCCGCGCGCGCCGCCAAGCGCGGCGGCGCCTGGATGGACGATGTGCGCGCCCGCTGGCTACGCCCCGACAACGGCGTGCTGCAAACGCCGGTTGCGCAGCTGGTGTGCAACTTCGCCAGCGGCGTCGACGGCAAGCCGCCGCTGCTCACGCACGACGACGTGACCACCCTCTTCCACGAGTTCGGCCACGGCCTGCACCACATGCTCACGCAGGTGAACGAGCGCGACGTCTCGGGCATCAGCGGTGTCGAGTGGGACGCGGTCGAGCTGCCGAGCCAGTTCATGGAGAACTTCTGCTGGGAGTGGGACGTGCTCAAGCACATGACCGCCCACGTCGACACCGGCGAGCCGCTGCCGCGCGCGCTGTTCGACAAGATGACGGCCGCCAAGAACTTCCAGAGCGGCCTGCAGACGCTGCGCCAGATCGAGTTCTCGCTGTTCGACATGCTGCTGCATACCGAGTACCACGCAGCGGCGGCCAAGCCCGGCGATGTGATGGCGCTGCTCGGCAAGGTGCGCGCCGAGGTGGCCGTGATGCCCTCGCCGCCGTTCAGCCGCACGCCGAATACCTTCAGCCACATCTTCTCGGGCGGCTACGCGGCCGGCTATTACAGCTACAAGTGGGCCGAGGTGCTGAGTGCCGACGCCTACGCGGCCTTCGAGGAAACCGTGGGCGCCGACGGCGAGCCGAACATCGAGACCGGCCGCAAGTACCGCCAGGCCATCCTGGAGGCCGGCGGCAGCCGCAGCGCCATGGATTCGTTCAAGGCCTTCCGCGGCCGCGAGCCCCAGCTTGATGCGCTGCTGCGACATCAGGGCATGGCGGAGCCCCAGCCCGTTTGATGCGGCGCTGAAGCTTGCGATACTCGGGCGATGCATCCGATTCACAAACTCTCACTGCATCGCCTGAGCGGCCTCGCCCTTGCGCTCGTTGCCGCGGGCGCGATGGCACAGCCCATCTACCGCCAGGTCGACAAAAACGGCAAGGTCACCTTTTCAGATCGCGCTCCGACCGCCAGCACCGAAGCGGCTTCGGGGCCGCAGGGCGGCGTCACCACGCCCGCCAATGCGGGCCTGCCGTATGAATTGCGGCAGGTGGCGCAGCGCTACCCCGTCACCCTGTACAGCAGCGACGAATGCGGCCCCTGCAGCACGGCACGCTCGCTGCTTGTCACGCGTGGCATCCCGTTCGAAGAGCGAACCGTCAAGAGCAACGAGGAAGTCCAGGCGCTACAGCGCCTGAGCAGCCAGAGTTCGCTGCCGCTGCTGACCATCGGATCGCAGCAGCTCAAGGGCTTTTCGGATGCCGAGTGGTCGCAGTACCTCGACGCGGCCGGCTATCCCAAGAGCAACAGCCTGCCCGCGGGCTATCGCAACGGCCTGGCGCGGCCACTGATCGCGCAACAGGCAGCACCCGCAACCCGGGCCCCTGCGGCACCGGCTGCGCAGCCCGCGTCGCCGCCTCCCGCCTCGAGCGAACCGACCCCAAGCAACCCGGCCGGCATCAAGTTCTGACCCAGGCCGCGTTCGCGGCCGCGGATCATCGGGCGAACTGCATCGTCTTCACGCCCGTCGGGGTACCCAGCAGGCACACGTCGGCTTTCTGGTGCGCAAAGACACCCACCGTCACCACGCCAGGCCATTGGCTCACCTCGGACTCGAAGGCCAGCGGATCGGTGATCCGCAGGCCAGTCACGTCCACGATGTGCTGACCGTTGTCGGTAACCAGCGGCAGGCCGTCCTTCTCGCGCACCTGGGCGATGCCACCCATGCTCGCGAACTGGCGCATCACCCGGCGCGCGGCCATCGGAATCACCTCCACGGGCAGCGGAAACGCGCCCAGCGCATCGACCAGTTTGGACGCATCGGCGATGCAGATGAACTTGCGCGACTGCGCCGCCACGATCTTTTCGCGCGTGAGCGCGGCGCCACCGCCCTTCACCATGAAGCCGCGGTGGTCGATTTCGTCGGCGCCGTCGATGTAGACAGCCAGTTCTTCCACCTCGTTGCTGTCGAACACCGGGATGCCCAGTGCGCGCAGGCGCTCGGTCGAAGCTACCGAGCTGGAGACAGCGCCCTTGATCTCGTCCTTGATGGTGGCCAGCGCGTCGATGAACTTGTTCACCGTGGAGCCGGTTCCGACGCCGACGATCTCGCCCTTGACCACGTAGGCCAGCGCGGCAAGGCCGACCTGGGCCTTGAGTTCATCCTGAGAAAGAGGGGTTGGGGTGGCGGGTGCGGTCATCGCGGAGAATCCTTGGCTCATAGAAGTTCAGAATTATCCGATGCCCCTGCTGATGCCCTCTTCGCTCTACGGCCTGGCCCGCCCTTTCCTGTTCGGCTTCGACCCCGAGCACGCCCATGAACTCACGCTGGACGGCCTGGCACGCACCCAGAACACGCCGCTGGCCTGCGCCTATTCGGCACCGCGCGTGAACGACCCGATCCAGCTCGCCGGCTTGCACTTTCCGAACCGCGTGGGCCTGGCGGCCGGGCTTGACAAGAACGCCCGCTGCATTGACGCCTTCGCCGCGATGGGCTTCGGATTCGTCGAAGTCGGTACGGTGACGCCGAAGGCGCAGCCGGGCAACCCCAAGCCTCGCATGTTCCGGCTGCCGCAGCGCGATGCGCTGATCAACCGGCTCGGCTTCAACAACGAAGGGCTCGACGCCTTCCTGGCCAATGTGCAGAAGGCGCGTTTCCGCAAGACCGGCACGGGCACCACGTCGCCGATGCTGCTGGGCCTGAACATCGGCAAGAACGCCGCCACGCCGATCGAGCGCGCGGTGGACGACTACCTGCTCTGCCTCGACGGCGTATACCCGCACGCCGACTACGTGACGATCAATATCTCGAGCCCCAACACCGCCAACCTGCGCACGCTGCAGAGCGATGAGGCGCTCGATGCGCTGCTCGGCGCGGTGGCCGAACGGCGCGAGGCGCTGGCCGCGCGCCACAACAAGCGCTCCCCGCTGTTCGTGAAGATCGCCCCCGATCTCGACGAGGCCCAGGTGGCGGTGATTGCCGCCACGCTGAAGCGTCACGGCATGGACGGCGTGATCGCCACCAACACCACGCTCGCGCGCGATGCGGTCAAGGGCCTGCCGCATGCGGATGAAGCGGGCGGACTGTCGGGTGCGCCGGTGCGCGAGGCCAGCAACCGCGTTGTCGCCCAGTTGCGTGCGGCGCTCGGTTCGGGTTTTCCGATCATCGGGGTCGGCGGCATCCTGAGCGCAGCCGATGCCAAGGCCAAGATCGCCGCGGGTGCGGACGTGGTGCAGATCTACACCGGCCTGATCTACCGCGGCCCTGCGCTGGTGCGCGAAGCCGCCCAGGCGCTGCTGCGGGATCGCAGCCAGGCCTGAGCTTCTTTCTTCGTCTCTTTCAGCGCATGCGCCAGAGTATTGGCGCGATGACCGCGGCCCAACGCAGCAGGCGCTTCGGCCGGATCACCACCACGGCGGCCGCAGCAACGACGCCGGTAGCCACCGGATGCGCACGCGCAATGCGCAGTGCCGCGGCGGCCGCCGATTCGTTGGGCGGAGGCGCTTCGCCCTCGCCTGAACCGCCGACCGGCTGAGCCTGCTCGCGTCCACCCTGCAACGTCGCGATGCGCTCGCGCTGACGCTCCATGCGCGCCAGCAGTTCCTCGCGCGTGGCAGGCCGCGGGGGGCGCGGCGCCTCTTCGTCCTGCTCAGGGTCCTTGCCGAGGCCGAAACGGTCCTGGACCCAGGCCCAGTCGCGTTCGAACTCGCGGCGTGCCGGCACGAAGCTGTTGGATGCGTTGCGCAGCGTCAGCAGCAAGCCGATGGCGGCCGCCAGCCAAAGCACGATCCACACCCCCGCCACCGACCATGCGGCCACGATGCGGTGAGGCGTTTCCCAGAAATGAACCACCACCGCCACGGACAGCAGAGCCACCGTGACCGTGGTCAGCCCCAACACGGCCAGACTGAAGACAAGCAACAGCTTGAGGCGCTGCTTCTCGTCCTCCCAGGCCATGCGCAGTAGCTGCACCCGGTCTTCGGCCGCCAGCGCGCCTTCGGCGGCAGCGATGCGCAGCCGGCGAATCCGGGCGTTCAGCCCGAACAGGGACGACAGCCTCATGGGCTGGCTCCGGCCATGTCCGGGCGAACGATGCTGCGGCGGCGAATGCTCAGGTCAGCGGCGGCCAAGCAGCAGGCCCACCAACACGCCGACAGCCAGTGCAGCACCGGCGATCTGCCATGGTTCGTCATGGGCGTAGGCGTTGGCGGAGTTGGCCGCTTCGCGGGCCTTCTTGGCGGCGAGCTTGCTCTTCTCGGCCGCTAGTTCGCGTGCGATGGCCAGCTTGGTGTCGATGCGCTGGCGCAGCGCCTTGATGTGGGGAACCGAATCCAGGTCCTTGCTTGCCAGCACGCCGCGCACGTCGCTTGCGATGTCTTCGGCCGCTGCTTCAAGATTTTGTGATGCACTCATTGGAATCTTTCCTCCATTGATGACACCGGCACCGCGCCGGCGGCTTTCACGCCAGCGATGGCGTCCTGTCATGTTACAGGCACAAAAGGCCCTCGGGCGCGACAGATGATCAGACTTTGGTGCGAGATGCGACTTCATTGCGCACGAGCGCGCTTCATTCACCCGCCAGCAGGCGCGCGACGTGCCGGCCGATGGCCAGGCTGCTCGTGAGGCCCGGCGACTCGATACCGAAGAGATTGACCAGCCCTTGTATGCCATGCGAATCGGGTCCGTCGATCATGAAGTCCGCCGCCGGCTCGCCTGGGCCCGAGATCTTCGGCCGCATCCCCGCATAGCCCGGAATCAGGGCACCGTCGGGCAGCGCGGGCCAGTACTTGCGCACCTCGGCATAGAAACCGTCGCCGCGCGTCGGGTCCACCACCAGGTCGCCAGGCGAGGACACCCACTGCACGTCGGGCCCGAACTTGGCTTGGCCGCCGAGGTCGATCGTGAGGTGTACGCCCAATCCGCCGGGCTCGGGCACGGGATAGACGAGGCGCCCGAACGGCGCACGCCCCGACAGAGTGAAGTAATTGCCCTTGGCAAAGTGCTCCACGGGCACCGCCGAAGGCGGCAGGCCCTCGAAGCACCGCGCCAACGCAGGGGCACCGAGACCTGCCGCATTGACCACGCTACGGCAACGCAACGCCGTGCCGTCCTCCGCGATCAGGACAACAGCCCCAGCGCCACATTCGGCGCGCGTGATGGACGATTTCAGCGCCAGCATGCCGCCTGCGTTCTCCAGATCGCCGAGCAGGCTCAGCATGAGGGCATGGCTGTCGACAATACCGGTGCTTGGCGAATGCAGCGCCGCGACGCAATGCAGCTGCGGCTCCAGCGCGCCGGCCTGCTGCGCGGTCAGCATCGCCAGGTCGCCGACACCGTTCGCCGCAGCCTTGACCCGAATGGCATCGAGCTGGTCCGCCTGCCCCGGCGATGTCGCCACGATGAGCTTGCCGCAGCGTCGATGCGGCACACCGCGCTCCGCCGCATAGGCGTACAGCAACTCCTTCCCTTCAACGCAAAGCTTCGCCTTCAGCGAGCCCTGCGGGTAGTAGATGCCTGCATGAATGACTTCGCTGTTGCGCGAACTCGTGCCCGTCCCTATCGCACCTTCGGATTCGAGCACCAGCACCTCCCGCCCGGCGAGCGCCAAGGCGCGCGCCACTGCCAGCCCCACCACACCGGCGCCGATGACGGCGCAATCAATTTCTTCCATCACGCGAGCTTAGCGCGGCCCGCGCGTGGAATCACTTTACGGAGGGCGGCGGCTCGGGATCGGTGGGTTCGTCGGGTGGTGTGCTCGGCCCTTCGTCGGGCTCGACGGGCAGATCCGGTGTGACAGGTGTCGGAAGGTCGGGATGGGTGGCCATGGTGGCGCTCCTTTCCCATTGGTTCTAGAACTCCGACATGGAAAGTTCAAACGGCCCTTGGCTGCACTTGCCGTCGGTGCGGACCGACAGCTCATGTGCCGCACGCCGGGCATGCCGCAGAACCCGACCTGTTCGGCGCGCAGTGGATCCAGAAGAAAACGCGCAACAAAAAAGCGACCTGGAAATCCAGGTCGCTTTTTGATTTGGTGGGCGGTGGAGGTTTCGAACCTCCGACCCCAGCAGTGTGAATGCTGTGCTCTACCCCTGAGCTAACCGCCCGAAACGCTGCTGTTTGCCTTCAGCGTCTTGAAAACGTATCGCGTTGTGCGAAGCCTCAGATTATGCCATAGCTTTTCAGCCGTTTTCCCGAAACAGCGTGCGACCGCCACTCGATTTGTCGAGTTGCACCAACACCGCCTCGTGCGCGGTCAGTTCGTGCTCGGCCGCCATGATCACCGGCAGCTCGAACTGGCTCAGGTCGATGGCCACCACGGTTGTACCTTGCGCGGGCTCGTTCGAGGCCACGTCGATCAGCAGCGCATCCTGACCGCGCGTGAGGTTGATGTACACGTCCGCCAGCAGCTGCGCGTCGAGCTTGGCGCCGTGGAAGGTGCGGTTGGAGCGGTCGACGCCGAAACGGTCGCACAGCGCATCCAGCGAATTGCGCTTGCCGGGGTAGACCTGCTTGGCCATGGCCAGCGTGTCGGTCACTTCGCTGACGAAGGTGCGCAGCGGCGGCAATCCGGCGCGCTCGAACTCCTTGTTGAGAAAGCCGACGTCGAAGGCCGCGTTGTGGATGATCAGCTCGGCATCGCGCAGGTATTCAACGATGTCGTTGGCCAGCGTCGCGAACTTCGGCTTGTCGCGCAGGAAGTCGGTCGTCAGGCCGTGAACCTTCAACGCGTCTTCATGGCTCTCGCGCTCGGGGTTGAAGTAGATGTGCAGGTCGTTGCCGGTGAGCTTGCGGGCGAAGAGCTCCACGCAGCCGAGCTCGATGATGCGGTCGCCGTTCTCGGCGGAAAGGCCGGTGGTTTCGGTGTCGAGGACGATCTGGCGCGACATGCGGTGGCTCTTTCAGTGATTCTCTTTGGCGTGGTTGATCGAGTACTTGGGAATCTCGATCGTCACATTTTCCTGCGCCAGGATCGACTGGCAACTCAGGCGCGACTGCGGCTCCAGGCCCCAGGCACGGTCGAGCAGGTCTTCCTCGCCCTCTTCTGCCTCATTGAGCGAACTGAAGCCCTCCCGCACGATCACGTGGCAGGTGGTGCACGCGCAGCTCATCTCGCACGCGTGCTCAATGTTGATGTCGTTGTCGAGCAGAGCCTCGCAGATCGAGGTGCCGGCCGGCGCGGTGATCTCGGCGCCTTGCGGGCAGTATTCGGGATGCGGATAGATCTTGATCGTGGGCATGTTGTTGTTCTAGAGAGATTCGACCTTGCGCCCGGCAAGCGCGCGCGCAATGCCCGCGTTCATGCGCTGGGCGGCGAAGGCCTCGGTGTCATCGGCCAGCCTCTTGGTGGCCGCGTCGATGGCGGCGGCCTCGTTACTGCCCTTGGCGGCCTCGCGCAACTGCGCCATCGATGCGTCGATGACCGCGCGCTCCTCAACGCTGAGCAGGTCGCCGTCGGCATCGAGCGCGCTCTGCGTGGCTAGCAGCATGCGGTCGGCATCGACGCGTGCTTCCACGAGTGCGCGGGCTTGCATGTCCTGCTGCGCGGTGGAAAAGCTTTCCTGCAGCATGGTCGCGATCTGGTCGTCCGACAGGCCGTACGACGGCTTGACCGCCACGCTGGCTTCAACGCCGCTGCCCTGCTCCTTCGCGCTCACGCTGAGCAGGCCGTCGGCATCGACCGTGAAGGTCACACGGATGCGCGCCGCGCCGGCCACCATCGGCGGAATGCCGCGCAGCGTGAAGCGCGCGAGGCTGCGGCAGTCGGACACGAGGTCGCGCTCGCCCTGCACCACGTGCAGCGCCAACGCGGTCTGGCCATCCTGATACGTCGTGAAGTCCTGCGCCATCGCGGTCGGAATGGTCTGGTTGCGCGGCACGATGCGCTCGACCAGCCCTCCCATGGTCTCGATGCCGAGCGACAGCGGGATCACGTCGAGCAACAGCAGCTCGCCCGCACCGTTGTTGCCGGCCAGCTGGTTGGCCTGGATGGCAGCACCGAGAGCCACGACCTCGTCGGGATTCAGGTTGACCAGCGGTTCGCGGCCGAAGAAATCGGCAACGGCGCGCCGGACCTGCGGCATGCGGGTGGACCCGCCGACCAGCACGATGCCTTTCAGGTCGTCGGGCTTGAGCTTCGCGTCGCGCAGCGCCTTGCGCACGGCGGCGATGGTGCGGTCGGTGAGCGACTGGGTGGCGGTGTAGAACTGCTCGCGCGTCAGCTCGAGGCTGGCGGCTGCGCCTGCCACTTCCGCGCGGAATGCGGTGGATTCCGAATCGGTCAGCGCCTCTTTCGCGGCCCGCGCGGCAACCAGCAACGCCGCCTTGTCGGCATCGCTGTCGGCGTGCAGGCCCGTCTGGGCAAGCACCAAGCCGGCCAGAGCATGGTCATAGTCGTCACCGCCGAGGGCGGAGTCGCCACCCGTGGCAATCACCTCGAAAACGCCCTGAGTGAGCCGCAGGATCGAAATATCGAATGTGCCGCCGCCCAGGTCGTAAACCGCGTAGACGCCTTCGCTCGCGTTGTCCAGTCCATATGCGATCGCCGCGGCGGTAGGCTCGCTGATCAGTCGCAGCACGTTGAGGCCGGCCAGCTGCGCGGCGTCCTTGGTCGCCTGGCGCTGGCCTTCGTCGAAATACGCCGGCACGGTGATGACAGCGCCGTAGAGCTCGTCGTCGAAGGTGTCTTCGGCGCGAAAGCGCAGCGTGGCCAGGATTTCGGCGCTGATTTCGACGGGCGACTTCTCGCCGGCCGAGGTGTGCACCTTCACCATGCCGCCATCGTCGCCGCCGATGCGGTACGACATGGCGTCACGGTTCGCGATGTCGGCGAGGCCGCGGCCCATGAGCCGCTTGACCGAGGTGATGGTGTTGGCGGGGTCCTGCGCGCGCGCGGCCGCTGCATCGAAGCCGATCTGGCGGCGATCGCCTTCGAGGTAGCGCACCGCTGAAGGCAGCAGCACGCGGCCTTTGTCGTCGGGCAGGCATTCGGCCACGCCGTTGCGCACCGCGGCCACCAGCGAATGGGTGGTGCCAAGGTCGATGCCCACGGCGATGCGGCGCTGATGCGGGTCGGGCGCCTGGCCGGGTTCGGAAATCTGAAGAAGAGCCATGCCCTTATTGTCCCAATTGATCGAATTTGGCTTCGACGTCCTGTCCGAAGCGCTCAATGAACATGAGGGCTCTCACCTGCTGCGCGGCGGCGGGGTAGTCGCCTTTTTCGTCGATCAGCCAGTCGAGGGACGAGAGTGCGCGTG
>Ga0105244_10001833_pt1 | contig 16618 bp, 18 predicted proteins | sample KBSM44metaG_FD_80423 | JGI IMG/M metagenome (GOLD analysis project Ga0105244, IMG submission 80423) | Miscanthus rhizosphere microbial communities from Kellogg Biological Station, Michigan, USA - KBS M4-4 metaG | ecosystem: Host-associated > Plants > Roots > Rhizosphere > Soil | place... | reverse complement strand
GCCATGGCAGACGCTTTGAAGCACATTCATCTTGCCCCCCAACCAACTCTGTAGCGCGGCACTCCTTCACTCGATCCCATATGCGACCACCAACCAACCTCGATAAGTTAACAAATCCGCTATAACAGGGTATTCGGTGCCAACTTCGAGGCCGAACAGAGAAAACTTAAATTAACAACAGAGGGGTAAGTCAATGAATACGGGAAATACCCCTTAAACCGCTGAAAAGTCAACGCAAATAAGTATTGCATTAGAAATCGACTTCGGTAGGATGGCGCCACACAGAGCGACGACGACCAACAGCAAGAAGACTGTAGCCCGCACTGTCAGACTCAGCATTAAAGGCGAACATCTTTATATGCCGATCTAAAAAGCCAATGCCTTCCACACTTACTAACCACAAGAGAAACATGATGACTTGATATCTAAGCGACGGACAACTACACCTTGCACAACACCTCTAAAGGAAGCCACGATGAATTAGTCATCCGCAAAAACATCATAACGCGCTAAATACTAAATATATCCTCTCGACCACACATGCTCACATACAGAGCACGGGAGAGACTTGCCTAAAAACGGTAAATAGAAACATGAACACAAAATACAAAATGCAAAAAAGTAATACCTTCACTAACCGCCAACATCGTCGGACTGCCTCAAAGCGCCCGAGCGGTAGCTCTAAGGCACAAGTACCAGTGGTTAGCTGGGAGAACGGTCCAGTAGTAGGATCTACTGTTTACAGTACAGATATCGCATTGATTACTGGAAAGACTCACTCTCAAGTCATGTCGGAAATTGACGCTCTGCTGAAGCAACTTCAATTGTGCCCGAGTGAGTTCTTGACAGAGTCAGTCGATTCCACTGGACTTTTGGTACCTAGCTTCCAACTACGCTGCGATGACCCAACGGCACTGTATTCCGAGCAAAAAATCATACAAGCCATAATCAATCAATATGTTTTTGTTCAAAAAGAGCGGGTACGCGAACTACAAGCGCGGCTTAGCGAACATACTGAGAAGGTTGAGTTATATGACCTCATGAACGGATCGAGTGAGACCTTTAATCTGGGAGTTGCTGCTAAGACTCTGGACACTGGAAAAACACGGCTGCTTCGTTACCTTCGCAAGCATGGAGTTCTTACCGCAGGCGGTTACAAACAGAACCTTCCATATCAGGAGCACTTGGACTGCGGACGTTTTAAAGTAGAGTGGGGCTTTTACGAGGATTCCGCTGGCAATCGTAATCTCAAGCCAATTCCACTTGTAACTGGAAAAGGACTGATCTGGCTTAAAAAGCTCATCGAAAAGCATGGTCGCATTGGACTCTAAATAACTAAGCACCAACTAGCCACAGACGTCCTTTGCTGCAGAGATAGCCTTGACACAGCAGCGCGCTAGAATAGAAGTGACATTCTACCCGGACGACCTCATGAACCGGCCTGGAAGACCTATACTTCAGGGGTGACTCGTGTCTAAACAAGCCACCCTCTAGCATTTCAATTCGAGCACTGTATATCTGACCTTAGCTAGCAAGCTGATTACTAGCGCCTAAACACTATCAACCCAGCAACTACGCTTAACCTACAACAAACCAACATGACACCAACAAGCTCGGTAAATATTAAAATCGAGCTACGGACACTCATGACCTTAAGAAACCAAAATGAAAACTGAAAACATGATTACCCAACCGCAAAACCTTGTAACCATCTACCCTTCAAACAAGGTTATTATCAAGCAATCGAACTACACTCAATACGTTATTCCAGTAACCGGACCTATTGGAGAAATCGACGAATTCGGCGAGTTAACCCGAATGCTCGCTAATGCCACAGAAAACGATGAAGTCTACATTCAACTGTCTTCATCAGGCGGCAGCCTTGAGACATGCGACTACATCTGCCGCCGCATGGATGAATGTGCCGCGCACATCGTTGTAGAAATCGGCCTAACTTGTGTGGGAGTAGCTAGCGCTATTCCTTTCCATGCAGACGACTGGGTGATCCATGACAGCAGCACTATGATCATTACCCCGCTCTACTACAGCCCTGGATACGGTAAAGAGTCTGACATTCGCGATCATGCAAAGTACATGAAGACAGTGCATAACAACTGGATTGAAAGAACCTTCAACGGGGTACTTTCAGAGGAAGAGAAATATGAACTACTAGAAAATGGCAAAGCATTGGACTTTTACGCTGACGACCTACTCTCATGCTTGGACGCCTACCAAGATCATCGCAATAAAAGCAAACTCAACGATTACCCAATCCAGATACCAAGCGACACCACAAAGTAATTCAAAGACGCTTACATCTATAGAGGGCCAATAACAAGACATAGCCGCATCATGCCAACAACCAAAACTCAACAACCTAACTCACACACCTAGGCGTAAACACTTTAACTTTACCGATCAGTCCGGGGCTTAACAGTCTCTGCCAATTAAGGCTGGACTCCCGTTGAGCCCCTGAGAGATTCCAAAGATAGAATCACACGAGGCACTAAAATTCCAATAATCATTACAGATACCGCACCGAGCTTGTCACATCGCAAAACAGCACGAAGTAGATTGGCAGAAGCACGTACAGGGTTAGTGGGACGTCATGTCTACGACAAAATAACTGGTGAACATTACGGCGAATACACAATCTCTGCCTACATCCCCGAGCCTATCACGTACACACAGACGGCCCCGAAAAATTCACGAGAGCGCTGGCATATCGAGGATGACGGAACCTTAGCCCCCATCGACGTAGCACCATCTCAACGGAAGCATTTACCCTGTGTCATTGAGCACCCTGCAGGTCAACTGAGTAAACCATGCAAGCAGTCAAGCCCCGGAAGAAACCCGCAACATATACTCAACCCGTTGGCGGCAGTGTTATACGCATTAAATTTAGAACAACACCCAACCCCTTGGCTAGATGACATCGCATTCGGAGCGATATACACCGGACCGGGTGTGATTAATGGGAAGCAAAGCGTTTCTCTTGAAGACGTAATGCTCGTACTTCGATTACCTATAATTACAACAGCTGCTGCCGCTGAGAGATTGTTAAACCATGACCGGAAACCTATGTCCACCCGACAGATACAGCGAGTTGTCGAAGCCGCGAGAATAGCTTTAAGAGGCCTAGCCCTTTATCTTGAGCGGCATCCACATATCGCTCAGGCCTTGGACATGACTATCGATTTCGACAAACTCTGGACCAATGACACTGATCACACTGAGCCGACCAAAAATTCAGAGCACCCCAAGAAACAGGCGGCGTTAATGATGATTAGATCCAAAATACATAAAAAGACCATTGCGAAGGAGCTGGACGTATCCAAGAACACGGTCAAGAAATGGTATCGTGAGATTGACATTGAGCTTGGCACAGGGGGTCAACCACCACCAATTAACGACAGATAATATAAGGAAGTGGCTAACTACCATGCACACACGCATCAGAACAAACAATCTCTATTAAGCAGGGGAAGAAGGGGCACAACCCCTTCCCCGCTCTTGATCTTGCTTTTAACTCTACAGGCATCAGTGCAGCATAACCCAGTAACGGTACGTTACATCTAAACCTACAGTTCAGCCTAAGCAGATCGGGGGCTTCCGCCTCTGCCCCCTCCTTTATAACTACCATGCCGCAAGGCATCACAGGAAATACTAGCTATACATTGCGGTGTGGTGCACCACCAATCATCTCCACCTAATTGAACATAGAAGGAGCATCACTTCGTGACCAAGCGTCACAAAATAACTTGTGCAGGTGAGGCTCGTAGCACTGTTGCTCCGCCTCTGTTAAGTCAATGTGGGGAGCACTGCTGGATGGCGGTCAGTGCACAGATGAGCAGATACACAGTACGCCGTGCTGGTGGACCTCGTGCACTCTGCAGGAAGACCCGCGAGGATCATCCAGTCAACTCACGCTCACACCCGCTCTTCGGGCCTCATGACCTGAAGAACTACGGGGTTAATGGTGCATACCAGTGGACCGCCCGGCTCGATGCTTACGTCTACCAATTCTATCCAGCTGCCATCGACAAGGTAAGTGAGCTCCTTAGAGAGCCTGCGTAGGGTGATGTCGCACTCATGAGCGATCGCTGCCTGTGTAACCCGTACTGTCCCGCCCTCACCCACCTTCGACCACAGGGCAAGCATGACTGCACCTGCAGAGCGATCTGAAAGCACCAACCGGAGCATGTGCGTCATGGCTTCAGGCTTGAAGTACACCGCACCTTGGGACTCATGGGAATTTGTAGCTAGCTCGGTCATCGATGGAATCCTTTGGGGGCCCTATGAAGATAGTTCATCTGACGGATGTCACGATTAGTGTGTGTCCGATTAGATCACATCCCCGGACCATTGGGGAATGCCCGCACCACCGCCTTCCCCTGCGCTTCAACATCAGCTCGGCACCCGTGTGAGGGAGCTGCGTATGGCTATGGGCATGAGCCAAGAAGCTTTTGCTGATCGTTGTGGCTTTGCTAGGACCTACATGTCTCGCATTGAGACCGGTGGCGCTAACCCGTCAATCAACGCCATCAAGGTGCTTGCCGATGCCTTAGGTGTCAGCATTGCTGCTCTGTTCGAAGGAATGTGAGCTGCCTGTCCACAGGGACCCTCCGCCTCGTGCGACGCGCAGCAACACCTAGTCAGACGTGTCAGAGTCCACTTACGCCTCATCGCTGAATGTCGTTAAAGGCAGAGATCCACCCATACCTGCCGATGATCAGCGGGCAAAGTTCGGCCATTAGCGGCCATTCTAGGGGTGTAAAGTCGCTGGGCACCCAGTTTACAATGAGGGTATATATAAAGTGTATTGTGCGGGATTCCAATGAGCGTAGAGGGACCGCCAACCAGCCCAATCCCAAGGCACCAGTCATCTTAGGTATGTTGCTGGCTCTCAGATGTGGATGACGTTAAAGAACCGTGTTGAGTGACTGCAGTGTAGCTTAAGCAAGTAAGTTGGAAATTCAACTCAACTCTGGCTAGAAGCAAAGTGCGGAAGCGATCAGCTTCTAGCCGGTGAAATTATTATTAAATGACGGAAATGAAGTTTAACAAAAATCCGCCACAGCGAAATCAAGTCACATAATCAACCACTTGGATATTAGCTTTTCCAGCCGATCTCCTGGCAAGCTCTGCGTAAGGAAGTCTTTAACTTCTAGTGAAAATTCACTATCGAGTTTAAAACCAAAGCCTGATGAGGCCTTGGACAACTCTTTAAGCAAAATACCCTCCGACACTAGCGAGTTTAAAAGTGAACTTAGACCCACATTTAATTTCAAGCTTGCGCATTGTTGCCTGTATACTTGCTCAGACTTCCACACAAATGCGCCACCCTTAAAACCTACCCGAAATATCTTCTTGAGGTCAGTTATTACATGATCTCGGCGCCGCTCTTTGTCTTCATTTGTGGCCTCGATTACTTCTCTCAATCCGTCACAAATGACGCAATCACTATCGAAATTATTCCAAGTTAGGTGCTTTTTACCAAAAAAACTCCTTTCAAAGTTTACGAAAGTACTGGATAAGAATATTACTTCATTTTCAGGAATTGAGCTGCGACCAAGCCCAGAGTACCCACTAAAGTAACCATCGCGAACTTTAAGTGACGAGAAATCTAGTGGGTAGAACTCGCCAAAAATTGAAAGGTTTCTTACTTCGCTACCAATGGCCTCATCGAAGAGCCTCAAAATTCTTTCAGAGTTCTCAGTCCGGCCGCTCGCGACGCCTTCAAAGTTGATGTGCAGCAATGCGGATATTAGCTTCCTTCCGACAACTTCATCTTTTGCCCCAGCCATCGATTTGCTAAACTCCTGAAGCACTGTCGCCTCATAGTCGGTTGTGGGTTCTTTATATTTGCAAATCTCTTTAACCAGCACTCCTCCACGATAACAACTCTGAGCAAACTCTCTCAGGATGTTGAAGTCTTTTTCTGCATGCTTTGTATTAATTAGGTATGTGAGATAGCGTGCCTTTACCCAGAACTCAAGTGAGTCATACTTTACCGAAAAATGTCCGTTATTCCTCGCGAGCAGTGTGGACGTGTGGTAGTTTCGACTAGTGCCTTCGTCATAGTCTACACCTGTGCCAGCAAGTGCGAGTGCCACCAAGTCAAACAGCTCATCTTCTTTTACTCTACCATCGTATTGGAATACGATGTCGCGCAATATTTCGAAATATTGATCACATGTTCTAATACCAAGAAATTGCTTTCCAATCTCCCGATCCATAAGTTGATATATTACTTTATCCAGAGGCTGGTCGAATTTAAAATACGCGCTTTGTTGATGCTTGAGTTTCTCCCCGCCCTCAGCGGCCAACTCACACGCGAGGCGTAGGATTAGCGGGGTAACTTGAGAGCTACTTCCGAGCTCAGCCATATACTCGCGCGAACGCGCTATAAATTTGTGAGGTGACTCAAAACCCCTGAATCGTTTAGTTAGGTATTTTTCAATAAGCTGTTCATCAAAACCCTTGATGAAAAAGACATGTACATCTTCGCTATCAAAAGACTTTTGATTTATCTCTCGCGAAGCCATTAATACCGAGCAATTTAGATATGTATCATTAAGCTCGCGAACTGAATCTATAAACCTGTCGAGCACAAAGCGCTCTTTTAGTTTTGATTGAATTTCATCTAATCCATCAATGATGATTAGCACATTTCCAGAGCTTACATTCAATCCGAAACTGTGGACATCGATGGTATCATCCTCTCCTGAAACTAAAGAATATAGGGATTCCAAGGAGTCGACCAGACCACCAGATGCCGGCAGCTCATCAGGAATGTCGAATGACGATATCAAGATCGCCTTCTTCTTCAGTCCCTCACTTTGATACTTGTTGATCAATTGTACTGCCTGATCACAGAATGTGGTTTTCCCTGCACCCCCATCTCCAAATATCACGTATATTGGCTTTTTAGCTCTGAGCTTATTCGTTATTAGAGATTCAATGAAGCTCAAGCCAAGAAGACTAAAATCTTTCGAATGAAGCTTTTGGTCGATAAAGTAAGGTTCATCTGGCGGATCCATTATTTCTTTTGCGCTTTCAGGTAAGCAGCGATCCCAAATATAATCTTCGATAAACTCAAATCCGCACTTCATGCTTGAAAACTTTGCAGTGAATTCCTTGGAGATTCGCTCAATGTTTTCTTTTCGGTGCCTAACAGGTGTTCCAGTTGTTTCACTAATCTCAACGGGGAACAAAAAAGTTAAGCTGGAAAGATTTTCTAGTCCGTCGAACTTGAAGACCGTTTCAAAAACCTGTCTGAACCAGATATTTCTACCGAGGAAAAGAATGCCAATTTTCCGCCCGTCGGCTTCATCGAGGCAGTAAAATTCAAAATCTTTTGAAACCTCTCTCTTGAAAATTTTTCGATTCGGGTAAACAATAGATACTATTTTTTCGCAGCGCCAGTTTTCATCGCTAATAACTGACTTGTGAAGCTTGTAATAGATTTCGCTTGGTATTTTTTGATCTATGTATATCTTGTCCTTTGATCCAAAAACCAATTTGATAAGACTATCCACCGATACGGTGACACGCTCAGTATCTCCCGCCGTCATTACTTCGTCATTATCGTGCGACTCGATATTACCGAAGGTTTGAATGGTTCGAAGATCATCCTTTATTCGTTTAAGATGATTATCAGGAATTTTCACATTCTTGAGATTCAATGACTCTATTAGAGTATTGAGATTGGACTCTTTTGCTTTTTCGTCAGCGCCAGATATATCCGAATTAAGCAAGAGCACCCGACAGAAGGATTCCGCAGCTTTTCTGGCTATGTTTAAATCTTTAGTCTTGTCGAAATCTGAAATATAATTACCAAGACGTTGAATAACATCCCCAATATCCATTTAAATTCTGCTCCCGTACGAATGAACACATAGTTTCTTGGGGGGCAAGATAGCTCAATGCCAGCACGGCAATCAAACTGAATCTTCACCTGCAGCTTGGATTACGGTCATCAAGCCAACGCTCAGACTGGCTGATGCAGGGCAATGCGGCGTGGTAGGAGAATGTTGCGATAACCGCTACGGAGGCGGACAGGCTGTATCGGCGATCATTGAGGTACCTGGACGGGAAGCAGCGAGGGGTTTTTCTATGCTGAGCGACAACTCGAGCGTTTCGACGTGCCTGTCAGAGCATACGGACGTGGCTTGAGATGTAGCAGAGGTCTAAAAATAGGTTTCAGCCGACGTGATGTGCTCCGACCATAGCGCCCAAGACGCATGAGACAGCTTGAGGCCGGTTTCTACCCTTCATTGTGGGCCGCAATGGGTCGACAGCAGGCATTCGCTATCGGTCCCAAGTTTAACTAATGCGGATCTAATCTCCACCCCACCCCTGCAATCGACATGTCACCTGTTAATTCTACGCTACCCCCATGAATGCTGGGATTGGTTTAAATTGGGGTAAGCCAAGCCCCCCATCCCCGTATTCCCATAGCATTTGCGTGGATATTCCTTCAGATTGTGCTCATTCCAGCCTAGTACTGCCTATCTTTTCCTAACTACCCAAGATTGGTGGCGGCTCAACTAGGTCGCCGCCCCTGACTTGATTTATTAGCTCAGGGGCAACCTTGAAAACACATTACAGTGGTTGATCGGTCGTTGTAACAGTTGTAAAGTGGCATCACTAGCTGCTCGAAAGGAATCACCACAATGGAAGTTGTCGCCTACTACCGAGTTTCGACCAAGGGCCAGGGCGAGTCCGGCTTGGGCCTTGAAGCCCAGCGGGAATACATCAAGTTTGCTGCCGAGCAGCATGGCTGGGTGGTGGTGGCTGAGTTTCAAGACGTGGGCGTATCAGGTTCGATTCACCCGCTAGAGCGTCCAGCAGCTTCCAAGGCGTTTGCAGACGGTCGCCCTGTACTAGTCGCCAAGCTGGACCGCCTGAGCCGCGACGTAGAGCACATAGCGGGTTTGATGAAGCGTCACAAGTTTCGTGTCGCAACTATGCCCACTGCCGACACTTTCCAACTTCACATTTATGCCGTTCTGGCCGAGCAGGAACGCACTTTCATCAGCGAACGCACCAAAGCCGCTTTGAAGTCGCTAGAAGCCCGAGCAGCCAGCGGTGATGCAGAAGCTGTGCAGAAAATCAGCAACCGCTCTCAGGCACTAGCCAAGGGTCGCAGCATGCTGAATAGAACAAAGGGGCACGCCACCCAACGCCAGCAGGCCGACAACCGTGCTGCACTGGTCAAGGACGCCATCGAGCTATGCGTGCTCAAGGGGGCCAGCAGTCTACAGGCAGTGGCTGAGTGCCTGATCGCACGCAACATCCCCACCGCACGTGGTGGACAGTGGTCACCCACAGCAGTGATGCGAGTAATGCAACGCCTAGAGCTAACGCTTGCCCCAAAGGGCTAACGCAGAGTATTTCTATAAGCTCGCAACGTCATGATCCCTGATCAAGCAAACAGGACACCACCCCATGGAAGACAAGGTTGCTAGCACCGCTGATGCTCTTGAACTGCTGCTCATGAATCAGACGGCACTTAGAGCAGCTATTGAGGAAATCAGTACCTGGATACGACAGCGGGGCTCAGTGGATACCCATGACAACGTGATGGTTGCCCTCCAAGCACTCGACACCAACGCTGGCGCCATCAATTCAGCCATAGAACGCCTACGCACCTAAGCCGCCTTCGGGCGGCTTTTTGCTGCCTGCGATATTCTGAAATTAGCGGCTGGGGGCAGACAGCAAATCGGCGTGGGGGTTAGGCACCGACCCAGCCTGAGTACAGGTATCAGCAAGCCTGCTGGCTCCCGCCTGATATTCGCATCCTGATTCCCCGACGATATTCGGGAGTAGGTGGAAGGCGGTTTAGGAGTTTACGGGGTAGCTGGTCCGCTGAAGGGAGGTAGTCTTCAGAAGTGTTCGCACCACCCGAAGTACACATCACTGTCACTCAGGAAAACGAACGGCTTGCGTACACCATCGGCATACTCGTTGATCGTCAGTGCGAACAAGCTCGACCCCGCCCCGGCTCCCTGATCCTTCCGCATAGTCGTGACGACTTTGTAGCTGTTCTCACTAGAGCCGTGGTCGATAACCTGCGGTTCGGTAACGTACGAGTTTTTTAGGGCACCAGCCATCAGACCAGTGTTACGCTCGACGTTGAACTGTTTACCGATGTACATAGGGGCAAGTGAGCTTTCAGACGCAGATACTGCCCGCTCGACGGTGCAGCGGTAGTCTGGGGATGCCCAAGCGTTGCCCGCCCTAATCATCGCGATGACTGCCACTATCCCTGCTGACTTCATTGTGAGGTTCTCTTATGTGGCTGGTGACGTACGCATCCACACCAACGTGCTCTCAGCCTTACAGACTCTTGATACGAACGCGCAGGGCATTGGTCAAGGGATTGCTCAACTACGCTCGGAGCAAGGCTGAGAGAGGGCTGCAGACGCAGCGGAGTCGCGCACCGGAAACTTCACTGTACTCTCCATATTTTAGAATGGTGGAAATCCATGTCAATCTGGAAGATAATGGCGATCAAGCTCGGCTGGCATTGTCTTCGCAACACTAAACTCATTATCGCGAACGAAAGAGCAATCTTCGCAATTGATAGTAGCGCCGGATTCCACAGCCTATTCATGGCGAAAATCGCTCTCACTAATGTCATCTTCAGCAGTCATGCACTTTTCAAAAAAGCGGCAACTTCTACTTCTTTAGCCTTGGAGAACACCCACCCACCCAGCGTATTATTCCATCTGCCGCCCAATTCCTTTAGTTTATCCTTCAGCTTTTTGGTATCACCCTTCACAACAAACGACTTGACCTGCCCATCCTTCTCATAGTCTTCCATGAAGACTTTATCTTCCTTCAGGATCCTTTTCAGCGTTGCCGCTTTCTCCTTTACTTCTTTAGGGGATTGGGTTGGCGCCGGAGATCCACGAAGTAGAGCACGCACATTGACTGAAATCTGATTAAGTAGCTGCTCTTTGAAATCCGTAATACTGGTATAAGACCCGGTCAACCCCAGCTTTTGCATCTTCTTCTCAAAATCCTTCAGCGCCTTGTACTGATCTATATCTAAATTCTTCGGATCGATACTACGAGATGAGAAGTAGACCATTACAGGTTTTTGATTATCGATGAACCATTCGATTTCCTCTGCTGTTCCACTCTCGCTAACCCCTGTAGGGGAGCCCAGCCTTGTCCAGAACACGCCGATTACCATATCGCAGGTCGTCACAATTTGACTGTTGATTACGCCCTGAGCCCTATCCCCGAGTAGTGGCGCCGCGTGCGTTTCCCATTTGACAGGAAGCAATACCACATTATTTGTCTCTGCATTGTTATTATTCCAACGAGAGATAACCTCTGGGATAGCTTCCCGTTCCTCATCGACATCACCCGGGCTTGCAATCAGTATTTTGAAGACCTTAGCGTCAAAGGGCATACTTTAACTCTCTCAAGATTATGAACGAACAATTTGAAGAACGAGCAGACCCTTACCAAAAGGCCCTAATCGCACCCCAGAGGGGGACGCGTGATTACCACACAAAGCAATGTAGTCAATCGTAAAGCGCAAGGTGCCGACTTGGCCTAAAATCCTTATCGAAGCCCATCAAACAAATGCTTAGCAGTCAAAGGAACTCGGTCTATCTGACCCGCCTCAAGTACTCTGACAATAGAATGTTCCTCATCACCTTCAACCCGACCATAGAATAGGTAATAACGATCCCGCTCAAAGGTCTGCCAACCACGAGACTCAAAAATATTCAACTCGCAATGGCCACTAAGCTCATGCTCCGGAGACTTGAAGTTGAAAAACACCCTACCGTACGCCCCTTTAACAATGGATGTCGGCATACCGAAAAACAGTAAGCTCTTCCCCAAGTAAGGCTTTATATTCCGTTGAGCTTTTTCAATGGAAACGATTAGATCATGTAACCGAATAGCATCTTCCTGACCAAACTGCACAGCAATGTTCAGGTTTACTTGAGCCAGTTGCACCAATCGCTTAACAGTTTTAAATCGCCCAGGATTTAGCAGATTTCCGTCTGCATCGAAGAAATTCTCGAACCCTCCCCTACCATTTACTGCGGAGCCGTTCTGTGCCTCTTTCCTTTTTGGCCTGAGATAGTCGTCGTCATCGTCGTACCCTTCCTGCTCGTCATTGTCCGCAAGACTCTTCCAACCAGCAAAGGTCACAAGGTTTATCGCCCGCTTCTCTTTAGCACCATCATCGCCACCACTCCCAGCCCCACCTTTCTTCCTATGCGGGCATTCCACCTTATCGAAGCCTGGTAGGTGGAAGTAGAAGGCATCAACCCCATCCTTTCTCTTCGGTGTTTTGCGAGGTCGTCTGCTGCACATGACACCGCAATCCGGGCAGTAGACTCGCCCATGGTGCTCATCATCAATGTAAAGCTCAGGAGGAAGCTTTGGCGAGGCAGTGAGACACACCGGATCTACAGATTCCGGCTGCGGTTCGAGAGGATGGAAAGCAAGATGAGGGATCGATATCTGCGACATTACATTCCTTTGCATAACTGGCATTAGGCTGGTTGCGTTGAGCACCACCCGCACATCAAGTGCCTGACCGCAAGCAACATAGAATCAACAAAGCGATGACGCGTTCACAGCTAGCCTGGCATAGGATCTAGACACCGATCCACCGACACGGATAGTAGCTTATTGCCACATAAATTTTGGCGGGTCAATTATGAGATGCAAGCGAACGCGATTTGGAGCTTGGGCAGGAAGCCATCGGAGGGTAGAATCGAGCACAGTGCACCACTTAGGTGTACCTAACTGCTGTCACACTTCGAGATTTTTGAGCAAAAAATCCTTGTAGAATCAAGGACCTACAGAATGGAGGCGGCCCCACCAGCCACACCCCGGCACTCGATGTTCCCGCTATGGCTGCTCCCTTCCGGGCCTGACCAGGTTAACGGGTAATCAATGCGGGGGGACCGATGGGGCCACCACTGACGCAACTCGCTAAGCAGCGAGCCGCGCCATTGTACCGGTCTGAGGCGAAGTTACAACCTCTGCGGGGAGAAAAAGTCATCATTTCTCAATGACTTGTTTAAAGGTGGGTCAGATTGCGATGCCCTGCTCCGCCAGGAAGGCGATGAACGCGTCTTCGTCCAGCACCTTCACACCCAGCTCACTGGCCTTGGCCAGCTTGGAGCCCGCGCCAGGGCCGGCGACCACGCAGTGGGTCTTGCCGGAAACGGAACCTGCCACCTTGGCGCCGAGGCTTTCCAGTTTGTCTTTGGCAATGTCGCGGCTCATGCGCTCCAGGGTGCCGGTCAAGACCCAGGTCTGCCCGGCCAGAGGCAGGCCTTCGGCGACTTTCTTCTCGCTGTTCCAGTGCATGCCGAACGCCAGCAACTGGGCTTCGATATCCCGCGCCAGCTTCTGGTTCGCTTCGTCCTTGAAGAACTCGCGCACGGCCTCGGCCTGCTTGGCGGCCAGGGCCTGGCGCAGATCGATGCCGTCGGCGGCGATGATCTTGTCCAGGCTGTCGAGCTTGGCCACCAGCTTCTCAGCGCCGGTCGGGCCGACCGAGGCGATGTCGAGCTTGGCAATCATCCCAGCAGGGTGGTGCTGGCGGCGAACTCGGCGGCCAGGTCGCCTTCGTCCTGCAACTGCATGCCGCAGGCGAGCAGTTGCTCGATGACTTTGCGGTTATGCTCGTCTTCGAAGAAGTTGTGGATTTCGTATGCCACTTCAAGCCCGATGTCTGGCAGGTAGGTCAGCACCTGTGGCAGCGCCTGCTGCACCCGCGCCAGGCTGCCCAGCGAGCGAGCCAGGACCTTGGCGGTTTCCTCCCCCACATCCGGAATGCCCAGGGCGTAGATGAAGCGCGCCAGGCTCGGGCGCTTGCTGGCTTCGATGGCATCCAGCAGCTTCTTGCTGGAAACTTCGGCAAACCCTTCCAGCCCGACGATCTGGTCGAACTGAAGCTTGTACAGGTCTGCTGGCGAGCCGATCAGCCCTTCGTCCACCAACTGCTCTACGCTCTTTTCGCCCAGGCCGTCGATATCCATCGCGCGGCGCGAAACGTAGTGGATGATCGCCTGCTTGAGCTGGGCACCACAGGCCAGACGACCGACGCACCGGTACACCGCGCCTTCGCTGGTGGTTTCCTTGCCTTTGCTGCGTTTGACCAGCTGCGTGCGCTCGACCTGCGAGCCACACACCGGGCATGCGCTCGGCACTTCAACCGGGCGGGCATCTTCGGGGCGGCGCTCGAGCACTACTTGCATGACTTGCGGGATCACGTCGCCGGCGCGGCGGATGATCACCGTGTCGCCAATGCGCAGGCCCAGGCGGGCGATTTCGTCCATGTTGTGCAGGGTGGCGTTGGACACGGTCACGCCGGCCACTTTGACAGGCTTCAGGCGTGCCACAGGCGTCACCGCCCCGGTACGCCCTACCTGAAATTCCACATCCAGCACCTCGGTCAGCTCTTCCATGGCCGGGAACTTGTGGGCAATCGCCCAACGCGGCTCGCGGGCGCGGAAGCCCAGTTCACGCTGAGACGCCAGGCTGTTGACCTTGAACACCACGCCGTCGATCTCGTACGGCAGGCTGTTACGGCGCTCGCCGATGTCGCGGTAATACGCCAGGCACTCTTCGATGCCGGCGGCATGCCGTAGCTCACGGCTGATCGGCAGGCCCCAGGCCTTGAGCTGTTCGAGGATGCCAATGTGGCTGTCGCCGATGCTTGCGGACACCTGGCCTACGCCATAGCAGCAGAACTCCAGCGGGCGGCTGGCGGTGATTTTCGAATCCAATTGGCGCAGGCTGCCGGCGGCGGCGTTGCGCGGGTTGGCGAAGGTTTTGCCACCCGCTTCTGCCTGGGCGGCATTGAGCCGATCGAAACCGGCCTTGCTCATGTACACCTCGCCACGCACCTCCAGCACCGCAGGCCAACCTTCGCCCTGCAGCTTGAGCGGGATGTTACGCACGGTGCGCACGTTGGCACTGATGTCTTCGCCGGTGGTGCCATCGCCACGGGTGGCGCCTTGCACCAATTGGCCGTCGCGGTACAGCAGGCTTACCGCCAGGCCATCGAGTTTGGGTTCGCAGCTGTAGTCGACCGCACCCGGCTGATCGAGACCATCTACCACACGGCGGCCGAATTCACGCAGGTCAGCTTCTTCGAAGGCGTTACCCAAGCTGAGCATGGGCACTTCATGACGTACCTGGCTGAATGCAGCCAGGGCCTGGCCGCCGACGCGCTGGGTTGGCGAGTCCGGCGTTACCAAGTGCGGGTGTTCGGCTTCCAGCGCCTTGAGCTCGTTGAACAGGCGGTCGTATTCAGCATCGGGCACGCTGGGCTCATCGAGCACGTAGTAGCGGTAGTTATGCTGGTCGAGCTCGGCGCGTAGGGCGTGGATTCGGGATTCGGCGGTCATTCGTTTGTCTTCTCTTGCAAAGCAAAAGAGCAGCCTGAGGGACGTTGCCTGGGGCCCTGGATCCTTTATCCCTGGTCTGGCCCCTTCGCGGGTAAACCCGCTCCCACAGGTACGCCACTGGGCTCAAAAACAGTGGGGTACCTGTGGGAGCGGGTTTACCCGCGAAGGGGCCAGATCAGACAACCTAGGAGCCCGAACCGGCCAGCACGCCCCGCAGGCTGCTCTTTCGTCTGGATCTATCAGCGCTTCTGGGTCAGCGCGCGGCGCTCGAACTCGACGATGCGCTGGCGGTAATGCTCGATGGTCTGGGCGGTCAGCACGCTGCGCTGGTCGTCCTTGAGTTCGCCATTGAGCTCATGGGCCAACTTGCGCGCCGCCGCGACCATCACGTCGAAGGCCTGCTTAGGGTGACGCGGGCCTGGCAGCCCCAGGAAGAAGCTCACCGCACGGGTGCTGAAGTGGTCGATGTCGTCCAGGTCGAAAATACCGGGCTTCACGGCGTTGGCCATGGAGAACAGCACTTCGCCGTGGCCGGCCATGCTCTCGTGGCGGTGGAAGATGTCCATCTCGCCAAAACGCAGGCCGCTCTCAAGAATGTTCTGCAGCAGTGCCGGGCCTTTGAACCCCCCCTCGTCGCGGGAGATGACGCTGATCACCAGCACTTCTTCAGCGGGAGGCAGTTCCTTGACCGTGTTGTTGCTGGACGACGCACCGCTGTTGCGGTTGTTGTCGGCGGCAAAATCATCATCGGCATCGGCGAACAGATCAGGCTCGCGTGCCTCTGCGACCAGGTTCAGGTCACCTTGCGGCACTTCTGCGGCACGCTTGCTACGCTTGCTGGCCTTGACCGGCTTGGGCTCGCGTTCGCGATCGCGCGACGACGCACTGAGCGAGGGCAGGTCGCTCTCGTCCAGTTCTGGCTCCTTGTGGTTATCCAATACCCGCGATGGGCCAAGCACTTCAGCGCCGCCCTCTTCGTCGGGGACATTGGAATAACTGCGGTCCAGACGGAATTTCAACTTGCCTTTCCCGCCGCGCATGCGGCGCCAGCCGTCGAAAAGAATACCGGCAATGACAATGATGCCGATGAGGATCAGCCACTCGCGCAGACCGATTTCCATGTAATCCCGTGCCTCTATAAAAATATGCTTGAAAACAAAGGGTTCAAAGCCCTTTAACACGTGGCGCCAACTCTATGTTCTGACAGGCGTTTT
>Ga0105244_10001832_pt1 | contig 16628 bp, 18 predicted proteins | sample KBSM44metaG_FD_80423 | JGI IMG/M metagenome (GOLD analysis project Ga0105244, IMG submission 80423) | Miscanthus rhizosphere microbial communities from Kellogg Biological Station, Michigan, USA - KBS M4-4 metaG | ecosystem: Host-associated > Plants > Roots > Rhizosphere > Soil | place... | reverse complement strand
CGTGGTGTATCAGGATCCGCTTTCCTCGTTCGATCCACTCTGGCGGGTGGCGCATATCCTGCTGGATGCGATTGCGCTGGATCGGCATGCGCCTACGCAGACACCGCGTGAGCGCGCCATTAGCCTGCTGCAATCGGTCGGACTTGGCGCGGAACATCTCAATCAATGGCCGGCGCGCATGTCGGGCGGCCAGCGCCAGCGCGTGGCGATTGCCCGCGCCATCGCCACCCATCCGCAAATAATTGTGCTTGATGAAGCCGTCTCGGCGCTGGATGTCACTATTCAGGCGCAAATTCTTGATCTGCTTAGCGATCTGCAGGCGCAGCTTGGCGTCAGCTACCTGTTTATCTCGCACGACCTTGGCGTTATCCATCACATGAGCGATCGCGTGCTGGTGATGCAAAACGGCCAGGCGGTTGAGCAGGGTACCGCCGATGAAGTGTTCTACCGCCCACGCCACCCCTATACCCAAACGTTACTTGCCGCGTTGCCACGCCTGGCCGCGCTGGAAACTGCCTAACTTTGCTATTGGAGCGAACATGTCACGCGAACTGATTTATAACGGATTTTTGCATCTCACCCCCAATCATCACAGCCACGGTTACTGGCGCACGCCGGAAGGTCAGGTGCAGTACAACTACAACCAGCTTGATGCCTATGTGAAAACGGTGAAAACCCTCGAAAAAGGGCTGTTTGATACTTTGTTCATCGCCGATGTGGTGGGCGTGTATGACATTGAATATGGCGATGGCAAAACCACCATCAGCGCCGGTACGCAGTTCCCTGAACCCGATCCCATCACCATTCTCTCGGCGCTGGGACTGGCCACGGAGAATCTGGGACTGGTGGTGACCAGCAACGTGATTCAGGCGCACCCGTTCTCGTTTGCGCGCCAGATCTCCTCGTTGGATGAGTTCACCCGCGGCCGCATTGGCTGGAACATCGTCACCTCGTATCTCTCCAACGGCTTCCGCAACTACGGCTATCAGGACATTGTGCCGCACGACGAGCGCTACGAATGGGCGCAGGAGTACCTCGATGTGGCGTACAAACTGTGGGAACTGTCATGGGAAGAGGGCGCGGTGCTGCACGATCCCGCCACCAATCGCTTCTTTGATGCCGATAAAATCCACAAGATTAATCACGTCGGTAAGCGCTATCGGGTAGAAGGGCCGCACATTGTAGAGCCGTCGCCGCAGCGCAGCCCGGTATTCTTCCAGGCGGGGAACTCGGATGCCGGCCGCCGCTTTGCCGCCCGCAATGCCGAGGTCACTTTCCTGCCGTCACAAACGCCGGACACCGCGCGTAAAGATATCGCCATTCTCAATCAGGATGTGGTGGATTTTGGTCGCCAGCCGGAGGATTTGAAGAAGCTGGTGATGCTCTCCACCGTAATCGGGTCGACGGAAGAGGAGGCGAAACGTAAGCAGCAATATCTGTTCGACAATATCGATATCAACGCGCTGCAAGGGTTCTACAGCGGCGGTTCCGGCATCGATCTGGCCAATATCGATCCCGACACGCCGCTGACTGAGCTCAGCCGTCGCGAGGAGTTCAGCCAGCATATGCGCTCCAAATTCCGTATTGCGGTAGATGCGGATTACGGCCAGGGCCGCTTGCTGACGTGGCGTGAATACCTGATCCAGCACGCGTTGCTGCCGGGCCGTTTTGCCGGTACACCCGAGCAGATTGCCGATCGCGTGCAGCAATTTGCAGATGCCGGTGTTGATGGCTTTAACGTGGTGCCGGTCACCACGCTCGGCTGGTGGGATGAATGGGTCGAGCACGTGGTGCCGGTGTTGCAGAAGCGCGGTCTGGCGCAAAAGGCCTATAAAGACGGCACGCTGCGCGAGAAGATTTTCGGCAAAGAGAGCCGGTTGCCCGCGTCGCATCCGCAAAGGAAATTGACGTTGGGTTCCTGATACGATTCACCCAGGTGCGCATGAATGCGCACCCTACAACATCGTAGGGGTGCCATTCATGGCGACCGCTACTTAATGAATCCTATTCATAGAGCCAATCCTCTTTCAGGCCATTATCTTCACCATCCCTTCCGCTACTATGACCGTATTCGATCTCTCTGGAATTCAACATGGATCACGCCTCAACGCGTTCTCAATCCTTCACCGTCAAATCGAGCGGTTTGCCGTTTATTCTCATTCTCAGTGCGTTGATGGCGATCACCTCGTTATCCACCGATATCTATCTGCCCGCCATGCCGATTATGGCGCGCGAGCTGCACGGCGATGCGGAACTCACCATTACCGGATTTCTCATCGGCTTCTGTATTGCCCAGCTCATCTGGGGACCGATCAGCGACCATTTTGGCCGCAAAGTCCCGCTGTTTATCGGATTGGTGCTGTTTGTAATCGGCTCTGTCGGCTGTGCACTTTCCAGCGATATCACGCAGATTGTGTTCTGGCGGGTGTTTCAGGCGCTGGGTGCCTGTACTGGGCCGATGCTGGCGCGCGCGATGATCCGCGATCTCTTTGCCCGCACCCGCGCTGCGCAGATGCTCTCCACGCTGATGGTGGTTATGGCGATTGCACCGATTGCCGGGCCGCTGCTGGGCGGTCAGATGATCCGCGTGACATCCTGGCACGCCGTCTTCTGGCTGCTGGCGGTTATCGGCGGCGTGATGCTTATTTTGATGTGCTGGTTGCCCGAAACCTTACCGGCAGACAAGCGGATAAAAGCGTCGCTCACCGGTGCGTTTAGCAACTATCTTGCTCTGCTGAAAAATCGCCATTTCATGCGCTTTACGCTGTGCGTGGCGTTCTACTACGTGGCGGCTTACGCCTTCATTACCGGCTCGCCTTTCGTCTATATCTCTTATTTCGGCATCGATGCGCAACATTATGGCTGGCTGTTTGCGGTGAACGTGGTGGGTTTGATGGCGGTAAGCATGGTGAACCGACGTTTGGTGCACCGCTATCCGCTGGAATCCCTGCTCAAAGTAGCGGTGATCACGGCCACCTTCGCCGCGTTAATAGTGGCGCTGAGCGCCAAACTGGCCTTCGGCGGCATCCTGATGATTATTCTACCGGTGTTTGTGTTCTTCTCGATGAACGGCATTATCGCCGCAACCTCCACGGCCGCCGCCATGGATACCGTGCCCAATATGGCGGGTTCCGCCTCAGCGCTCATCGGCTCGCTGCAATATGGCAGCGGCATTATTTCATCGTTGTTGCTGGCGCTACTCAGCGATGGCACGCCCTGGACCATGGCGTGGATTATCGCGCTGTTTACCGTGGCAAGCGCGGTGATGGCGCTCAGCGCCGCCACGGTAAAATCTCACGGTTAAATGTTTTGGTCGAAGAACGGATCGAGCTGGCCCATCGCCTGATCGACATAACGCGGTACCCAGTACGTCTCGATATGCGTTGCGCCTTGAATCAGATACAGCTTTTTGTTGGTGGTGCCGGTGGCTTTACTAAACGCACTTTGCGTCATGTAGAGCGAATCCGCTTTGCTGCCCGCCATCATCAGCACCGGCTGATTAATCAGGTCCATGTTGCTTTGAGCGTCAAAGCGCATCAAATCCAGCAGGCTGCTGGTGGTGTAGCGGAAGGTTGAATTTGGATGTGCATGGGTTTTCCAATAGTACTCGTAGCCCTGGCGATAGAGATCGAACGGCAGTTTAGCAATCTGCTCATCTGTCAGATTGGCATCGCCGGAATAGGTGACTTCACCGGTGGTGGCTTCTTTACTGCGTGCCTCGGTTGCTGCCCGCAGGCGATCCTGAATCGTCGCGAGCTGTGAATCCTGATAGCCGTTACGCCGCACCAGGCCGGAATCAAACATGCTCAGGGTGGCCAACGCTTTAAAACGTTTATCGGTCTGCGCGGCTTTGAGGGCATAACCGCCGCCACCGCAGATACCCAGTAAACCGATGCGTTTCGCATCAACGCCGGGATAGCGACTAAGGTAATCCGCCATGCCGTGAATATCTTCGATACGGTTAGCCGGTTTATCTACGCTGCGCGGCATGCCGCCACTGGCACCTTGATAGGCGGCATCGGCGGTGATGGTGATGTAACCGTGCTCGGCAAGACGCTGCGCGTAGAGGCCGGCAACTTGCTCTTTTACACCGCCGTTAGGATGAGCGACCACGATGGCAGGATAGTGCTTCGCCGGGTCGTAATTGGCGGGCGTATAGACGTTGGCGGCAATTTGCAGCCCGTGCAAATCATACTTCACCGGATGGATGTTGACTTTGCCCGCTACGTTTTGCGTGATGGCGCCGTGATAAACCAGCGTGAAAGGGTTCTGCTGGTGGTTAGCGGCCTGAACGCTTACGGACATTGCCGCGATCAGCAGGGCATGGATAGCAGTGAGTTTCATCTTCGCTCCCGGAAAAAAGTCGCGGCCTGCAAAGTGGGCTCGCGAGAGTGATATCGTCGGGTGAGCTTAAGGCGCCCGGGCTGTCAGCATCATGACCAGAAGATAACAACCCTGTCAGTTTCACCGGGGCGTTGGCTGACAGCGCTGTCAGCAAATTGTCAGCTTACTGTTGGTGAGCTGCCGGCAAAATACCGTTTAAAGGTTGACATAAGGAAGCCCCGCGATGCGCTTATTGTTGGTTGAAGACGAAGAGAAGACCTCCACTTACCTGAGCCGGGCGTTGGGTGAATCGGGTTTTACCGTTGATGTCTCAGCTGACGGCGCAGAAGGCCTGCACTTTGCGCTGGAGTTCGATTATGACGCGGTGATTCTTGATGTGATGCTGCCAGGCATTGACGGTTATCGCGTGCTTGAAGGGATTCGTAGCAGCAAACAGACGCCGGTGCTGATGCTCTCGGCGCGCGGCTCGGTGGATGAGCGGGTAAAAGGGCTGCGCCTGGGGGCGGATGATTATCTGCCCAAACCCTTTTCGCTAATTGAGCTGGTGGCGCGCATTCAGGCGCTGGTGCGCCGTCGCATCAGCGATGGTGCCGACATCACGCAACTGCAAATCCATGATTTGCATCTCGATCTGCTGGCCCGTCGGGTGTTTCGCCACGGTATTCGGCTTGAGCTGACGGCTAAAGAGTTCGCACTGCTCAGCCTGCTGGCGCGGCATCAGGGGGAAATATTGTCGAAGATGATGATCGCCGAGCAGGTGTGGGACATGAATTTCGACAGCGATGCTAACGTGGTTGAGGTGGCCATTAAACGGTTACGCGCCAAGATTGATGCACCTTTTACGATTAAGCTGCTGCACACTGTGCGCGGCATGGGTTACGTGCTGGAAGTGCGGGAGCCTCACCATGATTAAACGTTCCATTTCCATACGTCTCGCGCTGATGTTCGTGCTGAATATTGTGCTGATCGTTTCGACCATCGGCTTGCTTCTGCGCGCTTCACTGCATGACTCGTTGCAAAAGCAGATGCATAACGAACTGCTGTTTCGGGAATCCTTAATGAGTCCGTGGATCACGGCGCGCACCTCAGACGATGGCTGGGCGACGTTGGCCCGTAAATTTACCGATTTAACCAGCGCCGAAGGCGAACGCGTGCGTTACTGGATTTTGAGCGATGATGCGCGTTTTAGCCTCGGTGGCGCGCCGCCGTTGGGCGTGAATTGGGCTTCCTTGCAGGAAGGGTTTAATAAAGTGCCAGGCGCAACGGATGCCGCCTGCTCACTGTTCTTGCTGGTCAAAACCCTTGCGGCTCGCGGTGAGCGACCCGCGTTGCGCTACGTGGTGGCCATCGACTCAACGCCCTATATGGGTACGCTTGATGCTTTCACGCGTACCTTACTGATCGTTTCGTCCATCGGCGTATTTATCGTGGCGCTACTGGGCTATGCCGTATCCCGTATTGGTTTGCGTCCGGTTGGTGCACTGAGCCAGCAGGCGCATCAGCTGGCACCGGGCGATCATACTCAGCGACTGGACACCGGCAGGTTACCGGATGAGCTGCAGCCGCTGGCTGCTGCCTTTAATGGTGTGCTAGAGCGGCAGGCGATTGCCTGGCGGCAGTTGGAGAGTTTCAATGCTGATGTCGCACATGAATTGCGCACGCCGCTCACCAATTTGATTGGTCAGACGCAGCTCGGGCTGGCGCGCCGCCGCTCGCCGGCGGAGTTGGAGGATCTACTCGGTTCCAACCTCGAAGAGCTGGAACGCATGACCTCTATCGTCAACGACATGCTCTTCCTGTCGCATGCGCATGCCGGGGAACATGCTTCACAGCTGACGCGCGTTTCCCTGCGCGCCGAGACAGTGAAAACCGCCGAATATGTTGAACCCTCATTCGCCGAAAAACAGTTGAAATTGCAGATCGACGGCGACGTGTGGGTGCATATCGACCGTCGCTTATTCCACCGTTCGCTGGCGAATCTGCTGGAGAACAGTGCGCGACATGCGGCACCGCACAGCACCATTAGCGTTAACTTCAGTGAAAACGCCGGTCAGGCGGTGGTTGCGGTCACAAATCCCGGCGCCGCCATCGCGCCCGAACATCTGCATCGACTGTTTGAACGTTTTTACCGGGTTGATTCTGCGCGCGCCAAAAGTACCACCCATCATGGGCTGGGGTTATCGATTGTGCGCGCGGTCGCCATCATGCATCGCGGTGATGTGTTCGCGCGCAGTGAAGGTGGAATGAATACCTTTGGGCTGACCTTTGCCTTAACGCCTGAACGTAAATCGCTGTCAGCTGCCGCTCGCGATGTCGCAGCGATCAAAACTGACAACATTGTCAGCAACCCGTCAGCATGACGACATCTGCGCCTCGTTAGAATCGATGCCTCGCAGCATCCACGTTCAATAAAGAAAAGGACGCATTGCATGACAGCAAAATCGGGCTTACTGGGGCTATTGCTGCCCCTTGCTTTCTCATCTTTTGCTGCCGAGCCGGTAGTAAAGATTACACCGGCCGGCAGCCAACCGGCGCTTTCGGGTCCGGCGCAAAATTTTACCGGCCGGGTACGCGTTGATCCGCTGTTTGTGGCGGATGAACAGATCAATGCTTCGGCTGCTTATGTCACCTTCGAACCGGGTGCGCGATCGGCCTGGCACACCCATCCCGCCGGACAGCGCCTGATTGTCACCTCCGGCGTAGGGTTAACCCAGCAGGAGGGGCAGCCGGTGCGCACTATTCGCGTTGGCGATGTGGTGTCGTGCCCGCCGGGCGTCAAGCACTGGCACGGCGCGAGTGCCAACAGTGCCATGACGCACCTCGCGGTGACCGGCAGAGTGGATGGCAAAAGTGTGACCTGGCTGGAGAAAGTGACTGATGAACAATACCGTGCCGATTAAGTCCTTCACCTTCGCCCTACTCATGCTTTTTGCCGGTAACCTGACTACCTATGCTGCAACTCACCAGGGAGTAACACCTGCAATGAACGAGTCATCGAATCAGTCCGAAACCCTCTCCGCACGACAACAAGCCATTCCTCTGATGGCGGTATTTATGGCAACCAGCAATATGGAAAAACTGGATGCCGCGCTGAATCAGGGGCTGGATGCTGGCTTGACGGTCAGTGAAGCCAAAGAAATTCTGGTGCAGCTGTATGCCTATACCGGATTTCCGCGCAGTCTCAATGCGCTGAGCGCGTTGATGAAAGTGACAGAAGCGCGTAAGCAGCGCGGCATTAAGGATGAACCGGGCAAAGAGCCTGTGCAGCCCATTCCGGTGGGGGATGCGCTGCGTCAGCTCGGCACCGCTAACCAAACCAAAATTTCTGGCGCGCCAGTGCAAGGACCGCTGTTTGATTTTGCGCCGGTGATCAACCAGTTCCTGCAAAGCCATCTGTTTGGCGATATTTTTGCCCGTGACAACCTTGACTGGCAAAGCCGCGAACTGGCGACGGTAGGTGCCTTAGCCGCCACGCCGGGTATTGAAGCGCAGCTGCTATCGCATACCCGTGCCAGTTTGCGGGTAGGGTTGACGCGCGGGCAGCTGCAGCATCTGGTGCAAATTTTACGTGCCAGCGGGGAAGAGCAGGCCGCTGCGCGCGCGGAAGCCGCACTGCACGCGGCGCAAGATACGCCATAGATTTCATGTCAGAGGAGCGAAGTCATGTCAGATGCGCATGATGCTAACCGCAGAGTACTACTCAGCGCGCTGGCGGGCGCGGCGTTTTCCGCTGCCGTGCTTAAGCCGGCGTTGGCTAACACCGTGCCTGGGCAAAATAACCGCGCGACGCTGGTGGTGTATTTCTCCCGCAGTGGCAATACGCGGGTACTGGCAGGTGTTATTCATCGTCAACTCAACAGCGATATTTTTGCAATTGAACCGGCAGTGGCCTATCCCGATGACTATTTTCAAACGGTTGAGCTGGCGAAAAATCAGCGCGATCGGCAGGTGAAACCGGCGTTAAAAAACAGCGTTGCGGACTTTGATCGCTACCAGACGATTTATCTGGGCTTTCCGGTTTGGGGCACCACGGTGCCGCCGGTGGTGCAATCGTTTCTCAGCAGCCATGATTGCCGTAATAAACGCATCATTCCGTTTATTACCCACGGTGGTTACGGCATCGGCGACAGTGAAGCGATTCTCGCTACGCTGGCCGCGGCGGCGCAACGAGAAAAACCGCTGGTGCTGGAGTGCGATCAGGAGAGAAGAACCACCGAGACCGTCACCCAATGGTTAGCGACGGTTGACAGCTAATACACAAACATAAAAGAGGGAAAGCGTGTGAAGAGATCGGTAAAAATCTGGGGTGTAGGTTTGCTGGTGGCGGGATTTATCGCTACCAGCCACGCCGAACCGTTAGTGATTCAGGCACAAGGCAGCTTCGCTGCGGGCGGTACGGTGGTGACAGCGCCGGGACAATTTGATGCCAAAAAACCGCTGGATGCAGCGGGCCAAACCTATCATGGCGACCACGCGGCGGTGTTTTATCAGATTCCGCAACATCCGCATAAATATCCCATCGTGATGCTGCATGGTGCCGGACAGTTCTCGCGCACCTGGGAAAGTACCCCGGATGGGCGCGAAGGTTTTCAAAATATTTTCCTGCGTCGCGGATTTGCCACCTATCTGGTTGATCAACCGCGCCGGGGTGCGGCTGGTCGTAGCACGGTAGCAACCCCCGTCAGGCCGAATCCGGATAAACAGAGGTAGTTTAACTTATTCCGGCCTGCCTTATGGCCCTCCTTCTTTAAAGGCGTACAGTTCTCTCAGGATAAAGACGCGCTGAACCAATATTTCCGCCAAATGACGCCCAATACCGGGCCGTTTGACGTCAACGTCATCTCCGATGCGATGTCCGCCGTTGTCGACAAAAGCGGTCCCGCCATTCTGTTTACCCATTCACAGGGCGGCGGGCCTGGCTGGTATACCGCGATGAAAAACAGCAAGGTTAAAGCCATTGTCGCCTTTGAACCGGGCAGCGGCTTTGTGTTTCCCGAAAACGAATTGCCGGCACCGATGCCCAGCGCGTTCGATACGCTAAAAGGCGAGCCGGTGGCGCTGGACAAGTTCATGGCGCTGACCAAAATTCCGATTCTGATTTTCTATGGCGACAACATTCCGGATAAAGCGAGCAGCATGCCAGCGCAGGACAGTTGGCGGGTAAGGCTGGCGATGGCGCGCCAGTGGCGAGATGTGGTCAATAAACACGGTGGCGATGTGCAAGTGATCCATCTGCCGGAGATTGGCATTAAAGGAAATACGCACTTCCCATTCTCCGATCTGAATAATGTGCAAATCGCCGACCAGGTTAGCGCATTTTTCCAACAGAAGAATCTGCAGTAGCCGGCCAGCAGGGGGGATTAATTCATGAATTGAGTTAATAAACCCTAGCTAATTACCGGGTCTAATCAAAACAATCCTCAGGCGTTATGCTTTCGGAAACTAACGAAAGGATAACGCCATGCAAACTGTAAAACTGAATAACGGTCTCGAGATGCCGCTGCTGGGCTTTGGTGTGTTTCAGATGACCGATGCCGCTGAGTGTGAGCGCGCAGTGATTGATGCCATCGAAACCGGCTATCGGCTGATTGATACCGCCGCCTCATATCAAAATGAAACTCAGGTTGGTAATGCCATTAAGCAGAGTGGGGTGGCACGTGACGCGCTGTTTGTCACCACCAAGCTGTGGCTGCAGGACACCAGCTACGAGGGCGCTAAAGCGCAGTTTGAGCGTTCGCTTAATCGCCTGCAGATGGACTATGTCGATCTCTACTTGATTCACCAACCTTACGGCGATGTGCATGGCGCCTGGCGTGCCATGGAAGAGCTGCAGGCAACAGGCAAAATCAAAGCCATTGGCGTCAGTAACTTCCAGCCCGATCGTCTGGCCGATCTCATCGCGTTTAATAAAGTGGTGCCGGCGGTGAATCAGGTTGAAGTTAACCCCTTCAATCAGCAACTGCATGCGGTGCCGTGGATGAAGAGCCGCAACATTCAACCTGAAGCCTGGGCACCGTTTGCTGAAGGCAGAAACGGCTTGTTCCAGCATCCTGTCCTGACGGCGATTGGCGAGAAATATGGCAAAAGTGTCGGTCAGGTAGTGCTGCGCTGGATCTTCCAGCGCGGCATTGTTTCGCTGGCCAAATCGGTACGCAAAGCGCGTATGGCAGAAAACATCAATGTGCTGGACTTTGAATTGAGCGATGCAGAAATGCTGCAAATCACCGCGCTGGATAGCGCGACCAGCGCCTTCTTCTCGCACCGCGATCCGGCGATGGTGGAGTGGCTGACAGGCCGTAAACTCGACGTTTAATCATGACCGACGCAAATCTGAGGGACAAATCAATGCAAAAACGTTATCTGGGAAATGCCGGATTAGAAGTTTCAGCGCTTGGTCTGGGATGCATGGGGCTAAGTCATGGCTACGGTCCGGCAACTGATACCCAGCAGGCCATTACGTTAATTCACGCAGCGGTAGAGCGCGGAGTCACTTTTTTCGACACCGCTGAAGTGTATGGGCCGTATCTGAATGAAGAAGTGGTCGGCGCGGCTTTGCAGCCTTACCGTGACAAAGTGGTTATCGCCACCAAATTTGGTTTTACCTTTGGCGATGACAATAAGCAGCAGATCCTCAATAGCCGACCGGAGCATATTCGTGCAGCCGTTGAAGGCTCGCTGCGTCGGCTGAAAACCGATGTGATTGATCTGTTGTATCAGCATCGCGTCGATCCGAATGTGCCAATTGAAGAGGTTGCGGGCACGGTTAAGGATCTGATTAATGAAGGTAAGGTCAAACATTTCGGTTTATCGGAAGCGGGCGCTAACACCATTCGGCGTGCGCATGCCGTGCAACCGGTCACGGCGCTGCAAAGCGAATACTCAATGTGGTGGCGTGAACCGGAACAGGAAATTCTGCCGCTGCTAAACGAATTGGGTATTGGTTTCGTGCCGTTTAGCCCGTTAGGCAAAGGCTTTTTAACCGGTGCAATTAAATCGGGAGCGACCTTTGGCGAGGATGATTTCCGCAGCAAAGTGCCACGCTTTGCCGCCGAAGCGCTGGCCGCCAATGAACAACTGGTAACCTTAGTGGCGCAGCTAGCGGCGGAGAAAGGCGTGACGTCGGCGCAAATCGCGCTGGCCTGGCTGCTGGCGCAGGCGCCGTGGATTGTGCCGATTCCAGGCACCACCAAGCTGCATCGTCTGGAAGAAAATCTCGGCGCCGCTGACATCGCGCTCTCCTCTGCCGAGTTACTCAAACTGACGCAGGCATTGGAAACCATCAAGGTGATTGGTGAACGCTATCCCGCAGCATTACAGGCGCGGGTAGGCGGTTAATCACAAGCACCTTTTGCGTAATGCTTGTTAGTAAGAGATGAAAACCCAAATTACTGAACGCTCGCTTTGTAGCGGCGCCATTCATTGCGCGATAAATCGCGTCGCTACGGAATGTGCGGTGATTGGATGCGGTGTTTACCTGTTCTGTATTACAACCACTTTGCGGCGTGTTCCTCGCGCCGCAAGCCATTCCTTATGATGTATTTTTCGATTGTATCGACGCTTTTTTATATTTGACGTTTTTTACTCATTGGGTATGCTCTGCGCAATCAGGATCCTCCGGCCAGGGTTGGTTTTGACGGTGACAGAGAGCCCATGAAAAACAGTAATGACAAACAGTTATGCGACATCATGATTGGTGATGCAGTGATTGAATTATTTGATGCAGACGCGGCCATTTCGCACACCACCTTGATTGCGCAATTAGAGAAGATGATTTATGCGGGTGGCTCGGCGGACGACATTCGGGTCGCCAGAGTGGCATTAGAGGTGGTGAAGCGTGACAGCACAGCCGGTAACGTTGAGACATCAGAAGAGAGCATGATGAGCTTTATGGCTAAAAACAGCGGGGCGGATGATTCCACTCAGCATTAATCAGTGAATGCCGGACAAAGGGTGTCCGGCATAACTGCAGGGTTACCAGTGGTACTTATTCGAATCTTCCCACTCTTTCACTTCTTTCTCCGCACGGTCTTTTTCATAACCGTAGCGCTCCTGAATTTTACCGACGAGTTGATCGCGTTTGCCTTCAACCACGGTCATATCATCATCAGTCAAGTCGCCCCATTTTTCCTTCACTTTTCCCTTGAACTGCTTCCAGTTGCCGCTAATACGATCTTCGTTCATGTCGATCTCCCTATTTAGTCGTTACCGGTTACTGAAGGATCATTAGGGTTGGCCGAATGCCAACCGCTGCATTAATCCTGGCACAGGATTTGCGCTTTGCTTCGCTGGCGTGTGAGCTAACTCATAAATTTGCTATCAGGTTAAATTTGCAGGTTAAATGCGCAGCTAACAGCATTAAAAACTATACAATTTAAGGGGTTATCCGAGGAAGGCTATACAGGCTCTCACCAGTTAGGCTATAGTGACCAACGAAATATTTTTTAGTCAACTTCTGGAAACCTGCATTAATCGATGTGTCAGCCATGAGCAAACCGCCAACCGCAGAATCGAAAAACAGAGATCGAGGCCGCCCGAGAGAGTTCGATATCGAACAGGCTCTGGACAAAGCCATGATTGTTTTTCGCCAAAAGGGTTTTCATGCTGCTTCATTGAACGATTTGGGCGAAGCGATGGGGCTGACAGCGGGCAGCATTTACAAAGCATTCAAAGATAAGCGCAACCTGTTTCTGCTGGTGTTTGAACGCTATCTTTCGGTGCGCAATGCCGACTTGCGCCAGCGTCTGGCGCAGTTCACTACCGGCCGCGAGAAGCTCAGCGAGCTGCTGCAGTTTTACCTCGATTCGGCGCGGGCAGTGGAAGGCCGCACCGGCTGTTTGGTGGTGGGCAGCGCAGTAGAGTTGCAGGTGCTGGATGACGATCTATCGCAGTTGGTGAGTGAAGCGGTAATCCGCAATAAAAACTTTCTCGCCTCGTTGCTGCGACTTGGCCAGGAAGATGGATCGGTGACGCAGAGTCTGGATACCGAAACAGCGGCGGGGTTGATTCTGTGCATCGCCTTTGGCATGCGCGTTGTGGGCAAGATCACGGATGTAGCAGACGAACCCGAGACCATCAAGTTAGTAATGAAGCTGCTGGACTAAAATTTGGCTAATTAGGAGGTGGATACTTCCTAAATAAGCGAAGCGTAAAGCCGGAGGGCGAGTGAAAGACGAAGATTCAGACATTACGGAAGATATTCGCGCATTGGTGGGAAGGGTGGTAACACGCATTCTTCGTCCTGATGAGGCGCTTACCGTTCAGGAACTTATTGGCGCGTTGTATCGCCTGAGTTTGCGTTCCACCGACAGCAAGACGAAAGTCGCCTGCGAGAAAGCCATTCGTATTCTGGCTAAAAAACTGCACTAACTGGGTCGCGCGTGCCGCGCCTTGTTGTTCTCCTCTGCTAAAGTCTGGCAATCCCTCGCCAAACACCAACATCATGCTGATTAAAGCGGGTGGTGCGCGGTCTCTTTCGCTTTCCACAGCGCAAACAGCGTGATCAGTAACGCCAGGCTGACATACCCCGATACCCACAGCGTGCTGCCCATCTCTTTATACAGTGACGTAATAATCAATGGCGCAAAGCCACCGCCGATGATGCCCGCCAGCGTGTAAGCCAGCGACGATCCAGCGTAGCGCACGTGGCTGGGGAACTGCTCGGTGACAAATGCCGCCTGCGGTCCGTACATCACCGCATGAATCAACAGCCCGCCAATCACTGCCAGTACGATCAGGGTCGGCTGTGAGCTATCCAGCAGCACAAAGAACACAAACGACCAGACGATGGCCAGCAGCGCACCGGCGATGTAGACCGGGCGACGACCGAGCTTATCGGAGAGCGCGCCAAACATCGGAACCGTAATCGCATTGCCGATGGCACCCAGCATGGTAGCCATCAACGCCAGCGGACGCGGTAACTGCAGCACCGTGGTGACATAGGTGAGGGTGAAAACCACCACCAGCGCATACAACACGTCTGAGCCGATACGTGAACCGCCGGCAATCAGCAGCTCACGCGGATAACGCACAAACACTTCTTTCAGCGGGGTATGCGTGGTTTTCTCCGCCTGTTGCATCGCTACAAACGTTGGTGTCTCTTCCACGCCGCGACGCAGCCATAAACCAAACATCACCAGCAGCAGACTCAGCAGGAACGGAATGCGCCATCCCCACGCCTGGAACTGCTCACCGCTTAATGCCACCGTCACCAGCGTGATAAATCCGGTGCCAATCAACGTGCCGCATGATGGACCCACTTGGGCAAACGAGGCGTTACGGCCGCGTTTGTTCGCATCGCCGTGCTCCATTGACAGCAATACCGCACCGGCCCATTCACCGCCGAGCGCAATGCCCTGAATAAAGCGCAAGGCCACCAATAATACCGGGCTCCAGATGCCCCACGCCGCATAGCCCGGCAGCAAGCCCATCAGCGCGGTGGTGACACCCATAATCACCAGCGTGGTGATAAGCACGGCTTTACGCCCGGCGACATCGCCCAGATGACCAAAAATAAAGCCGCCCACCGGACGGGAAATGTAACCCACCGCATAGGTGGAAAATGCCAGAATGGTACCGACCAGCGGATCAAAGCTGGGGAAAAATACGTGGTTGAATACCAGCGCCGCCATGATGTTATAGACCGTGAAGTCATACCATTCCAACGCGGTGCCGATCGAGCTGGCCGCCGCGAGGCGACCGGTTTTGGTGTGGCTGGCGCGCGCGCCTGAAGCGTGCGGCAACGTTGAATCGGTATTAGCCATGAGCCATCTCCTGTTTGGTTAACTGCCAGCTGAGGGAGTAAAGCTGAACGTCCGCGTTGAGTGCCTGCGCGGCATCCGCGGCGAGGGTTTTACACACCTGCGCATCACGGCAGAACAGCAGCAGCATCGGATGCATCGGTCGCGTCGCGCGCGTTTCCCGTGGCAGCGGCGAACTCAGCGTGGTGTCAGGCGTCAGCAAACGTGAGGCGATATAGCCCGGTTTTTGCTGCACGCGGCTTTGCCAGTCGCCCAGCGATGCAACATCTGTACCGGTTTTTAAGGTCAGTACCGCCAGATGGCTGCCGGTTCCCTGGCCATGCTGATGGGAGATGGCGCAGACGCGGCGCATCGGGTTGACCATTTTGTTGAGATTTTTCACCGACCATTCTGTCTGGCGTGTGAAGGCGGCGTGATAATCCGCACTGGTGAAGGCTTCCAGCGATGCGGTTTCATACAGGCCGAGGTATTTGCGTTCAGCATCCACCGCTTGATAACGCGTGCCGCTGAGAAATCCGCTGATCGCCACGCGCTCTTCTACGTGCTCGTGGTCATACCATTGGTTGAAATCCGCTTCATCTGCAGCATCGATATTGGTGGCGACAAACAGCATGCCGTGGGATTGAGTCATGTTCAGCTACTCCGTTTCAGGGTGGTTTCAATCGCGGCAGCCCAGCTGAGTAATGCAGCATCGTTGCCATGGGTGGAAGAGAGCATCAGGCCAACCGGCGCAGCGCCAGGCTGGTGACAAGGCAGAGAAATTGCACAGCCATCCAGCATGTTGATCACGCTGGTGTTGCGCAGCATCAACAGGTTGACCTGCATGTAGCGCGCAGGATCCTCAAGCTCGGCGAGCGTGGGGGCAATCAGCGGCACCGTTGGCATCAATATGCCGTCGAAAGGCGCCACTGCCGCTTCCACTCGCGTTTTCCAGTCGGCGCGCAGCTGATACAGCGCGGCGGCATCGTCGGCATTCAGCAGGCTGCCGCGTTTAATGCGCGTCAAAACCTGCGGATCGTAGGCTTCAGGCTGGGATTGAGCGTAATGCTGATGCCATTGCCAGGCTTCCCACGCGGTAATACCGCCGCGCGCGTTGAGGGTTTCAAGTTCGGCCAGCTCCTGCAGCGGCAGCTCGGTGATTTTCACGCCCTGCGCGCGCAGCAGATCGAGCGCGCGCTCCCATGCGGCGCTGACGTGTGCGTCAAGCCCATCCAGCACCCGCGTTTGTGGGATAACGAAATGTGCCTCAGACAAATTGCGCGCATCCCTCTCCAGCGGCCGATCGGCAATCACACTGTCGAGCAGCCAGCAGCTCTGTACGTCGTGAGCAATCACGCCGATGCTGTCGAGCGAGGCCGCCAGCGGTAACGTTCCGCGTTGGTTGATGCGACTGGCGCTCGGTTTAAAACCGGTTAAGCCGCACAGTGCCGCTGGAATGCGCACCGAGCCACCGGAATCGGTGCACACCGCCGCCAGGCACATGCCATCACCCACCGCGACCGGCGCCCACGAGGTCGATCCGCCGGG
>Ga0105244_10001825_pt1 | contig 16646 bp, 7 predicted proteins | sample KBSM44metaG_FD_80423 | JGI IMG/M metagenome (GOLD analysis project Ga0105244, IMG submission 80423) | Miscanthus rhizosphere microbial communities from Kellogg Biological Station, Michigan, USA - KBS M4-4 metaG | ecosystem: Host-associated > Plants > Roots > Rhizosphere > Soil | place: Michigan... | reverse complement strand
TTCTGCAGTCGGAGCCGAAGTTCCGCGAGCGCCCGGATGATCTTACGCGGCTGTACACGCGCTCCGGCCAGGGTTCGATGGTGCCGCTGTCGGCGCTGGTGAGCGCGGAATGGGTAACGGGGCCCGACTTGCTGCCGCATTTCAACGGCTTTCCTGCGGCCAAAATCAATGGCAATGCCGCAGTGGGGTACAGCTCCGGACAGGCGATCGCGGCGATGGAGGCGGCGCTCGCGCTCGATCCAGGCTTGCACGTCGCGCGCCTGCAACTGGGCATGCTGTATCTGGGCGGGCAGGACGCCGAGCGCGGCGTCGAGGTGCTGGCGGCGCTGGAACGACTGGACGACCTCCATCCGTTGCGCCACTTCGCGGCCGGACTGTCGTTGTTGACGCGCGGCGAAGCGGCGGCCGCGTTGGCCGCGCTGGAACAAGGGATAAGCTTGAACTTCGCCTACCCGGCATTGAGTGCGGACATGCGGCGCGTCGTCGGCGAGATCGTAGGGCAGGGCATGGCCGACGCCGCGCAGCCCCCGCCGGAGCCGACAGCGGTGCCGATAGCCGATGAAGGCAGCCAGCACGTGCTGTTGTCCGCCTATACATCCAACCGTTCGTATTAAGGGAGGCGCGCATGGCTTCAGCAATCGGCTCCGTGGCCCAGCTGGTTTCGGTGATCCGCAGCCAGCTGGCTGCCCACACGCCGGCCGGCAAGGCGCAGGCGCCGGCTGCGCCCACGAAGCGGCCCGGCAAGCAGACATCCGCCTCCGCCTACGGAGAAGAAAACCTGGGAGCGTTGATCGAACTGCGGGTACGGCAGATAGGGCGCGACGATCCACAGCGTGGCCGCAAGGCGTTTCGCGTGTTTCTGGAGGTGGTGCTGGCGTCGCACTTCGGCCCCAGCCTGATCAACGACCCGGCGTTTCATCAAATGGTGGACGACGTGCAGCGAGCGATGGAGGCCAACGCGGACTCCGGCCGCCTGATCGACAGCGCGATCGCCCAACTGCTGGCCGAAAAATAGAACAGCCGTACATGGCGTGACGATATGAACGATGAGAGTCAGATGAGCGATAACAGAGAACAACTTGAGCGCGGCGAAGCGAATCTCGCGGCCGATCCCGGCAACCGGCATTTGCTGGCCATGGTCATCGACTTGAGTCTCGCCTGTGGCGAGTCCGATCGGGCCGAGCGTCACGTACGGACGGCGCAACTGGCGCACCCGCAAGACGTCTATTTGCTGGCCCGTGGCGGCGACCTGCATCTCGCCCGGCGGCAATGGCCGGAGGCGGCGGCCATCTTTCAAGACTTGCTGGCGCGGCAGGCGGATGTCAACCTGGCCTACAACCTGGCCTATGCGTTGCAAGCGCAAGGGCGGCATGCCGATGCCTGGGCGGCCATGGAGCCGTATCGGGAAGCGCCGGAACTTGCCCCCGCCATCGTCACGCTGATGGTGCGGGTGCTGCACCACCTGGGGCGAAACGAGGAAGCGATCGCCATGGTCGAGGCGCGGCTTGAACACTGCCAGTCGGATGCGGGATTTCTGGCCGCCGCCAGCCTGGTATGCCTCGATGGCGGACGGCTCGACCTGGCCGAGCGGCTTGGTGGCGCCGCGCTGGCGCGCGAAGACGCCGGCGCGCCGATCGAAGCCTTGGTTACCCTCGGCTCGCTGGCCCTGGCGCGCAATGACGGCGTCGCCGCCAGGGGCATTTTCGAGCAAGTGTTGGTGCGTCAGCCGCTGGAGGGGCGTAGCTGGTCCGGCATGGGAACAGCCAGCCTGCTGCGGCGCGATTTCGTGGCCGCGCAGGAACAGCTCGAGCGGGCGGTGGCTTATTTGCCCGAGCATATCGGCAGCTGGCATTTGCTGGGCTGGAGCCGGATTTTCAACGAACACTTGACCGGCGCGCAACAGGCGTTCCAGCAGGCGTTGGATCTTGATCGTAACTTTGGCGAGAGCCATGGCGGCATGGCAGCCGTGCTGGCGTTGCAAGGCCGGCGCGAAGAAGCGGAAGCCGCCATCGAACTGGCGCGGAAGCTCGATCCGAACGGGTTGTCGGCCGCGTACGCGATGATGGTCCTGTCCGGGCAAACCCAGGATGCTGAACGTTTCCCGATTTTGGTCCGGCGCCTGCTCTCCACGCGCAAAAACCTGTTCGGCCAGGACTTGAGCGAGCTGTTGGATGACCATGGGCCCAACTGATTCGCCGGCCAGGCCCGAGGGCATGGCGGGAGCGTCCGCATGACGCCGGATCTGGCATTGCAGTTGGTGGCCGATTTGCTCTGGAACGCTTTGCTGATCTCCGCGCCGTTGCTGGCGGTGACGCTTGTGGTGGGCTTGCTGATCAGCGTCATCCAAGTCGTGACCCAGGTGCAGGAGGCATCGCTGACCTTCATTCCGAAATTGGTGGCCTCGGTGGTCGTGCTGGTGCTGTGCGGCCCCTGGATGCTGAAACGGTTGGTGGCGTTCTCCGCCAGCCTGATCGCCAGCATCCCCATGTATTTCTAGGGCGGCGATGGTCGTCGATATTGATCCCGCATGGATGCTGGCGGTGTTTTTCACCGCCGTGCGCCTGGGCGTGCTGCTGGTGATGACACCGGTGCTCTCCGCCCTGAACGGGCTGGTGACGGTGCGTGTGCTGCTGACATTGTCGCTCAGCGCGCTGCTGGTGTCGGGACTGGGATTGCGCGCGCCGGCGATGCCGCTGGATGTGGTGCCGGTGATTTTCTACGCCTTGGCGGAGATGGTGACCGGGCTGACGCTGGCTTTCGGTGTATTCACGGCATTTGGCGCGTTCGCAGTGGCGGGCAAAATCCTGGACATCCAAAGCGGCTTTGGCCTGGGCAATATCTACGACCCGGTGACGCGCTCGGGCGCGCCGCTGTTCGCGACGATGCTGAACATGGTGGCGATGATCGCGTTCTTCGGCATGGATGGGCACCACGCCATGTTGCGGGGCTTTGCGTTTTCGCTGCAACAGGTGCCGCCGGGCTCGGGGTTCCGTGAGCTGGACCTGGAGGCAGTGCTGCGGCAGTTCGGCTTGATGTTCTCGCTGGGCGTGGCGCTGATCATCCCGGTCATGCTGTGTTTGTTATTGACGGAAACGGCGCTGGCGATTATGTCGCGCGTGCTGCCGCAGATGAACGTGTTCGTCGTCGGCGTGCCGATCAAGATCGTCGCCGCGCTGGCCTTGTTCGCACTGACCATCGGCGCCTTGTCGCCGGTGATGACGCGGGTGTTTGGATCGATTTTTCTTTATTGGGAACAGGTGTTGACTTAAATGGCCGATCAGGATGCCGACTTAACGGAACAGGCGACACCGCACAAGCTCGACGAGGCCCGTAAAAAAGGTTCGGTGCCGCGCAGCATGGACTTCAACGCCATGGCCATGATGGCGGCGTTCGTGGTGACCATCTATGCCAGCGGCTGGGATAGCTTGCGGGAGATTCTGGTCATGCAGCAAAAGATGCTTGCGAGCGCCGGCCGCCAGCAGTGGTCGGTGGATGCGATGGCGGCCTGGATGGGACAACTGCTGAGTGGCATGCTGCACGCGCTCGGCCCCTTGTTCATGACGCTGATCGTGGTGGCTGTGCTGACCAACCTGGTGCAAACCGGTCCGATTTTCAGCCTGCATCCGTTGAAGCCGGATCTGGAGCGGATCGACCCGATGATGGGGTTCAAGCGTGTGTTTTCGATGCGCACGTTGTTTGAGGCCGGAAAGAGCCTGGTCAAGCTGGTGATATTGGGCGCCGTGGCGTACAACCTGGTGCGTTCCGCAATACCGGGGTTGATGGGCCTGTCGGCGGTCGATCCCAAGGGGTATGTGCAGTTACTGCTGGTGCTGGTCGCCGGCCTGCTGGTCAAGCTGGTGCTGACCTTGTTGGGGATCGCCCTGGCCGATTTGGGCTTCGCCCGCTGGGAGTTCGCCAAGCGCATGCGCATGAGCAAGCGCGACGTCAAGGATGAAACGAAGAACCGCGAAGGCGATCCGCGTATTCGCGGCCGCATCCGCGAACTGCGCAAGGAAATGCTCAAGCGCAGTAAAAGCATGCAGCGCCTGCCGTCGGCCGACGTCTTGATCACCAATCCGACGCGGCTGGCGGTGGCGTTGAGCTACACGCACGGCAAGTCCGGGGCGCCGCAGGTGGTGGCGAAAGGGGCCGGCGATCTGGCGCGCAAGATGCGCACAGTGGCCGGCCAGCACGGCATTCCCATCGTGCAAAACCGGGAACTGGCGCGCGCGCTGTTCCGCCAGGTCGACCACGAAGGTTATGTGCCAGAAAAGTTGTACCCGCAAGTCGCAAAAATCATGGTCTGGGTTTATACAATGCGCAACGCCAAAAGCGCTGCTACTAAAAAGGTGGGTTGATGTTGTCACTTCGTCGTATTTTTAACAAGAATGCCGATCTGGTGCTCGCGCTGCTGGTGATGGGCATCCTCACCGTGTTGTTCGTGCCCATTCCATCGGCGTTGCTCGATTTTCTGGTGCTCGCCAACGTCAGTTTCGCGCTGCTGATCCTGCTGCTGACCTTTTACATCGCGCGGCCGGTAGAGTTTTCCACCTTTCCATCGCTGCTGCTGATCGCCACCTTGTTCCGGCTGTCGCTGAACGTGGCGGCCACGCGGCTGATCCTGTCGGACGCCGATGCCGGCCGCGTGATCGCGGCCATCGGCTCCTATGTCGTGGGCGGCAACTACGTCATCGGCATGATCGTGTTCCTGATTCTGGTGGTGGTGCAGTACGTCGTGGTGACCAGCGGCGCCCAGCGCGTGTCCGAGGTGGCTGCACGCTTCACCCTGGACAGCATGCCCGGCCAGCAAATGAGTATCGACGCCGACCTGAACATGGGCTTTATCGAACAGGAGGAAGCCAAACGGCGCCGTAAGGTTCTGGAAAAAGAGACCGGCTTCTACGGCGCCATGGACGGCGCCAGCAAGTTCGTCAAGGGCGACGCCATCGCCGGCATCGTCATCATGCTGATCAACATCATCGGAGGTCTGGTGATCGGCGTGATGCAGATGGGCATGCGCTGGGATCAAGCGTTGCAGACCTTCACCTTGCTGACCGTTGGCGACGGCATCGTCACCCAGGTGCCGGCGCTGGTGATCGCCGTCGGCACCGGTATCATCGTCACGCGCTCGGCATCGGATGGCAACCTGAGCGCCGAGGTGCTCAAGCAGATGACCTCGTTCCCCAAAACGCTGTTCATGGTGGCGGCCGCCTTGTCCGTGCTGTTGTTCTTGCCGGGCATTCCAGCCTGGCCGGTGCTGTTGTTGGTCCTGACGCTGCTTGGTGCCGGTTTCGCCATCATGCGCAAGGCGCAGCAGCCGGACGAGGAAACGGCGGCCGACCAAGAGAAGGAGGCCGAGAAGACCGGGGATCAGGACACGTACGACATGCTCAAGGTAGAGCCGATCGAGGTGCAAGTTGGCGCCAACCTCGCGCCGCTGGTCAGTGGCGAGCAGACCGTCTTCATGGAGCGCATCGCCGCCATCCGCAAACAGTATGCGCTTGACTCCGGCATGGTGCTGCCAAGGGTGCGTTTCCGCGAAACGCCGCAGCTTGGCGCGAACGCCTACGAGCTGCGGGTGTTCGGCGTGCCGGCCGGGAAAGGGGAGATCATGACGGACCGCACGCTGGCCATTCATGCTGGCGGGGAGAACCGGCTGTTGAAGGGTATCGAGACCCGCGAGCCGACCTATGGCTTGCCGGCGATCTGGATCGAGGACACCGAGCGCGAGATGGCGCGCGCCGCGCGTTACACGCTGGTGGATCCGACCACGGTGTTCATTACCCACCTGAGCGAGGTGCTCAAGCAGCAGTCGTCGCAGTTGTTGACGCGGACCGAAACCGACCGCTTGCTGCAACGCGTGCGTCAACAGCAGCCTGGGCTGGTGGAGGAATTGATACCGACCATCCTGTCGGTCAGCGATGTGCAGAAGGTGTTGCAGAATCTGCTGAGGGAGAAGGTGTCGATCCGTAACCTGGAGGTGATACTGGAGTCGTTGATTGATATGGGACGGAACAACAAGGACCTGGGCTATCTGTCGGAAATCGTGCGGCAGAAACTGGGCGCGGCGATTTGCCAGGGCCTGTTGGGCGACATGCCGGCGCTGAGCGTCCTGACGCTGGACCCGTCCATCGAGCAGGTTTTGCTGCAGAGCATACGCGCCGCCGACGCCGGCACGACCATGGTGGTCGAGCCTAAATATGCGGAGCAGCTGTTGACGCGCTTGTCGGCGCAGGCCGAGCGCATGATGAAGGCGAATATGCTGCCGGTGCTGCTATGTTCGCCGGACTTGCGGCGGCATGTGCGGCTGTTGTCGGAGCGGATGATCCCGCATATGCGGGTGTTATCGATGGCCGAGGTGCCAAATTCGGTTAACCTCAAATCCTACGGTACAGTTACCGTGTAAATACTTGATGCCGCTGATTTGATGACAGCAAGGCGAACTCTGCAGGAGCGGCGACTAATGGTCTACATATTCGTAGAGAGCCCAAAACCTTCAGTACTGTCCACGGAAGTTCAGACGCTCGTGCACTTGCAAATGGCAATGGTTGTTGGTGATGCTCAGTTCATTGTGTTTCAGGAGGCTTAACTGGGTTTTGAGTTTATTGATTGGTCTTCCAACCATTCAACCGGATGATACATTGCAGGCCGTTTAAAGGGGGGGTCTATTTCTCCACATCAACTTATCCCTCTACGCAACGCAGCCCTAATTCAACGCATCGCCTTCCAGTAGCGACAGCTACAACGTTTTTACGAAAATTGCCCTGATAAGCTGATCAGGCGCTTCCTCAATTGAACGCTCCTCAGCAAAAAATTCTAATCCAGGATGTCGTTCCTCGTCTGCAGGATAATGGATATCGTCAATTGGATCATACTCGACGTCAAAGAATTTGAGTACCTCGGCCAATTTATCGCCGACTGTGATTTTATTAAAAAGCATTCCTCTATATCCGACGCGCAATCCGATGCATTCCAAAACGCCGTCCTGGCTAAACGTCAAATGAATTGCACCTTTTTTGCAAAAATACTGATCGCCCGATCTGGCTTCTCCTAGATTTTCAGGCGAGAATCGAATCCAATCTTCCTGCTGGGAAACGACCTCGGACAGTTGGCCAAGACGTTTATTCCACAAGATAATTTCGGATTTATCTCGAAAAATTTCATCAATTTTTGCTCGTAAGATAAAGCCGGCGGCAGATAATCCAGGGATAATGGGTGACATGATGTCTGGAGTTATTATATTTTTAATCATTTGAAATTATTTTCCATTTCGGTAATTTACAATATTGCCATTCATATCGTAAAAGCGAGTATTTTCTTTTATGGTTCCAGTGAAGTAACTGCTCGGATCGATTACTTTTACCTCACTTCCGTCGTTCCGGGTGAATTTGTAGTATTCACTCACATGAGTGGGCCCGGCCGGACTACGCTGAATTGTTGCAATCTCGGGGTGGCCTATAAGGGCGTACACTTCAGATTTGGATTTCGGTTTATTTTGCGCGTTTACTGAGGCGTATCCATCAAGCTCAAACTGGTTTCGCAACTCTTGCATCGACCGTCCCCATACATTGGATGGCCGATCGATATCGATTCTGCCGACGTCGCGTGCACGATAGTTTTGTTTTAAATTTTCAAATTCGATGGCGTCACTAGCAGGTCCTGCACGTCCGTTCCTCACGATTTCAGGAGTGCGAGTCGCCCCAGTAAAGTGCAGTGCTCTGCCGATCGCGCCGCCGCCCATTAAGAGCCCTTCTTGGCTGACTCCCAACTGCGTCGAATAATATAGGTCGGCCATAGATCGTCCATTAGTGACACTCAGTCCGCCATAGATCGCTGCTATTGGACTAGTGAGCATGTTGTCTATACTAGCAGCGAACATTGCTCTGTCCTGATCCACTTGTGGATTGTACGGAACAAACATCGGTCCGACTTGTGTGGTGTTAATTCGTTCGACAAGTTTGTTCGATAGAATTGGCAGCTTTGGCGATGCGTCGATGCCTGCCCAAGCTAAAGGGTTGTTGGTAGCCCGGATCGTAACGGTAGGGGGCGGCGGAACGTCTTTTATCGCCTCACTAACAATACGGTTTGCAAGGCGAGAATGCTCTTCTGCATCGGCGGAAAATCGCGCGGCATTACCGGTCGCTACCTGCTGTGCCGCAAGAGCAGCTGCATTTCGATCCGCGAATGGCGGTTGGAATTCCCTCAATGCGCTATTTGCGTCAAACGAAACGCTATTGTACTGCGTTGTACCTCCTAAAACGGAGTTTGAGCGCGCATCGTATCCGCTATACTTTTCGCCGCCGTAGTTTGTCCAGTCGTTGTGGACCGGTGGTGGCGTCGGCGTTGGCGTAGGTGTTGGTGTTGGCGTCGGCGTCGGCGTCGGCGTAGGTGTCGGCGTTGGCGTTGGCGTCGGCGTAGGAGCCGGCGTCGGTGTAGGCGCCGGCGTAGACGGGTCGACCCCGGCCGGCGGCAAATAGATTATGATCGGTGGCGCCTCGGGCAATATCGTTGGAGGCAAAGGTGTAACAACAACGGGCGTCGTTGGTGTCTGAGCGATTCCGAAGTGATCGTAGATGTATTTATTTGCGGCTGCTTCTTGCTCAGCGGGGGTCGCATTTGCGAAATAAGCACGCAGGTAGTTGTTCACCTCGCCCGAATACACTAACGGCGACGGCACCGTATAGCCATTGCTGGGGTACGGAGATTGGGCCTTCCACTTGTCCATATTCGCATTGAAGTAACGGTATGATTCGCCGACGATCTTATCCAGCAGCCCCGCTTCCTTGAAGATATTTCCGCCCCGGTACATATTCCATACATGGTCTTTCACTTCCTGCGGGTATTTCGGATTAATGAAACCCCATCCGACAGGAATGCCGTTTTCATCGCGGATAAACTCCGGGCCTCGGTTATTCCATTCTCGGTTGTAGCCGCCTGACCCAAGAATGAAATTGATTGTGGTTTGATCGAGGAAATTCGAAGAGCCTCCGCCGTCCTCGCTCGAGAAGCCGCCACCGGATTTGGACATGACAGCCATCATTTGCGCTCCCTGCATCTTGTTGGCCGAGGCTGTTTCCGTGGCTTCAGCCATGGACATGGTGACGCTGGCCGCGCCGCCGCTTGCTGTGCCGACACTCTGACGTACGGCGGCGTTCGCAGTTGCCGCCCAGTTGAACGCGTCTACCAGGCCGGGGAGCAGCCCCGCAGCGCCGTGGTTGACCGCGCCAAACAAAATGGATGTGGTCGCTTGGGACTGCCAGGTCTTGCCACCATCCGTGACATATTTGTTGAATGCGTTGGTAACAGCCTCTTCGGAATTGTCAGTGTCGGACACTACATTCAGCAGGAAATCCACCGCAGCCTGGGTCGTATAGCTGCCATCCATTTTGCTGATCTGGTTGACGACCCGCGTGGCCGTTTCGCTGCCCATTTGACGTGCCTCGTTCGCCGCTTCGATGCTCCCTAGTTGTTGCACCAAGTAGCTCATCGCCATTCTCGGCAGGCTGCCACTGGTCACGTAGCTCGCCGCGACCGCGATGGCCGTGGTGACGATGTTGCCCATGGCGCCGCAGCCGGCGGCGGTGCCGGGCGCTGCAAGGGGCATGGTGTTGCCCAGCATCTCGCCGGCGTTGTACGGAAGGAAGGTCTGGTAGTCGTTGTGGACGGTGTTGACCCGCGCCGGGATCTTCAGCGTGCGGCCCACCGCCAGCGTGGTGCCGTTGTCGACGCCGTTGAGATCGGCGATCAGGTACCACAGGCTCGCGTCGCCCCATAGACGCTGGGCGATGCTTTTGAGGGTGTCGTTGGCCAGCACCGTGTACACCATCGGCGCCGCGCTGTAAGTGCTCGAGGTGGCCGGTGCGTAGGTCTGGCCCAGGACGTTGTTGATTTCCTTGGTCTCGTTGCCCAGCACATTGCCGTTGACGATCAGCGAGAACGCGGAATCGCCGCCCGACTTGCGAGACTGGATGTGGCCGTCGGCGTCGTACCAGTAGCGGGTGCTGGTGGTCTCGCTGCCCACGGTGCCGGTCTTGTTGACGCCGGTGCGTTGGCCGTTGACGTCATACACGCTGCTGGTCTTGCTGGTGTTGTTGAGGTTGACGTATTTTTCCGCATAGGTGGTGTTGATGTCGTATTCGAAGGTGTACTCGTCGCTGGTGCCGGCCAGCAGGTTGGTGACCGTGTAGCCGAGCATGTTGCCCACCTTGTCGTAGCCGGACTTGCCGCTAACCACATATCTCAGATCGGCGGAGGTGACACCGTCCAACAACTTGGTGACCTGGCGCAGGACGCGGCCATTGGCGTCGTAGGCGGAGGTCTTGAATTCGGCCGCCAAGCCGATGGCGTTGGCGACGGCGGTAATGTTGGCACTGGCGCTGCCGGAGACGAGGAACCCGGACTGGACGACACGGCCGGCCGCATCGTAGCCGCGGGTATCGATAGTCATCACGTCCCGCTTGACAGTCAGCAGCCGGCCGAGCGAGTCATAGGTGTAGGACTCAGTGGTGGGTTGGCCCTCGACAATGCTGTAGGTGCTGCCGGAGAGCGTGATCTTCTGGCCGAGGTAGGTGTCCGAGACGCGGTTGCCCGCCTTGTCGTAGACGATCAGGTGGCCGCGCTGGCCGTAGCTGATCGCCCCGGTGCTGGCATCCTTGTCGCCGTTGACGATCAATTGGCGGTTCATGCTGTCATAGGTGTTGTACACAGTGAAGTCGCCGGCCGCGTGGGTGGCGTCCGCCGTGTACTCCGTGCGCACCTCGGTGCGGTTACCGTTGTTGTCGTAGGTGTAGCTCAGCTTGTATTGGTCGTCCTGGACGCTGGTCAGGCGGTTTTGCTCGTCGTAGGTCAGGGTATTGTTTTGCACGCGTTCCGGGCGCGATACCACCCAACTGGCATAGCTCTGCTTTTCGGTCAGGCGGTTTCCGGCAAGGTCATGCGTGTAGTCGGTGGTCAGGCCGGTGCCGACGTCCTCGATACGCGTGACATTCTGGCCGACGTAGGTGTAACGGATATCCTGGCCGAGCGAGGAGGTCTTGCGCGCCAACTGGCCGGCGGCGTTGTAGATATAGCGTGTGACGTTGTTGGCCATGTCGCGCGATTCGACCAGGCGGCCATCGTTGTCGTAGACCCAGTTCTGCGCGTTGCCGTTGGCATCCACCTGGTTGATCAGATGGTGCTGGTCGTCGTAGGTGCTGGCAACGGTGTAACCCAAGCCGTCGATGGTCTTGATGACATTGCCGCTGAGGTCGTACTGCTGTTTGGTGACCGGCCCTGTCGCGTTGTTGGTGGTGGTGGTCTGGCTGGTGATGCGGCGCCCCAGTTCATCGTAGGTGTACGACTCCAACAGTTGCTGATTGCCGAGTGTGCCAATCAACAGTCCGCTGGCGTCTCTGTCATAGCCGGTGTATACGGTCGTCGTTTGCGTGGTCGAGGTTTGAGTCAGGTTGCCGAGGTGGTCGTAGGTATAAGTGCGGCCGATGCCCGCGTTCGCCGTATCGGGCTGGGTCATCGAGATCCGCTGTCCAAACAGGTCGTACCGGCTTGTAACAATGCCGCCGTCGGCGTGGGTCTGGGTGACTACGTTGCCGTTGACATCATAGCCTTGGCGGCTGGTGTTGCCGTTGGCATCGACGCTGGCGACGAGCCGGCCAAGCGCATCGTATTTTTTCTGCGTGTGGAAGCGTGCGGTGGTGCCCGCGAGCGCGTTGGCCGTCTGGTCGATGAGCTGATTGTTATGGTTGTAGGTGTAGGTGATTTCCCAGTTTGGCGTGCGCGCATCGGCTTTGCTAAGGGTATTGCCCCAGCGGTCGACTGTCATCGTGATGGCGGACGTGGTCTTGGTCGGGGCGCCGCCCACCTGTTGCGCGTCGACGGTGGAGGTGCTTATGTCAATCAACTGCCCCAACAGATCGTAGCGGGTGTCAGTGCGTTGCAGGTCGCCGAGCTGCAGCGCAGCGCCGGCCGAGGTGAGCGCTTGTAGCGCGTGCTGATCGGTGGCGCTGCTGCTACGGATGGTGACGGTGGCCTTGCCCATGACATCGTACAGCGCGACTTGGTCGACGCCAGCGCTGGTGCTCAGCCACTTGTTGCCGGCTTGGTCGTAACGGTAACGGTCGCCCCGCGAGGTGGCGGTCAGTTCGCCGAAGCCGTTGTAGGTGGAGGTCAGCGTGTCATACGCCGTGGTGGTCCCCGTGCGGTCGTTAGGCGTCGTGACGCCGGTTACCCGGCCCAGCTTGTCGTAAGTGTTGACCTGGTAGGCGGTTTGGGACAGGGCGCCGTTGGTGACTTTTTGCCATTGTTTGACGGCGTGACCATATACGTCGCGTGAAATGTAGCTGGCGACGCGCTTGGTCTTGTCGGCCTTGGCGTACTGCTCGGGATTGATCACCATGATCGCGTTGCCGTCGATGTCGTAGGCGGTCGCAGTGACGCGGGAGTTGACATTGCCCTCCGCCGTTCTGTCCACGGTTGCGCCGTCCGCGCTCATCGCGGTGACGGCTTGCGCATAGTCGATGTTCAGGACGATGTTGCCCATGAGATCGCGCTTGTACTCCGTCAGGCGGTAGTTGGCGGGGGCGATGCCGTCCACCGGCATGCCTTGCGTGTTGACGGTACCCGTCACACGACCCAGCGCGTCATAAAAGGTGTTGCTTGTACCGTTAAGTGCGTTGGTGACCTTGATCCGCTCGCCACGCAAATTGTATGTGTAGGTCGTAGACGTATTACCCGTCGTGCTGGCGCCGGCGGCGGTGTTGTAGGTGACATTGACTTTGGTCTCGGTCAACACGAGATTGCGCGCGTTATAGGTATAGCTGGTTTGCCGGTCGCGCGTGGGGTCGGCGGCCGCCGTTGAATACGTCTTGTCATCCCAGGCGGTGATGGCTGTCGCATATTCCACGCGCGATAAGACGTTGCCCGCAAGATCGTAACCGAAGGTGGTCAGGTAGCCTTGCTGGGCGTCGGTACGTGCCGACAGCGCATCGATTTGTGCGGTGACCAGGCCGCGCTGGTCGTAGTAGTAGTGGGTCACGGCGCTCTCGGTGACTTGCTTGCCTTGCGCATCGGCGCCGTACACGCCGCGTTCGATGACCTCGCCGAAGGCGTTGAAGCGGCTGGCCGTGGTTTTGCCGGCGGACAATAGCGCCGGTTGACCAAGGCTGTTTCGGTCGTACACTTCGACCACCGGTTCGCGCACGAACACCGCACGTCCGAGCAGATCGTAGGTGGTGGTGATGGTGCGGTCCTCGGTATCGTTCTTGATCAGCCCGCTGGCCAGCGCTTGTGCGCTTAACGGCGCGGTGACGCTGTCCATCGCCTTGGCGTAGCGGGTAAGTTTCTCAACTTCGCCGAAGCCGTTGCGGCTGTAGCCGGTGACATAGCCCAGCGCGTCGATATCGGCCGCCACGCGGCCCATGTCGTCGAACACCTTGTATGTGGTAGCACCGCCGATGTCGGTGGTGGCGACGGCGTTGCCGAAGATATCGTAGGTGGTGGTGCTGCTGCGCAGGCCCGAGTCTTTTTCCACGGCGACCACGTCGCCGGCCGAGGACAGGGCATCTTTCGCGGCGTCATAGATCTTGATCGACGGCAGGCTGGTCTTGACGAGCCTGCCGGCGGTATCGTATTCGTAAATCGTCGCGCGCGCCATAACAGTGCCGGCGGCCTCGGTTTTTTGGATCATCCTGCCAAGCGGGTCGTAAGCGTATGCAGTGAGAATTCTCTGGTTCTTGCCAGCCCCCCATGTGCCCATCGTGGTGTCGGTAGCGTTGAAGTACGCGGCCACATAGGGACTCAATTCGGTCAGTCGGCGACCGGCGGCGTCATAGGTGTAGTTCCAGACATTGGCGAGTTGGTCGGTATAAGTGATCCGTTGGCCGAGCGCGTTGTAGGCATATGTCTCTTTCGCCCCGGTTGGGGCAACGACGCTGATGAGATTGCCGCTGGGGTCATAGGCATAGGAGGTGACCCGTGCATCGCCCGCCTGTTTCGCCGCTTCCGTCGCCACTGCGGCTGCAAATCCAGCCTCGACAAAAGTCTTGGCCGTTGGATAGGCGCGTTGCGCTTCGACGCGGCCGAGCGCGTCATAACTGGTGGCAGTGATGTAACCTGCGGCATCGACCGCGAAGATCACGCGCCCGAGGTTGTCGTAGGCGTAGCGGGTTACGCGGTCTTGCTGCGCGTCCGGCGTGAGCATCGCAAGGATTTGCACGGTGTCGGCATTTTTGCCCAAGGCGCCGAGGTTCGCGCCACTTAGCTGTTTGGCGTAGGCAATGGTCGCGACGCGATTGCCGAGCGTGTCGTAGCGCGTTTCGGTGACGGCGCCGAGCGCGTCGATGCTGAAGACCGGTTGGTTGTCGCCGTTGTAGACGATACGGGTGACGCGGTCGAGCGGTCCCGGCGCGCTGGCGGGATCGGCGTTCGGTGCGGCGTACGAGATGCTCTGCACGGCACGGCCGAGGGTGTCGTAGACCATTTTGGTCACGGCGCCCCCGGCGTCGACCGTGACGGTGCGGCGGCCATCGAGATCGTAGGCGTAGGTGGTGGTATGGTCGCGCGCGGCGTTGACGACGAGCTTGGCGACGAAGTCCGCGGCTTTGGGCATGGCGCCCACGGCGCCGCCGTCGATCGCGTTCGCGTGCTGCGTGCCCGAGATCAGATTGCCCAGCGTGTCGTACCGCTGGGTTGTGATGGCCCATTGCGCCACGCCATTCGACACCGAGACGGCGGTGGCGACGGCCGTTGGCCGGTTGGCGCCGTCATAGGCGATATAGCTCTGCTGATCGGACGACGAGGCGTTGGTGGCCGACGCGATGAACGAAGCGATGTCCGCCGCCCCTGGCACCTTGCTGGCGATAAGTTGCAGCGGCGTGGCATAGGCGCGTCGCTGCGCGACATTGCCGTCCGCATCGTAGCCTTGGGTGACGATCGCCCACGTGGTATTGAAGTTGATGTTCGTGCCGTTTGTCTGTGCGGTGGCGACCGCGAGCAGACGGTTGGCGCCATCGTAGACCATACTGGTTTGGCTGTCGGTGGGACTGATTTCCGCTATGGTGTTGAAGGAGGCGACCGACGATGCATTCGGGTAAGTGCCGAGCGAGGTTGGCAACTCTTTGGTGAAGCTACGTCGCAGTACCACGTTGCCGTTCTTATCATAGGACTGGGTGCTCATGGCCCAGTAGATGTAGCTAGAGTCTTCACGCAGTTCGGTCGCGGTGCCGATCAGACGGTTAGCACCGTCATAAACCATGCGGACCACTTGATCGGAGGGGACATGCCGATTCGACTGCATCCAACCTGTCAACGAGCTCTCGTCGGGATCAGCGTGGGCCAGTTTAGTCGAAAAGCTGGTCTTGCCCGTCACATTGCCATTGGCGTCATAGATAAAACCGACCACGGTCCATTGTTGCACTGTGCCGACCGGGCCGAGCGCGGGGGCGGTGGCGGTGGCGATAACACGTCCACGAGCATCGTAACCAGTGATCTGGCGGCGGTCGTAAATCGACTGCTGGGTGTCCTTGGCGAGCGCGGCTACGAGGTCGCTGGTAGTGCTAGTGGCGGTCAGCGCCGGCTGGTTGTAGTACATGACCGTTTCGGTCGGCTTGTTCAGCGCGTTGTACTTTAGATAGACCGTGGTGGTGCCGGTGGGGTCGACCGTCGCATAGACGCGACCATCCTTGTCGTAGAAGACGCGCGTGGTGGCGTCGCGCGCGGGATCGGTGGTCACGCTGGCGGAGATCTGCGCGGAGGTGAAGGTCTGGTTCCAGGCCGGTTGCCCTTGGGCGAATAGCATGCTCGGCTTGGCGTAGTGTGTGGTTTTGATGCGCTGGCCATTGGCGTCGTAGGCATAACCGGTGACGGCGCCGGTCGGGTCGATCTCCCAGATCACATTGCCGTGGTCGTCATAAGCGTAGCGCGTGCTTTGTTGCTGGCCGGTCGAGCGCAACAACAGCCTGCCGCCAAGGTCGTAAACGGCGTCGGTGCGCAAATTGAGGCCGCCGTCGTCGACAATCGTCGAGCTGAGGCGCCCATACGCATCATACGTGTAGCGCGTGACGGTGCCGTTCGGATCGGTTACCGTCAGCTTGTTGCCCAAGCTGTTGTAGGTGAACTTGGTGGTCAGGTTCAGGTGGCTGGCGTCGCCCGCATCGACGGTCACGGCCGTGACGCGGCCGTTGGCATCGTAGGCCGTGAGCGTCACGTTGCCGTTCGGATCGGTTACCGAGGAGGCCCTGCCCAGCGGGTCATAAGCGTAGGAGGTTTGCAGTTTGAGGCCGGCGTTGTCGACGATCCGGGTCAGCACGCGGTTGACCGCGTCGTAGCCGTACTGGGTGATGTTACCGTTGGCGTCGGTGGTGGTCAGTTGTAGATTGGCATTGTCGTAGGTGGAGCTTTGAATCCTTCCGAGCGCGTCGATCACCGTGATCAGGTTGCCGTTGACGTCGTACTCATAGGTGGTGGTGTTCTTGACGACGCCACCGCTGCCGTCGACGATCTTGGTGGTCTGGCCGAACTGGTTCTTGGTGGTGGTATGTGTCACGCCCTCGGGCGTGGTCACGGTGAAGGAGCGGTTGACCGTGTCGTAGGTGTACGTGGTGACGGCGCCGAGCTTGTCGGTCTGCGTCAGCACGCGGTTGAAGGCGTCGTAG
>Ga0105244_10001819_pt1 | contig 16659 bp, 17 predicted proteins | sample KBSM44metaG_FD_80423 | JGI IMG/M metagenome (GOLD analysis project Ga0105244, IMG submission 80423) | Miscanthus rhizosphere microbial communities from Kellogg Biological Station, Michigan, USA - KBS M4-4 metaG | ecosystem: Host-associated > Plants > Roots > Rhizosphere > Soil | place... | reverse complement strand
CTGGCGCGAGCGCAACGGCCAGCAGGCTTGCCATATTGAATATCAGCAGAGTAAGAATCAGCTGTTTGCGATCCACTCTGTCGCCCAGAGGAACCAGCAGGAGCAGGCCGGTGGCGTAACCCAACTGGGTAAGCATAGCTATCTGCCCTGCATCGGCATCGCTACGGCCAAACGTTGCGCCGATGCTGGCGAGTAAAGGCTGGTTGTAATAAAGAGTCGATACGGCAAAGGCGCAGGCCACCGCCATGAGAAAAACCGTGGTGGAGGTGAGCGGGCAGGACTGCTTAGTGACGGTAATCATGATGACAACATTCCCGTATGAGGTAAGTGCCATCACTGTAACTGCGCACGGCCGCGCCGATAACGCCGTTTTTGACGCAATATCTTTGCGTAAATTGCAAAGATGTTGCGTCAGGGTCCCCAGACGGGAGGGCTGCCCACCGCCTGACGCAGCGCCTCAATGAAGACGCGAACTTTTGCACCGGGCTGCGGTAGCGCCCGGAGAAGATGAATACGTGATGCGTTAATATTCCAGCACTCGCCCTCTAAATTCAGGCGCTTCAACGTGCCAGACTGGATATCGTGACCCACCATCCAGGCTGGTAAAAAAGCAATCCCCATCGCCTCCAGAGCCGCACTACGTAAGGCTTCAAAATCATCACAGCGGAAAAAGACGCCTGCATTCTCTGCCGCCTCTGATGAAAAGCCCGGCAGATCTTTCCAGCCGAGTAAATCAGCGCCGTGAAGTTTGTCGATAAGCCGATGTCTGGCAAGCTCGTCTACCGAGACTGGTGTGCCTGCACGAGCCAGATAAGCCGGACTTGCCACCAGAAAGCGATGTAAGGGGGCAAGCGTACTGGCGATCAGCGTACTGTCGGGCAACTCGCCCATGCGAATCATCACATCAAGCCGTTCCGTCACCGGGTCGTAAAGGCGCTCGGTCAAATCCAGTTCAGCGCGCAAATGCGGGTGCTCCGCTTCCAGTTGGGCGATAACGGGCAGGACGTAGCGTTTACCGAACGAGGGTAGGCAGGCGATACGCAGCGTGCCTGCGACGGCAGTATCGAATGCTGAAACCTCGGCATGTACATCGGCGAGTTCATCAAGCAGGCGTTGGGCGCGCTGGTAAAGTTTCTGCCCGGCATCCGTTAGCATCAACGAGCGGGTAGAGCGTATAAAAAGCGTCGTGCCGAGGGATTGCTCAAGCGCATCGATTTGCCGTACCACGGCAGAGGGCGTTTGAGCGCGCTGGCGGGAGGCGGCGGAAAAGCTGCCCGCACGCACGACATCGGCGAAAACAGCAAGGTATTCAGCAAATGCGGGTGTCATCATTTTTGCATGCTGCGCAAAGTATCGGAATGGGCATACCCTAGCACCCTGAAGGAGGCTGGTTAAGCAAATTCGTGTGGCGCCTCCCTATGACACCTGCGCCTGGCTGACCACGACCTGATTTCTTCCCGCACTTTTCGCGGCGTAAAGCGCCTCATCGGCCTGTTGCAGTGCCAGGTTTATGTCGTTGCCGTTTTTACGCACGCTCGCGACACCCAGTGAAATCGTCACGTTGCCGGTGTAAGGAAAATCTTCATCGTCGATATGTGAGCGCATGCCTTCTGCGACCGTAACGGCCTCGCTGAGCGGGGTGTCTGGCAGAAATACCACAAATTCCTCACCGCCAAACCGGCAGATGATCTCGTCTTCAATACACACACTCTTTAATCGAGCGCTTAATGCAACCAGTACAGCATCACCGGCAGTGTGACCATATTTGTCATTAATCTTTTTAAAGTGGTCAATATCAATGGCAATGATGCAGTGTTCATGGGTGGTGGCATGGCGTTTAACCAGCACATCAAACCCTTTACGGTTATAGAGCCCGGTGAGGGGATCGGTCATGGCTTCATCGCTGAGCTTGTTCACTCTGCGCGTCACCATTTGTAAATGGAACATCACCGCCTCGCGCAGACGATCGGCTTCGTTATACCAGGCATTTATTTTTGAGAGCTTCTTCAGCGTAACTTCGCTGTCCTCTTCTTTGGCGAATTCAACCAGCCTTTCGAGTGGGAAAGATATTCTCGCTGAAAAGAAGGTGACCGTTGCTGCGGTCAGGGCAATAATCGCGAGGGTAAACCAAAAGGCATTTATCATCGTTTGCAATAATATACGTGAAACGCTATCCGGTGCGCCGGAGATGATAATTTTCCAGTTCGCCTGGTTCATGCTCGCATAACCCACCAGTTCCCCGGCGTTACCATCGCTATCATAAAAATAACCATTGCGGTTTGAGTTTAATTTCTCTTTAAGCGTAACGCCTGGTTTGAAATTTTTGCTGATAAGTTTGGTATCCTGGTTAAAGATAATTTTCCCGTTACTGCTCACGATGCTGACATCGGTTTTATTATCGTAAAAATGCATACTGAGTATTTCACTGAGTATGCCTTCTTTTTTGAGGTAAATAGTACCCCCTAAATAACCGAGATATTTCCCGTTTTTAGCAAATACAGGCTGCGAGACGAGAACAACATAATTACCTGCGGCAGAAGTAAACGGCTCGGAGATAAATGCTTTTTTTGCGTTGATGGCCTGTTCACTGGTTTGTGATTGTAACTTTAAGCCAATCAAACCTAAACTTTCCGGCGAGGCAGCGGTAATAACTGCATCTGCACTCACAATGACGACAGAATTGAAAAAACCTGACTGCAACCGTAAGCGATTTGCTTCCTGTTTCAACTGATTAGGGTCGTTAAAATTTTCAATCAAACTGGCGCTGTATGCCAGTTCTCTTTGTGCCGTCATAAGATAGCGGTCGGTGGTATCGGCAAGTTTTCGCGCATAGGCCAGGTTGCTTTCCAGCAAACTGTCTTCAATGTTGCCTTTTTGAAACAGCGTTAACGCACTGAGAAGTAACAAAGAAGTGAGCAATATCCCCCCAACGGAGAGCGCCAGCATCAACGTGCGGAGATGGAATTTTCTTCTGAACATAAACATCCATGCAAATCAAAAAGACGACAACTTTTTATCCAGTCCTTGATCAAAACATAGACACCATTCAAAAGCAATTTTAATCAGGACAGGCCTGGCGATTTATCCTGCTACATCAGGTAGGGTAGTAAGGAATTTCCGAAAAGATAATCGCCATGCCAGCACGCGTCTGTTGTTGTATTAAAGGCAAATTAAAAGTAGCACTTTTTTTTGGCAAACTTCACATGCTAATATTCATTGAAATAAATTGGGTCGCCGTCACACTGTGACATCTCTGGATAACAGGAAACAGAGCGATAATATGTTTTGCTTCCTACTTTATCATGCATCTACGACCGGTTAACTGAATTTTTATATTCCTCTGCTGGTAGTTTTCAGACGAGCGTTTTATATTGAAATTCTGACTGTGTAAGGAGTGTTTATAAAATGCGTCATCGCTATCCCATAATGACTCCGGCATCTGAACACCTTGCTTTTCTGTGCCGTGTTGCGGCCTGGACCGGATTCGTGGTGTGTTTGGGATGGCTCGCATTTTTCATGTCGTTGCAGGATTGGGAACTGGCCTGTTCCTTACTTATTCTGGCCGTGGTGATTTTGCCCTGCTGGCGACTGGCATTAAAAGGACATTTTTCCACCGGGTTGATGGGCGCGCAGATTGCTTGTTTACTTTTTGTGGTGGTTTTTTGCTATCGGTATGATGTGTCCGACAGTACCGTTCAACGAACAACCCATCTTTATCTGCCCGTCATTGCCCTTGTCGGCTATATGAATTATCAGCGGTACCGCTCTCGCCTCCAGATAATCATTATCCTGGCAAGTTTGATTGCTTTCATTTTTTACTGCAGTAACCATAGCCTTTTTTCTATTGATAATCCTGTTTCACGAAGCTTTCGCGTCGTCAGTGCATGGCTGAATCCGGTGCTTGCGACCCTGTTTTTATTTGGTGGCATCGTGGCGATGCATACTGATTTTTCGCGAAGAGCGCAGAGAGCCAAAGCCATTCATCACGCGTTGTACAATGAGCAATTTATGCTTATGTACCAGCCTTTGGTTGATAGCACCGGCCAGGTGGTGGGGGCCGAAGCCCTGATCCGCTGGAATCATCCCACTTCTGGCTTATTGCTGCCTTCCGCCTTTATTCCTGACGCTCAGGATGCGGGATTGATGCCGATGATAGGAGAGTGGGTGATCACGCATGCCTTTAATGAGTTACTGAAATGGCAGGCCTCGGCAGACACACGCCATTTATCCGTCTCTATCAATATCACTGCCGACCACTTGATGCAGCCTGATTTCGTTCGCAAACTCCTGAACCGGGTCAGTCAAGAAAATATTCCTTGTAAACAGGTACACCTGGAATTAACCGAGAGCGTTTTCGTCTCCGATCCGGATACTGTTGCCGCGCGAATGAATGAGCTGGCAGCCATTGGATTTATGTTCTCACTTGACGATTTCGGAACGGGATTCTCATCGTTAAGCACCCTGCGCGGATTGCCTCTGGAACAGATCAAAATTGATCGCAGCTTTATTTCCAGCGCCAGCGAAAATCAAAAAGGCGAGGTGATCGTCAGGAACATTGCGCGGCTGGGAAGCGAACTGGGGCTTGAGGTGGTCGCTGAAGGAATTGAAACAGAACAGCAGTGGCTCATGATGAAAGAGTACGGCTGTTCTGTTTTTCAGGGGTTCTATTTCTCTCCGGCGGTCAGTTCATCACAATTTGCCCACCTGGTTGCGCAGGGATTACCGGTTAAGCAGTGAGCGGGATTCAGGTTTGGCAGGCTGGCGACCGGGCCAGCCACATAGCCGCTATTAACAAAATAATCAGCCAGGGCGCGATCCCCGTGATGCCTGCGTTCTCTAAGATAAGCCCGCCCAGTATCCCCCCTCCTGCAATCGCCACATTCCACACGGTGACGAGCATGGATTGTGCCACATCGGTTGCTGGCTGCGCACGGATCACCATAGCGGTCTGAAACAGCGTGGCGGCGCCGCCAAAGGCCAGACCCCAGAGCGCCACGGCTGCCCAGATAGCAGGCGCACAGGTAATTTTCAGTTGCATCAACAGTGCCGCCATTAAAAACAGACCGATGCTCAGCAACGTCAGACGGCGGAGATGCCTGTCGATCAGCAGGCCGGTGAGTACAATGCTTAACAACGAACAAATACCAAACAACAACAGCACCGCATCGGTTCGTGCCGTCAGACCCGCAGGTGCCAGGAAGGGCGCGATCCAGGTGTACAGGAGGTTGTGAGCCAACACAAACGTAAGTACCAACAGTAATAATCTGCCTACGCCAGGTAATCGCAACACATCGCGTAATGTCAGACGTTGCTTAAGAGGCTGCCCTGCGATATCCGGCGCACTCAGCCGTAGAATAAGCATCAGGCATAACGACAGGGCGCTCAGAGCGGCAAAACAGAACCGCCAGCCGATTAAATTGCCCATAAATGTGCCAACTGGAACGCCAAGCGAGAGGGCAAGCGGTGTGCCTGCCATCGCGATAGCAATCGCTTTACCCCGTTTATGCGCTGGCACCATGGCTGCGGCATAACCCGCCAGTTGCGCCCACAGCACGCCGGCAGCAATTCCCGCCACTGCGCGCGCAGCCAGCATCGTGGCATAGTCATGCGTCAAGGCCGTCACCGTATTGGCAAGGGTAAAACCCGCCAGCGTGAGGATTAGCAATCGCCGACGCCGCCACCCTTGCAAGAGAGACATTAATGGAATGGCGGCGGCAAAAGAACCGATGGCGTAGACGGTTACGCTCTGACCCGCAGCCGCCAAACTGATGGAAAGATCCGCGGACATCGGGATCAGCAACCCGGCAGGCAGCGCCTCGGTCAAAATAGTAACAAACGCCGCCAGGGACATTGCCAGCAGCGGCACGAGGGGTAACCGTTGGGTAACCTGGCTCATTTCATTCCCTCAATTCCACGGTACACCGCATCACGCAGGTCATTTACAAACTGCCCGGACATGCCTTCATATAAGGTATTGCTGAAGGCGACCACGCTGAGCTCCTGTGCACGGTCAACAAACCAGGCATGCCCGTAGGCACCTCCCCATCGCCAGGTCCCGGGCGACTCCGGTGAGAGGGCTGAGTGTGGGTCGCGCAGCACAGAAAAACCAAGACCAAAGCCGACGCCGGGCGCATTTGGTATCTCAAGTGGCGCAATCTGGTCGCGGCCCATTTCCGCGACCCACTGTTCTGATAAGATTTCACCCCCGCCGATGCGTAACGTCTCTAACAGGCGCATAAAATCGCTTACCGTTCCCACCATTCCGGCGCCACCAGACGGATAAGCCTGCGGGTTAAAAACACGCGCCGGGCTGTAGCAAACGCCGACAGTATTCTCGAAGGGAGCAACATATTCCCCCTCTTCCAGGGGATGGGGCTGCGGCTGGTCGTTTACATATGCAACGGCCACCTGCTGCTCGGGTGAGGCAAAAAAGCCCGTGGCATGCATGCCCAGCGGATCGGTCACCAGTGTTTTTACCGCGTTATCCAGCCTCTGCCCCTGCACTTGCTCAATGACCGCGCCCAGTACATCAATCCCTAGTGAATAGCACCACGCGGTGCCAGGGGGAAAAAGCAGCGGCACCGAGGCGATACGCTGCATATTTTCAACGAGCGTTAACGCGGAACTATCCATCCCATCTGAGACGCCTGCCCGGGCATAAGGGCCGTCAGCGCTCTCTTCCAGAAAACGATAACCGAGGCCCGACGTGTGGCTCATCAACTGCCGAAGTGTTGGTGACGCGGCGCGGCCCTCCGCCAGGCGTGGGCTGAAAACGGGTAAGTAATGGCTAACAGACGTATCAAGATCAAGCACGCCCTTTTTGACCAGCACCATTGCGGCGGTGGTCACAATGGGCTTGCTGACCGATGCCAGACGAAACAGGGTGTGGCGTTCCATCTGTCGCTGATTTTCCCGGTCAGCAAAGCCAGACGCGCTGTGGAAAACCGTTTTTCCGTGATGGTTAATCATCACTTCCACGCCGACCAGACGTTGTTCTGCCAGCGCCTGGCGGATGACATTCACAATAAAATCATGCATGGGCTTATCTCCTCTGATATCAACGCGTTCACAGTAAAGACTTCGTGATTACGGAAAAAGAGGGGTATATTTCATCTCTGTGCGGACAAAAATTCCGTAATAGGAGGGCAGGTGGAGAGCGTCAATGGGTTTATGGTTTTTGTGCAGGTCGCTGAAGCGGGCAGTTTTGTTGCCGCAGGCAGACACCTGGGGATTTCGGCGTCGGCAGTAGGGAAGAGCATCGCCCGTCTGGAGGAGAAACTGGCGGTGCGCCTGTTTCATCGAAGTACGCGTAGCATCACGCTCACCGCCGAAGGGCACCTGTTGTTGGAACGGAGTCGACGCATCCTGGCGGAAATCGATGCTGCCCAGCAGGAGCTTTCACAGGCCTCGGCGCGCCCGATGGGTAAACTGCGCGTGAGCCTGCCGCTGGTCGGGACACTGGTGCTACCGGTATTAGGGGAATTTATGCGGCAGTACCCGGACATTCAGCTGGAACTGGATTTCAGTGACCGGATGGTGGATGTAATAGCCGAAGGTTTCGACGCCGTATTACGCATCGGCCACCCCTCAGATTCCCGCCTTTCAGCACGCAAGCTCGGCCATTTTCGTTTTATAACCGTTGCCGCACCCTCGTATCTCGCCTTGCGTGGGGAACCGCAAACGCCCACCGCGCTTTTGGATCACGCTTGCCTGCAATACCGTTTTCCATCGAGCGGTAAAGTGGAACGATGGTTGATGCGTGGCAATGATGCGGAAGTCGAGTTAGCGTTGCCCGCGTCTATGGTTTGCAACAATATTGAAACCCGAGTCTGCTTTGCTCTGCGCGGGCTCGGCATCGCCTGGCTGCCACACTTCGCCATCCGCGACAGGCTGGAAGAAGGTACGCTGCGCGAAGTGTTATCTGATTATGCTAACCATACCGGCGTCATGTATCTTCTCTGGCCGGCAAGCAAACACCCCTCTCCCAAGCTACGCGCACTGATCGACTTCCTTAGCGAACGCTTATTTCCCGCAGGAGACCTGACGTAAACAGGCACATGAATATAGGAGGTGTAAAAGCCATTTTCTTCATGAGCTAATCCATTTAAATACTTTGTTATTTCTGCGCTTTTCTCACATCGTCGCCAAAGCGTAATGGCCCAAAGGTGTACGAGTGAATGACAAAAAAGACAACGGCGTATTTGCATGAGCAGCAGCGGATATTCATTCAGAATCTGTCCCGCTCCTGGCGGTGGCGCACCGAATGGCCGACCTGGGGATTAATCGGCGTGGTCTACGGCGGCTGGTTTGGCACGCTGGCGTACTGGCAAACGGTGGGTCTGCTACCGGCAACGTTGTTACTGATCTGGTTCACCACATGGTATATGTCGTTACAACATGAACTTATACATGGTCATCCGACTCGCTGGCCCTGGTTGAATCAACTCTTCGGCCTGATGCCGCTCGCAGTCTGGTATCCGTTTGGGTTATACCGTGATTCGCATCTGGCGCACCATCGCGCCCATAGCCTGACGCTGCCGGACGAAGACCCCGAATCCTACTATTTTTCTAGCCGTCACTGGCGGCGTTTGCCCCGCTGGCAACGTCAACTTATTCATCTGCGCAATACGTTTGTTGGTCGCCTCCTTATTGCACCGCTGCTCGATATCGTGGCAATGATGCAGGGGATTGTCGCGGACTTTCGTCAACGGAAGTCCAGAGCCCTCATAATGTGGATGGTTCACTTTATGTTGCTGGTGGTTACTTTTGTCTGGATTGCCCACTGTGATTTTTCGATCCTTTGGTTTGTACTGGCGGTCAGCTATCCGTCGCTGGCGCTTACCAAGATTCGCTCTTTCCTTGAGCATCGAGTTGCTGATGATCCGCTGGCACGCTCAGTGATCAATGAAGCAGCATGGCCATGGCGGGTCCTGTTTCTCAACCTGAACTATCATTCTGTGCATCATGATCTGTCAGGCGTGCCCTGGTATGGTTTACGATCCCTCTACCTGCTTTATCGTGCTGATTATCAGCGACGCAATCATGGGTTCGTGGTGCGCGGTTACGGTGAATGGGTAAAGCAATTTTTCTTCAGATCGGTGGAGGTCAATGCCCACCCCGGTTTTCATTCGAGCGAAGCACATGCCCCATCAGATAGCCTTTCCGATGTACAGTCTGCACCGACCGGACAGCGAAGCGTTCATACAGACACTACGCTCTCTGCTGGCTAAAAGAGGATTAACGGCAGAACCTTGCTGGCCGACGTCGAACCTTATTGACCACTGGCGCAGTGACGATCTGCTGCTGAGCCAGACGTGTGGTTTCCCGCTGATGACGCAACTGCCGGACCTGCAACTGGTGGGCGGTTTTCACTATGCCGCCCCCGGTTGTGAAGGGACTCATTATCGCAGTTTTATCGTGGCGCGCCGGGAAGAGCTCCCCCAGCAGTTTGCCGACTTCCGCGGCCGCCGCGTGGTTTGTAACAGCGCAGATTCGCAGTCCGGCTACAACGTATTACTAAAAATGATTACGCCACTGGCCGCGGACGGGGCGTTTTTCTCTCATGTTCTGTTTAGCGGCAGTCACCGTCAGTCGCTCATTGCGCTAAAAAAGCGAGCAGCGGATATCGCCGCGATTGATTGCGTGACCTGGGCACTGATCAAACGGCATCAACCCGCGTTGCTCGATGGACTGGTCATTATCGGCCAAAGCCCGCTGGCGCCGGGATTACCGCTGGTGACTTCGCCGTTAACTTCGCCACAAACCCTTTCGTTATTACGCGACGCTCTGCATGAACTGGTAAGTGACGCAGCACACCAGGCCGTTTGCGCCGCGCACGGTATTGACGGTTTCAGTGAGGTCAGGCGAGAGGCCTACAGGGTGCTACTGGACTGGCGTGATGACGCGATAAGGCGGGGCGTGACCCGGTTGTAGCAGTGCAGCGAACTGCTCGCCTTTTTAGCTGGCTTGCTTTAACCCGGCGTAAGTACGTGTGACCCGTCAGGGACAGATATTATTTCTGCACAGGGGACAGGCAGTTCATCATCCTGCCCCGGCTCGTGTGGTTAAATATGCATTAATACTGTCGGTTTATTATCACTGCGGGCAGACAGTATCCGCAATATTTTCCTCAATTTTCATTCTTATCGACTCAGGCGAAACGCGTTGAGTGGGGAATCTTAAACACCAGGCATCTTAAATACCTTTTTTGAAAAAAGCAGAAACTGTGTTGGAAGTATTTCTGAATGCAACCGGGTATTTATCAGACAAACATTATTCCTGCTTTAAAACACGTGTTTGCCGAAGGGATAATAGTGTGAGGATGCGAACGCGTGACTGGCAGCTTTGTGGCAAATTTGTCAGTGTCGAAAGAAATATCATGCGCCTGGCTGATTAAATATTCAGGATACTTCTGAATTTTTATCAATGCGTGCGGCGATAATTTGACCGTGCTTATGGGATGAAGATGAAACGTAGCGTGAATGAATCATTAAGAAAAGCAATGCGTCTCAGGAGAGAGTCGGTTTGAATCGTACGTAAAAACGCACAAAAAACATGAGTAATGAAAATGGGTGGGGAAGTAAGGAAAGGGTAGTGGGGAGTCAGTGAACTCCCCACTAAAGAAATCAGATAGCGAAATCTTCGAGTTTTTTGCCTTGCTTAATAGCGGCAGTAATTGCTTTAGGGGTACGACCTTGGCCAGTCCAGGTTTTCTCGCTGCCGTCTTCATCAATATACTTATATTTAGCCGGACGCGGCTCACGCACTGACTTACGTTTAGTGGTGGTCGTTTTCAGAGAAGAGAGAAGTTCAGTCGGATCAATACCTTCATCAAGTAATTTCTGACGGAAGGCAGCCAGTTTGGCTTCTTTCTCTTCGAGTTCACGTTTCTGTGAAGATTCTTCTTCACGACGTTCTTCAACAATAACAACCAGCTTTTCGAGCATCTCTTCAAGAGTTTCAAGAGAAACTTCACGAGATTGTGCGCGAAGGGTGCGAATGTTGTTAAGGTTTTTTAGTGCTTCTGACATCACATTACTCCTTGTCCTGGAAATTAAAATCTAACAAAACAATTTTTAGTTATTATTGAGTAAAAATCAATACCGGAATAGAGAGTAATTTAGCGATAACGCATTATTTTTTAAAACGGCGCTCAGTTTTTAACATCGTGATATATTTTTCTGCACAGCGATTTCAGATATCACTTGTATAAATATGACGTGTTGCCCCACAAAAGCGCAGCGTATCGCTTATATCCTGCAAAAACGTAGGTCTTTTCCGCCAGGTTGTGAGCGAGCAAGAAATTTTTTGCGCTTAAGGCAAAAATTTTTTGCGTTTTGTAGCAATATTTTTATTGCTGATTCGTCTACCTCGATACGACTAACGTAAGTGGAGAGAGACAATGAGACATTTTGGTAACCCCCGTCGCCGTCATCCCGGCAAGTTTGGATTACTGTTTATTATTATCACAGCGGTGATGACGCTGCTGGTAATGTCGCTATGGAATGCATTAATGCCCGAGCTGTTCGGTCTTAAAAGCATCAGTTTCTGGAGTGCGCTGGGTTTACTGGTGCTTTGCCGGGTTTTATTCGGCGGCATGGGAATGGGGCCAATGATGTTCAAAATGGCACGCGATAACCGGCAATTACATGAGCGCTGGATGAATATGAGCGAAGAAGATAAGCAGGCATTTTTTGCCAGGCGTCAACATCGTGGGCATCGTCATGGCTGGGGATGTCATGATGAAGATAAAACGCCTGACAAAAATAATGAACCGGCAAAACCTTTTGATAATGCGTAATCGTGATGGACAATGCCGATAACGCCTCCTCAGGACGAATCCTGGATGCCTTGTTAGCATGCCAGACAAAGCTCAGGGCATTTATCCGTCGTCGTATTCCCGTACGGGAAGATGTCGACGACATTCTTCAGGATGTTACGCTGCAATTAATAAATGTTGAGCAGCCTGTTGAGAATGTCTCTGCCTGGCTTTTTCGCGCCGCACGCAATGAAATGGTGGATCGCTCACGTAAAAAGCGGGAGTGGTTATTTTCTGATGATGAAGAGATTGAGAATGATTGTCAGGCCATATTATTCAGCGAGGCGGGTAGCCCGGAAGATACCCGTTTAAAAGAACTTTTCTGGGATGAACTGGAAAGTTCGCTGGCTGCTTTACCACCAGCGCAGCGGGAGGTGTTTGAAAAAACCACTTTGCAGAATTACAGCTTTAAACAGCTTTCGCTTGAAACGGGTCTTCCAGTGCAGACCCTGTTATCGCGAAAACATAAAGCGGTACGTTATCTGCGTGGCCGACTGACATCACTTTATAATGACATCATGCTGCCTTAAGAGAGGGAACCTTTTACGCGAAGAGCGCAAGCATATTATCAGCTGAACGTCAGAGTTTTGACTTGCGCTGTTTCCAGACGGCGATGGCGTCATTGATGTTGTTGGTGACGATATCGCCGACTTTCACCTGATTGAGATAAACATCGTAACGATCTTCATTGTACTTAAAGACAATGATGTCGCCCTGAAAACGCACCCGCCGCTCTTTTACGGTGATGCCCCGACTGCGCATGGCAATTTTGGCGATGGGATCTACTTTCCTGTCTTTCATGTGGATATCTGTTAGCCTCTTATTATCTTTTGTTGTATCCAGGCTGACGCGCAGACGTCATGATATTAATTTTATATGCCCGGGAAGAAAAGGCCATCGGCTTAAAAAGAGTATGGCAGACAAAAATAATCCCTGGTGATGCCTTTCTTAAGGTTTTCTTAATGTTGTCGCGCTCTATATGCCGACGGCTAAAGGCGTATCGTATTTACAACGCAGGGGCTGAATTAAATTCGCACTATATTGTTGAGAATTGTTTAGATTCTCATTTCGTTTTTTATAAATAGCGAGTTGCGGAACCGGTGTCGTTAAGAGCATGTTTGCGCTCACGTTAAACATGCTGCATAAAATCCAACCCTTTATTAAAGAGATAACCAGCAACAAGGGTGGGATAGGCTGAATGAGCAGAAACGCCCTGAGGTTCGTATTCACCGAACAGTAACCCGGTTAGAGAAATAAAAAGCAGATTCATCATCGCAATCACAACCACCCACCTTAACCCTGCTGACTTCTTCCTGGCAAAAAAATCACCCACACCCCGGCTGTAATCGTTAATACGCCGGCCAGCGATTGCCACGAAAAGACGCCCTCAAGCCCCGGTAAAAGCAGCGATGCCAGCCACACCAGCACATAGCTCAGGCTGAGCAGCGCATAGGCTTTACTCAACGCCAGGCGGTGCAGCGCCAGATACCAGACAAACATGGATGCCAGATACCCCCCCAGACCGGCCAGCAGCAGTGTGGTTTGCAGATGAACAGGCCAGAGCGCACTGGCAAAAGCGCCATACTCTGAAACCGGTGGCAGGGAGGACATGGCATAGCCCATGGCGAGCTGCGCGGCGCTGGTCAACAACACGCTGATTAACGCATAGACGATGCCCATCAGGCGATCCCTCCCAACATAATAATCCCGATGATGATGAGGCCCACCCCCAGCCAGTGACGAGCGCTTACCGGTTCCCGCCAGATCCCCCATGCCGCCAGCGTCACCCAGACAAAATTAAGACTGAGCATCGGGTAGGCCAGCCCAACGGGCACTTTTTGTAACACCCGCAACCAGAGCAGCATGCCGAGACCGAGAGAGACCAGCGCTAACCCCAGCCACAGAAGATGATGACGGCGACGATCCGCCCCTAAAGGTGGGCGGGTGGCCTGTTTTTGACACAGCTGCCCGGCAACGCTGAGCAGGCTGGCGAGAATCAATAAGCTCCAGGTCATGGCAGAGGCGCATATTCAAGCAGTGCGATGCGTCCCTGGACGTACACGCTGGTGGGAGGCGGCAAGGCAAGATCGCTGACATCTTCGTTTTTAGCCAGTAGCACCACCAGCGAGGTGATGCCGTTCTGACGGTGCGTTGCCAGCCATTCGCTGAAGTCACGCGCTCTGATCAGTTTACCTTTCGCATCCGGGTAGTCGAGGCCATATTTCAGCTCTCCGCCAAAATTAAACAGCATGATATCGCTCCGTTTAAGTTCCCAGGCGAGGCCTGCGGCCAGCCCGACGTTGTCGGCGATGACATACTGACTGCGCTGAAGTGTTTCTCTGTTCATCTCCACCAGAAACTGCGGCTGCTTGGCTTCCATGATCCGGTTCGGGAGCATAAACCCGAGCAGCAGCGCCAGACCTAAAGGACAGAGCGCCGAAAGCACCCAGTTTTTTTCCGTGTTACGCAGGCTGTACCAACCCGCCAGCGCCCAGACAAAAAAAGCGATAGCCGCGCAAAAGGCTTTATAGATTTCAAGCGGCGCCCAGACCGGATGTTTCATTGGTCCCCAGGGGGAGGCAACAAAGGCCGCAACGATGCCGACAGCGCCAAAGCCGATGTTGATCCAGGCATTAATCCGTAGCACCCGACATCCTCTCTCCGCCGCCCGCACCGCGTAATGTGCCATCAGCATGGCGAGTGGGGCAAAGCAGGGGAGGATGTAGGTCAGCAGTTTGCCCTTAGCGATGCTGAAAAACAGGAAAGGCATCACTATCCAGCACAGCAGATAAAGCGTCGCCCGTTGGTTATCGTGGTCACGCCAGGCCTTGCGCAGTGTACCCGGCAGCAACCCAAGCCACGGGAGGCTGCCTAAGACAATCACCGGGAGGTAATACCACAGCGGAGCCTTGTGCTGAGCGTCATCCTGGGCGAAACGCTGGATATGCTCCACCCAGAAGAAGTAGTGCCAGAAATCCGGCTCACGCTGGGCAATTGCCAGACCCCACGGCAAAATAGCCAGTACGCAGCTGAAAATCGCCAGCCACCCCCAGCTCAGCACTTCCTTCCATTTTTTCTCTACGATGACCCAGGGCAGCACGCTCAGTACCGGCACGGCGAGGGCAAGAAAGCCTTTGGTCATCACGCCCATGGCGCAGGCCACGCCGAGGGCAAAATAGCCCAATGCTTTACGTGAGCGGGTTTGCGCCTGCGTCGCCAGCCAGAAAACAGACATGGCGGCGATGAGCCACAGGGCAATCATCGGATCGAGCACTGCATAAGTCCCGATGCCGTAAACTTCCAGCATCGTGAGGAAAATGGCTGCGGCAACCAGCGCGATGCGCTTATCGCGCCAGAGGCGCCATGAAAGCCCGGCCACCATACAAGCCACCAGGGCGGTGGAAAAAATCGCGCCAGCACGAACGGCAAAGTTGCTGCTGCCGAACAGCCATTGGCCCACGCTATTCAGCCAATAACCGGCGATGGGTTTTTCGAAATAGCGTAAGTCGAGGAAATGCGGCACCACCCAGTTACCAGAGGAGAGCATTTCACGACTGATCTCGGCATAGCGTGTTTCATCAGGCTGCCAGAGCAAGCGCCATTCCACAGGCACCAGATAATAGAGGGCGAAAAGCGCCAGAACGGCAAGGCCGTAGCGCGAAGATTTCGTCATTCTGTTCTCTCCATTTGCTGACAGCCAAGCCAGCCTTCACGACCTGTTATCTCGCCACGGACAATTTTGCCCACGGGCAGGGTGCGGACATGTTCCGGCAGCAGCTCACTTAACGGGCAAAAACAGATCCCGGCTTGCGCGGCCTGCGTCAGGAGATCGTTAAAGGTATCGCGCCAGGCGATGCCCTCGACTTCCGCATGGATGGTGTAAACCGGCACACCGGGATCGTCGAGCATTTTGCCGATGATAAAATCGTTAAACTCTGCGGCACTCACGCTACGCCCCACCACCTCATCCCAGGTCGGCAAGGTAACGGGAATTTGCACCGTGCCGGTTTTTCCTGTTCCGGTCAGAGGGGTAAAGGGTGAAATACCGCGACAGTCGCTGTTGTAGTGAAAGCCAAAGGCCTCTTTGGCCTTAACCACCCGCTGATCGGCGCGCCAGCCCGCGACCGCAGAACAGGTGACGGGGGCGTTGATGATGGCTTCCAGCTCCTGCTTACCCAGTGCAATTTGCTGTAAAAGCCGAGCGTTATCCCACACCCCGCACCAGGTTTGCCAGGCGTGGTGGTCCCAGGCATGCAGCCCGACTTCATGGCGTGCCGCCGCCTCGCGAATAATATCCGCATTGGCGCGGCCAATATTCCTCCCCGGCCACGCCGTTCCGGCAAGTAAAATATCCCAGCCGTACAGCGAGGCGGCATTGGAGCGCAGCATCTTCATCAGGAATTTCGGCTTTATCAGCCGCCATAAATGGCGGCCCATATTGTCCGGTCCTACGCTGAAGAAGAAACTTGCCCGCACGCCGTGACGCTTGAGCATTTCCAGAAGCCGCGGTACGCCCCGACGCGTCCCGCGAAAAGTATCAACGTCGATGCGCAGACCCACTTTTCTCATGGTTTCTGTTCCGTGACCTCAACGGTGCGCAGGAAGAAGTCCAGCGTCTCCTCAACCGTTTTGTGCATGTCGACTACCGGCTCCCAGTTCAGGCAACGGCGCGCATTGCGAATATTCGGTTTGCGATGCTCAACGTCCTGATAGCCCTTGCCGTAATAACTGCTGCTTTCGACATCACGGAAGCCGGCAAACGGCGGGAAATTAGCGCGCAGTGGGTGACGTTCAAAGCTGGCAAGCAGCATTTCGGCAAGTTCTTTGATGCTCGCTTCGTT
>Ga0105244_10001814_pt1 | contig 16711 bp, 16 predicted proteins | sample KBSM44metaG_FD_80423 | JGI IMG/M metagenome (GOLD analysis project Ga0105244, IMG submission 80423) | Miscanthus rhizosphere microbial communities from Kellogg Biological Station, Michigan, USA - KBS M4-4 metaG | ecosystem: Host-associated > Plants > Roots > Rhizosphere > Soil | place... | reverse complement strand
AGGAGAGGTGGCAGAGTGGTCGAATGTACTTGACTCGAAATCAAGCGTACGTTAAATCGTACCGTGGGTTCGAATCCCACCCTCTCCGCCAGTATTTAGAAAAACCCGCCTCGGCGGGTTTTTTGTTTTGCGGAGAGGAGCGAGCGCAGCTCGCGCGTGGGATTCGAAGACTCGCGCGTACTCGCGCGAGGGCGGCCTGCGGGATGTAGGCGAATTCCACCCTCTCCGCCATGATTGAATAAAAAAGCTCCCGCAAGGGAGCTTTTTTATTTTCCGGGCAGCCGAGGAATGAGCTTCGTGACGAGCTCTTACAATGTCTCGGCCCCGCAAGCGTTTGAACGGGACGGGTGCGTCAGCATCTGCCCATCCCCGTTTCATTTATGCGGCCTTGATCAATTCCTCGCTCTGTGCCCATAGCTGCCCGGCCTTGACGGGATCGAGCGCATACGACCGCACGCCATCGGCAAACGGATTGGGCGTGTCATTGACCGGCGCGACGGCGCAGTCTTCCAGGTACCGGCCGCCGATGGCGTCGGCGTCGGCCACCACCGCCGCCCAGACCGACGTGGCGGCGGCTTGTCCGATGTCTTTCAATTGGCCGGGCGGCAGGCCGGCATCGGCGCGCGCCTTGCCCACGGTCGCAAACAGGCCCTGCAATTGTTCAGGCGTGAAATTGCGTGGCAGCTCAGTCAGGCTGTTTCCCGGCATGACCGATGCGGCGCGTATCCCTTGCGCGCGATGGCGCCGATCGAATTCCGCCGCGAAAAGCGTGATGGCCGTTTTCGAGCGGCCGTACGCCACGAAGGGCTCGTAGTCCTGGCGCGCGAAGTGCGGGTCGAGCAGGTCGATATCGGCCACGCGATGTGCCTGGGACGACAGCGCCACCAGTCGCGAGCCTTGCGCGAACAGCGGCGTAAGACGGTCGACCAGCGCGAAGTGGCCAAGGTAGTTAATGGCGAACTGGGTCTCGAAACCGTCGACCGTCTTGCCGAACGGCGTCGCCATCACGCCGGCGTTGGCGATGACCGCGTCGAACGGCAGGCCGTCCGCCAGCAGCTGGTCCGCGCAGGTGCGCACGCTTTGCAGCGACGCCAGGTCGAGCGCGACGAGCTTCAAGCGCCCGCCGCCATGGGTTGCCGCCTCGCGCACCTGCCCGAGGCTGGCCTCGGCCGCGGCGATGTCCTTGACCGTACCGATGACGGTGGCGCCGCGCGCCACGAGCGCGCGCGCCGTTTCGCGCCCGATGCCCGATGAAACGCCCGTCACCAGGTAGCGTTTGCCCTTGAGGTCGATGCCGGCAAGGACGTCGTCGGCGGTCGATGTGGCGTCAAATTTCTTGGTCATGTTGTTTCCTTCTGTTGTCAATGAATTGTTGCGGGTCAGACGCCCAGGCCGCCGGCCACATCGTGGACGCCGCCCGTGATATACCCGCCATGCGGCCCCGCCAGGAAGCAGACCAGCGCCGCCACTTCCTCGAGCGTGGCAATGCGGCGGATGGGATGCAGGTCCAGCAGGGCAGGGGGAATGCCGTCGCCGAGCACCTCGGCCGCCATGTCGGTCGGCATGACGCCGGGCTGGATGACGTTGACGGTGATGTCGCGCCGGCCCAGGTCCCGTGCGACGCCGCGTGCGTAACCGGCGATCGCGGCTTTGGTGCCGGCATAGTCGGCGGCGCCCGCGAACGGGACGCGCGTGCCCAGCAGCGAGCCGATGAAGATGATCCGGCCGCCGTGCGACAGCACCGGCGCGGCGGCGCGCGTGGCGGCCACCGTGCCCATCACGTTGATTTGCCACTGGCGGTCGAGGTTGACCGTGTCGAGTTCGGGATCGTCGACGGTCTTGCCCTGCACCGCGATGGCGGCGTTGTTGACGAGGATGTCGAGCCGGCCGAAATGCGCCATGACCTGATCGATCAGTGGTTTGGCGGCGGCCATGTCGGCCTGGTCGCTCCGGATGGCGATGGCGCGCACGCCTTTCGTTTGCAGCCGTGCGACCACGGCGTCGGCCTTCTCTTTGGAAGCGACGTAGCTGATGGCCACGTCCGCGCCCTCGTCGGCGAGTGCCTCGGCCGTGACCGCGCCCAGGCCCCGCGATCCGCCGGTCACCAGTGCCACTTTGCCCTTCAATAACTGCTTCATAAAAACCCTTTCGCTTCACATCACGTTTCAGTAACGACCGTTACCGTAACGAAGAGTATATAATTATGAAACGGCCTGTCAAGAGATTTATTAACGGTCATTATTGAATTTGGAGGTAGGGATGGGACGCCATCGCGAATACGATGTGGACAAAGTGCTCGACGCGGCACTGTGTGTGTTCTGGCGCAAAGGATACGAAGGCGCGTCGTATGCGGACTTGACGCAGGCGGCGGGAGTCGAGCGGCCCGCCCTGTATTCAGCCTTCGGCAACAAGGAAGCATTGTTCCGGCGCGCGCTGGAGCGCTATGAAGATCAATACATGGGCCATATCCCCGAGGCGCTGGCGATGCCGACGTCGCGTGAAGTGGCGGCGCACCTGTTGTACAGCTCGGTCGAATTGAACACCCGGTACGCGGACCGCACCGGGTGCCTGGGCGTGAACGGCGCCATCGCCGGCGCGGACGAGTCCGAGCCGGTGCGGCAGGCGCTCATCGCGTTTCGCGCAGGGGGCGAGGCCCGGCTACGTGAACGCTTCGAACGTGCGCAGCGCGAAGGCGACCTGCCGCCGACGGCCAGGCCGGATGCCCTGGCCGCCTTCGTCATGGCCATGCTGCATGGCATGGCCCTGCAGGCCAAGTCCGGCTTCAGCCGCGAGATGCTGCTGGCGGTCGCCGACCAGGCATTGTCGACCTGGCCTGGCGCGGGGAAGCCACCGGCGTCATCCTGACAATCACGCTCTCCGGGGGATCGGTTTTTTTTCAAGGGCACGACGTTTTGATGCGGCACGGTTCGCTTGCGCAAAAAACATGTTTTTTCTGGGATCGCGTAGCATTAGCGCGGAGAAATGGAGGAAACATGGAACGTGCAACAATCCGGTCGTGGTCTTCGGGGAGCGCAAATGTACTGGCGTGCGCATTGCTGCTGGGGGCCGCCTGGCCCGCCATGGCGCAGCGCGCGCCGCAGGCGATGCCCCACGCGGCCACGCCGCACGAAATGTTCGGCCCCTTGTTCGAGGCGGTGCAGGCGGCGCGCATCTATCCCGACGCCAAAACCTTCGCCGACGCCGTCGCCAAGGAAGAACCGCAAACCATCCTGGCGCAGTACCGGCGCGAACAGCCCAAGGACGCCGTCGTGCTGAAGGCTTTCGTCGAGCGCTATTTTTCGCTGCCCGAGCCGACCGCCGTCACGCTGCGCCAGCACATCGCGTCGCTGTGGCCGGTGCTGACCCGTCCGCCGCTCGATCCGCCCAAATGGTCGTCGGCGCTGGCGCTGCCGGCCAACTACGTCGTACCCGGCGGGCGCTTCCGCGAGATCTATTATTGGGATTCGTACTTCACGATGCTGGGCCTGAAGGCCGACCATCGAAGCGACCTGGTCGATTCGATGATCGTCGATTTTAAAAGCCTCATCGAGCGCTACGGCTTCATCCCGAACGGCACCCGCAGCTACTACCTGAGCCGCTCGCAACCGCCGTTCTTCGCGGCGATGACCCAGCTCAAGCCGCTCGGCGACCGCGCCGACGACGCCAAGGTGCTCGCCGCGCTCAAGACCGAACACGCGTTCTGGATGCGCGGAACAGGGTGCTTGCCGAAGGCCGGCGCCGGCGCCTGCGAGCGCGTGGCCCGCCTGGCCGACGGCACCGTCCTGAACCGCTACTGGGATGCCAAGGACTCGCCGCGCGACGAGGCCCTGGGCGAGGACGTCGCCACCGCGCGCGAGGGCCGGCGTCCCGCGCCCGAGGTGTACCGCGACCTGCGCGCGGCGGCCGAAAGCGGTTGGGACTTCTCGTCGCGCTGGCTGGACGATCCCGCACGGCTGAGCACGATCCGCACCACGACCATCGCGCCGGTCGATCTCAACAGCCTGATGTTCCAGTTGGAAGCGGAGATCGAGCGGCGCTGCAAGGCGGCCGGCGACAGCGCCTGCACGGCGCGATTCCGCCGCGCGAAGGAAGTGCGGGCTACGGCAGTGCAGAAACATCTGTGGGTCGCCGCCGAACGGCGCTACGCCGACTTCGACCTCGTCAAAAACGCGCCGACGGCGGTGCGCAGCGCCGCCACGCTGTACCCGCTGTGGGTGGGCATGGCGACGCAATCCCAGGCCGACGCGGTCGCCGCCACCACCAAGGCCGAACTGCTGGCCGAGGGCGGCTTGCGTACGACGCTGGTCCGCAACGGCCAGCAGTGGGACTCGCCCAATGGCTGGGCGCCGCTGCAATGGGTCGCGGTCGACGGCCTGGCCCGCTACGGCCACAAGGAACTCGCGCACGAGATCGCCCGCCGCTGGGTCGGCACCGTTTCCCGGACCTGGGCCGAGACCGGCAAACTGCTGGAAAAATACGATGTGGAGGAACGCAAAAGCGGCGGCGGTGGCGAATACCCGACCCAGGATGGCTTCGGCTGGACCAACGGCGTCACCAGCGCCTTGCTGGAGCGCTATCCCGACCTGAACAAGTGAGGGGTTTTATTTACCGTCGCCGCAGCACTTCTTGTATTTCTTGCCGCTGCCGCAAGGGCAGGGATCGTTGCGGCCTACCTTGGCGGTCTTGACCGGCTCGGGATGCCAGTGGGCGTTGATGCGGATGACCGACTGCGTGACGGCGCGTTCCCAATCGTCGCCCTGGCGCTGGAGCGGCGCCAGCCATTCCGGATGGGCCGCCAGCAGCGGCGCCCAGCCTTCGGCGTCGAGTGCCATGCCGGTCTCGAAGCCGGCGGTCCACGCCTGCGCGCTCCAGGCGCCGCCGCACTCGTAGATCGGTTCGAAGCTGCCCGGGTCCTGCAGCATCCATTTGCGCATGTATTCGAGGTGGCGCAGCACCAGGCCGGTGGCCGCGTCGTTGCCGGCCTGCGCGCCGCCCCAGACCTTCTCCAGCCACACCGCCTGCGGCACCGGGCGCGGGCCGACCACCAGCGCGGTCAGCAGTCCCTCCAGCGCCGAGACGTCCATCGCCTGTTCGCCGAGGTCGCGCAACAGGTCGTCAAGCTGGTCGTATTCTTCGTCCGTGAGGGGTGTGGTGAGCATGGTCTGAACCGGTAGTCTGGGGGAGTCGACATTCTACCTGCAAGTGAGGATCTCAATCAGACAAGCAATTTTATTGAATTCGCAATATGATGCGTGCCAACATTAATTCATTCCCAAATCCAAGGAGTCGACATGAAACCAAGCATTTTCCTGGCTGCGGCCACCCTTTCGATCGCCGGCTGGGCCAGCGCCGCCGCTCCGGCTCCGGCCGCCGCGCCCGACGCGGCGCGGGTCAAGGCCGCCCATGATCTGCTGCTGTCGATGCAGGCGGAAAAACTGCTGCGCATGACCGCCGGCATGAGCAAGTTCCCCAGTCCGGCCCAACGCGAGCTGACCATGGCCAAGGTCGAAAAGCTGACGCCGGAGATGGTCTACACCCGTCTGTCGCAGCCGGTGGCGCGCCTGGTCAGCACCGAGACGGCGGTCGAGATGACCCGCTACTACCAGTCGAGCTACGGCCAGCGGCTGCTCAAGGAAACCTATAACGGCGGCCCGCGCATGTACGCGGCCGACCCGACGCCGACGCCGGCCGAAAAGGCCGAACAGAAAAAGCCGGCCTTCGTGAAAGCCAACAAGGAATTCAAGGCGGCCGAACCGGCCATCCGCCACGAGGTGTTCGTGCTGCTGACCGAAATCAACAAAGGTAAATAAATTCGTTGCAAATTGAAAATTATTAAAAAATAAAGCATACTAAGTCCTTAACTTTTAAGGACGGGTCGATGCTGAAGAAAATTGCTTGCGTGCTGGCGTTGCTGCCGGCGCTGTCGTCGTTCGCGGTCCGGGCGGCCGACTTGCCGACCTATCCGTTCATCCACGTCGGCGGCGAGGGCTTTGTCATGGTGGCGCCGGACATGGGCGAGATCGACTTCGACGTCAGCGCCTTCGACGCCGATCCGGCCGTGGCGGTGGGAGTGATCCAGACCCGCGTCGAAGAAGTCCGCGCGTTGCTGATCGAGCATTCCGGGCCGCCGGAAGGCGACAGCGCGGCCGGCGTCGAAGTGCAGGACATGCGCAAGGAAATGCGCAAGTCCGCCAATCCCGACCCCGCCGCTACCCCTGAATACGATATCCGCAGCTCGGTGCACATCGTGGTGCGCGACCTGACCAAATGGCGTCCCATCATGCTGGCGCTGCTGGAGATGAAGAACATCGACCATATGTCGACCACCTTCGGCAAGAGCGACCGCCTCAAGGTCGAGCAGGAGCTGACCGCCGCCGCCATCAAGGACGCGCTGCGCCGCGCCGACGGTATGGCGGCCGGGTTCGGCAAAAAGGTGGGGCCGGTCACCGCCATTTCGTCGAGCCCGCTGCGCAACCTGACCAAGGCCGTCGGCCTGATGCCGAGCGACTACTACAACTCGGACCGCCGGGTCCAGGCGAAGACCAGCGAGAAGGATTTTCTGTCGATCACGGTGCTGCGTTGGACGCAGAACGTCGATATGATTTTCCGCATCAAGTGATGACACGAGGGCGGCCTGGTCTTGCGACGACCTGCGTGCGATGCCGCACGCAACGGTGTAATCAGGCGCTTGTGAATCGCGCCTTGTGCCCGATCTACATCTGGAACCCACTTAGGAGGACCTAGCCATGACCGCCATCGACCCACGCGCCGTTACACACGCCCATTCGACCCCCGACCCCGAAGTGCCGCCGCCGCAGCCGGAAAAAGATCCGCCGCCGGACAATATGCCGATGCCGGAGCAGGCGCCGATCGAGGAACCGACGCCGAAGGCGCCGCCGATCAAGACCTGATCGGGCGGGCCTGGAAAGCCAGGGAAAACCGTTACGGGCGTGGCGCCTGCTTGGACTTACCGGGCTCGCTATCGTGCGGCAGCGGGGGAATGCTTTTGATATCCTCCTCGGTGTCGCGTTGCCCCGGCGTGCGCTCGCCGCTGCCGATGTCGGCTTCGTCGAGCATGTGGCCGCCTTCAGCGGCGTGTTCGTCGCCGTGCGGTTTCTTCGGTTGATTCATGATGACTCCTTGAGTGGCTGGACGTGGTTGGACGAAATTCATCCTAGCAGTTTGGCGTGTGGACCGGCGCGCGTTGGGCAGTGTGAGAAAGTGTGAGTATCGTTGCTCGATGGATACAAATTTATATGTTTGTGTTCAACGTCACACTGCCGTCATGAAACTGTTCCTATAATTTAGTCATGTCATCGTTTTTCGTTCACGGAGAGCATCATGGGCAATTCCTTACACAACAAAATCTACCTCGGTCGTCGTCGTAGTGTCGTGTTGAGCACGAAGCGTGTGCAAGCCCTGATTTGTATCGCCGCCTTTGCCAGCATCGGCTTGGTGTGGCTGGCGATCCGGGCGCTGTAAAGCAGTCCATTCCGCCATTGTCCGGGTGGGTCGGGCGTTTCTTCGGAAACGCGTTGGCGGCGCATTTTCTTGCCGTCATCCCGCCGGGCGCGTACCATGAGGGCCGCAGCAGTCTCTTATGGAAAAAATGGCAATGAAGAACGAGAAATTAACGCAGGACGAATACAACGCGCTGGACGAAGTCAAACGCGGTATCAAAGGCGAGCGCGTCAGCGCTTGCGTCGGTCGCAACACCAAACGCCTGACCGGCATCAAACTGTTCACCATCGCCAAGAACGGCCGCATTTCGCTCACCGACAAGGGGGAGGAGGTGCTCTTCCTGCGCCGTTGCATCCTGGGGTTGCGCGCCATCGAAGCCGATCCCGCCAGTCCGCTCGACGCCGACGTGGCGTTGTTCCTGGGTAAAAAATCCCACATCGTGCCCCGCGCCGAAGGAGGCTTCGAGCTCAGCGACAAGGGCCGCGAATCGTTGGCCGATATCGCCAATCAAGGTTTGTGATCGAAAAACGCTCCGCTGGGGCGTTTTTTTTGCTGTAATGTAGTAATAAATGAGCAACTGGCGTAAATGAGAGCACGCATCCCGTGATGAGAGTCGATACCCTGCGGAAGTTTAGGAAGCTGTTTGGCGTGCTGGTGGCTGCCGTCGCCGTCGTCCTGTTGATCGTTTTGCTGGGTATCGGGCACGTCCTCAACCAGAGCCGCCTGCGCTACTACGCCGCCGCCGACGAGACTTCGCGCAACCTCGCCATCACCCTGGAGAAATTCCTCAACTCCCATTTCCTCGAGGTGGACCTGGCGATGCGCCGCGCCGGCGTCGAGTTCCAGGCCATGCACGCGGCCGGGCGTTTCGACAACGAAAAGTTCAGCGCCTACCTGCGCTCGCTCAAGGAGCGCATCCCGCAGGCCGACGCCGTGCGCGGCTCCGACGCCGCCGGCCGCGTCATCTACGGCGAAGGCATCGACCCGTCCAAGCCGCAGGACCTGGGCATCCGCGAATTCTTCCAACGTGCCAAGAGCGAGCAGGAGCTCATCATCGGCGTGCCGACCCGGTCGCGCATCAGCGACCAATGGGTGTTGCCGCTGGCGTTTCCGCTGACGATGCCGGACGGCGACTTCGGCGGCACCGCCTATGTCCTCATCAACAGCGAGCGCCTGACGGCGGCATTCGCCGCGCTCAATATCGGCGCGCACGGCGCCATTGTCTTGCTGGACAACCGCAAGCGCGTGCTGCACCGCTATCCGGAAGCCGAGGACATGCTCTTTGGCACCACCATCAAGGTCAACGCCATCACCCAGCGCATCATCGACGGCAAGCAGGACCGGGGCACTTATACGGTCATCAGCCCGCGCGACAACCTCGAGCGGACCTTGAGCGTGTCGCGGGTGGGCGCCTATCCGGTATATGTGGTGGTGGGGCTGGCCAGCGACGATTTCCTGGCGCCGTGGCGCAAGGAGGTGCGCAACGCCGCCATCTTCGCCACGCTGCTGCTGATCCTGGCCGCCGGCTTGCTGATGAGCGTGCGCTTCGGCTTGCGCAAGCAATTCCAGTCGGTCGAGCAGCTGATGGAAAACAAGCAGGTGCTGCAGGACTTGCTGACGCAGCTGACGGCGTCGGAGTCGCGCTGGCGCTCGCTGACGGAAGGCTTGCCGCAGATGGTGTGGACCGCCACGCCGAACCTGCGCGTCGATTTCCTCAGCCACCATTGGGAGGAGTTCAGCGGCATTCCGCCCGAGCAGATGATGGGCGACGACAACTGGGCCAGCGTGATCCACCCGGACGACATCGTGGCGATGGCGGCGGCCTGGCGGCGCGCCAGCACCGAAGGCACCGAATTCCGCTGCGACTGCCGCATGCGCCGGCGCGACGGCGTCTGGCGCGTGTTCGACAACCACGCGCTGCCGCAGCGCAACGCCGACGGCGTGATCGTCAGCTGGGTCGGCAGCAGCACCGACCGCACCGAATCGCGCGCCTCGCGCCTGGCGCTGCAGCAGGCCAAGGAGGAGGCGGTCCAGGCCGGCCGCGCCAAATCGGACTTCGTCGCCAACATGAGCCACGAGATCCGCTCGCCGATGAACGCCGTGCTGGGCATGCTGCAACTGCTGCAGCAGACCGAAATGAGCGAGCGCCAGCAGGACTACACGTCCAAGGCCCACTCGGCCGCCAGCGCTTTGCTCGGACTGCTCAACGACATCCTCGACTTTTCCAAGGTGGAGGCGGGCAAGCTGGCGCTGGACCCGCATCCGTTCCGGCTCGACAAACTGTGGCGCGACCTGGCGGTGATCCTGTCGGCCAACGTCGGCAGCAAGAACATCGAAGTGCTGTTCCGCATCGATCCGGCGCTACCCGACATGGTCGTCGCCGACGGCCTGCGGCTGCAGCAAATCCTGCTGAACCTGGCCGGCAACGCCATTAAATTCACCGAGCACGGCGAGGTCGTGCTGTCGGCCAAGCTGCTCGCGCGCGACGGCCGGCGCTTGTCGATCGGCTTCGCGATCCGCGATTCGGGCATCGGCATTTCCGAGGAACAGTGCCGGCACATCTTCGATGGTTTTTCGCAGGCCGAAGCCTCGACCGCGCGGCGCTACGGCGGCACCGGGCTGGGTCTGGCGATCAGCCAGCGGCTGGTGGCGCTGATGGGCGGCACGCTCGGCGTCGACAGCACGCCGGGCAAGGGCAGCGTGTTCGACTTCACCATCGAATGCGAGGCGGCGGAACAGCAGCCGGCGCGGGAGGCGCAGCCGGGCGCGCAACCTCCCGACGAGTTGATGCGAGGGCTCAAGTGCCTGGTGGTCGACGACAATCCGGTCGCGCGCGTGGTGCTGGGTGAAATGGCCGGCTCGTTCGGCTGGAAGGTCGACCTGGCGGCCAGCGGCCACGAGGCGCTGGCCGCCGTGGCCGAACAGGTGGCGCAGCAGCGCGCCTACGACGTGGTGTTCATCGACTGGCGCATGCCGACGCTCGACGGCTGGGAGACGAGCTGCCAGATCCGCAAGCTGGCGCCGTTGGGCAAGATGCCGCTGATCGTCATGGTCACCGCGCACGACCGCGAACTGCTGGCACAGCAGCACGACGACTTGTCGCCGGTGCTCGATGGTTTCGTGGTCAAGCCGGTCACCGCCTCGATGCTGTTCGACGCCGTGGCCGACGCGCGCATGGAGCGGCGCGCGCCGCTGTCCCTGGTGTCGGTGCCGTCGAAGCAGCGGCTGGCCGGCCTGCGGCTGCTGCTGGTGGACGACAACCCGGCCAACCAGCAGGTGGCCAGCGAGTTGCTTGGCAACGACGGCGCCCGGGTCGAGGTGGTCGGTTCCGGCGCGTTCGCGATCGAAGCGGTCACGCGCGGCGGGCCGATGCCGGATCTGATCCTGATGGATATCCAGATGCCGGAGATGGACGGTTACGAGGCGACGCGGGCGATCCGCAAGCTGCTGGGGGAGGGCGCGCCGCCGATCGTGGCGATGACCGCCAACGCCATGGCCGCCGACCGCGTCGCCGCGCTGGAGGCGGGCATGGTCGACCACGTCGGCAAGCCGTTCGATCTGGCGCAGCTGATCGAGGTCATACTCAAGCATGTGGGGCGCGGAGCCGAGCCGGCTGGCGTGGCGGTGGAGGCGGCCGAGGCCCCCGCGCCTGCCGATAACGCCGTCGCCGCCGACAGCGGCGCCATGGCGCTGCCCGAGGCCGGCCTGAACAGCACCGCCGCGCTCAAGCGCATGGGCGGTTTGCAGCAGGTCTACCTGATGGCGCTGCGCAGCTTCGCGGGGGAATCGGTCAAGCTGGCGGCGCAGTTGCGGGAGGCGCGCGCCGCCGGGGATGCGCAGGCGGCGCTGCCGGTGCTGCACACGCTCAAGGGATTGTCCGGAACGGTGGGCGCCGACCGCATGGCCGCGCTGTCGCAGCTGGCGGAGACGGCGTTGAAGGAGGGCGCCTCGGCGCGCGCCTGGGATCAGCTGGGGCTGGTGCTGGACGCCGGCCCGGGGCTGGTCAGCGACATCGAACAGCTGGTGCGCCAACTAGCTCCGGCAACACCGCAGACCGAAGCATGACATGGGCACCGACCCAAACACGATCTGAACCACGTAGGGCGGATTAGCGAAGCGTAATCCGCCATGCATGCGTCACCGCCGACGCATCCATGTCCGAAAAACGCCGTTCTAACAGAAACGATTTTTAAATCTAAACCAGGGAGCAAACAATGGAAAAACCAATGACGTGGTCGGCCCACGAACTGAGCATGACCGTGCTGATGACCCCAGACATGGCCAACTTCTCCGGCAACGTCCACGGCGGCACCATCCTCAAATACCTGGACAGCGTCGCCTACGCCTGCGCCAGCCGCTATTCGGGCAGCTACGTGGTGACCCTGTCGGTGGACCAGGTGATGTTCCTGCAACCGATCCACGTGGGCGAGCTGGTCACATTCCTGGCCTCGATCAACTACACCGGCCGCACCTCGATGGAAGTCGGCATCCGCGTGGTGACGGAAAACATCCAGCAGCGCCTGGTGCGCCACGCCAACAGCTGCTACTTCACGATGGTGGCCGTCGACGCCGGCCGCAAGCCGGTCGAAGTGCCGACCTTGGTGCCGGAGACCGAAGAACAGAAGCAGCGCTGGGAACAGGCGCTGTTGCGCAAGCAATCACGCCAGATGGTGCACGACCGCGCGCGCAAGGGCTGATAACGGAAGCGCGCGATGCATCGTCTACTTAGAGCGTTAAGGTGCACTTGCTAAGACTGGACCTCGTATATTGAAGTTGCCGACCCAGTGGTAACGTGTTCCCCATATGGCGCGGCTGGGCAAGGTGACACATAACTTGACCTTAGGCTTCGACCCTGCTTGTCAGATTGGTGCCCTTGCCCATTTCCACCTGAAAGTCCGGATAGTGTCTGAGGCTGCCGCAGCTAGCGCAAGCCTGCATACGAGGAGGGAAAGCCATGGACAAGGAAGCTACTGCCATTGGGATAGATGTCGGCAAACATAAGCTGGATGTTGCGCTGATCATCGAAGGAAAAGTACGCAGCAAGCCGGTGGCGAATTCAGCTGCCGGGTACCAGGAACTGACGGCTTGGATGGGCAGGCAAAACGTCGAGCTGGACAGCTGCCTGGTTTGCATGGAGTCAACGGGAGTGTACAGCGAGCCTGTCGCGCTCGGTTTGCATGCTCTCGGTCTGACCGTGAGCATTGTTAATCCCGCCCGCATCAAAGGATACGGACAGAGCGAGCTGGTGCGCAACAAGAATGACGGAATCGATGCAGCCTTGATCGCCAGGTATTGTGCAAAGATGCACCCGCAGCCTTGGAAAGCGCCAACACCAGAGCAGCGACGGTTAAGGGCATGGTGTGATCTTTAAAGGCATTGAAGGACATGCGCCTCCAAGAGGAAAACAGAGAAGAGGCTTTTACTGTGGCCGCGAATCTGGAATTGGTGGAACATCTCAGGCAGCATGTGGAATGGCTAAAGGTTCAAATCAAACAGGTAGAGCGCGAAATTGAAGACCACATCGCTTGCCACCCGAAGCTAAAACGCGATTCCGACCTTTTGGCCAGCATTCCTGGAATCGGTAAGGCGACCATTGCCGTGATGTTGGGCCATGTGGGCGACATGCGGCGCTTCGACAGCGCAAAGGCTTTGCGGCGCATCTTGGCGTGAGCCCACGCCAGCGCAGCTCAGGTACATCGATTCGTGGTCGTACGTCGATGTGTCGAACCGGGAACCGAGCAACTCGAAGCGCGCTCTATATGCCGGCTGTCGTTGCCAGTCGCCATAACCCTGCGCTTAGGGTCTTTGCTGAACGTCTTCATACAAACGGCTTGCCAAAGAAGGCAGTGATTGGAGCGGTCATGCGCAAATTGGTGCATTTGATGTTTGCTGTGGTTCGATCTGGTATCGCGTTCCAGCCTGATTATCCGCGAAGCCGTCAAATGAGCTAAACTCACCGGCGACTAAAAACGGCCAGCAGCAGGCTATTTGCATGGCTATCCAAACACTTCAACCACATGCTCAATGAATGAATTTGAGAAATTCGCCCACGATGAAATTTGCACGGCATTGGCGAATGTCGACACACGCGGCAATCCCGATATCTATGTGCTTTCGTTCTATGTATTCGACATCGACGACGATCCGCGATATCCCGTTCTTCAACTAGGCTATAACACTTTGGCGCACGCGATGACGTGCGGCCCATCAGCATCAGGTGCTGAAGAAGCGAAATGGAATTTCGCTTTTTGGCTTCAGAACGAGCTGAAGTTCATTGCCGAACCGGGGACTCAAGGTAGGCTTCTGCTGGAAGGTCACCTAAAAGCAAGCGGTCTCTGGTACTCCGATGAAGAGGAGGAAGAAGACTTCGATCAATGCATGCAGATAGCGGATCGAATTACTGCCTACTTCGTGGACGCCTGTGTACGGATAGCACAGGCATTGCATGCAACAGGGATGATCGAACGAACGTTTTCCAAACCGGTCCCCATCGTCGTGCATGAACTTGAATATTACGATGAAATTGCCATGCAGACCTGCCGCGCAAATCCACCCGGCCTGACTAAGGAATTTGAAAACTGGATTGCGAGTATGTGACCTTGTACCGGACCTTATCTGCTTGGAATGGTTGAAAGCGGCTGCGGAATCTGCTGTGGTGCCAGCCTAGCCAGAGGTCCAAGTAAAAACACTCGAAAATCGAGACAGTATCTGACAAGTATTGTCTGATGAAGTAAGGTTGGAGGGGCCGCTACCGGCTGCAGCGGCCATTCAAGTAGTAAAACGAGTCATGGGTAAAATCAGGCGACCTTAGAATTTTTAGTCAACCGCGGGAATACATAGAAGCAGCATGAACTATCGACGACAACAATTTGACGAGCTAAATATTGAAGTCAGATGGCTCGATATTGAACATGCTGCGCAGGCATATAGCTATGCTCTTGGTTACAGCAGCAGTACGAAATACGGTCTAAAAGCCGATACAGTGTGTGATATCGAGGCATTGCTAATAGAAAGCTATTCGGTTGCTAATAATTGGATTAAAGATAGGTTAAGCTACGCCGGTACGGTTCAAATAGTATATGGTGGCGATGACGCGTGCGTCATATCTGCCCAAGATTTTTTGAATAACTGGCAGGATATTTTTGTACCATCGAGGGACGATGTCGTCGTGCTGCACAATCTCAACGAATCTATCCTTTTCTATTGTCACGAAGATGAATTGGAGTTTGGACAAAGACGATTACGGTGACTGGCGTAGTTCTGGCAGCCGCCAGTCACTACTCCCTGGGACGGACGATCCGGGGGCTTTCTGGTGGCCCTAAGTAACTTGGCCGCAATCCTCCCGCGTCGACGACAAGCCGCTGCAGCACAAGTCCGGGGTCGAGCGACCAGAACTTCAATGTGTGCTTGCCGGGTTGGTCGATCCTGTGAGTCGTGGCGAACTGCGCCACGCCGTCCGATACGATTCGCCGCCAGTAATCTTCGGACTGGTCGGCGTGTACGTTGACTTCCTCGGGCGGACCATCATCGACCGATACCGCGTAGCGGAAGCCAGCGCCGGGTTGGAACTTCAGCGTCGGTGACAAGACCACATGCAGTTTCACGTCGCCCGCACTGAACAGGTGCACGTCGTACTCGAGCCGCATGCCGTCCTGCACCGTAAGGGCCGGCGCCGCGCCGGGCATAGTCGTCACGCCGGACAGTGTCCGGCCATAGCCAGGAATCGTCTGCCACCGCCTGCCCACCGGTGCCAGCGCACGGGTGTAGTGTTCGGCCTCGATGGCGATCACGCCGCCGGTCTCGACGTGGCCTTCCACAGCATTTATGCGCGCATGCACGGGTACCTTAATCACCACATTAACCTTGTCCGGGCCGCGTACGGTGAGCTTCGCCTCCGTCACGCCGGCCGGCACGGCATCCCAGTCGACATCGACGGCAATACGGCGATCCTTGTCCACACGGCCGGCCGGGTGGCTGATCTTGAGCCACGACTGGCTGGCGGCGATCGTATAGTCGAACGGTGCGCCGCTCCGGTTGAACAGCTCGATATGGCGGGGCTTGCGTTCGTACCGGTCGAGCGCCGGCAGAACCAGCTGGCGGATCGGGAAGACGGGCCATGCGACAGGGTCGCCGTCGACCGACACGCCCATTCGGTCTGAAGGGTGAATGCCGTTCGGCGCCGCAAGCTGGCCCGGTTCGGGAACGCGCAGTTCGGACACGGCCGGCATCACATCGCGGTAGGGTTGATCCCAGTTGGTGTAGCCGAAGCGCGTCTGCGACATCATGTGATTCCACTTGCCGGCGCTGATGCCATGCTGGTACTGGCGTGCCAGTTCGGCATCGTGCCGGAACAGCCGGCGCACCCGCGCCGCCATGTCGTTGGTGCTGACCCGTCCCTGGCGCGCGTAAAGCTGGTTGCGGCCGGCGGACACATACAGATCGACAGCGTTGGCGGAGGCCCGCACCGGGTACTCCACCAGCTGGAAGTAGGCGTCGCGCATGGCCTTGGGGAGCGTCTTGCCAACGCTTTGCGCTTCGTCCGCCAAAGCGGTGTAGTCGGTCACCACGCGTTCGGCCTCGTCGTAATTCACAAGGCTGTAGGTGTCCGGGGCCAGTTGTTCAGGCCGGCGGCGGGCGTTGTAGCGGGTGTATTTGTCGACGATGTCGGCAATCTGGTGCGCATGCCGCGCCCCGAATTCTCGGGCGGCCCACTGGCGCAGATAGTCCGGAAGACGCTCGGCAGGCCAAGCCGCCGGGTCCCATGCGTAGGCGAGGAAAAATTCGGTCGGCACTTCCATCGGCTTCAGGTCGCCCACGTTGACGATCCACATCCGGTTGGCACCATATTCGTTCGCCAGGTTCATCTGCTCCCACACCTTGCCGATCTGGGTCACATTCAGCCACTTGTAGGAGCGGGGTACGCCGACGTAGTCGAAGTGATAGTACACCCCGGCGCTACCGCGCCGCTTGCGCTCCTCGGCCGTCGGCAACCGGCGGATATTGCCCCAGTTGTCGTCGCACCAGAGCAGCAGCATGTCGTCCGGCACGCGCATGCCTTTTTCATAGTAGTCCTGGACTTCCTTGTACAGCGCCCACAACTGGGGAACGGTCTCGGGTTCGCGCCGCCATTCTTTCCGGATCAGATCGCGCTGGTCCGCGACAATGCGTTCGAGCAGCCCGACGTTTGCGCTCTCGGACATCGGCTCGTCGCCGTCGCCACGCATGGCCATCGTGATGACGCTTTCGTAGT